>JACCDX011060658.1_pt1 | contig 316295 bp, 265 predicted proteins | sample 7449681 | NCBI WGS metagenome assembly JACCDX01 (sample SAMN15323450, study PRJNA562643) | freshwater metagenome | isolation source: river surface water | place: USA:Blue River Watershed | collected 2017-08-18 | reverse complement strand
GGCGCGAGATTTTTTTGCTCATTTTGAAAATTTCTTCGATCACACGTGACATACGTTTAATCTCAAAATCCTCACAGTTGTAGGACTTAACCAACTTTGAATATTGCAAAGTGTCGTTAAGTTGTGATGCAAATTTGCCAGCAATTTCTTGGTTTTTGAAAGACATATTACGCAAACGACGACCGATTTTGTAGATCGGATAAGCAGCCAAAGGAAAACCAATAAAAGCAATTAAAGATAATTCGACACTTTGGTAAAACATCACTGCAATCAATGATCCCAAAGTTAGAAACTGTTTGATCGAGCCGTTTAAAATTGTGCTAATCAAACCAACAACAGCGTTAGTTTCGTTCATGATGCTCGCCGTCATGTCGCCAGAAGAACGATTATGTAATTTGGCAATGTCAGATTTGATGAATTGACCGTAAAGACGTTTGCGTAAATCTGCCGTGATACGCATTGTTAAAACGTTCATTGTCAAAAGTTGGAAATAAGTCGCGAAACCTTTAACTACTGTAACCAAAAACACGATGATTGGAATCCAAATCAACCAAAATTGATCGCGATCAACGAAAACTTTATCCAAAGCTGGCTTAATCAACCAAGCATGAAACGAAGTTGTACCAGCAATCACCAACATCAAAGCAATCGATAAAGCAAAAGTGCGCCAGTGAATAGCAACGCATTCTTTGCTTAAACGTTTCAACAAATAGACGGTGCTCTCATAATTAATTGGAGCGCTTTCTTTAGACATAAATTTATGATTTAAGATTTAGGATTTAGTGTTTAACTTAGATTGCACAAATCTAAATCGTAATTTTTAAATCATAAATTCATTTTTCCCGTGATTAACATTTTTCAATCTTTCAAGACCGTTTTTATTGCCGCCATTGAGAAAATTGCCGCTGAAAATAATGTCGTTTTGACAGAAAAAGACTTCGAAAATTTTACAGTCGAACCAACAAAAGATAATAGCCACGGCGACTTAGCTTGTAATGCCGCAATGGTTTTGAGTAAAAAATTTTCCGCTATTGAATCTCTCAATAATCCACGCAAATTAGCAGAAAAGTTGATTGCTGCAGTTTCACACCCACAAATTAAAAAAATTGAAATTGCTGGCCCCGGATTCATCAATATTTTTCTGAATCACTCAGCTTTCTATGAAATTATTATTAATCTTCTGACAACTGAAAATTTCAGTTTCCCCAACCTTGGTAATGGTGAAAAGGTGAATTTGGAATATGCTTCGCCCAACCCTACTGGCCCAATTCATGTCGGCCACACGAGAGGCGCAATTTATGGTGATGTTTTAGCAACTTTATTACAAAAAGTCGGCTACGATGTTTTGAAAGAATATTACATCAACGATGCTGGATCACAGATTATCACTTTGGTCAAATCAGCTTATTTGCGCTATTTACAAGCTTGCGGCCAAAATATTGAAATTCCCGAAGGATTTTATCCCGGCGAATATTTAATTGCGATTGGCCAATCTTTGCGCGAAAAATTCGGTAATGATTTAACAGAAAATTCGCCAGAAATTCGTGATTTTGTTGTTAACGAAATGGTTGAAATGATTAAACGCGACTTACTAGCTCTTGGCATCAAGCACGATAGTTATTTTTCAGAAAAGAAAAATTTACATGATACGGGCAAAATCGACGCCACTATTAAAATTCTACAAGACAAAGGATTAATTTACGTCGGAAAACTGGAAGCACCAAAAACTGAAAAAGGCGTCGGAGCTTTGCCTGAAGGCTATGACGAAAAAGACCAAACTCTTTTTTCTTCAACAAAATTTGGTGATGATCAAGATCGTGTTGTTAAAAAATCTGACGGTACTCCAACCTATTTGGCTGGGGACATCGCCTACTCGTTGAGTAAATTTGAACGTGGCGCTAAAAAATTTATCATGCCACTTGGTTACGATCATGCCGGTTACGTTAAAAGACTTAATGCCGTTGTTGAAGCTTTAACTGACAAACAAGCGCAGCTGAAAGTAATTTTATGCCAAATGGTAAAATTTGTGAAAAATGGCGAACCTTTAAAAATGTCCAAGCGCGCCGGCAATTTTATCACAGCACGTGAAGTGATCGACGAAGTTGGGGCTGACGCTTTGCGCTTCATCATGTTGACGCGTAAAAACGACGCTCCTTTTGATTTCGATTTAGCCAAAGTGATTGAACAATCGCGCGACAATCCAATTTTCTACGTACAATATGCTCACGCCAGATGTTGTTCTGTAATTCGCCAAGCTGAAACACAAAATATAATCTATAATCATTTGGAAGCTAATGCAGAAATTTTAGCAAATTTGAAAGATGAAGCAGAAATTGCGCTCATCAAAAAAATCGCCAACTTCCCAAGAATTGTTGAGATGGCTGCCGTAAATTTCGAGCCACATCGCATCGCGTTTTACCTACAAGAACTTGCTGCCGAACTTCATTCACTTTGGAGCAAAGGCGCAGAAAATCCTGATCTGAAATTCATCATCAAAGATAATTTGCAAGTTACACAAGCAAGAATCTATTTAGTCAGCGCAGTTAAAAAAATTATTAACGAAGGATTAGCAATATTTAATATCAAAGCTGTAGAAGAAATGAGATAGAAAATAGGAGTTAGGAATCAGAAATTATTGATATTCGCTATTAATCATAATTCCTGATTACTAACTCCTCTCTTCCTAATTTTTCCTAACTCCTAATTCCTAATTTATGGAAGATTTCGGTTACGTAAAAGACGAAAATAAACGCAACTTGTCGCAAACAATGCGCAAGGTTGCTTTGTCATGCGCCACACTTTTTTCGATTTCTTGTTTTATCTACGTAACAATCAGCGCTTATTACTATTTCTACGAAGAAGAAAATGGTGTAGTTGAGACCATAAAATCACCAGAAATGCCAATTAAAGTTATTGAAGCTGATCAAGTTGCCATACGCGATGAAGGGCCAAAAATCGATGATTCAATCTATGAAGATATTTTTGGTAATAAAAAAGAATCGCTGGAAAAAATCGCACCAAAAATTCGCCTTTCTCCAGAGCCAGCTTTGCCACCAGTTGACAGCGAAGCCGCACCTAATATTAGCGAAACTGACAACAACAGCTCTGATAAAAATTCCAAAATCGCGATAGAAAAAAATAAAAAAACTCAGCAACAAATTATTGTTTACAACGACAAACCATCTTCATCTTCACAAGATTTATTATCGAAAAATAATGCCGCCAAAGCTGCGCCAACAAAACAAGTTTCTGACCAAAAGTTAGATAAAAATAAAAGTGATAAAAGACGCTACGTTCGCGTTCAACTAGCGGCTATGACTTCAAAAAAAGCAGCGGAAGAATATTGGAAAAAAGTTAGTTCATCTTCGACAATTTTTTCCGGTTTAAAATCTTTCACCGAAGAAGTCGATTTGGGTAAAAAAGGAATTTTTTATCGCCTACAAGTTGGCAATTTTTCCGATCAAATTGAGGCTGAAAATTTTTGCAAAAAATACACTTTGCAACTCAACAAAAGCAAAGCTGACTGCATAGTAGTTGAATAATTTTAGAGCAAAAATTTCAGCTAAATTTTGTGAAATTGACGAATCTGCTCAACAATTTCTCGATATTGCGAATCGACTTCCACTTTATTTAAAATCCAATCATAAATCAGCATATCATCTTCTTCGATGAATCTGTTGAAATTCTCTAAATCACTGACTTCATCAAGCTTAGCTTTAGCAAACTCGCCAATCAAAAAATCAGTTTCTTTACAACCGCGATGCACCGAACGATAAATTAATTGTTTGCGTAAATTTACAAGTTGCGAATCTTGAGCTGCAAATGCTTGTTTAAGTTCTACAATTAACGCTTCTGCCGCTTTGATTTCATATGGCTTAGAAGCTTCGCCCCAAACAGGTTTCGGAAAAGCTGCATCATTTTCAAAACGAGCGATAACATGAATATGAAGTTGGCGCACTACATTTCCTAAAGCACCAATATTAAGTTTATACGGCGCGAATTTTTTCTGTAAAATTTGTGCAACCAAATTTATTTCACGCAAAATTTCACTTTGTGTAAGGAATGGCAAAGAAGTTAATTCTACCGCATTTTCTTCTCTAGGAACCAAAATGAGCCAAGGATAGTTGGCGTTATTCATCAATAAAACACGGCAAATTTTTAAATCCGTGACCAAGAAAGTGTCGGCTTGCAATTTCGAATCGAGAGTAAACATATTTTTAATTTTTGATTTTAGATTTTTAGTTCTAAATTTACGTCACAACTTATCTCAATTAAAAATCAAAAATCAAAAATCTTTTCAGTGCTTAAATCTCTTGCCATCAACAATATTGTTTTGATCGACAAAGCAGAAATTGAATTTGCGCGCGGCCTTTGTGTTCTTAGCGGGGAAACCGGTTCTGGTAAATCAATTTTGCTAGATGCACTTGGTCTGGCGATTGGTTTTCGTTCCAACTTAAGATTAATCGGCAGCGAAGAAAATCGTGCGGCAGTAAGTGCTGAGTTTGATTTATCAAAAAATCAAGAATGCAAAAATCTGCTTAAAGAGCACGAACTTATAGACGTTGAAAGCCAAAATTCACTGCGCATTCGTCGTATAATCACCGAAAATGGCAACAAAGTTTACATAAATGACGTTGCGGTTGGCGTAAATTTGCTGAATCAAATTGGAGAAACTTTGATCGAAATTCATGGCCAACATGACAGTCGTGGCCTTTTGAATGCCAGCTTTCACGGTTATATTTTAGATAGTTTTTCTGATAACCAAGAATTACTGAAATCGCTGCAACAAAATTATCAAAACATCAAAGACACAGAAGAAAAAATCGCTGAAATTAAAAATAAAAAGGAACAAGCAGAACGCGAAAGAGATTACTTAGAATTTGTGATCCGAGAACTTTCCCAAGCTGACGTAAAAATTGGTGAAGAAACAGAATTAGCACAAAAAAAAGATCAACTTCAAGCGCGAGAAAAAATCACGAATTTTCTGTCAGATTTAAAGAATAACCTAGTTGAAGCCAACTCTTGCTTGGCTTTGTCACAAAAAGTTATGATTCGCAGTAATAATTTGATCTCGAATTATTTAACTAATGAAGAAGAAAATTTTGAAAAACTTAGCGAAAAAATTGACGCACAAAATGCTGAAATAGAAGAGTCAATTCACAACATCGATTTGATCGCTCGTAATCTAAATAATTGTGAAGAAACGTTGGAAGAAGTTGAGGAAAGATTATTTTTTATTCGCGGTTTAGCCCGCAAATTCAACACTTCTACTGACGAGCTTGCTAAAATAATAAGTGATGCCGAAGAAAAACTCGAAATTCTACAAAACGAAAAACAATTCAGTAATAAGCTGGAAGAAGAAAGAAAAGAGTTGATAAAAAAATATCATGAGATCGCTTCTAAATTGAGCAAAAAACGTCAAGAATCAGCAATCGTTTTAGCACAGAAAGTTGAGGAAGAATTACGCTTTTTGAAAATGGAAGGCGTTAAATTCCGGGTTGAGTTGAATTCAAATAACGATTTAATCTCTCCGAGTGGCTACGAAAAAATCCGTTTCTTAGCATCACTCAACAATAATAATTTTGACGAAATCATAAAAATTGCTTCTGGCGGTGAATTATCACGCTTCATGTTGGCGCTTAAAGTCGCGATGATGAATGTTAAAACCACGCCAACGATGATTTTTGATGAAATTGACACCGGAATTGGCGGTCAAGCCGCTGATGCTGTTGGCAAACGCTTGAAAACTTTAGCGCAAAATGTGCAGATTTTGGTCGTAACTCATCAACCACAAATAGCCTCAAAAGCTGATCTGCATTTCAAAATCAGTAAGTCAAAAGTTGCAGACAAAATCAAAACTTCTGTTCATAAACTTGATGACCAAGCACGCGAAAATGAAATCGCTCGTATGTTGTCAGGAGAACAAATAAGTAAAGAAGCTTTGGCAGCTGCACAAAGTTTAATAAGACAAAGCTAACGAATGTTTGATTTATTTAAATTTCAAAAATAATTTCGAGTAAAGACTTATACCCATTTTAAAATACAATGTCCGCTAAAGATAACCCAGTACTTAGACATTTTCGAAACTTTGTTATTATTTCCCTGTTAATCGTACTGGTTGTTGCTGCTTGTTTTTATTTAACTGGCACTTTGGTTTTAGTAACAATTTCTGGAAAATGGGAAATCATTAAAGCCTACTGCAAACTACCTATTCACAAACAATTCCTCTATTTAGCGAAAGTACTTGATACTTACTGGAGTTTTTACTTCAAAAACTCAGCCAAACTCAAACTCGAAAGTTACAATTTTTTCATACTAAAACTTTGGGTTACAAGCTTGTTACCTTACAGCATGTTAGCCTCCGCTTGCTGGATTTTCCGCGCTCCTTTAATGGATTGGCGTCCTTTCAAGAAACCAGAATCAATTCACGGTGACGCCAAATGGGCTTCAGACAAAGACATCAAAAAAATGGGTTTGCGCTCAAAAACCGGTGTCTTGCTTGGCATGTACAAGAAAAAAATGCTAGTTGCTGACGGCTTCCAACACATTTTATTATTCGCGCCAACAGGTTCTGGTAAAGGTGTGGGCTTCGTAATTCCTAATCTTCTTTTCTGGCAAGATTCGGTTATTGTTCACGATATTAAACTAGAAAACTACGAACTCACTTCCGGCTGGCGTCGCAATCACATGAAGCAAAAAGTATTTTTGTGGAACCCAGCTGATCCCGACGGTGTTTCTCATTGCTATAACCCAATGGATTGGATTAGCAAAAAACCCGGGCAAATGGTGGATGACGTGCAAAAAATTTGTAACTTCTTGCTTCCTGAACAAGAATTTTGGCAAAACGAAGCGCGCGCACTTTTAACTGGTGTCATGCTTTATTTAGTTGCCGCAGAAGACAAACCAGCAACCTTGGGCGAAGTTGTGCGAACGCTGAGAAACGACGACGTAGTTTACAATTTGGCGGTAGTTTTGGACACGATGGGTAAAAAAATTCACCCAGTTTCTTACATGAATATCGCTTCTTATTTGCAAAAACCCGACAAAGAGCGTGGTTCTGTAACTTCTACAGCCAACTCATCTCTCGAGCTTTGGGCCAACCCTTTGATTGACACTACCACAGCAACTTCTGACTTCAACTTACACAAATTCAAAATCACGCCCCACACTACTTACGTCGGCTTGACTCCAGACAACATCACACGATTGAAGCCTTTGATGAGTATGTTTTATCAACAATGCGCTGCGTTCTTTACTGCTCACATGCCACGTCCTGATGAAAAATTCGGTGTTTTGATGCTGATGGACGAGTTTCCGACTCTTGGCAAAATGGAACAATTCTTAGCTGGTATCGCCTATTTCCGTGGTTACAAAGTACGTTTGTTTTTGATCATTCAAGATACTGAACAGCTTAAAGGTATTTACGAAGAAAGTGGTATGAACTCATTTTTGTCAAACTCAACTTATCGTATCACTTTCGCGGCGAATAACATGGAAACTGCTAATTTGATTTCGCAACTTTTGGGTAACAAATCTGCAGATCAAATTTCTTACAACAAACCGAAATATCTTGATTTAAACCCTGGTGCACGTTCGCTTCACGTTTCAGCAACTCAACGTGCTTTATTACTTCCACAAGAAGTTATTCAGCTACCACGCGAAGATCAGATTATTTTGATCGAATCTCAGCCACCAATACGCGCCAAAAAAATCTTCTACTTCAAAGATAAATTCTTCACTAAACGCTTGAAGAAACAAATCAAAATTCCGGTTCAAAAACCATTCATGCCTGATGTTGCAAAACGTGGTGGCGGTGACAACGCAAAAGATGCCAACGCTGAAGGTGGTGGTCAAATAGGAAACTAAACTAATTTTATGAAAGAAATTCGCGCTGCAGTAATTGGTGATCCGATCAAACATTCTTTGTCACCCAAAATTCATAGTTTCTTGCTTGAAGAATATAACATCAATGGCACCTACATTCCAATTCAAGTAAGCAAAGAAGAGTTAACCAACTGTGTTAAACATCTAGTTGATAATGATTTCGCTGGCTTCAACGTAACTTTACCACACAAAGAAGCTATTTTTAAAATTTGTGATTTTACTAGCAAAACTGCGCAACTCACTGGCGCGGTAAATACTGTGATTATTACCGCCGATAAAAAAATTTTCGGCCATAATTCTGATGCCGAAGGTTTTATAAACAATTTGACAAAATCCTGTCCGGACTTTGATTTAAATGGTAAAAATGCTTTTGTAATTGGCGCTGGTGGTGCAGCTCGTGCTTTGGTTTATTCATTAATAAAATCTCAAGCTGCGAAAGTTATAATTACAAATCGTAATCCAGATCGTGCAACGCAACTAATCGAAAATTTTGCTGAATTTGCTCAATCAAAAAATTGTCAGCTACAATTTATGTCACAGCAAGATTTCGAAAATAATCTTAATCAATGCGATCTTTTAACTAACTCAACTTCACTTGGGATGGATGGACAAGATAAGTTGCATCTTGATCTCAAAAATCTCAAAAAAGATGCAATAGTATACGATATTGTTTACAAACCATTAATGACCGATTTATTGCTTGATGCACAAAATCGCGGCAACAAAATTGTCACTGGAATCGGCATGTTAATTCAACAAGCTTTGATTGGTTTTGAAGCTTGGTTTAAACAAAAACCCAACTCACAAGAAATAGAAAAACTCTACCAAAATATTCTTCTGTAAAAACTATGCTTAAATTTATTAAATCTTTATTTGGCTTTACCAAAACCATTATCTTATCAATTTTGTTGATTTGTTTGGTTATTTTCATGGTCAATAATCGCGACTTAATAACTATTCACACTCATCCTTTGCCTTTTGAAATTGAGTCTCGCGTTTATCTAGTCATGTTATTCTTTTTCTTATTTGGCATGTCTTTTGGTTTTCTTGCCTTCTCAAAAAATATGATCGCAAAAACCATTTCTAATTTCAAAGATCGTCTAAAAATTAAAAAGTTGGAAAAAGAGATCGCGAAAAACTAGAGTCTGCTGTTGATTTAAAAGTTTAGCTAAATAAAGTGCGCGTCTCTCATCTCATTTTGGATCCTGCACATCTTATTCAAATCAGCAGTTTCGCTCAATTAAATAACAATTTAACTCTTAACTAAAACCAAATATGGCAAGTAATCTTACTGTAATGGGTAACAAAGAAATTTTGCTCGTTGCTGAAAATATCGCTCATGAAAAAGGCATCGCTGTTCAAGAAGTTGTAGGCGCTATGGAAGAAGGTATCAAACTTGCCGCAAAGAAAAAATATGGTACTCATCTTGCGATTGAATGTAAAATCGACAAAAAAACTGGCCAAATCAAATTGTACAACAACCTAGAAATTGTTGAAAACGACAATGCTGAAGGATTCGATGTTAGAACCCACATCACCTTGAAACACGCCAAACAAGAAGATAAAGATGCTGAAGTTGGCGGTTTTATTGCTCAAGAACTTCCTCCAATCGACTTAAATCGTGTTGTTGCTCAAGTTGCTCGTAATGAAATCATAAAAAAAGTTAAAGAAGCTGAAAAAAATAAAGAATATAACGAATTCAAAGATCGAGTTGGTGAAATTGTTAGCGCTTCAGTTAAAAAAGTTGGTCTCAAAAATATCGTTATGGAAGTTGATGGTTACGAAGCTGTCATTCATGAAAGTGGCTTAATTCCTAGAGAAACTTTCCGAGTTGGTGATCGTATGCGCGTTTACGTTGAAGATGTTCGTCAAGAACCACACGGTGCACAAATTTTCTTGTCTCGTACTCATCCACAATTCTTAGTTCGTTTATTTGAACAAGAAGTTCCTGAACTTTATGACGGCAATATAGTTGTAAAAGCGGTTGCTCGTGATCCTGGTTCTCGTGCTAAAATCGCTATTTATTCAAGACGTGACGATATTGATATTATCGGTTCATTCATTGGTATTCGTGGAAACCGTGTTCAATCAGTTAGTTCTGAACTTCGTGGTGAAAAAATCGACATCATCAAATGGTCACCAAATATCGCTGAATTAGTTGTAAGTTCTCTTACTCCTGCAAAAGTCAGCAAAGTTGTAGTTGATGAAGAAAATAACTTAATCGAAGTTGTAGTTGCTGAAGATCAACTCAGCTTAGCAATCGGTCGTGGTGGTCAAAACGTAAAATTGGCTTCTAAAATTGTCGGCTACAAAATCGACGTTATGACTGATGAACAAGAATCGGTTCGCAGAAAAACTGAATTTTCTCAAGCATCTCAAGCTTTTGTTGAAGCTTTAGACGTTGAAGAAATGATTGCTGATCTTTTAGCTGCTGAAGGTTTCTTAACTGTAGAAGAACTTGCCGAAGCAGAAGTTTCAGAAATTCAGGCTATTGAAGGCTTTGACGAAGAAATCGCCAAAGAAATCAAACGTCGTGCTGAAGAATACTTACAAAAAACTGCATAGCTTTACTTATGATTTGGTCATTTAGCATTTAACATTTGGTGCTTTGTGACCTACCTCTTTGAGGTGTTACAAATGTTGAATGATTAAATGTTAATTGACTAAAAATGACCCAAGATAACAAAACAACAACCCGTTCTACTTTAACTCTTAAGCTAAAGCCAGCCACTACCTCAGAGCAAAAAACTCTTACTTTGAAGCAACCTTCAGTTGAAACCAGAAAAATCCCTGGAAAATCATCCCCTGTTCAAGTTACTATCAAAAGTCGTCGTAGAGATTCTCGTGACGATAATAATTTACAAACAATTGATAACGAAGTAGCTGCAAGATTCCGCGCTATTTCTAATTCAAAAAATTTCAATGACTCCGATGAGCTAAATAGCTCAAAAATCCTGAGCCAAGCTCTCAAAAAGAACCACAATATATCAGAAGAAAAAGAAATTGCTGTCGTAAACAACAATCCAACGGAAGAGAATACTACGGTTGAAATTGAAGAAATTATTGAAGAAACCTTAGTTGAAACCCCAAATATCCAACCAGAACCCAATATCGTTGAGGAAGTAGAAACTCCAAATGTTCAAGAGGAAATAAAACAAAATCCAGAACCAATTGAAATTAAACCTCAAAGACCATCATTCAAATCTGATGAAATTGATGTAATGAGCAAAATCAGACAGAGTATTGCTATTACAAATCGTGAAAAAGAAGAAAGAGAAAAACTAGTCAATGAACGTAAAAAACAAGAACAAGAAAAGTTAGAACAAGAAAGAATTGAAAAGGAAAAGAAGCTGAAACATAAAAAACCAGCAGTTACAGCACCTAGTTCTAATTTTGAAAATGAAAAAGAAGAACAACGCAAAGCAAAACATAACTTCAAAAACGATAATAATCGCTCAAATAATCGTAAGTTTACTTATATCATTGATGGTGAAGATGATGATTCTGAAGGCGGACACAGAAGAAAAAAACATAAACAGAAGCATCAAATTCAAGAACAACCTAAAGAATACAAAAAAATTTCTCGTGAAGTTAGTTTACCAGATTTGATTTCTGTTGCTGATCTAGCTGATCGTATGGCTGAAAAAACAGGAGATGTTGTAAAAAAACTTTTCACCATGGGTATGGTGGCTACCAGCAACCAAGTTATTGACGCTGATACTGCAGAATTAGTTGCGACTGAATTTGGTCACACAATCAAACGCGTGTCACACTCAGACGTTGAAAATGTTTTGGATCAAAGCGAATCCAACCATGAAAAATTATCACGCGCTCCAATCGTTACAATCATGGGTCACGTTGATCACGGTAAAACTTCGTTACTTGATGCAATTCGTCAAACTGACATCGTAAGCGGCGAACATGGCGGTATTACTCAACATATCGGTGCTTCAAGAATTCAAACTAAATCAGGAAAATACATTACTTTCTTGGATACTCCAGGTCATGAAGCTTTTACTGAAATGCGTTCTCGTGGTGCTAACGTTACTGATATCGTAATCTTGGTGGTTGCAGCTGATGATGGTGTTAAAGAACAAACCATTGAAGCGATCAATCACGCCAAAGCTGCCAACGTTCCAATTATTGTTGCGGTAAACAAAATTGACAAACCGGGGAATGATCCTGAACGAGTAAAACACGAACTTTTGTCACATAACGTCGTATCAGAAGATTTAGGTGGTGATGTGATGTTTATTCCAGTCTCTGCTAAAGCTAAGTTAAATTTAGAAAAACTTGAAGAAGCTATTTTGTTACAAGCTGAAGTATTGGAATTGAAAGCTCCTTTTGAAGGCAAATCTTCCGGTGTTGTAATTGAATCTAGAATCGATCCTGCAAAAGGTGTTGTCGCTTCACTTTTAGTGCAAGAAGGCACTTTAGACGTTTCTGACCTAATCGTAGTTGGTACATCTTACGGTAAAATCAGAAAAATGTTGGATGATAAAGGTAAAAATATCCAATCTGCAACTCCAGGAATGCCAGTTGAAATTTTGGGTTTAAACCAAGCGCCAAATGCTGGCGACAAGTTTGTTGAAGTTGACGAAGAAAGACAAGCTCGCGAAATTATTGCTTATAGATCTCGCAAAGAGAAAGAAGCTAAAGCGATGAAAAATTCAGCTCGTAGCTTAAACGATATTTTCAAAGATTCTGGAAAAGGCGGTGTGAAGTTCCTCAATATCGTTTTAAAAGGCGACGTTAACGGATCAGTTGAAGCATTGAGCGGCAGTATCTTGAAACTAAACAACGAAGAAGTCGCAATCAAAATTATTCACTCGGCAACTGGTGGAATTACCGAAACAGACATCGGACTTGCTGCAGTTTCCAATGCAGTAATTATTGGTTTTAACGTTCGTGCTAATTCTTCCGCAACTGATATGGCAAAACTAAAAGGTGTCGATATTCGTTACTACTCAATCATTTATAATGTAATTGACGACTTGAAATTGTTGCTCGCCGGCATGCTTGATCCAACCAAAAATGAAGAATATTTGGGTAAAGCTGAAATTAGACAAGTATTCAAAGTTTCTGGTGCTGGTAAAATCGGCGGATCTTTCGTTGTTGACGGCATGATAAAACGTAATGCAAAAGTCAGAGTTCTTCGCGATAACGTAGTAATTCATGATGGCATTTTAAAGACTCTAAAACGCTTCAAAGAAGATGTTAAAGAAGTAAAAACCGGTTTTGAATGTGGTATTGCCCTCGAGAATTTCGATGATATCAAAGAAAAAGATATGATTGAGTGCTACGAAATTGTTGAACAAAAAAGAAGTCTTTAGAACAAGTTGTTAGCTTATAGTGATTTACTAAAATAATCGCTTTCAGCTAACAACTATAAACCAAGAACCAAAAATTATGAAATACTCACTTTCATCCCGCATAATTCACTGGATCATGGCCGTCTTTATTATTTTCTTACTCGGCCTTGGCGTTTATATGACAGAATTTTTAGCAAAAGATTCTCCAAATCATTTAGCAGTTTACGAATTACATAAATCTTTCGGAGTTTTAGCGATTGCTTTAATCATTATTCGTATTGCCAATCGCTTGCTTAAAAAAGCCCCTGCTTTGCCAGAAAGTATGCCAAAACATGAAATAATCTTGGCGCATCTTGGCCATATTGGATTGTATATCTTGATGATCGTTGTTCCAGTTTCAGGCTTTTTGATGTCGAATTATTTCGGCTTTCCAGTGAAATTTTTCGGAACTGAATTGCCACTGATTGTAGAAACTAATTTTGATCACGGCAAAATCTTTGCTGAACTTCATGAAATAGGCGCTTATACGCTAATCGCAGTAGTTGCAATTCACATTGCTGCTGTTGTCAAACATCGTTTTTTCGACAAACCAGAGCACGATGTTTTGAAAAGAATGATCTAAAATTGGTTATCAAAATCAGCTAGAACCATTCACTGACACTAAACACGATAAAAAATGTTAAAAAATCGAATCATTCCTTGTCTTGACGTTAAAGACGGTCGCGTTGTTAAAGGCGTTAATTTTGAAAATTTAATCGATGCCGGAGATCCAGTTTCGCAAGCAAAATTTTATTATGAACAAGGTGCTGATGAGCTTTGCCTTCTTGATATCACTGCTTCAAGCGATAATCGTTCTGCAATTTTTGACACTGTAAAGAAAGTCGCCCAAGTTTGCTTTATGCCTCTCACTGTTGGCGGCGGAATCAGAACTGTTGAAGACTTTCATCAACTGCTTTTAAGCGGTGCAGACAAAGTTTCTGTAAACAGCGCTGCCATCAAAAATCCTGATTTAATTGCACAAGCCGCTAATAAATTCGGTGCTCAATGTGTAATAATTGCCATTGATGCCAAAAAAAATTCTGCCGGTAATTACGAAATTTTCACTCACGGTGGACGTACCGCAACTGGCATTGATGCCATCGAATGGGCAAAAAAAACAGTTTCACTTGGTGCTGGAGAAATTTTGTTAACTTCGATGGATAAAGATGGAACTAAGTCGGGCTATGATTTGGAATTGATCAAAAAAGTTGTAAATGCCGTTTCTGTTCCCGTGATTGCATCAGGTGGCGTAGGAAATTTAGAACATCTAGCTAATGGTATAAAAGCCGGGGCTGATGCCGTTTTAGCCGCTTCAATCTTCCACTTCAAAGAATATAGCATCAAACAAGCTAAGGAATTTTTAGCCGCACAAAAAATCCCCGTCAGACTATAATTTCACTGTCGCAAATCTAGATCAGATCGGAAAATCTAAGAGTAACTGTGTTTGACTTTTTTACGCTTCTGACGAGCAATTGAAGAAGCTAGGGCAACTAAATGCTTCTTAGCGTGAGAATCATCTATCTGATTGAAAGCACGAACTAAAGGCAAAATTTCTTTATTGAAAAGTAAGTCTTCTTTCTTTTGTTTTTTATCAGTTTTGAAGTCGTAGTTGTAATAATCACGATCTGACTTCAAACCGGTAAAGAATTCACTCAAAGGCTTATTTAGAAGCTGTGATAATTCAAAAAGTTTGCTGGCACTGATACGATTTTGCGCTTTTTCGTATTTTTGAATTTGTTGGAATGTAACGCCAATCAATTCACCAAGCTGTTCTTGTGTCATTGAAGCAGCGATACGAAATTGACGTAATTTTTTAGCGATATGAATATCAACCGGAGTGATTTTGTCTAACAACATTTCTTCTTGTGGTAAAAAAGATTAGTAAGGAAACAACCAATAAAAATAACGGCGCGAATGAGTAACGGCTGTAAGTAGTTGGCTCAAGTTTTTTGACTAAATTCACATCAATCTTTCCTTCTTGATTCAAATTGATTTTATCGATCACGCGTCCCCAAGGATCAAAAAATGCGCTAATTCCAGTATTTGCAACACGTACTAAAGGAATACCATATTCAACAGCACGCATTTTGGCCATTTCAAAATGCTGATACGGACCAGAGCTATTACCAAACCACGCATCATTGGTTAAGTTCACCAACAAATCTGGACGATCTTTTTTATCTATAATTTTATCTGGAAATATTACTTCGTAACACAAAAGAGGACTAAAAGAAAATAACTCTGTATGCACCGTTTTAGGCCCCTCACCTTCAGAAAAACCAATAGCACCGTCGGTTATTTTTTGCACAAACGGTAAATATTTCTGCAATGGCACATATTCACCAAAAGGCACCAGATGATGCTTATCATAAAAACTGGCAATTCCTGAATTATTAATGGCAAAAACACTGTTCCAAACCGCATCAATTTCACCACTTTCTTGAGTTTTAAGGCGTAATGCTCCGGTAATTAAGACTCCTTGATGAGAACTATTTTGAGTTTGCGGTACAGCTTTTTTCAGAAAGTCAATAATTTCAGAATTCGGTTCAATAGCGTAAGAAACTGAACTTTCTGACCAAATTACCGCTGCAACTTCTGTGCTATTGTTTTGATCAGACAGCGCGACATGTTTGAGTAAATTGCGGTACTTTTCTTGCGGATTCCACTTCATATCTTGCTTGATGTTACCTTGCACCAAACGCAATTTTAGGTTACGCGAGTCATTGATATCAGTGTTGGCGATACGATTAACACCGAATAAAATTACCCAAAACAAAGAAGTAAGAATCGTAATTGCAAAAATCTTATCAAAAAATGTTGGCGTAATTTTGCACAATCTTTTGTTGTTAATCTGCAAAAATAAAATCGGCAATAAACCAAGCAACACGGCAAAAACAGTCAATCCCCACACGCCAAAAATACTGGCGATTTGAATCGAATAATCGCTTACAGCAAAACTATAACCAATTAAATTCCATGGGAATCCTGTAAATAAAAAGGCGCGTAATAACTCACAAAGCGTCCAACAAATCGCAAAAATTATAATTTTATGATGATTTTGTAGATTAGGGATTTTGTTGGTGAGAAATTTGTAAAGGTAAGACAGTAAAGTGAAATAAAGTGCTAAAACAGCTGGAATCAGAGTTAAAGCAAATGGAATCAACCAAGCAAAGCTTTGTGCATCAACCAATAAAGAAATAGCAATCCAATAAACTCCAGCCAAGAAGTAACCAAAACCATAACACCAACCAAAAAGCACTATCTCCTTTGTATTTTTAGCTTTTTCGCACAACCAATAGAAAATTGGTAAAGATATAAAAATTATAGGGAAAAAGTGTATCGGCGCAAAAGCCAAGTTACACAAAGCTCCAGCAATAATTGCTAAGCAAAATTTACTTTTTAAAAAGTTCAGAATTTTCGACATTATTTCCTTACATAAACTTCTAAATCAGAAGATATCAATTCATTTGATGGCTCCAAATCAGCGAAACGGTCTTTATTCTTACTTAGAATATTTATTTTTCTGAATGGGTGTTTGATCTTCTTTGAAGTCAAAATACGGTTTTCAAAACGAAAGTTTTCAAAAAATATTTTTCTAAATTCTGGATCGTAGAAATAATATTCAAGAAAACCCACAAAACATTTATCACGCTCAATATCAGAAAAAATTTGATTAAAAATCAGTAACTTAACGTTTTGATTCTTCATCTGCTTTTTGATATCTTCAAATAAGTAGCTAAGAGTCAAAACTTTATCTTTGTCTTTACTTACAGGATAAAAATTTCCTGACCCGAGAAAACCATGAACAGATATTACAGAGGCAACATTCCCTAAATGATAATTTTCTTTTTCTAAATAATTCATTATCGGAAACTGATCTGGTATCATCGTTGAAAAAACCAAAAAAGTCTCATGCTTCTTTGGAGCATATTTCATGACATAATGCTTAATATGATCTTCTGATTTTCTATAAAGATTCTCCCTATCAAACATCGCTTTGCTTAACGGATATAAATAGTTATAAATCAGACAAGACATAGAGAGAGTTATGGCAAAAACCGCAAAAGTTGAAAAGGTATTTGTAAATTTCGCGTAAAATTTTTCAAAAAAGAATAAAACGAAAAATAAAGTCGCAATATTAGTTACTAAAAAGCCCCATACACCAATGTACCTTATCGTACAAATTTGGATTATTAAAAGTATCCCATAAATAAATATAGCAGCGCCTATTTTGCATTTTGTGAGGTATCGGCTTTTAAAAATACTGAAAGCTGCTTTATCGGATTTCCGTAGGTTATAACAGAAAATGAACGGATAAACTAAAGTAATTAACCACCAAACATTTATAAATCCTCCGGCAGAGATAATGGCTTTTGGCAAAATACTCATATCAGAAAGCGGCCATGCCAAGAGAGTAATCATAAAAAATTTATTATCTCGAAATCTGTATTTGCCAGATAAAATCAGATCGTAAGTAATTTTTACGAAAAATGTTAAATACAAAGCATATAAAATACCTGTTTGATCAATAGAACCGATATTTTCTAAAATTATCAGAAGTGATACCGAACAAAAAACCAAAAATAGGATACGATCATTTTCTGTGAACTTAAGTCTTGCAAAAGCAATAAAAATTAAGCAGTGGATCATAATTGTAGATCCGAGAGAAACTAAAGCGTTTTTGATAAAAACAGATAAATCATCATATGCGATATAAACTTTTGGCCACATCGGCACAATAAACTCAAAAAATTCCGGAGTTAATTTTAGCATCAAAAACAAATAAGTGACTCCGATTAACAACATCACTAATTTATCAATCTCAAAAATAAATTTTACTATACCCCTTGTCTGACGGTTTTTCCAGAATTTGTATAGTTCAATAAATACAATCAAAAAAATGTAGTGCGGCTTAAAACATGGTATAATTCCCATCAGAAGTCCACGTTGAATCAGATCATTTTTAGTGAATTTTTGAGTGCGCTCGAATGAGTATGATAAATATGGGAAAAAACAAATCATGAGGAAGCTACTTTTAGTGCCAAATTCAGATAATTCTAAGGCATCAGCCCTTATGAAGAAGCCAATAAAGTAAGAAATGATAATAAGATTATAATGGGCGCGATTATCGTAAATCGTAGTTCTTTTCAATATCTGTGCTGAATAGCAGATCGAACCTAAAGCTAAAATATTTATAAAAATTTCCGACATCAAAATTGGACTTATGCCACTCCAAACTGATAAGTGGTACTCCAAAGCGTAGATATAAAATGATAACGGAAAATTACTTTCGAAGAAATTGTAATAATATTTGCCGCCTCTGGCAATTTCACGGCCCAAATCAATATAAACGCCAGTATCCGGCCCAATATTTGCTAAGGAACGCAAAAAAATGCTGAGCAAAAAAACAGCTGAACAACAAATCAGCAAAAATTTTTTACTACTCACTATTCTATCAAAACACTCAACGACTTTATTTTCTGACATATACTTCAATATCACGAATTAAAATTTCTCTAGATTCTTTATTAATATTTTTAACTTCTTGGTCGTTGTAGAAGTCTACTTTCTTCCCTTCTTTTTTCTTAAGTATTATGCGATCTGTAAACGCAAAATTTTCCAAGAAAAGAGCACGAAATTCTTCATCCTTAAAATAAAATTCCAGAAATGAGATCTCGCAAGAATGCGAGTTTTGTGGTTCAAAATTTTCGACCAAAAAGAATTTATTTTTTTTATCACTAATTTGTGATTTCAAATTTCTAAGAAGTAACTTTTGCCCATCTTTGAGATTTGTATTATCTTGAATTGCAGAATACAAAATTGACAGATTTGAAGAAGAAATTGGATTTGGTTTCTCTAAATAAAAACGCTGAGGATAATTTCCAAAATTTATGCCAGAGACAAAAATATAATTATCATCTTCTGTCGAATTTATTTTAGTAACTTCCGCAATACGATTCTTCAGACTTTCTGACTGTAAATTTATTTCAGAATTGAAAATTGACTTAATCTGCAGGCTTAAGAAGTAGGATAATACTAAAAAAATCACGATTGTCGTCATTAAAGAAAGTTTTTTATCCTGACTAATTTTTTGATGTAAATTGTGATAAAAATGAATTTCTAAAATCAAAATAGCTGCAGAAAATAACCAGGCTAAATTGTTGATACCACTGGTTGCAGCCATCTTAATCGTAAAGATTGTCAGCAAGCTAAATATGGTCCATGAAATTTGTTCTCTCGGTAAAAAGATATAACGTAAAAGACTCAATTTTTGCCATTCAACATGATTCAACTTTGATTTATTCCACTTTTGTCTCATTACAAAAACCAAAATCCACCAGAAAGTTCCGAAATTCAGGGCAATTTCAATGAAAAAACTACGATCAAATTGGGGAATTAGTAAAATCAGAATCAAAACCAAAAAATCACGTTTCCAATTAATTTGCTGATCGCGAATTAAAGACAAAATTATCAAAGAAATCAAAGGCAGAGAAAGCGAATAAAGCAAAACGCGTTGGTCATAAAAACCGTTTAACTCAAGAACAGGAACCAAACAAAAAACTGCCGAGATCAGGAAAAATAATTCCAAAAACACAAATTTTTTACACAAAAAGTAACAAGTAACGAGCAATAACAGAAGCGGATAAATATCTTCTTTGATGGGAAAAATAATTCCCAAGAAGCGCGTATCAAAATAAAGAGGGGCAAAAGTTAGAATTGTTGAAAAATACTGCGGGAAGCAAAGAAAGATCAGAACTAAGTAAAGAACAATAAGCAGACAAAAGATGATATTTCTAATCTCAAAAAAGATGCTGATTTGTAATTTTTCACGCACAAAACGTCTAATTTCACAAGCCAAAACCAAAATTATGTAATGCAATTTCAGACAACATAACATCGCTGCCAAAAAACCAATTAGCAGCTGATCAGATTTTCTGAGTTGATTGTTTTTTAGCAGCTGTAAGCAAATGTACGGATAAGCAAAAACCAAAAAATAAGTCGATTTAGTAGCGAATTCATTGAATTGCAGCGTCAAAATGCGCAAGAAAAATCCCGCAGCAAAACTCAAAATTATCAAATTATAAAATACGCGATCATTTTTGATTTCCGTGCGCTGAAGAATTTTTGCCGAGAAGTAAATCGTGCCTAAACCAAGTAAATTCACAAAAATTTCGCTACAAATTACCGCGCTAACATTGAGTAATTTAGCCAACAAAAGAGGAATTAGAGTAAAAATGTAAGAAAGCGGCAGATTAAAGTCGAAGAAGTCTTGGTAATATTTACCGCCGCTGAAAATTTTTTGGGCAATTTCCAAATAAAGTGCACTTTCTGGACCAATATCACGTTTTGAACGCACCAAAATACTGATCAGAAAAATTACTAAAGAACCAATAAAGGCTGTATTTTTAGCAGCGAAAAGACGCGAAATAGCATCAGAAACCATTGATAATTTATTCAGCAAAAAAGATTGCACTTTTTCACCCAAAATTAGTCGTTTTTCTTCAATATTTTTTTGGATCTCAAGTGGATCAAATTGTTTCATTAACTAAGTAGTTGAATCTTTGGTTGGCCAGCTAAAATGAGGCGCGGAATCTAGCTTACCCGTAACACAAAAATCAATTTTAAAATGACAAAAACTATCACTGTCGCATATGGCGACGGAATTGGTCCGGAAATTATGGACAGCACTTTAGAAATTTTGCGCGAAGCCAAAGCTGACGTGAATTTCAGCATCATCGAAGTTGGTAAAAAAATTTACGAAAAAGGCTTCAACTCTGGTTTAATGCCTTCAGCTTGGGAAGATTTGAACAATAGCCGCGTGATTTTGAAAGCGCCAATCACCACTCCACAAGGCGGCGGTTACAAAAGTTTGAACGTGACGATGCGTAAAAAACTCGGGCTATTCGCCAACGTGCGTCCAGTTTCGTCATTTCATCCTTTCGTTGCGACAAAACATCCGAAAATGGACGTAGTAATTGTGCGTGAAAATGAAGAAGACTTATACGCCGGCATCGAATATCGTCAAACTGATGAAACTTACGAATGCTTAAAATTAGTTACTCGCTCGGGTTGCGAAAAAATTATTCGTTATGCTTTTGAATACGCTATTGCTAACAATCGCAAAAAAGTCAGCTGTTTTTCAAAAGACAATATCATGAAAATGACTGACGGAATTTTTCACAAAGTTTTCGACGAAATTGCCAAAGAATATCCACAAATTCAAAACGATCACTACATCATCGACATCGGAACAGCGCGTTTGGCGGCTAAACCAGAAATTTTCGACGTAATCGTTACGATGAATCTTTACGGCGATATCATTTCTGACGTTGTTGCTGAAACTTCTGGATCGGTTGGATTAGCTGGTTCAGCAAATATTGGTGAAGGTTACGCCATGTTTGAAGCAATTCACGGATCAGCTCCCGACATTGCAGGCCTTGACCTAGCCAACCCAACTGGATTGATCAACGCTGCGGTAATGATGTTGATTCACATCGGTCAAAATGAAGTTGCCACCACAATTCGTAACGCTTTGTATAAAACTATCGAAGACGGCATTCACACTGGTGACGTTTACAATGCCCAAACTTCTAAGAAAAAAGTTGGCACCAAAGAATTTACCAAAGCTGTGATTGCTAATTTAGGCCAAAAACCAAGCCAATTGCCGGTTGCTGAATTTTCTGCTGCCGCCAAAAAAACTGAAATCAAATCTGAGAAAAAAGAAATCGTTGCTAGCAGAAAATCGCTTATTGGTTTCGATCTTTTCATCGATTGGTCAAAAGATTTCTCAGACTTACTTGCCGTTTTGAAAGAAATGGAAAGCGAGAAATTGGAAGTCAAAAGCATCAGCGCTAAAGGCTTGTTGTTGTGGCCTTTGCTTGATCAACACATGATGCCAAATTACAACAAAGGTTTAACTGTTTTGCGCTTCATCGGTAAAGGAATTACTGGCAAATCAAGCAACGAAATTATTGATGCCGCTAAGTCAATTTCGCATCAAGACATCATTGATATGCTTTCAGTTTTAAACGAGAAAAAATTTGATTTCGTAAAATATGAAGGTTTGTATTTGTTTGACGGCAAACCAGGATACACTTCTGGCCAAGGCGAATAAGATCAAATAATATTTTAAAAAATATGAGAGAAGAGCAAGTTGATAAAGTTTTCTCAGCAGTCGAAAAAACTGTGGCTAACACAAGCTTTTACTGGCAATCGCTCTCTCTCATATTTTGTTTCGTTGTTTCTTACACAATTTATCGCATCACTCGCAAAATAATTTTGCCTAAATTGATCTCATTTTCGATTAAAAAGAATATTGAACTGAGCCGCCTTATAACACGCTATTTAACACCACTACTTTACCCTCTTTTTGCCATAATATTTTTATCAATTGCGCTCTCTATTTACGCCCAATTTTTTCGTGATGTAACCTTGTTTACGACGACGATCAAATTGATGACGCTCTTCTTATTTCTGCGCTTCTTACGAATTTCCTCAAACAATAATTTTGTCTCTAACGCTGCCGGAATTTTTCTAATGCCAGCAATGGTTTTGGATATTTTTGGCATTTTAGACAGCACCACTGCTTATCTCGATCAATATGCTTTGAAAATTGGCACCTTCCGCATCTCGGTTTATTTGGTCATAAAAGCTTTTATAGTTTTAATCTTACTGTTTTGGGTCGCTAATTTAATTCTGCGCAAAAGCCATTCTTACGTTGAAAATAGCCGAAAAATTGACTCGAGCACTAAAGGAATCATCAACAAATTTGTCGATATTGTCGTTTATTCTTTTGTCTTCATCGCCGTTTTGAAAATACTCGGTGTTGATATGACAACATTTGCCGTTTTAGGTGGTGCAATTGGTGTTGGTATTGGTTTTGGTTTGCAAAAAATCGCCTCTAATTTCATCAGTGGCATCATTTTGCTTTTTGAAAAATCCGTCGAAATCGGCGATATTGTTGAAATCGACAACGGCAATATTTACGGCACAGTAAAACATTTCGGCGGCCGCTACGCTTTGGTTGAAGCGACTGACGGCAAAGAAATTATGATTCCAAACGAAGATTTTATAACAGGCAAAGTTACCAACTGGACATATTCCAACAATCGCGCACGTATCGAAATTAACGTCGGAGTTGGTTATGAATCTGATTTAGAAAAGGTTAAACAAATTATGATCGAATGCGCTTCATCACATCCACGTTGCTTAAATTATCCTGAAATTGAATGTTTCGTCACCAAGTTTGACGAATATGACGTGAAGTTCGTTTTATATTTTTGGATTAGCGACATCGTTCAAGGCCGCGCTGGCGCAAAAAGCGATGTAATGATCAAAATCTGGAATAGATTCAAAGAAAACAATATCCGCATCCCGGTTCCGCAACGCGAAGTGAAAAGTTTGTAAATTTAACTTTCTTTTGACTTCAAATATTCTTGCAAAGCACTTTGCCAATCACGGCAGAAACCTTGATTATCCATCGCTGAATATTTAGGGCGCTTGGCCGGACGAGGAAATTCTTCAGTTTTAACTGGCTCAACAACAATATCTAACTTGGAAATTTCAAATATTTTCCGAGCAAAATCATACCAGCTTGTAACACCAGAACCGCAGATTTGGTAAGTTCCAAACGGATAATTTCCTGACATCAATTTCAACAAGCCTTGCGCCAAATCATGCGTCGAAGTTGGACAACCAAATTGATCATTTACCACTTTTAAAGATGGCTGAGTTTTTGCTAAATTAAGCATCGTATCGACGAAATTTTTGCCATATCTACCATAAAGCCAACTAGTACGAACAATGTAATGACGAGGGTTTACCGCTTTGACATTTTCTTCACCAGCAAGTTTTGAAGAACCATAAACAGTTTGCGGATTAACAAAATCTGTCGGCAAATAAAGCGAATTCTTGGTGCCGTCAAAAACGTAATCAGTGCTGATAAAAATTACCGGAATATTTTTTTGCGCCGCTGCCTCAGCCACATTTTTCGCACCCACTGCATTAACTGCAAAAGCTTGCTCTTGCTCTTTCTCAGCATCATCAACTTTGGTGTAAGCTGCGGAATTTACGACAAAATCAAAAACTTTATCAGAGAAAAATTTTTCAACTTGTGCAGCATTAGTAATGTCAAAGTTAGCACGCGTCGCTTGATAAACTTCATAACCCGCCGACGAAAAAATCGACGCTGCATCTTGGCCGAACATGCCGTTAGCGCCGATTAGAAGAATTTTTTTCATTTTAGATCAATTAGAAAAAGTGTTTAAAATCTTTCCAAAATGGATGAACCAAATCTTTTGGTGAAATGATTGGATTTTCTACCTGCCAATCAATTGCAATTTCTGGATCATCAAAACGTAAACCAAATTCACATTTCGGATCATATTCATCAGAAACTTTGTAGCAAACTTCTGCAGTGTCAGAAAGAGTCGAGAAACCATGAGCAAAACCAGACGGAACATATAACATCAATTTATTTTCCGCAGATAATTTTACTGACAAATATTTACCAAAAGTTGGCGAAGATTTACGCAAATCGACAATGCAATCCAAAATTTCACCTTGAATACAGCGAACCAACTTGGCTTGTGGCTTCGGAGCAATTTGGAAATGCAATCCACGAATCACACCTTTCGTCGAAAAAGAATGATTATCTTGCACAAAATTGTCAGCAATTCCGCCCTCTTTGAACGAAGAATATTTGTAAGTTTCACAAAAAAATCCGCGTTCATCACGAAAAAGACGTGGCTCGACTATAACAACATCGGGAAATTGTGTGGTTGTGAATTTAAAATTCATATTTGCTCAAATGAATTACCATTTTACAAAATCATCGTTCCCGCACCGCTTTCGGTGAAAATTTCCATCAACAAAATATTATCTACAGCGCCATTCAAGATGTGAGCAAATTCCACACCTGATTCAACTGCAGCCATGCAAGTTTCAATTTTTGGAATCATGCCGCCAGTAATAATACCATCATTAATCATTTGACGCGCAGTTGCAGTGTTTAAATGGCTAACCAATTCGCCATTTGGCAACATAACGCCATCAACGTCTGATAAAATAACCAATTTGGCAGCTTGCACTGCAACAGCAATCGCGCCGGCAGCAGTATCAGCATTGATGTTGAAAGTCTCACCATTGTCACCAACACCAATTGGTGCAATTACTGGAATGATGTCAGAATCTTCAAACAAGGCCAAAACTTCTGGATCAACTTTGTATGGCTCGCCAACGAAACCAAGATTGAGGATTTTTTCGATGTTAGAATCTGGGTCTTTTTTGGTTCTGGTTAATCTTTTAGCGCGAATCAAATTAGCATCTTTACCGCACAAACCAATGGCCTTGCCGCCAGCAAGATTGATTTCTTTGACGATCATTTTGTTGATTGAGCCGGCCAAAACCATTTCAACTACGTCGACTGTATCTGAATCAGTAATACGCAAACCATCAACGAAAGATGATTTGATGTTAAGTTTATTCAACATTTGACCGATTTGCGGACCACCGCCGTGAACCACGATCGGGTTGATTCCGATCTGTTTCAATAACACGATATTTTTAGCGAAATTTTTCAAATTATCGTCTGCTCCCATCGCTGAACCGCCGAACTTAATCACCAAAGTTTCACCGGCGAATTTGGTCATATATGGCAAGGCTTCGCACAGTACTTCTGCTTTTTTTGCCCATTCTTGGCGATTTTTTTCTTTTTGCAGTGAAAGTTTTTCTACCGGAGTAACGTTAGAATCTTTGTGCGGATCGTTGAAATTAATGACGTTAGACATTTGTGATTAAGTTAATTTAACAGCGGTTTTAAGGGGGGCGCAATATGCAACAGAAAAACTCTTTTAATCAAGCAAGTTTTTCAAAAAATTTCGTCAAAGAAATTGTCGGAACTTTGCTTAATTTTTCTATAGTTTCTGAAATGTCTTGCGACCACAGCATTGCTGAGATTGGAGCATCTTGATTAATAATGATTTTTTCAACCGAAACTCCACTAATCTGCAAAGCTTTTATTGCTGTTAAAGTGTGGCTGATTGCACCCAAATAATTAGCGGTCACCAACAAAAGAGGAATTTGTAGTTCTGCGGCTAAATCAAGAAAAGTTTTGTCATAATTTATCGGCGTCATAATTCCGCCAGCCGCTTCAATGAAGAGATATTTTTGCTGTTGTTGCGCTTGTAAAATCGCTTCTTGGCAGAATTTTTTTACTGCTAAAAAGTCAATTTCTGAATTACAATTTTGCGCAGCGAAATGTGGAGAAGCAGCTTCTTCAAAGCGCCATGGTGAAATTTTAGCGATATTCTCTGAATTATTTTGCAAACTCAAAGACGACAAAATTTTCACTGTATCACTATTTTGATCACCATCAACAAAACCGCTGGCAATTGGTTTGATAGCTGTCACTTCTTGTAGGTTTCTACACAACTTCTCAACAAAGAATGTTTTTCCGATATCAGTTCCAACCGCAGCAATAAAATAAATCTTTTCGCGAAGCATGAGATAAAAATCTTTACTGAATTTTCGAGAAAGTAGCGTAAATCGGACCGAAAACAGCGATGGTAATCCAAGCAATCATTCCACCCATAGTGATTGTCAATGCTGGTTGAATCATGCCGACCAATTTATCAATCGAGTCATTAATTTCACGATCGTAGAAGAATTTAATGTTGAGCAAAGCATTCTCCATATTACCGCTTTCCTCACCAATTTTTAACATTCTCACTACCAAATTAGGAAAATATTGTACTGAAGCCATTGCTCTGGCAAGTGATTGACCATCAGAAACCTGTTTCTTTACGTTTATAATCGAATCTTTCATAGCTTTATTTTTAACCACTGCACTCGCGGCATCCAAACATTCTAAAACACCCATACCACTTCTGAATGTCATCGCAAAAAATTGACAAAATTTGGCAGAGTCAATTTTACACATAATAGAACCAAAAATCGGCACTTTAAGTTTTGCGTGATCAATCTTAATAGCTATTTCTGGAGAGCGTGACAAGAGTTTGGTCGTTATCCAAAGAGCTGGCCAAGTAAAAACCATAATATACCAGTAATTTTTGAAAAAGTTCGAAAATGCGATCAAAGAAGTTGTGATAAGAGGCAAAGTAATATTTTGTGCTAAAAGGAAAGTTGTCACTTTCGGAATAACGATTGAAGTCATAACGCCAAGTACCGCAAACATAACCAAAATACCAAAAAGCGGGCCACGAGTTGCTTTGGCAGTTTTTCGTTTAATTTCCATATTCCACTTCATGTCATCAACAATACTGGAAAAAGCATCCGACAAATTACCAGTTTTTTCACCAGCAGAAATCAAACCAATATAAACCGGACTAAAAACTTCTGGATGCTTGGCTAAACTCTCAGAAAACAAACTACCGTTTTTGATCGAGTCATAAACGCTGGCCATTAAATTCTTAATCTTTGGAGAATCCGACGTTTCTTTCAAATCTTGGATTGAATCAATAATAGAAACACCGGCTCGATCTAGCTGCTCTAGTTGAACGAAAGCCACAATCAAATCACGAGTTTTGATTCTATCTAAAAAACTCAGACCAATTTTTTTATCTTTCTCTAACTTAAATGAGATTAAGTCTTGTCCTGAAGATTTTAAAATGTTCGCTAAATCGTACTGATTATCAGCTGACATCCTGCCATTAACATAACGTCCCATGACGTCTACGGCTTTGAAACGATATTGCGGCATTATTATTTATATTTTTGAATTTTTTTCAGAATCATATCGCGCTTCAACTTTGAAATATGATCAACGAAAGTGATGCCATTTAAGTGATCAATCTCGTGTTGAATGCAAGTTGCCATGATACCATCCATTTCTTCAACATGTTCCTGACCTTTTTCGTCTAAATATTTTACTTTGACAATTTTTGGACGAACTACTTCTGAACGAGCGCTAGGAAAAGATAAACAACCTTCATTGAAAGATGATGATTCTTTCGAAGATTCTAAAATTTCAGGATTCACAAAAAAACGCGGATTGGTATTTTTAACGTGAACTCCGCCACAACTACCGTGATCATGATGGTGATGATCGTCAACTTCGTAATCAATATCCATCACCAGAACTCTTTTCAAAACGCCAACCTGCACTGCCGCCAAACCAATTCCTCCTTCAGCGTACATTGTGTTCAACATGTCGTTCATGAAAGCACGCAAAGCATCATCAACTTTTTCAACAGGCTTAGAAATTTGCTTAAGCAAAGGATTTGGAGCCAAAACTAAAGGTAATATTTTCATTATTTTGTTAGAATTTTTTTAACAGATTCAGGATAAATACGGTGTTCTTCTTTTAGAATTTTTGCAGCTAAAGTTTCTTTGGTGTCGTTTTGATTAACTTCAACCTGCGCTTGCATGATTATTGGTCCGGAGTCCATTTCTTCACGAACAAAATGAACAGTACAACCGGAAACTTTTGCACCAGCTTTTATGGCATCTCCAACCGCATCAGCACCTTTAAATTGTGGTAAAAGTGATGGATGAATGTTGATTAATTTATCAAACCAACGTTGCACAAACCACGGTGACAAAAGACGCATAAAGCCAGCTAAGCATATAAATTCAGCACCTGATTTTTCAATTTCTTCGCTAACTTTCTTATCAAAATCTTCACGTGAAGAAAATTCACGATGATTTACAGAAGCTGTTTTGATTCCTTTTTCAGAAGCGAATTTCAAACCTTCAGCATCAGATTTATTTGATAAAACTAATGCAACTTGTGCTGGAAAACTTTCATCTTCACAGGCTTTGACAAGTGCTTGCATATTTGATCCACGACCAGAAATCAGAATCGCGATTTTAGTTTTTAACATTTTCTAAATTGGAAAAAATTTATCGAAGTTACGAGCTCTTTAATTCTGTTTCTTGATCAACTTATGACAAGATTTTTTTACAATGTTACTATTTGAACTATTGAAATATTTTAGTTACTACTCCACGGCAATAAAACCACTTTTCCAATCAATAGAATACCATCCAAAGTCATAGTAATTGGAGTTAAAGCGATAGCACCTGCTTTTTTTGTAGCTCCCATTTCTTCTTGAATAAAAATCTTATACGGGACGCCTAATCTTGGTAACTTAGACTCATTCAAATCTTGGTCAGATCTAGGTAAATAACGTTTGCCACTAATTTTGATTTTTAAATAATAATTACCTTCATCATCCATTTTGAAACCAATTCCATGAAGAAAAGCACGATATTGTGACGGAAAATCAAGAGTCGTCGTTTCAATAAAAACTTCACCACTAATGTTATTTTCATGATCTATTTTGATCACGGATTTCTCAGTATTAATCATCATTATTCCACGTACTTGCGACGCTAACAAATCTTTCAAAAGACGCTTATCATCAATTAAAACGTAATGATAATTTAAACCCATAAAGCCAATATAATTACCATCTTGGCTCACAGCAAAACTGTGAATACGATCTTCATAACCGTTCTTCCATATTGCCTTTGTTATCATGCACGAAGCCAGCATAATCAAAGTTGCTGACCACAATATAAAACGAAAAATCTTGGCAGAAAAATTCAAAAACATTTTATCAATATTCACTAAGTTGAGATTGCAAAGTTTTGCCTAAAAAGACGCAAAACCACTTATTTAATTTTCTAAAAAGTCCGTGAAATCAATTTATAAATCAAACCTAAACCAACTTTTGGTTTAGAAAGATTCGCATCTAAACAAACTACCCTTGGAATTTTTCTATTAAACTTTATGTAATTTTAGTTAACTTTTCTAACTCAATAGATAATCCCTCCATCTTTATGAAGATTACTCGCATCTTGTTTTCACTGCCTTTTATATTCTTTTCTTTAGTCACAACACAACTTGCTGTAGCGCAGAATTTGTCTAGTTCGAAAGCACAAAACAGTCTTAAAAACGCTTACCAATTTTCACTAAAAACTGCTGATTCAAAAAATATCAACCTCGCGGATTATCACGGTAAAGTAATTTTGGTGGTTAACACCGCATCAAAATGTGGCTTCACTCCTCAATATAAATCACTTCAGCAACTTTATACAAAATATCAAAAACGTGGTTTAGTTATAATTGGAGTGCCTTCCAATGATTTTGGCAGTCAAGAATTAGCCACTGAATCTGCAGTTCAAGAATTCACACAAAAAGAATTTAAAATCACTTTTCCACTTACAAAAATCACACAAGTTAGCGGACCAAATGCTGATCCATTTTATATTTGGGCCAATCAAGAAGCCGGATTTTTGGGCTCACCAAAATGGAATTTTCACAAATATTTAATCGACAAAAATGGTAATTTTGCTGGTTGGTTCTCTTCAACCACTGATCCGATGGCAAAAAATATTACAGATAAAATCGAATCTCTGCTTTAAATAAATTCTGGATATATTTTCATCTTGAGAACTTCTGTAAATTAACGCTGCTTCAATATCTGGGTTAAATTTACTAAATACGTTAATTAAGATTTTGCTTTCTCTTCTTGTCTTTCTTCAACAAGCCTTTGATGACCTCTTAAAAAAATAGCGCTACCATTTTCTTTAACTTCTTGCGAATCATTTTTGACTTCTTCTTGTGTTAAAGTTTGCCCTAAAAGAGATTCAAAATGTTGTGGATATAAAGTTGCCAAAACTAGGTTTCGCATTTTTGTTGGGTTCATATCATCAGAATCTAGAAGTCCATAAGTCATTTCTGACACATTATTTTGGGTAATTTGATATTCTTTTTCACGTTCAGCATGACCTTTGGGTAAAGTCTTATTTTCCACATTTATAATTGTTACCGCAATATTAGTGGTATCAAAATATATCAGAGAAAATTTATCTGACTCAATTTTATGAATAGGAGTGTTCTGATCTCTTCGTATTGATCTGAATAATTCCTTAATCCCTAAGCAAATATTTTCATCACTTACCGATAAGCTATTATTGGATAAATTTGGAAAACGATTATTAATGATTTGTTGATGGGCATTTGAAATTGCATGAGTCTGATTTTGATTTTCTAAACCCATTTCTAGATCTTGAACTCTTGTGTTTTCACTTTGATTAAATCTGTTTCTCTGATTTGCATTTGAATTAGATTCTATCCCAATGAAACAATAAATAGGAGCAACAACCGCAGCGATACAAGCTCCGGATATAAAGAGACTTGTAGAAATATTCGAGGAAAAATCCGCAACCATTGGTATCGAAAATAGTATGGATCCAGAAACGAAAAGAAATAAACCAAATTTATTGTATAAAGAACTCAAGTTATGTCGATCTAAATCACCAATTGCCGGTTCATCAAACTGACCAAGAAGATGGAAATTATTATGAATTTGGTTATTTTGGCTCTGATTACCTGGACGCATAACTTCACTTTTTGTTTTTAAGCTCTTGAAAAATAATCAATTAATTTATCTCAGAACTCCTCTCTGATTAAATTTTTCAAGAAATTACTTCTTATATTTGGCAATTATAAGAAAAGTTTTGATCAAGATGTTAATCAAAACTCAACTTTACGAAAAGTTTGCAAAAAACGCCTAATTTAGAAGAATTATACACTTAATTTCTAACAAAAGCCTTTGAAATTTCTTCTGCTGCTTTTCTGTGACTATTTAAATTATCTAAAATCATCTGTGATTCTTTAATGTAGTCAAAAGGCTCATCATAAGGAAGCATATTTACACATTTATATTCGATAGGTTTATTTTCCGAAGCTGGTTTTAGACCGGATTTCTGGCAATTTTCAAAAAACGCCTCTTGCTCTTCATATGAAAAATAGCCATTTTCCCAGTCTTCATCCAATGCATCTGAATAATGAACTGCAACCAGAATTTCATCACCTAAAAAACTCGCCCTAAAACCTGATGCATTAAGATTTCTAACCAATGTTTTCAAAGCAGAAATAACATCTTTTAAGTTCAATTTATCGCTTGGGTTTTTATCAAAAAAAAGTTTTTCAGTTAATGAATCTACACCTTCAATTTTGAATTCTTTAAGCTGATATTTTTCTGCAAAACTTTTATCAAAATTAAAAAGATAATTCTCTTCATCAATTCCCAAAATAACTCCACAAAAACCTAAATCTTGAGGCAGTTTGATTTTCATCACATCAACTTCCAAACTATCAAGGTTAAAATATTCAATATCAAAACTAGCTGCAGACGAAGATGTTGAGATTTTTCTAACACTTACTGGGTCTTCATATGAACTAAAAATTCCGAATTTCTGATAGATTAAAATTTCTTTTTCCCCATTTTCTGCCCAACCACGATATTTCAAATTTTGATCAAATTCGTATACAAGCTTGATCAAGTTTTCGGTGCTTAGAGTAATTTCTTTAAGAATTGCAACTTCACCATAGTGATTATTTACAGCATTCTTATATCTTCTTTTACTGAGTTTGTACGAGAAGTAAAATACAGCATAAAACAAGACGAAATTGATCACATTATTTTTGCTGAAAGTTTTATCAGCAAAAGACACCCACACCATTATTATAAAAATTATGACACCAACAATAATGTCGATATTTCTATATCTTGCTTTTTTAGTAGCATTTTTTTGCGCTAAATCTGAAAGAAAAGGCTTAATTTTACCTTCATAATAGTTAGCAAAACCATGATAGTTTTCACTTTTTGATTCATCAAATCTAGCACTTAAAAAATTTTCTAGACCAGTTGATTTTGTATTTCTTTGGATAAGGCTCATAATCTTAAATCATAAATTACATTTTTCTGAGTTTAAACTTAATGGAAATTCTTTTGATCAGAACTTACAAAAGTAAAATAAAAATCTTCTGCAAATAAGCATTTTTTATAAAAAAAGTGGGCGATTATAAACCGCCCACTTCACTAAAAATCAGTGATTCTAAAAAAAGATAAGAAATCAGATTTACTTCAATCTACCGCCAATTCTAAGTCTCAAAGCGTTTAATTTAATGAAACCAGCCGCATCTTTTTGATCATAAACTGCATCTTCTTCAAAAGTTACGTGAGCTTCAGAATACAAACTTTTTTCTGATTTACGCGCTACCACAGAAGCTGAACCTTTGTATAATTTCAAAGTTACAGTTCCTTCAACATTTTCTTGAGACTTGTCGATCAAAGCTTGCAACATTTCACGCTCTGGCGAAAACCAGAAACCGTTGTAAATCAAGCTGGCATATTTTGGCATCAACTCATCTTTCAAGTGTGCAGCTTCACGATCTAAAGTGATCGATTCAATAGCACGATGCGCCACAAGCAAGATTGTACCACCCGGAGTTTCGTAAACGCCGCGCGATTTCATGCCAACAAAACGGTTTTCAACTAAGTCTAAACGACCAATTCCGTTGGCGCCGCCAAGTTCATTCAGTTTAGTTAGAATTTCGTGTGGCTTCATTTTTACGCCATCGATTGCAATTGGATCGCCGTTTTTAAATTCAATTTCAACGATAGTTGGCGTATTTGGAGCTTCTTCCGGACTTACTGTACGCTGATAAACGTATTCTGGCGCAGCTTGGCTTGGATCTTCCAAAACTTTTCCCTCTGATGAAGTGTGAAGCAAATTGGCATCAACTGAATAAGGCGCTTCGCCGCGTTTATCTTTAGCGACCGGAATTTGATTTTTTTCGGCGTAATCAATCAATTTTGTGCGCGAATTTAAATCCCATTCTCTCCATGGTGCGATGATTTTGATGTCTGGTTTGTTTGCGTAGTAAGAAAGTTCAAAACGAACTTGGTCATTTCCTTTACCAGTTGCACCGTGAGCAACTGCATCAGCTCCGACCATTTTAGCAATTTCGATTTGACGTTTAGCAATCAAAGGACGCGCAATTGAAGTGCCAAGCAAATAAACACCTTCATAAACTGTGTTAGCACGAAACATTGGAAATACGTAATCACGCACAAATTCTTCACGCAAATCTTCGATGAAAATTTCTTTTACGCCCAGTTTTTTAGCTTTCTCGCGAGCTGGTTCCAACTCTTCTCCTTGGCCCAAATCAGCAGTGAAAGTAACGACTTCGCAGCCATAATTTTCTTGTAACCATTTTAAGATAACTGAAGTATCAAGCCCACCAGAGTAAGCTAGAACAACTTTTTTAACGCCAGATTTCGGCGCAGAGTTTTCAGAAATATTCTTTGTCATTGAAAGATTTTGATTGATTAATAAATTGATCTGCCATTTTTGAAGAATGCCTTGAGGCCGCATCTGTAGCCATTTCAAGCCGCTATTCTCAAACAACAATAAATAAAATGCAAACAAAGAAATTTCTTGCTTTGCATCATCACTACAACTTTCTTCAAAACATAATTCATCTAAAATCAGCTCTTTAAATCAATGAAGAAAAAAAACTCAAAACTCATAAAATTTTTACGTAAATATTTGGTTTTACCGACCAAAATTTTGCGCATCGCCATCTTTGATACAGTAAAGCAAGACGGTGTTGAACACGCCGGATATTTAGCATTTTTAAGCATTTTATGCCTCTTCCCGTTTTTGATTTTTTTAATCACCATCATTGGTCTCATTGGTGAATCACAAGCCGGCGCTCATGGCGTACAATATTTGCTTGATATTGTCCCAAAACAAGCTGCAGAAGCATTGGCACCGAGAATCCATGAAATTACTTCTGGTCCACCACAATCATTTCTGACTATCGCCATTATCGGCGTAATTTGGACTGCCTCATCATCAGTTGAAGGCTGCCGCACAATTTTGAATCGCGCTTACCGCATCCATTTTCCGCCACCCTATTTATGGCGTCGTATGATCAGTATTTTCGAATTCTTTGTGATTATTGTCGTAATCGTTATCGGCTTGGTAACTTTGGTTGTAGTTCCTAACCTACTTGAGCAAGCTGAAAAATTATTTTCTGTCCGTTTAGTTTCGAAAATAAATTACGACCTCCTTTCTTTACGTTACTTTGCTATTTTTTTCCTTCTTACTTGCACAACTTCTCTGCTTTATTACGCCTTGCCCAACGCTAAACAAAAATTTAGCCAAACCGTTCCCGGTTCACTTTTAGCGGTAACTTTATGGTTTTGTTTGCAGTATTGTTTCGTGCTTTATTTGGAAAATTTTCATCAGTTCAACTTTGTATATGGCTCTTTGGCCGGCGTGATCGTTGCATTAATGTTCTTTTATTTGGTCAGTTTGATTTTTATTTTAGGTGCAGAATTCAATTATCACTTTCATCGCACTTACCACATTTTTTTGAAGAAAAAATAAATGCAATTTCCATTCTGGCCTGACTTCAGCGGCTATCGCAACATTGAATTAGGATTAAGTCGGGTTTATCAATTATTGCAAAGGCTGGACAATCCACATCACAAACTACCTCCAACAATTCACCTTGCCGGAACTAACGGTAAAGGATCAACTTTATCATTCTTACGCAGCATTTTCAGTGAAGCCGGATATCGCGTTAGTTGCTACACCTCGCCTCATTTAGTAAATTTTAACGAAAGAATTGTTTTAAATGGCTGTGAAATTTCTGACGAATTTTTAACTGAAATTTTACACGAATGTCAGAAAGCGGCGAATAAAGAACCAGTAATTCCGGTAACATTTTTCGAAGGAATAACCGTCGCGGCTTTTTTAGCTTTCAGTCGCGTAAAATCTGATATTTTATTGCTTGAAACCGGCATGGGTGGCCGTCTAGACGCCACTAACGTTTTAGTGCAAGTTTTGTGTTCAATCATCACCCCAATCGCTTTTGATCACACTGATTTTTTAGGCAAAACTTTAAATAAAATCGCTTTCGAAAAAGCCGGAATTATCAAAAAAAATTGCCCCGTAATTATCGCAAAACAAAAAAAATCGGCTTTGCAATCAATTACTAATCAAGCTTTGCAGATGAATTCTGCGATGAAATTTTTTGGACAAGACTGGCAAGTTAAAAAACAAAAAAATGGTTTTGTTTTTGTTGGTTTTGGCGAAGAAATTTCACTATCTTTGCCATCTTTGTTGGGCGATCATCAAATCGATAATGCTAGCGTTGCAATAGCCACAGCATTGAACCAAAAGCAATTTTCAATTTCGCAAAATCACATTAAATCTGCGATAGCAAAAACTTTCTGGCCAGCGCGTTTACAAAAAATCAGTAGCGGTAAATTCACGCAAAAATTATCTTCAAATGATCATCTTTACTTGGACGGCAGCCATAATTTACAAGGTTCGACAACTATTGCGAAGTTTTTGAAATCACAAAAAAATCAAAAGATTTTTGTGATCTTCTCAATGCTACAAGACAAAGATTGTCGTGGTTTTTTACAAAAAATTCAGCCTTACGTTGATCATCTTTTGACTTTGCCAATTAAAGACGAACCTAAGTCGCGTTCTGCTGCAGAAATCTCGGGAATAGCCAAAGAAATTGGTTTTAAAGCGGTCACAGAAACACAAAATCTATCTCAAGCTTTCGAGATTTTAACGAAAATTAGAGGAAATAAGAACGCTGAAGATTCTTTAATTTTAGTGTGCGGATCACTTTATTTGGCAGGCAGTTTTTTAGCAGAAAATGCTATCTGATGATATAATCTAGAAACTCAGCAATACAGAAAGCATCAATCACCATAGTTACAAAGACCGGATTTGATTTGCTGACAGATTCTTGTAACAACAATTTTCTCATGATTTTACGCGGTAATTCTTTGCGCTGTTCTGCACGCAATTTGGCTTTTTCTTCTTTGGTTAGTTTAGGTTTCTTTGGCGAACATTTTTTAAGTGCATAAATATGCCACACAAAATAGGCGATTAGAATCACCGAAACTAACGCGCCAATAACGTAAATTTTCATGGCGTAAATAATCTTATTGATCAAGAAGGCTAAAATATAGCTGGCAACGCCCCAACGATAAATCAGAGTGTTGATGTTTTCCTCACCACGAAGAGCGGCTCGGAAAGAAGCTTCCATCTGATCAAAAAGATGTTTCATAAAAATTTAGAATTTATTTTTATCGCCCTGAACCGCATATTTTGCACCTTCCCAAGGCATTTCAAAATCAAAGTTACGAAATTCTTGCATCAACTTAACTGGTTCGTAAACAACTTTCTTTTGTTCTTCGTCATAACGAACTTCTTTGTATCCCGTAAGTGGAAAATCTTTACGCAAAGGATGGCCTTCAAAACCGTAATCTGTAAGAATGCGGCGTAAATCTGGGTTACCAGAAAATACAACTCCGTACATATCAAAAGTTTCACGTTCAAACCAACCAGCGCCGGCGAAAACTGAAACTGCACTTGGAACTTTCTCACCATCTTCAACCGCAACTTTAACTGTAATACGATTGTTCAACTTCAAACTTAGCAAATTGTAAATCACTTCGAAACGCGGTGATCTAACGCCCAGCATGTCTGCGCCGAAAATATCGAGGAAACATTTGAATGACAAATTTGAGTCATCACGTAAGAATTTCAAAAACTCTAAAATATTTTCGGGTGCTACATAAATAATAAGGTTGTCATGCGCGATTGGCTCAACAACACGTGCCGCAGCGAAATTAGATTTAATATATTCGGCTTGAGCTTGAAGATTTTTGATCATTTTTTTAGCGATTAAATTTACCAGTTCTTCTAATTTTACGTTGCAGAACCATCACGCCATAAAGCAATCCTTCTGCAGTTGGAGGGCAACCCGGAACGTAGACGTCAACCGGAACAACACGATCACAACCACGAACAACCGAATAAGAGTAATGATAATAACCACCACCGTTGGCGCAGCTTCCCATTGAAATTACGTAACGCGGTTCCGCCATTTGGTCATAAACTTTACGCAATGCAGGCGCCATTTTGTTGGTTAAAGTTCCAGCAACAATCATCACGTCAGATTGACGTGGCGATGGACGAAAAATCATCCCAAAACGGTCAAGGTCATAACGGCTAGCAGCGGTGTGCATCATTTCAACCGCACAACAAGCAAGACCGAAAGTCATCGGCCACAAAGAGCCAGTACGTGCCCAGTTAACTAAATCATCAATTTTTGCAGTAACAAAACCACGATTATCCATCTCTTCCACATTTTTCAAAAGAGCGTCTTGATTTAACGGGCTAAGGTTGTTCAACATTTTGTTAATTAAGTTTAAATTTTTTGTAATCGAAATTGATTAGATTTTTATATTCTTACTTCCATTCCAAGGCGCCACGCATCCATTCGTAAATGAATCCGACTGTAAGCAAACCAAGGAAAGACATCATTGACCAAAATCCAAAGATTCCGATTTTTTTCAAAGTTACCGCCCAAGGGAATAAAAACGCGATTTCAAGGTCGAAAATAATAAACAAAATTGCTACTAAATAAAATTGAATATTGAACTCATTTCGAACTGGTCCTTCGCCTTCAAAACCGCATTCATATTGCGACAATTTTTCGCTATCAGGCTTTGATTTAGCAACGATAAAAGGCACTAAAATAATGAAACAAGACAAACCAATTGCGACTGCTAAAAACAGCAAAATTGGCAAATATTGTGCCGACAAAAAATCAATGCCAGAAACAGCATTGACGGTCTTTGAAATAGTTTCGATACCGCTCATTTATTTTATGATTTGTTGATTGTGTTTTAAGAGATGTAGCCTTAAAAACTGCGCATAATTTTCAAAAAAGGAAATTATTTTCCTCACGCAGATAAATCAATTCAAAATTCTCAAATGATCGCAGAAACCTATACCGCACTTGTTACGCCTTTTAAAAATGGTAAAGTCGATGAAACTTCTTTGGAAAAATTAGTAGAATTCCAGATCAAAAATGGTGTCGACGGTATAGTTCCTTGCGGCACAACTGGTGAGTCTCCGACTTTGTCACACGAAGAACATAATTTGGTTGTTGAGTTATGCGTAAAAATCGCCAATAAAAGAATTAAAGTGATGGCTGGAACTGGTTCAAATTCAACTTCTGAAGCTATCGCCATGACTAATCACGCTAAAGAAATTGGTGCAGATTCTTGTCTAATCGTTGCTCCTTACTATAACAAACCAATTGCAGAAGGTGTTTATCAACATTTCAAAGCACTTAATGAATGTGATATTCCGTTGTTCATTTACAATATTCCCGGTCGTTCTGTCATTAACATTTCTGACGAAAATTTGGCAAGAATTGCTGAGTTGAAAAATGTAGTTGGTATCAAAGACGCTACTGGCGACTTAGCTCGCGTTGCTTCTTTGCGTTTGTTAATCAATAAACCTTTCACTTATTTATCAGGTGAAGATGCGACTGTCGTTGGTTTCAATGCAATGGGCGGTAATGGCGTTATTTCTGTTACTTCTAACATCGCACCAAAAATGGTTTCTGATTTACAAAAATTCACAGCTCAAGGTGATTACAAATCAGCTTTGGAAATCCAAGATAAATTGACCAGCCTGCACGCTGCAATGTTTTGCGAAACTAATCCAATTCCGGTGAAATATGCGGCGAGTTTGATGGGACTTTGCACTTCTGAAATTCGTTTACCTCTGACTCAACCTTCAGATGCCGCTAAAGCAAGAGTTGAGAAAGAAATGAAAAAATTAGGACTAATATAAGTTAATCAAATTTTCTAAACGTAATAGCTCTGCCGACAAGTTCTTGTTTGACGTTTTGTTGACAACTTCCGCAAAACTAATTTCTTTTTTGAAGATCAAACCTTTTCTCCATCTAAGATTAACAATTGCGTAAGCATTAAGTGAAACATTGTCAGCAAGTATAATCTTTTCTTCGAATAAGTTTGATGACTGATATTCACTGAGGATCGAAACCAAATTCTTTGGTAAATTCTTCAAAGAAAACATCTGATTCAATGCCTTGTAATAAGAATTTAATAAATGATTCAATTCTTTGTTTTCTGAATCTTTTACTAACTTCGTAGCAACCTCAACATCACCAATTCCCCATTTCAAAAAAACTTCGGCGATATTTTGTTTTCCTTTAAAAACAGCGAAACTCAATAAATCTTGACCATTCTGAGTGATAACTTTGTGAGCAGCACCACATTTTAGAAATAAATTCACCATTTCTACAGAACCAGAACTAACAGCAAAATGCAGTGGAGTTAGATTAGAGCTTGTTTTTACTTCTGTTGAAATTCCTGCTTTAATTAAAGTTTCCGCAATCGCAACAAATCCGCCAACAGCGGCATAATGCAATGCCGTCATCTCGTGATTTTCTGTAGTGGTTTTAACATTAATATCTGATTTTTCAGCGGTTAAAAATTTTACAAGTTCTAGATGTCCAAATTCAGCAGCAACCAATAATGGCGTAAGCCCAAACGAAGTTTTAACTTCTCTTGAAACCCCATGTTGTAACAAAATTTTTACTGTCTCTAAATGACCGCCCTTTGATGCATAATGAATGGGAGTCCAAGCTCTATCTTTCAAAGATGCCGGCGGATTTGCTTCAGCACTATTTTCAAGTAAAACTTTTAATGCTTCTGATCGACCAAATTTAGCAGCGTAATGAACAGCTGTGAAAGAATTTTGATCACGTAAATTTACAAAAGATTGTAAACTATGAAACTCATGATCACCTCCGAAATCACCATTAATCATGGTTTCTTTCACAAAATTAATAAGTTCTCGTAAAATTTCATGATCGCCAAACTTGGCAGCTAAATGCAGAAGATTATTACTAGGAGAAAATACGATTTCTTTCAGTTGTGATTTGTCATCACAAGATACAATAAATTGTAAATATTGGTTTAAGACATTTTTTAAGTTAGATGAATCTAAATCTTTTGTATTGAGAGAATTCGCTGAGGAATATTGCAAGATTTGATCAACTAATATTTTTACGCTGCTATTCATTTTATTTTTTAGTAGTTTTTAAGCACAAATTTTTGGTTAATTTCTGCTGTTAATTTTATAAATTTTATCGGCCACGGCTGTGTTGTCTGCCAGCTTCGCGCTCTTTAGCTTCAATCATACTAGCCCAAAAACCTTTATCACCACGTTTGTTAAGAATTTGCGCTGACTGAATTAAGTAAGTAAGTTTTTGCCCCAAAATCATCGAAGTCCAAAACCCAATTGGTTTAACAATATCAACTATGTTTACTTCGTTCATTTCTTGACGACTCATTTGCTGATCACGAGACTCCATAATTTCATACGAACCACTTGGTTCTTTACTACGTTTTGCTTGCAACTCCGCCTTTATTTCCGAGTGAGCACGAGGAATTTCAGCGAGACGTTTACGCATCAATTCTTCATCTTCTTTGACATATTTTTTATTTTTTTTTGGGAAAAATTTCTGACTTTTTTTACGAACCGCCAATAAGTTTTGGTAAGCACGCTCAAGCAAGTAGTTTAGAACAATACGTGTGATTACAATCGCACAAAAAACAAAAACAAATATCAGAAGCAATATAGGCAGTGTTTTCTCGATTGATGTAACAAATGTTGTCATATTTTTACCTTAAATCTGAACAAACTTGCTTCATCTTAGCGTAGGCTTGAGGAAAACCAATTAAGGAATAAGTGTCATTAGCAGTTTTTCCATCGCGATTAATTCCGCTAATGATAATTTCTTCACTACGCTGTAAATCTTTTATAATGTCGATGTCATCATTTTTATCATTAGCCCAAGCAACTGAGAGATAAGGGAATAGATAATACTTTTTTGAACCAAAAGAAACTTCAACATCTGATTTTTTTTTGTATAAAAATCCTGAAGAAACACTGACTTCATCAGCATCATTTTCAACATTAGTAACTAAAAAATAAGGCTCGCCACGCTTATCATAATTGCCTTCACGCTTTATTGGAGTAGATGCAACGTAACAAACTATTTGATCACCTCTTTCAGCTTTAAAAACATTCCAATCCTGAAATTTACCTTTCAGTTCTTGTGAAAAAAGAGCTGAAGGCAAAAAAGTTAATAAAAGGATGTATTTTAGTAATTTCATAACTTGACTTTTTTAGGTCGAAAAATATTTTGCCCGCTTCTTTTTTGAAGCATCTCTAGAGCCAAAAAATTGAGCTCGCGACATAAGTTTCATATCTCACTTTCGCTTGCAGCGAAAGATCACGAAGATTTTTTAAAAAATCCAATATTTTCTAAAACATGTCCAATCAAGGTCACGAAAAACACAATCCTTTGGCACAATTTGAAGTGCACAAGATTTTTGACTTAAACATAGCCGGAGTTGACATCAGCTTCACCAACTCTGCACTTTACATGGTTATTGCCACTGTGACTGTAATTGCATTTATGCTTTTCGCGACCAGAAAAAAATCTTTGATTCCTTCAAGATTACAAGTCGTAGCTGAATCAATTTACAACTTCGTTTTCGACATAATCAAAGGAACTATTGGCGACGAAGGTGTGAAATTTTTTCCATTAATTTTCTCACTCTTTACTTTCATTTTGCTGTGTAACATGTTCGGTCTAACGCCTTACAGCTTCACCGCCACAAGCCAAATCGCAGTAACACTTTCTTTGGCAGCAATCGCATTTTTCACAATCACAATTTTTGCAATTTGGCGCAATGGAATTGGTGGTTTTTTGCATATGTTTTTGCCAAGCGGCGTTCCAGGTTGGATGGCACCAGTAATTTTTGCGATCGAACTTTTCTCATTCTTGATCCGTCCAGTTACACTCTCTGTGCGTCTTTTCGCTAACATGGTTGCTGGTCACGTTTTGCTTAAAGTTGTTGCTGGTTTCATTATTTCACTTGGCGTGATTTTTGGAACTTTGCCTTTCCTTTTTTCAGTTGTAATGACTGGCTTTGAGCTTTTTGTTGCAGTTTTGCAAGCTTATATTTTTGCAATTTTGGTTTGCGCTTACATCAGCGAAACAACTAAAGCACACTAGTTTTATTGTTATCTCGAGCTTCGCTTGAGATAGCAAAAATAGATTTGGCCCCAAGTTCGCAAGGCCAATTATCCCGATCAATGGGTTTTTCGCGGACATTAAACTTAATTCATAGGTAAAACATGGAAGAAGTAGTAGTAAGCAATTTTGAAGCTTTCAAATATATCGGTGTTGGTCTTTGCTCTCTAGGCATGGCTGGTGCTGCTTTGGCAATTGGAAACATCTTCGGATCTTTCTTTAATTCAATTGCTAGAAACCCTTCAGCTGCTCCAAAACTTGAAAAATACATCTACATCGCTGCAGGTCTTGCAGAAGCTATGGGTATCTTCGCGGTACTTTTGGCTTTCTTGGTGATGTTTTCTTAGTTAAATTCAAAACGACGTTTTGAATTTAGTTTTAGATCGCGTTAAACCACTCAAAGGAAACTTTGAGTGGTTTAGCATTTTATATTATTTTAGAGTAAAATCATGCCTCAGTTAGATTTAACTACTTATAGTTCCCAAATTTTTTGGTTCGCAATCTGCTTTATCACTCTTTATTTGGCAGTTTCATTTTTGATTCTTCCTCGCATTGCAGAAATCATTAAAAACAGAAAAACTATTGTTGATGCCGACTTATCAGTCGCCCAAGATTTAGACAAAAAAACTGCAGAAATTGAATCAGCAAGTTCATCACTTAGAAAAGAAGCTACTGAGAAATATCAGTCTAAACTTGATGAAGCTGTTAAATCAGCCAACAAACAACGTGAAAAAATGATCGAAGATTTAAAGAACAATATCGATCAAAATATCGCAAAATCGCACGCTCACCTCAAAGAACTAATCGCACAATCTGAAGCTAAAAGTGTCGACGCTATCAAAAATATTACTCAACAAATCGAACAAAAATTAACCAATGTTTAACGAGAAATTCTGGCTCGCAATTGCCTTCTGTACCTTTATTTTGTTGCTTTTGAAGTTGGCAAGAAAATCAATTGCTCAATCTTTAGACAATAAATCTAAACAAATTGCTGAAGAAATTTTGGCTGCAAAAGAAATGAGGGAAAAAGCTGCTAAACTTTTAGCCGCTGCTGAAAAATATGCGCAAGACTCAAATGATTACGCGAAAAAATTAATTCAAGATGCTGAATCAGAAGCACAAAAGTTTTTAGCTGAAGCACAAAAATCAGTTAGTGAAGAAGTTGCTAAAAAAACCGCTGCCGCCGCTGAAAGAATTAGACAAGAAGAAGCTTTGGCAATCAGTGAAATAAAAGAAAAAATCGTTTCTTCTGCTATAAAACAAGTTGAAGAAAAATTACAAAAAAGCTTAAGCGAACAACAAAATTCTTCAGTTATCACTAAAGCAATTCAAGATCTCGGACAAACAATCTAACAATGAAATTCACACTTTCCTGGCTTAAAGAACATCTCGAAACCAACGCATCTTTGGAAGAGATCTGTAATAAATTAACTGCAATTGGCCTGGAAGTTGAATCGGTGGAAGACAAAGCCAAAGTTTTAGCTCCTTTTTCTGTCGCAAAAATTGTTGATGCAAAGCCACACGAGAATTCTAACAAATTAAAAATCTGTTCGGTCGAAACCGCAGATTCCGCAATTCCACTGCAAATTATTTGTGGTGCGGCCAACGCCAGAACTGGAATTAAAGTTGCTTACGCACCAATCGGATCAGTGATTCCAGCCAATCAGATGGTTATTAAAAAAGCCAAAATTGCCGGCGTTGAAAGCAACGGAATGTTGTGCTCAGCTCGCGAATTAGAAATTGGCAATGAAGATTCTGGCATTATCGAAATCGATGAAAAATGGCCAGTTGGTAGCAAAATTACCGAAGTTTTCGCACTTAACGACGCGTTGATTGAAATTAACGTTACTCCAAATCGTGGCGATTGTCTTGGAGTTTACGGTATCGCTCGCGATCTTGCTGCTGCTGGAATTGGCACACTAAAAAATTTAGCAATCAAACAAATTGATCCGCAATTCCAAAGCACCATAAAAATCAAAAATGCTGCCGAACAAGCTTGTGGTTTTGCTGCTTTCCGCTTAATCAAAAATGTTAAAAATTGCGAATCGCCACAATGGTTGAAAGATCGCTTGGCTTCAATTGGTTCTAACTCAATTTCAGCGATTGTTGACATCACAAATTATGTAATGTTTTCGTTAAATCGCCCAATGCATGCTTATGATGCCAATAAAATTAAAGGCTCACTGCAAATTCGTTTGGCAAAAAATAATGAAAAATTCATCTCACTTAAAAATGATGAATTTGTTTTAGATGAAAAAATTCTAGTAATTTCTGACGACGAAAAATCGTTGGGAATTGCCGGTGTGATTGGTTCTAACAACTCTGGCTGCGATTTGAACACTTGCGAAATTTTATTAGAATCAGCCTTTTTTGATCCAACAACTGTTTCTTACGCTGGACGTAAATTAAATATTTTGTCTGATGCAAGATTTCGTTTTGAACGCGGCGTTGATCCATCTTCGTGCCAAGATGGCATTGATTTAGCAACGCAATTAATCGTTGAAATTTGCGGCGGAGAAGTAAGTGAAACTATCTTGGTTGGCAACAAAACGGAAACTCGTAAAATTGAATTTGATAACAGCAAAATCCAAAAATTAATTGGAATAGAAGTTAGCAGTGAAGAATCATCACAAATCCTTACTAAACTTGGCTTCGTAGTTTCTAAATCTAGCGATAAGTTAAATGTTGAAGTACCCACTCATCGTCATGACATTACAAGTTTTGAAGATTTGGTCGAAGAAGTTACTCGCATTTTTGGTTACGAAAAAATCAGTTCTACTCCACTTCCACAGCAAAATTTAAATTCTAATAATTCTACGAATATTTTACATCAAGCCAGAAAGCACTTAGCTTTGAATGGAATGATAGAAACTATTTCTTGGTCTTTTGTTGATGAAAATATTGTCGAATTATTTGGTGAAAAAAATTCACAGTTGATTTTGCAAAATCCAATCAGCATCGAGATGAATCACATGCGCCCTACTTTAGCAATCGGCTTGCTTGAGTCTTATCGCAAAAATTGTGTGCGTGGTTTTAACGATTTATCACTTTTTGAAATTGGCAACACCTTCGTTGGCTCAGAGCAAAAATTAATGATTTCAGGCATTCGCGCCGGCAAAAATAAAGAACAAAATCATTACCATGATCAAAGAGATTTTGATATTTTCGATGTAAAAAAAGACATGTTTGATATTGCCGAAATTTATTCTGTGCGTGCTGATAGCTTGCAAATAAGCACTATTGACGCTCCGAAATATTATCATCCTCACCGCGTTGCTGTGCTGAAAATGGGCAAAAATATTGTTGGTTATTTTGGTGAACTACACCCAACAATTTTGAAGAAATTTGATCTGAAAAATCGCGTAAATATGTTTGAAATTTTTGTAGATGCCTTGCCGCAAACACAAAAATCAACTACCCGAAAAGCTTTCGTTGCTAATGATTTACAAATGGTTGAACGAGATTTCGCCTTTTTAACCAACCAAGATCAAGCAATTGGCGACTTCATTAAAACTATCAGCAATTGCGACAAACAATTGATCAAAGAAGTAAATATTTTCGATATTTTCAGCGGTAAAAATATTCCTGAAGGCAAGAAATCAGTTGCTTTAAGAGTTAAGATTCAACCGCTGGAAAAAACTCTGACTTCCGAAGAAATTGATTTGATCAGCAAAAAAATTGTTGAATCAGTCAACAAATTCTATGGCGCAACTCTGCGCGAGTAATTGAATTCCTAAAACTCTTAAACAGTTTTTAGGAATTCAACCACTGCATTTAATTGAGATTTAATTTGGTTTAATAACTCAGTTTTTTGTTCCGGACTTTCTTCTGGATATTTTTGCGCATGTTCCAAAAGGTTTGCTAAATCCATAGCTCCAATTGACGCTGAAGCTCCTTTAAAGGCATGAGCTGCCATATACCAAGAATTATTGTTAGAAGTGCTGAGCGCATCTTCCATTTTTTCGATATTTCTTTGAGCATTATCCTCAAAAATAACGAACAATTCTTTCTTAAATTCTTCATCGTCTCCGATAACACTATTTAAGAAATCTAAATCAATTGGGTTCGAAGAATTAGTCATATTTTACCTCAATTTTTGACCGAAAAACTATCAATCAATTTTTAACTCTTATTTACTCTCCATAAACCACAACAGCTATATTTTTTCACTGTCATAGTTCACAGAAATAACAAATTTAAATTACTTAAAATTCTTTTTTTACTGCTAAAGAAAATACGTCAACTCTGGTTTGATATTTTGTACTCAAACCGCTTGTGCCAGTTGCAAGATCAGGATTTAAATTACTTTTCGCAGTTCTATAAAATTGATGAACATAAGCCGCATCAATCGACAAAGTTGGATTAATTTTGTAATTAAAACCAACTGAAGCCCAAACTTTATTAGACAATGGCACTGTTGCATTTCTATAAGCATCAGTCATGGCTTCTTTTTCATAAGCTAAACCAGTTCTTAATAAAAACTTGTCGCTAGTTTTGAAGTTAGCACCCAATGAATGTAAGAAAGAATCATGCCAATTATAAGCAGAAGAAGAATTATAAGCCTGATTCTGATAGAGAGTAACATCAAAAGATCTCAAACGTGACCAGCGTGTCCAAGTCATATCATAAGCTAACTCAACATCTGAATTAACCTGATAAGCTGTACCCAAAGTTAAAGATTCTGGAGTTGCTGTTTTCGATCCCGCATCAGAGTAAACTAAACCTTGTGAGTAAGCTCCTCCTGACAAGTTATGTCCAACTTTTGAACGATAACCAATACCGAACTTCAAATCTTTAGTAGCTTGATATTTCGCACCAAGATTAAAACCATAACCCCAACCACTACCATGAACTTTGGTGTAGTAATTAGAAGCCGCATTATACGTAATTTTTGCTTCGTAATATTGAGCTTGCAAACCACCACCAAGAGAAATCTTGTCATTAACTTTATATGCAACGGTTGGATTAATATTTACAGTCGTGATGCTGCTAGCAAGTGCGCGATCAGAACCTTGCCATCCATCGTTATATCTTGTCGCCAAACCAAAAGGGGAAGTTATTGCCAAACCAAGAACTGTATCATCGTTGACTCTTTTTGCTGCGTAAAGAGCCGGCACAAAAGCATTCACACCAGCATCATGCACATTACCTTTTTGCGAACCACCATTGCCATCACTGCCATTTTTGGCGTTAATATTCGAATTCAAATAGCTCAAAGAAGCGATGAATTGACCATTTTCAACATCTGTCAAAACAGCAGGATTAAAAAACATGTCGCTGACGTCATGAACACCAGTAACTGAACCAGCGTAAGAGTTTGCCAGACCAGAAGTTGATGTCATAGCAGTTGAATAACCAGCAGCAATAGCATTAGAGCTACTCGCCACGATCATAGCCAACGAAGAGACGAACAGTTTTTTATTTAATTTCATAGATTTTCAGTTTGTTGAAACTTTGTAGAAAGCCCACATTCAGAATAAAAGGAGCACACAACCAGTTACATAAACAATGCACAAAAGAAACAAGAACAGCATGTCACATTTATTCCAAACCGGAAAAAATGTCACAAATTGCAAAACAACTTAGGCGAATAATTTTTTTATCTCACGTTCCAGATCATCATATTTAGACAGCAAACCTTCACACCAACCATTTTTTAAATTTTCATCCTTCAAATCTTTTTCTAATTCTTTAATCAAACTGAAAATAATCTCAGCTCCAATATTGCCACATATACCTTTCAGAGCATGAAGCGATTTTGATAATTCAACTTTTTTGTCAGAATTTTGTAAATTTCTAATATTCGCAATCTCCAAAGCGCTTTCTTCCAAAAAAACTTTCAAAAATTCTTTGCGATCATTTTCGTTAAAATAACGCATTTTTTCGATATTTAAAATCTGCAAAGCACCTTCTTGCAATTGCGCCATTTTTTTGTGTTGCTCAAGATGATGCTTATTAAAATAAATCTTTTGCGGGCTTAAATACAAAGCTGCAGTTCTAATTAATTTTTCCGAATCGGCTCCTTTTACAAAATAATCGTCAATTCCGAGCTTGAAGAAAGAATTGATGTGATCCCAATCGCCATCGCCTGTAAGCGCAATCGCGGGAATACGATTTTTAAAGCTAATTTTAGAATCACGCTCAATTTTTCTAATCGCACTGATCACTTCATCGCCCGACATTATCGGCATGTTGATGTCGGTAATAATAAGATCGAACTTTGATTTTAGCTGATTATTCGCACCTTCACTCAAACTATTTTTATAAATTTCCAACAATTCTTTGCCATCTCTCGCCTCAACAATTTCCATTCCGACGCTCCTCAACTTACGACTAGATATTTTCAGATTTAATTCTTGATCATCGGCCAACAAAACTTTTTTGCCTTTAAGCTCGCCAAGATATTGATCTTGTCCGCCCAAATATTCCAAACCGTCTTTGGTATCGGGCATAAATTTATTAATGGTGCGATATAAAACGTGACCAGCAACCGGCTTGTTTAAGTAATAATTGAAATTATCCAAATTGGCATTTTCAAAATCTTCATACTCCAAAGAAGTCAGAGCAATGATCGGAATATTTTTATTCATCGCCCTGATTTTCTGAGCCGCCATAACACCATTCATTTCCGGCATTTGAATATCCATCAAAACTAAATGATATTTGTGAATGTCACGATTAACCAATTCTACAGCCTCAGCGCCGTCATGCGCTAAGTCGCAAGAAATTTGCAAATTTCTTTCTATCTTAGATTTGGTCACCAAAAGATTAGTTTTTTCGTCATCAACTATCAGAATTTTAGTCTTACTTTCCGCGCTGACAGCTTTCGTGTTTTTGACATCTTGATTATCTTCCTGACTTGATTTTTGCAAAATTTGCAACCTAGCCTTTTCTAAATCTTCACCCGACAAAGCAGGAAACAACAAACTAAACTTCGTCCATTTCCCAAGTTCAGATTCACAAATAATATCACCGCCAAACGCTTTCATATTGCGCTTGCAAAACGCCAAACCCAAGCCTGTTCCTTCCTTCTTGCCAGAAGTATAAAAATCACCAAACAGCTTGGAGATATTGTCTTTGGAAATGCCGGGGCCGGTGTCTAGGACGTAGATTACGTTCCAATTTTGATTGTCGATAGTTCTCACTTCGCTTCCTATCGTAATCTCGGAATTTGGATATTCTCGTAAGTAATAAAGAGCGTTCTTAAGAAGATTATAAATGATAAAAGTCAGCCTTTCTGGCACAGCGTTAAATATAAAATCAGCATTCTGATCAATTAATAACCTAATTCTTTTCTTCTCTTCTAAATTTTTGTAACCGTAATTTTCGATAATTTTAGGAATTATTCCATTTGGTTTCAAAAGCTCAAAATCACTTTCTGCAATCGGCTTTTCAGCTAAGTCACTTAATATAATATTGATAATGTTGTTGGCTCCAACAATTGATTCTGCAATATGTGCTGTAAGAGCAGCAAGCCTCTCTTTAGTCAAATCATTTAGATCTTCAGATAATGTATCTTTAATCTGATCACCAATTAAATTTACTGCATTGAGCGGATTACGCAGTTCGTGAGCAATAGAACCAGCAAGTGATTTTAAAGATTTACTGACTATCGCAAACTGTGCATCTTTAATTAAAGAAAAACCAAGAACGTCACTAATACTAAAAATATAGGCAGAAATTATGGTCAGAAGATAAATCGGAACTATCTTAATCAAGATCTGATCAAAAACCATCGCACCATATCCAAAAAAGTCACAGAAGAATATAGCTGATATGACTCCAGTTAGAATAGAAGCCGATGGTACAATAACTCCTGAAAAAAGCATTATGACAACAAAGATCATTGTTGCCACGCCAGCAAGCCATATGGGATTATAGCCACTGTATATCAAACTGACTGTGAAGAAAAATGGAAGGTTGTAGGTTACTGTAAAAAACCAATAGAACTCTGCTAGCTGACGATAATTTTTTAATTTATGATAATTTTTCGCTAACAAAAACAAAAATACGCAACTGAAAAACCCAATTACACGCAGCAATGGAATCTCAAAGTCGCTAGGATCAATATATTTCCAATAAAGACCAAAAAATATGTGACCAAATCCAGCAGCAAAAGCCAAAGCGTATAAGTTATAAATATTCTCTCGATGTTTGATAGAGAGAAAACTTTTGATGTTTCTCAGAATATTTATATTTGGTAAATCTTGATTATCTTCAGAGTATTTCAAAGGATATAAACATTGTATTATAGACCTCAGAACCAGAACTTAAGCTGTTCATAACCCAAGAAAATCTGTGAATATTTGGCTCGGAAGGTGACGAACCACAATAAAATAACGTAAAATTCGTATCTTCATCAATAATAGGAGGAATAAAAACATCCATTCTAGCCGAATGAAGGATGAATTTTGCATTCTCATCTTGAATGATTTTTTTCAAAAACTCTCCAACTGTTTTTATACATATGTAAGCCATTGCACCAACAGGCCACATTGGAAATCTGTTGAAATGCCCAGAACAATTTTCAGGAAGTGTTTTATGCAGAGTTGCTCTTAAAGCAAAGTCATTGAGATAACTAATATTTGATAAAGAAGGTAAACTGCGATAAGGATTCTGCTGTGGATCAAAGCTGATATCTTTATAATGTTTCTTGAATACTTTTTCGAAAATTTTTGGTTTAATTATAGTATATCCAACCTCAAACTGAAAAATAATTTTACCGTTGGCATCAGTTATGATTGTAGCAGCGATACCTTCCTTATCATCCAAAAATAGTTTCTTAGCAAAAACATATAACTCTTCTCCATTTTTGCTGCTTTTCAAATAATCCTTGATTTCCGAACCCTTATTCATTCTAGCTTTAACCGCCAAATAATATTTTTTTTCCTCGGTAAATTCAGATAAAGCACAGCTTCCAAGTATTGCCATATGACGGCTAGCTTCAGCAGAGCTAATGTTTGTTGATTCATTTGATATAGGTTGTTCTGCAACAACTTTACCAATCCAAATTTCGCCTTTTTTATGAAGACTAGTGAATGCGAAATATGGGCGATCAACGAATATTTTTTCTAAAACTGAGTTTACATCTACAACTTCTCCAAACCCACTACTAAAAATTTCTTTCGCTGAATTACCTAAAAGTTCGAATTGATGAGAGATTTGGGCTTCAATATCTTTTTTGTTTGTTTGCATAAATTGAGATCAGGTTTTGCGAGCACTTAATTCGAACTTTATACAATCCGTCATTCATTTTTTTCTAAAAAACTGTCCATCGATGTTTCAAAATAAGAATTAGATCAACAGCGACAACGCAGATATGACATCTTTTTATACTCACTAACTAAATCATTTTCCTAATCTTGCGAAACTCTATTATTATTTTTGGTTACTTTCTGATAGCCTCTTCATTTTCATGATGGGTTTTTTCGATTTTTGGTTTTGTGATTTTGGTGTTAGGAACATCATCTTGCTGCCGTAATTTTGGCTTTATTGTCGTAGTAATCGATTTTGCTTTTTCTAGCTCTCTTAGTAATCCGTCCCAAAGTTTTTCCTGATTACTTAAAAATATTAATCCACCTTCTTTGATCGCAGAAAGATTAGATAATCCTTCTTTGCATAATAATTCAGCTGATATTCTAGCCATCTCTCCGTGTTGTTCTTCAACATTACCATTGTGAATAGAATCATCTTTGTGAACAGTGAAAAACCTCGTTAAATTTAACCACTCTGGTTCTTTGTAATATCCAATATATGGATCAAAAAACGCTCTCTTAAAATTATCTAACATTTTATCAGCAGCAAGCTCGTGAGCCCATGTATTTCCAGCTACAAAAGGATATGGCATTGAAAAAATTTCATGCTTTTGTTTTCTGTATTCTTCAACTTCTGGCAATAAAAATTTAGAATCTTTTACATCTATCAATCTTGGCATCGGATCAATACTAAAAACTCTTATACCATGAATATTATGACTTTCCAAAAGAAGTTTTGAATGAATGAGATCTTCATTTTCTCGCCCCATTTCGTCTCGTAAATTTTCCAAATATAAAGATGCCGCATGCATATCTCCAAATTCAGCTGAAGCAGCGATAGTCCTTGCAATTGAGGGAATTGTTAAATGAGTTCTACGAAAAAAATTATCTCTATAAATTAAAAACTGCCTTGCATTAAAACCTTCTTGTGCCTGATCGGATAAATAATCGAAAAGAGGATGCTTAACTGCTCTATGACCTGAGAATTCTTGTTCAATAGGATCTAACTTAGCTTGAATTTCTTTCGTAAATTCAGAAGACAAAAGGAAATTATTTTGTTGTGAATAATGTCTTACTAATGATGAAAATAACTTAGCCCTAGTAACATTATTTTGAATAATGGTGTCGAATGTTGCCCTTCTCATCTCGAAAAAATTAGTTAACTGATAAACCAATAATAATTTGGTGTAATAGAGTGTTTTCTAATGAAACAGATTAGATGTTCCATTGAATTTTTTAGGAAAAAATAAAGCAAAAGGAAATTTTGGTGGTTTCATCATTTGTCTATAAACCATCATTCACCTATATCACCAAAATGCCTAAACCAAACCATCTTTCACTTAAGAGTTACTTCATTTCTATTTTATCAACCATATTTCTAGGTATCCTAGCTATATGCATTTTGTTATTGCAGTTATCGAACAGTAACCATGATTCTCATCTATCTTTATCCCAAAAAGAAGCTATCAATATAGAAAAAACTATTGCTGAATCTTTTGGGTACTCCAATAAAATTAGCGTCTATATCGGAAAACAAATTGCTCAACATGGCGTTAAAGATTTAAATTTTATTCTAAAAACATTCCGCCAAGCAGATAATTCACAAAACCAAAATAAATATCTGTTATCTTGGTCATCATTTGATTTTGTATCAAGCAACGACTTACAACTCGTAAACAGCAAAGTTGGAATTAGAAAAAATCCACCCAACATGTCTGAGAGACAATATGTTCAACGTTCTCGAGAAAAACCTTGGACACTACAAGTATCTTTTCCTGTCTTTGGAAATCCTAGTCAATCTTGGGTTATTCCTGCAGGAACTGGTATAACTGACGATCAAGGCAATTATTTGGGAGCCATAGTTATTGGATTTAATATAGCTGAACTAACTAACTTTGTTGAAAAAAGATTGAACAACCAAACCAGTTTTGTCGTATTGGATGAAAACTTAAACGTCATTATTCAATCAAAAGATTCGGAAATTAACCAAGATCCTCTGATTTATCGTAAAATTTTCTCAAAATTTACTTTTTCAAATAAGTCAGCTGGATTCTCAAATAAAATTCATGTCGGTCAGATAAGATATTTTTACTATCAGAAATTTGATGACTATCCCTACATAGTTCTGACTGGATTTAACCAATCAATTCTCAATCAAGAATTTAGCAAATCCGTTTTGCCACTCTTGTTTGGCTTAATAATGATGACCCTATTCTTCTTGGTCATCTTGTTTGCTTTCAAAACTAAAGTTTCTTTTCTGATCAACAGAGAAAAGCTTTTGAGTCAATCTTTACAAAAGTCTAATCAATCAAAAATAAATCTTATAAGAGCCACCAGCCACGATTTAAAAAATTACATTTTCGGAATTTCTGGTCTCTCAAAATTAATTCTCCAAAGCAAAAGCCGCACAGAAATTGAAGAAAATGAAGATTTAAAAATGGTTGAAGAACTGCACCTTCAATCAGAAGAAATGATGGGTTTTGTTGAAGACCTGCTTGATACCAATCAAAATGAAGATGGTGAATTTAGCCTAAACAATAAGCAAATTTGCGATATAATTGAAATCACCAAAAGAATCATAATTCTGAACAAAAACTTTGCTATTGAGAATCGCATCAATCTTGAGTTCGAGAATAAAACAAATCGAAAATCTATAAACATCGAGTGCGATATTAGGCGCTTAAAACAAATCTTGAATAACGTTCTAATAAACGCCGTTAAATACAGTAACCAAAACAGTATTGTTTTGTTGCAAATTGATGCCTCGGAAACAAATCAACAAGTCAACATTTCAGTCATAGATCAAGGAATTGGTATGACTAATTCAGAAATTGCTATGGCTCTGAATGGCGAAGGCGCAAAAATTATTAAGAACGGTTTAAAAAAAGAATTTGATTCTCACGGTCTAGGAATACCAATAATTCGCAAACTAGTTGAGCTTAATAATGGTAATTTAGAAATAGGCTCAATCAAAGGATTTGGCACTGAAGTCAAAATCTCTTTTCCTATTTCTGATAATAAAAATTTTGAGCCAAATTATAACGAAAATTGCTTCGACAATAAGTTCAAAAACAAAGCTGTGCTGATAGCTGAAGATAACTCAATCACCAACAAAGTAATATCGTTCTTTCTTCGCAAAATGGGCTTCAACGTAAAGCATGTCGAAAATGGTGAAGAAATTTTACAAAATTTAGAAAAGCAACATTTCGACTTGGTAATAGTTGATATCAATATGCCAAAACTCGGAGGTTTTGAAACAGCAAAAATTATCAGAGAAGGCAAAATATTTAAAAGATTTAAGAATTACGAAATTCCTATCATTGCTATAAGTACCGAAAAACAGGAACTTTCACAGCTCAAAGATAGTGGCATCAATATGCTTTTGGGCAAACCATTCTCCGAAAAAGAATTAATCGATTTTATTATCGGATATATTGATTAATCAAAACACCACCACCGCCATGAAACTATCTTTACCCATTAAATCTAAACCTCATGAATCTCGCATCAAAGAGATTACCGACATCATTTATCATGCTGGTAAGGACAAGATAGCTTTTGTGATTTTATTTGGTTCTTTCGCCCGTGGTAATTGGGTTCGCTATCGACACGTAGAACAAAATATAGTTTATGAATACGCTTCTGATTATGATTTTTTAGTTATAACCAAAAGCGGCAAACAGGCAAATAGTAGTGCCGCCTTTGATCTTGAACGTAAAATTAAGAAAGAAATTGATAGTTCAACTCAAGTAAATGAAGCTCATCGCAGCCATATCATCATTGAATCCATAACCAATTTTAATAATGGCATAAAAAAATCGCAGTATTTCTTTTCCGACATAAAAGAAGAAGGAATTATTCTCTACAGCTGCGGAAATTATGAAATTGCAAATCCAGAAAATTTAGAAAACCAATATCGAAAAGAACTAAGCAAATCTTACTACCAACATTGGTTTGAAGGCGCAAAATGCTTCTTAATTGATTACCAAAACGCCTTATCGCGCTGCGATTACAAAAGAGCCATATTTTATCTTCATCAAGCAACCGAAAGTTTTTACAACTGCACATTATTAACCATTGGCGGATATAAACCAAAATCTCACAACCTTGAAGAGTTAAATCAACTTTGCACAGTTTATTCCCATGATTTTTTGACCATTTTTCCGCAAGCAAGTTTAGAAGAAAAAAAGTGCTTTGAAATACTGCAACAATCTTACATCGAAGCTCGATATAACAATAATTTCCAAATAGATATTACCAAACTCCAATATCTATTTAATCAAATAACCAAACTTGAGATTTTGGTAAAAAAAATCTGTGAAGATAAAATAAATCAACTTTGAGCGAGCCAATAACTACAAAACCTCAATCAACTTTTGGTGATCAAAATAAAGCGGAATCAACCCTTTAGTTGGGTGATCTTTCATCATCGTTTCTGCTGTGATAGTTTTGGAAAGTTGGTTTTTGGAATCGCCGTAGACGATTGGTCGGCAGTTTGAGTTGTAAGCGCAATCGACGTCAGCGATGGTGTCGCCGATGAACCACACTTCATCTTTTTGCGGATCGATTCCGCTGCCCATCAAGGCGAGTTCGACTGGTGCAGCGCTTGGTTTGTCGGAGTTGGCGTCGCCTGCGCCGATTAAGGCGAAAAACTTATTGTCAATTCCGAGTTTTTTGACTTCTTTGCGCAAAGTTGCGCCGATTTTGTTGCTGACCACAAATTGTAAAACACCAAGTTCAGCGAATTTATTGATCAAATCCAAAGCGCCTGGCAACAACTCAATTTTATCAAGATGAATTGAGCGATAAGTATTTTTATAGATTTCACCGGCTTTTTCCCAATCTTGGCCGAAAATTTCCGGAAAAGATTCGCGCATCGATTTATGCACCGAATCGCGCACTTTTTCCAAACCCCAAGGTTCTTTATTCATAGCAATCATTGTGGTGTCAATGGCGTGTTGAATCAACGGCCACGTGTCTACCAAAGTGTTGTCCCAATCATAAATCACCGCTTTTGGCTTAGTTAATTTCAGCAAAGCTTCTTGGTTTTGGATAAAATTTGTCATGCGTTTTATGCTCTGGTCTGATTGTTGAATCCGCGTGGATCGAAGAATTTTTCGTATTTATTTTTCATGCCGTCGAACTCTTTCGCTTCTGGCAAGGCATCTTTTTTCTTGGTAATGACTGGCCATTTTTTGGCATATTGACGATTTATTTCGACCCAATTTGCCAAATCTGGCGACTCCGGAGAAATCGCTTCAGCCGGACATTCTGGCACGCAAACTCCGCAATCAATACACTCATCTGGATCAATCACCAAAGTGTTTTCGCCTTCATAAAAACAGTCAACCGGACAAACAGAAACGCAGTCGGTATATTTGCATTTGATGCAGTTATCAGTAACGACGTAAGTCATAAATTCAGATCAATTATTCACGGCCAAGTTGCAAAAATTTACAGCATTTGGCGCAAAATTTTAGTTAATATTTTGGTAATTTTTTCTGCAAAATTTCGGTTTTAACTCGCAATAACGAGATAAAGACGAAGTAAGAAAAATATACGGCAAACATCAAAAGCAAAGGTTTCAAAATTGCCGGATCAATTGCAACGCCACCAGATCTGATGATGCTTGCAGGCTGATGCAAAGAATTCCAATATTCGACAGAAAATTTAATGATCGGCACGTTGATAAAGCCAACAATTGAGATGATCGCCGCTATTTTTTCGCCTTTTTCGCGTTCGTCGAAAGAATCGAGCAAAATTATGTAACCCAAATACAAGAAAAATAAGATCAGAACCGACGTTAAACGGGCGTCCCAAACCCACCAAGTTCCCCAAATTGGTTTTCCCCAAATTGCGCCGGTTACTAAAGTTATGAAACAAAATATTGCACCAATTGGGGCGATTGCTCGTGAAATTAAGTAGAAAAACGGATTTTTCCAAATGAAACCCGACAAGTTGAACAAAGCCATCAAAGTGTAAACCAACAACGACATCCAAGCTGCTGGAACATGAACATACATCATTTTCACGGCATTGCCTTGTTGATAATCATTGGGCGAATTGATGATGGCGAAAGTTGCAAGCGTCAAAAAGCCGAGCAAACAAAGCAAAGAAAATGGCGCGAAGAAGCGGAAGTTTCTTTCAAAATTTTGACGAGCAAAAAGTTGTTTGATCATATTTAAATTTTGCCTTCAAGGTAATGAACCAAAAGCTCTTGTTTGACTTTTTGTTCAGTGGCGTTGTCGAAATCTTTAACCGAAACTTCACCATTTTGCATTTCGCTTTCACCAATAATTATGACAAAACGCGAATTGTTTTGCGAAGCACGTTTCATTTGTTTTTTGAAGTTTCCATCCAAAACAAATTCAGTGTTAAAACCGTTAGAACGCAATTTTTGGGCGATTTCAAAAGCGTGAGATTTCTCATTTTCTGAAATGTAATTCACCGCAACTGGACGCGATTTTTCCGCATCAAGTTTAGTCAACAACATCAAACGCTCAACACCAGCAGCAAAACCAATTGCTGGCACTTTTTTGCCCGACATTTTTTCCACCAAACTATCGTAACGACCACCAGCCAAAACGGTGTTTTGTGCACCTTCAACCGCCATTACAAATTCAAAAACGCAGGAAGTGTAATAATCTAAACCACGCACCAAACGTTGATTGACGCGATATTTGATGCCGAATTTGTCAAGTAATGCCAAAATTGATTCGAAACGATTTTTTGCTTCTTCTGAATAAAATTTCGAAATTTCTGGAGCGTCCGCCAAGAGATCAATGTCTTGCTGCTCTTTTGAATCAAGGATACGCAGCGGGTTTTTTTCTAAGCGAACTTGTGAATCACGTGATAATTCATCGCGATGTTTGGCGAAATATTCGCGCAAAGCCGATTCATATTTCACTTTGGTTTCCACGCAACCAAGCGAATTAATCTCCAAAGTAGTTTTATCTAAAACGCCCAAACCCTTCAAAACTGAGGCTGCCAACAAGATTGCTTCGACGTCACAATAGAAATTTTCCTCGCCAAAAACTTCAAAATTAATTTGATGAAATTGACGCTGACGTCCTTTTTGCGGACGATCATAACGAAAAATTGGGCCGAAAGAGAAAAACTTTTTTGGCAAAACTTGTTGTAATTCGCCGTTAGAAATCAAAGCGCGAACCACGCCAGCAGTAAATTCTGGACGCAAAGTCAACATGTTGTCACCGCGATCTGGGAATTTATAAACTTCTTTGGAAACGATATCTGAAGCCTCGCCAAGGTTGCGTTCGAACACTTCGCTAAATTCAAAAATCGGCGTTTGTAATTCTTCAAAACCGAAAAGCTCACTTTTTTGCTTCGCAACTTGAACGATATGATTAAAAATTTTGATTTCGTCACCAAACAAATCTTTGGTACCGCGCACTGGTTGAAGTTTGTGATCTGACATGGAATTTATTCTAGGTTTAGGAATAATTTTGAAATTTTAGACTTTTGTAACTTTTGGAATTGAGCTTAATTAAAAATTCCAAAACTTGTACTTGATAGTGAAGTAATTAATGTTTTGTACGCGAAAATTGTAGGTACAAAAAACTTAAAATAACAAATGTTAAATTCTTTAAGAAGAAGAAATCTATCAGCAATCCCTCAAAATAAAGTTTCGGTATTAGCCAGTACCAAAAAAAATGCTAATTTTGTTAATAACTTACCAAAGCCTTCCGCCTTCGAGACTAAAGTTGCTGCTTCCGAACAAATAATAACAAAGCAAAACCCCGAATTATCCGAAAAAATTGAAGTTAATCATAATGAAATTTTACACCAATTATTAGTTGAGGCTAATCGCCATAGCCGTTCCATTGATATAAATAGTCAGCAACGCTTTTATTCGTTATTTGAAGAAATTAAATCGGTTATCGAAAAAGGAGCAGATCCAAATTATCAACTAAGTTCTGAAGAAGGAGGATTTTTTCCACTTCTTGCAGCGATCCTAACCAAAAAAACAGAAAATGTTCATTTTATAATTCAGCAAGGCGCGCGTTTAGATCTCAAAGACTCTGAAGGCAATAATATCATTCATATTGCTTCGCGATTAAAAGGTAACGTTTTCTTATTTTTTTATCTGACTTATTTGGCAGATTGCGACGAACAAAGTAGAGAACTTTTGTATCAATATAATTCTGCTAAAATTCCCTCTCAAGCAATTGACTTTGTAGTCGCCAACAAGTTTAACAATGCGTTGCACCTAGAAGGAATGAAGAAACTTATTGCTTTAACTTTTCTAAGCGTTGATCACCAAAATAAACTCAAATCTTCAGCCTCATCAATTTTAATTGCTAGTTTTGAAGATCAAACTCTCGATCGTAAAATGTGCGAATATATTTCGAATTTCGCCCTGAGCTTCGGAGTTAATAGTTTAATGAATTCCAACCACCATATTAGTCGTGAAACTTTCCAAATTCTGCGACTGCTTGAAGAGAAATTTGAAATTAATGAAAGATTTTCAGAATCATTCAGCTTTTTGGAACTCAAGATTCTAGATGATTTAACCGAAATTAGATTAAAAAATTTAGAAGCGATGGTTACCGATGAAAATCTGATCACCAACGATTTTTCTATCGATCACGCTTTGTTCTCTACTTATGATTTCTTATCAAGATTTGAATCAAATCAGCCCTATTTTGCTGAACTTTTAACACACGCAGAAAAGCTGTTAAAGCTAAATGCCAACCCAAACTACACGATAATTTACAGTAAATTTGGCAACAACGTACCTTTAATTTTCTACTCTTGTCATAGTTTTGATCACGCAATTTTGTTAGAAAATTTGCTCAATAGTGGCGCCAACGTAAAGACAAAATTCGAAAACCAAGATATTTTATTTTTCAACGCCAAGAAAAGAAATTATCAATCAATTCAAGTAATTTTAGATAAAAAACCTGATATTTTTTCTATCTTGGAAAGTTCTGGAAGTAATTCTTTACTATATGCTCTTGAGAACCGCGATTTTGAACTGGCACGCATTTTAATAAATCACAGCGAAAGACAAAATCCTGAAAACAGAATTAATTACCAAATCACTAATTCTAAAAACTTTGATGCAATTGATTTGATATTTTCAGCAATTAAGCGCGGCGATATTTCTAAAGATTTTTTTACTTTTAACCAACTTAGCGAAAGAATAGCCCAAGAAGAAGAAAAAGCTGAAAAAGAAAGACAAAAACTTATAAAAGAAGCTCTGAGAAATCCTAATTCATTAAATTTAGCAAAGCTGATAAACTTTACGCAAATCGATGAATTATTTTCTCTCGAATCTCCCCAGAAGAAAAAGGCCTTCGCAATTATTCTAGAATTAGGCGAACCAGCAAATGTTGAAATGTTTTGTCAAAAAATTTTGTCAAATATTCATGATTTAAACTCTGATTTAGCCTCTCAAATCTTATTATTTGCCTGTAACAACAAAAACTCAGAAACTTTAAAAATTGTTCTAAAACAGCAGTTTATCGATTTTGAAAACAGCTGCTCGCAATTAAAAAAACTGGCTCAAGATGGTAACCTACAAAAATTCAACGCCATTTTGAATGATGAAAATTTCATCCACAAAGCCCAAACCACAGAAAAGGCAATACTAAAACATGAAATTGCAGCAATCAGAAACTCTAATAAAAGCAGAAATAGTGAAAAATTTAAAAAATTGATTAGCGACTTCGAAGCTAAATCCTCAGAAGCTAGAGAAAGCAAAGTTAGTGAAGAAAAACCAGCTCCAAAATTATCAAAAACTGCCGTTAAAAAGTTAAAAGCACAACAACGCGCTCAACAAGAAATTGCAGCAACGGCAGAAATAAAAATTCGAGAAGAAATCAGAACAACTAAAAAAAATTACCAAAATTTACTCGAAGAATTACACAGCGCAGGGCCATTTCAGAAATCAGAAATGCAAGAATTTCTACAAGGAAATCGAGAAATTTCGACGATTCAAGATTTGCCGAAATTCTTACAACCAATAATTAACGATTTTTTACACAATGGTTCTCAGGTTAATCTAAAGGGAAGCGCTATTTACCAGAATAGTTCCTCAAAGAAACCCAATGATCTCGATATGGAAATCATTATCCCGAGAATTTCACAAAAAACCGCTCCCGAAATATTAGAAATTATTTGTCGTAAATTCTCTTTAGAGGCGGAATCTTTCCAATTCCATTTCGATGGCAACAGTAATTATTTGAACTCACAAGGTGATGAAATCAGAATTTTCAATAATCCTCACAAACAAATTTTTACCGTTAATTTTAAGAGCAGATCCAAACTAATTGATGTCTCGATTTATGATTCTGATCTTCCACCAACTCCTTATCTAAGCTGGAATAGCTCGATAGATGCAAAAAGATTACAAATCGTTGACTCTGGAATAGTTATTCCGACTTTTGTTGACCACTTTCTTGAAAGTCAAAGAACCAGAAACTCAGCTGTAAATAGCATGGATGATTTTATAATTAATCCGAATTCACACAGCCTAATTCTGCGTTTAGCTTTAATTATAACTGTCGATTTAGTTGATATTTCTGCGGTTCAAAAGGCGATTTATGACAATAAAATCGAGGTCTTAGATCTACTTAAAAAAGAACTAAAATTTGATAATCGCAATCGCGAAAAATACGCTAAGACAATTTGCCAAGAAAGATTAAATAATTTTTTGCAGCACCATAATTTTGACGAAAATTCAAAAAATAAATTTCTCAATATTTTGCAGAATTTAGTCGAAAATGAAATTCACGATCACAAAGAAGAAAAATTTAGCCAAATATTGGCCGAGATTCTCAATCCAAAAACAAAAGCACATCACTCAGATATTTTGCCTCAACCTGATCAAATTTCATTCTCGATAAAACCAAGTGAAATCAAGCAATTAGCTTCTAAATCGGAAAGAAATTTTTCTGTTACAAAAAGCTAACAAATAACTTCAAATTTATTTCATAGTGCTAAAAATCAGCGACTTAATTCCAACCTGCATTTAGCACAGCAAATTTTTCCAATAAAATGTCGCAAGATTCTTCTTCCAAATCAGCACTTTCTAAAATTCGTAATTTTTCAATCGTTGCCCACATCGATCACGGCAAATCAACGCTTTCTGACCGTCTAATTCAAGAGTGTGGCGCCATTTCTGATCGTGAAATGACTGCCCAAATTCTCGACTCAATGGAAATTGAAAAAGAGCGCGGCATCACAATTAAAGCGCAAACTGTGCGTTTGATGTATAAAGCTGATGACGGTGAAACTTACATGTTAAACTTGATGGACACTCCCGGTCACGTCGATTTCGGTTACGAAGTCAGCCGCTGTTTAGCTGCTTGCGAAGGTTCAATTTTGGTGGTTGATTCAACTCAAGGTGTTGAAGCACAAACTTTAGCCAACGTTTATCAAGCAATTGACAACAACCACGAAATCGTTCCGGTTTTAAACAAAATCGACCTTCCCGCTTCCAATCCCGAAGAAGTAAAAAAACAAATTGAAGAAGTTATCGGCATTGACACTTCTGAAGCGATTTTAGTTTCAGCCAAAACCGGCGTGGGAATCAAAGACACTTTAGAAGCCGTGGTCAAAAAATTACCGGCTCCAAAAGGCGATCCAAACGCCACTTTCAAAGCTTTGTTGATTGACAGCTGGTACGATCCTTATTTGGGCGTAATCATCTTAGTGCGCGTGATTGACGGCTCGATCAAGAAAGGTCAAAAAATTAAAATGCTTGCTGCCAACGCCACTTATCAAGTTGATTCTGTTGGTTTTTTCACACCAAAAAAATATTTTTGTGACGACTTAAAAGCCGGCGAAGTTGGCTTTATCAATGCTCAAATCAAGCAGGTTGCTGATTGTAAAGTCGGCGATACTTTGGTTTTAAATAATGATGACACAACCTTGCCCCTTCCGGGTTTCAAACAAAATCAACCGGTAGTTTTTTGTGGTATTTATCCAATTGATTCATCCGAGTTTGAAAAATTCCGCGATGCTTTGGCAAAATTACATCTCAACGACGCCAGCTTTGAATACGAAACCGAAACATCTTCCGCGCTTGGATATGGCTTTCGTTGCGGCTTTTTAGGGCTTTTGCATCTCGAAATTATTCAAGAACGTTTGGAACGCGAATTTGATCTTGATTTGATCACCACCGCGCCTTCCGTAATTTACAACATTCACTTGCGCCACGCTAATAGCGCTGGAGAAAAGCTTTTGCACATTCACTCACCTGCAGAAATGCCTGATCCAACTCACATTGAGTCAATGGAAGAACCGTGGATCAAAGCTACAATCATGACTCCTGATGAATATCTCGGCGCAGTATTGGATTTATGCACGCAAAAACGCGGTATCCAAAAAGAATTAAGTTATGTCGGCGATCGCGCCATGTTGGTTTATCGTTTGCCACTTAACGAAATTGTTTACGACTTTTACGATCGCTTGAAATCTTGCTCTCGTGGCTACGCCAGCTTCGATTGGCACATGGATGGCTACGAAGAAAGTCAGTTGGTAAAATTAACTATTCTAGTTAATGGCGAACCAGTTGATGCACTTTCTTTCATAACTCACAAAACACGCGCTGAAAGCCGCGGCCGTGCAATTTGTACCAAGTTAAAAGATTTGATCCCAAGACAAATGTTTGCAATCGCAATTCAAGCAGCAATTGGTGGCAAAATCGTCGCTCGCGAAACTGTTTCGGCAATGCGTAAAGACGTTACTGCCAAGTGTTACGGCGGCGATATTTCGCGTAAAAGAAAACTTTTAGATAAGCAGAAAAAAGGTAAGAAGAAAATGCGTGAAATCGGCAACGTAGAAATTCCGCAAAGCGCGTTTTTAGCAGCTTTGAAACTTGATGAGAATTAGGTTATTATTGCAATTGTGAATTGTTCTGAGTTTTTTGCACGTTGGGAAGATTAGTAGGATCACTACTAGAAGTTTCATTTTGTGAGCTATTATCTACTCCTTGTTGAGCACTTACAACAATTGACTTTGCCAAGTCTCTCATAGGATTTGAATTTAATGTAACATCTCCTGTGTCTTGGTAAATTTTATCAAATTGTACATTTGGATTATCTAAATCTTCTCTCTTTAAACCTTCTCTGTTTTTTGGAAGTCGACTAAATATATTCTGTAGTCTAGACGAAATATTTTCCACAGGTGCCATTTCTAAATCTTCACCTGTTCTTATAGGTGAAGGTACTGAGACACTTTCTACTTTACTTGGAGATACTAAATTTTGCGCTTCACTATTATCAAGATTTTTCGATGACAAATCTTGTTTCACAGATTCAAGCTTATTTGTTTGATCACTCATGACTTTCTGACCTTCTTCTACCGTTTTGGAAGTCGCAGAACTAATATTATGAGGTTTAGATTTTTGAACATTTCTAGAGAGTTCTTCTAGGTCAAATTCTGATTTAATATTTTCTTCTTCTGCAGTTTTTGCATTACCAGTAGAATAAACTGCACCAGCAATTACCAGACCAATAACAGTTCCAAAGCCCGGAAAAGTTACTGATAAAGCAATCAGAGCAGCTAATGAAAAACCAGCTTTTGCTACATCTTTCGGCTCTACATCATCAAGAAGTGATTTCTTTTTTCTTCTCTCTTTTGCCAAAGCTTTTTGCAACATCTCAACATTTTGATCATTTTCAGGATCACTCTGATTTGAACTAGCTTGATTAGTTGAAGATGCCGATCTTTTTTTAATATATTCTGCAATTTGATCTTCTGATAAACCCTGCAAATCATCAACATTAGCAATGCTATCTTTGTAAGATTTATCAACTATCTGACCAAATTTTTCACTGGAATGATTTTTAGAATACACAACTAGCAGTGATTTGAAATCTTCATCTTTAGAAGCAGATGAAGATTCTAAATACTTCATGTCTTTGGTAAAAGCTTTTATAAAATCTAATTTATCCTTTTCTGATTCCTTAGATTCCAAAGAACTTGCCACTACGTTAACAAAGAAATTAGTTGAAGAATCTGCGCTACAAATTTCGCTGAGCTCTTCATTTTCATGCAAGAATTTCTTTATGCCCTGTAAATTAGAATCTTTACCTTCAATTACAGCTTGAAATTGTTTAAAGAAATTTTGTCTTTTTAGGTCAATAAGATATTGATCTATAACTTGCGCTTCCGCCTTGTTAATTCTTGCTTCAATATCTTCTCCGGCATTATTCAAATTGTTATCTTGTGCTTGATTAACTGGAGCTGGCATAATTTTTTCGTTTATGACTTGGAAGATGGTGGGTGGTAGAAGACTCGAACTTCCGACCTTTACGATGTCAACGTAACGCTCTAACCAACTGAGCTAACCACCCAAAAGACTGTAGGTTTTAGTATAAAACAAAAAGTAGAAAAATTGTGAAATAATTTCTCAACTTTTCGTATTTGTTCTTACGAAATCTGACGTTAATCAAATTTATGACGTAAAAACATCTAGATTTGCGTTGAATTAAGATTTAATTTTGCCGCAACTTAAATCCTCAAATCTAAAATCACAAACTAAAAATAATGAAAAAAGCGATTGTCTTGCTTAGCGGCGGACTTGATTCCACGACGGTTCTAGCTCTTGCCCAAAAACAAGGTTTTGCAACTTATGCGTTAAGTTTCGACTACGGACAACGTCATGATATTGAGCTTGAATCAGCTAAAAAAGTTGCTGCTCTCTACAAAGTTAATGATCACAAAATCGCTACAATCGACTTACGAATTTTCGGTGGTTCAGCTTTGACTGACGAAATTTCGGTACCAAAAAACCAATCAACTTCTGATAGCCAAGAAGCATCAAATAAAATTCCTGTTACTTACGTTCCAGCCCGTAATACTATCTTCCTTTCCTACGCCTTGGCTTACGCTGAGACTATTCAAGCTTTTGATATTTTTATCGGAGTCAACGCTGTTGATTACAGCAATTATCCTGATTGTCGTCCTGATTTCATCAATACTTTCGAAAAACTAGCAACCCTGGCAACTGCTGCTGGTGCTGCTGGCAAAGGTAACTTTAAAATTCACGCACCCTTGATGAATTGGTCAAAAAAAGAAATTATCGAAAATGGCATCGCTATTGGGGTTGATTATTCGCAAACTCACAGCTGTTACGATCCGGTTTTTGCAAATGACAAAATATATTCTTGTGGCAAATGTGACTCTTGCCAATTAAGGCTCGCTGGCTTTGCAGCAGCAAATAAAAAAGATCCAATTCTGTATCTAAATTCTCATTTATAATTCCTATTATGAAAAAATACTTAGCGACAATTCCTGAAATTATCCAAGAAGCTAAAGAAGGACGCATGTTTATTTTAGTTGATGACGAAGGCCGCGAAAATGAAGGCGATCTTGTCATTCCCGCTGCAATGTGCGATGCTGAAAAAGTTAACTTTATGGCGAAATATGGTCGCGGTTTGATTTGCTTAACACTCAGCGAAGAAAGAGTTCGCGAACTTAATTTACCTTTGATGTCGATGAATAATCAGTCGCGTCATCAAACTGCTTTTACCGTTTCAATCGAAGCCAGAACCGGCATTTCAACTGGCATTTCCGCCTTTGATCGCGCCAAAACTATTGCCGATGCAATTGATCCAACAAAAGGCAAAGAAGCAATTGTCAGCCCCGGACATATTTTTCCACTTAAAGCCGAAAAAGGCGGCGTGTTGGTTCGCGCTGGACACACCGAAGCGGCAACTGATATCGCAACTTTAGCCGGCTTGAATCCTGCTGGCGTAATTTGTGAAATTATGAACGATGACGGCTCAATGGCGCGTATGCCTGATTTGATTAAATTTGCCAAACATCACAAATTAAAAATCGCCACAATTGCAGATTTGATCGAATATCGCCGTAAAAATGAAAAATTGGTTGAAGTAGTTCAACGCAGTAAACTCACAACTAAGCAAGCCGGCGAATTTGATTTAGTAGTTTACAGAAGCAAAGTCGACAATGTTGAACATCTATCTTTAATCAAAGGTGAAATCAGTAAAACCTCACCAAATTTGGTTAGAATGCATCACTTAAATATTTTCAGCGATTGTTTGGAAGATACACAAAATCCACGCAGTGGCATGTTGCAAAAAGCTATGAAGAAAATTTCTAAAAATGGCAGCGGTGTTATTGTGATTATGCGCCAACCAAATGAAGAAATTACTCACCTACTTGCTGGTGCAGAAATTCCGCAGAAAAATAAAGAAAAAGAATTACGCAATTACGGAACTGGCGCGCAAATTTTATCTGATTTAGGAATTTCTGAAATGACTTTGCTGACCAATTCTAAAAAATCAGTGATTGGTTTGGAAGGCTATAACCTAAAGATCTGCGGCTATAAAAAAATTGGATAGATACAAAAAACAAATCTAAATCTTGCTTTTTTACAGCCAGATTTAGATCTGAATCACCAACACTATTTCTTCAAAGAAGTTCGAATAAAATAACTCAAAGAAACAAAAAATATTGAGACAATTAACCACTCAATAAAATGCGGAACAACCTCTTGCAGCAATGCTTCGCGGGTAATAACGCCGTTATTTTTCGCAACCAAAACGGTGAAAGGATATTTCGTAAAATCTCGACTAATTACGTATTTTGCACTCGGGGCAAATTTGAAGTGATCAAGTAAAATCTGATTTCCCGTTACCTGCTTATAATTCTTCAAAGAATTAACCACTCGAACATCTTTTGAAAAAAGAGCTGTTCGCGATTCAACAATCAAACGACCTTTATTATCAAAAATTGCGAACTGAGTTTGATAAGGTGTTGCAATATTTATGAATTTTTTCAGTAAATTTTCCACGCGCAGTCCTGCAGCTAAAGTTCCTAAATATTTGCCCTTAGCATCACTAACGCCAACACCAACCGGTACAACATATTGAGAACTTGCAGCGCCAATTGTTGGTTCACCCAAAAATATTTTCCACGGAGATTGCTCAGTTTCAGCAAGATAACTACGCGTCGCGACATTGATTGGAGCTGGCAAAATACCATATTCACTGCTTATAACTAATTGACGATTTTGATCGATCCAAAAAAACGTGCCGCTAGACAACATCGAATAAACTTCCTGATTCTTTAAAGCCGCATAATTAGCACTTTTCAAAATATCGTTAATCGAATTTTGAGTTGCTGCAGATGCGCTGATCTTGCGGTTAATATCGGTCATAACGAATTCTAAATTGTCGAAATTTTTGACAAATTCCGTTTCAATTTCATAAGCCGCTGACTCCATTTTTATTGCTTGACCTTCGACGAAAGAATTAAAACTACGATTGGCAAAATAAAAAATCGTTGCCGACAACAAAATGTAGGACAGTACCAAATAATTGCTGAGCGCAGCTTTACCGATCTTATGGGTAATATGAAAAAAACGCACAAAACGCGTCACCGTTAAAATTTTAGTCATGTGAATTTAGAAATTTGAAGGAACCGACAAAAGTTTTAAAAGTAAAACGCGGCGCCTAAAGCAATGTCAAGACAAGTTGTCGAATCAATAATCGAAAAAAATAAATGCGTAAAAGAACTACAAAAGATCAGCGATTTTTTCGATCATCACATCACCAAGTTCTTCCAAATTTTTTATGGTGATCGAATTGCGATAAAATTCTTCAGTCGAGTGGCCAATTCCAACGCCAACAATTTCAATTTTGGAATTGCCGCGCGATTCGTTTTCAATGCGATTAATCACGTGATGAAGATGATCGACCAAAATATCTTTGTCGTTACTTGAGTTGGTTGAATCATCAACTGGCGTGCCGTCAGAAATCACCATCAAAATTTTGCGTTTCTCGCTGCGTTGCGCCAAACGTGAACGCGCAAACAGCAAAGCTTCGCCGTCAATATTTTCTTTCAAAACTCCTTCTTTCAGCATCAAACCCAAATTCACGCGCGATTTTTTAAACGGCTGATTGAAATGTTTGTAAACAATATGGCGCAACTCGTTGAGTCGACCGGGATTTTGCGGACGATTATTACTTTCCCACAATTTACGCGCTTTGCCGCCTTTCCAATCTGCTGTTGTGAAACCAATTACTTCGGTTCTAATCGAAAATTTTTCCAAAATTCCGGCGATAATTTCGCAAGCCATTGCACTCATCACGATAGGATTGCCACGCATTGAACCCGAATTATCGAGCAAAATTGTCAACGCCGTATTTTGATATTCGTGATCGCGACGATTGATCCAAATATCTTCAATCATCGGATCAATCACCAAACGCGTTAGTTTTTTACGATTTAAAACTCCGCCACTCGCATCCAAATCAACGAAAGCATTGCGTTTCGACAACAATTTTTTCTTCAACTTCGTTGTCATTTTTTTTGAAATTCCATCGAGCTTAGCCAATTTCAAATCAAGCTGATCGCGCAATAATTCTAAGTCATTTTTGCTGACCAATTTTTGCGGAAAAACCACTTCGTCAAATTTTGTCGTGTAAACTTTATAAGGATTTTTGAACTCAATTTTTTTGTCCTCAACGCTTTGTTTATCAAGCTTTACCGATATATCTCCATCTTCATCACTTTCTTGCATGTCGGCAATTTTTTGTTCCTTTTCAACTTCTTGCAACGCTTCTTCTTCCTCGTCATTTTGCACAAAACTTTTATCATCCGATTCAACATTTTCTTGGCCAAAAGATTGAAGTTCACCGCTAATTTTTTGATCTTGATCTTGTGATTGTTGGGATTCTTTTTCGCCCTGCTCTTCTTGATTTTGCGCTTCTTGCTCTTTTTTCATCATGTCCAAAACGCGCTGCAAGCCTAATTCAAAGTCATTTTGCGAAGCAGTTTTTTTGGCTAAATTTCTGATCTCTTTAACAACTTGCGACGACAAATTATTTTGTAATTCGAAAGCAAATCCTTGACTACGTGGTAAAATTTCTTTCGGAAAAACTTCGTTGAGTAAAATCAAAGACAAGCTGCTGGAGCCGCTGAAAATATTGCTCTCCAGCTTTTCTAAAATATTTTTTGCTGCGCCGCGATATGATTTTTTGATCTCACAAATTACGCGGGCACGTTCAAATTCATCAAAGATTTTTTGTTCATCAGCTGGACGCTCTTTTTGCTGACGAATTTTCTTGTCGTGAAAAAGCAAGTAAGCAGCTGCTAAATCAGCAGCAGCACGCGCTTTTGCGTTATCGTTATTTGTGGTTAAAATTTCTGGCAACAGCAATAAATTTTTATCAGCTACTAACTTGTGATCCCACGCAAAAAAATCATTTCTCACCGCGTCCGAAAACTCAATTTGCAACTCTTCGTCGCACGCAATCGCTCGCACTGTGCTCAGCAAATTTTCTTTGATTTGAGTTTTATTGGAGTCGATTTTTTTCATTATTGGCTGATTTGCTGCTTAATTATCGATGCCAATTTTGCGATATCGCTTTTGTTGTGCAACGCTGAAAACGTGATGCGCAAACGTGCTTTATTTTTCTCAACTGTTGGATAGCGAATAGCAGCAACCAAAAAGCCATTTGCGATGATTTTTTTAGCAATTTCTAAAGTTTTCAAACTATCGCCAATAATGATCACAACGATTGCAGATTGCGGATCGTCTAAATTCATTAACTGACAAAAATATTGTGCATTTTGCAAAGTTTTTTGCGCCAAATTTTTTTTCGCAATAATTGCCAAAGAAGTGCTGGCCGCAGCTAAAACTGAAGGAGGCAAAGCGGTGGAATAAATTTGTGATTTGGCAAAATTACGCAAATAATCGATAATATCTTTGTCGCCGGCAACATATCCACCAAGGCTTCCGACTGCTTTGGAAAGTGTTCCTAAAATTAGTAAATCGCTGTTTTGCGATACAACTGCATCATTTTTTTCAAACAATCCGTGGGCATCATCAGCAATTAAAATAGATGAGAATTCTTGCGCTAATCTTTGCAAATCTTCCACGCATCCACGATCGCCATCCATTGAAAATACTGTCTCGGTGATGATTAAACATTTTTGATATTTAGCGCGATTTTGCTGTAAAATTTCCACAGCGTGAGCAACGTCATTATGCAAAAAACGCATCATTGTTGCACCAGACAACTTCACGCCATCAATCAAAGAAGAATGAATTAAACGATCTGCCACCACCAAATCACCTTTGCCAACCAAGGCAGGAATTACGCCAATTGCGCAAGAATAACCCGACGAAAAAACAATCGCATCCCCGCATTTTTTGATGTCGGCAATTTGTTTCTCGAGTTTCGTATAAAGCGAATTATTACCGGAAACATAACGCGATGCACCGGCGCCAACTCCGTATCTTGTAGTTGCTGCGATTACGGCTTTTTTGACTTGGGAATTTTGCGATAAACCGAAATAATCGTTTGAGGCAAATGAGATAAGATTTTTTTTGCCACGCTTGATTGTTACAGCATCGATGACATCAGACTGTACAAGCTGGCGATAGAGATTTTGTTCTTTTTGTTTTTTTAAAGCTTTGGCGCAAAATTCTTTCATCAGAAAAAAGATTTGTTGATCCGAGAACCTAAATTTCTCGGATCAACAATTTCAGAATCAACTAAACGTCGAGGTTCACAACCTTCAAAGCGTTTTCTTGGATGAATTCACGACGCGGTTCAACCACGTTGCCCATCAAGGTTGAGAAAGTTTCGTCAGCTTCGTCGAACTGGTCGATTTTCACCTGCAATAAAGTTCTGTTGGCTGGATCAAGTGTAGTTTCCCACAATTGTTCAGCGTTCATTTCACCCAAACCTTTGAAACGTTGGATTGAAACGCCTTTTTTACCGATTTCCAAAATCAAGTTCATCAACTCAACTGGTTTAGAAATTGTGCGTTCTTCTTCAGAACGGATAAATTTAACTTTCGATTCAAAAACTTCGGCGATTTGTTCTTTGATTTGACCAAGAGCCATGATTTCTGGCATGTCCAAATAATTGTGTTTTACCGCATAAGAAGTTTTTACACCGCGCGATTCTTTAACAACTTCAATGTCGTTCGCATCAGAAATTGTAGCGCTCCAAGTAACATCTTCGTCAGAAGCTGCAGCAAGAATTTTTTGTATTTTCGCTAAAACTTCTTTTTTCTTAGCTTCATCTGTAGTCCAGCTTTTATCAAAAGCGCCAGCAAGAGCCAAATTTTCGCAAACTTCTGAAGGAATTAAGCGCGACAAACCGTTAATTAAATGAGAAAATTTGCTCAATTTATTGATTAAATCGTGCAAATCAGCACCCGAACGGTCACCAGCTGCTGCCTTCAAAACCGCGTTGTTCAAAGCATTGTCAATAACATAATTTTGCAACGCCGCTTCGTTTTTCAAATAAACTTCGCTTGAACCTTTTTTAATTTTGTAAAGTGGCGGTTGCGCGATGTATAAAAAGCCATGTTCGATCAATTTCGGCATGTGACGGAAGAAGAAAGTCAAAAGCAAAGTTCTGATGTGCGAACCGTCAACGTCGGCGTCGGCCATGATAACGATTTTATGATAACGCACTTTTGATGGGTCGAAATCTTGTTCGCCAATGCCGGTTCCAAGAGCGGTAATCATTGTGCCAATCTCAGTTGAAGAAAGCATTTTGTCGAAACGTGCGCGTTCCACGTTCAAAATTTTACCACGAATTGGCAAAATCGCTTGGAATTTACGATTACGTCCTGACTTAGCAGAACCGCCCGCTGAGTTACCCTCAACGATGAAAAGTTCAGATTGGGCTGGATCTTTTTCTTGGCAATCAGCCAATTTTCCCGGCAAGTTTGAAACTTCCAAAGCTGATTTACGACGAGTCAATTCACGTGCTTTACGAGCAGCTTCACGAGCTTGCGCAGCTTCCACAGCTTTACCAACAATAGTGCGCGCATCAGCAGGACGCTCTTCAAACCATTGTGCAAGTTTGTCGTTCACCCAAGATTCAACGTGAGTACGAACTTCACTCGATACCAATTTATCTTTAGTTTGTGACGAGAATTTCGGGTCAGGAACTTTTACCGAAACAACTGCTGTCAAGCCTTCACGAACGTCGTCGCCCGACAAAACAATTTTGTCTTTTTTGAAAAGTTTGTTGTCTGACGCGTAATTGTTAATTGTACGAGTCAAAGCTGCTTTCATACCAGCCAAATGCGTACCGCCGTCACGTTGACGAATGTTGTTAGTGAAACACAAAACGTTTTCGTGATAAGAATCATTCCACTGCATTGAAAGCTCTAAGCTGATGCCGGTGTTTTTATCTGAAGCTACGATATTAGCAGTTTGGTGCAGAGCGTTTTTGGTACGATCCAAATATTTAACATAAGCTTCAACGCCACCTTCGTAGAATAATACGACTTCTTTTGGCTCTTCACCGCGTAAATCTTTCAAAACGATTTTCACGCCTGAGTTCAAGAAAGACAATTCACGCAAACGTTGTTCAAGAGTTGCAAAAGAAAATTCGGTAACGTTTGAGAAAGTTTGATGAGATGGGTGGAAAGTAACTTGCGTACCTTTTTCACCGTTGGCTTCACCAACAATTTTCAAAGGAGCAACTGCGTCACCATGTTCAAAACGCATTGAATGTTGTTTGCCATCACGCCAGATTGTAAGTTCTAACCAATCAGACAAAGCGTTCACAACCGAAACACCAACACCATGCAAACCACCAGAAACTTTATACGAATTTTGGTCGAATTTACCACCGGCGTGAAGCTGCGTCATGATAACTTCAGCGGCGGAAACGCCTTCTTCTTTGTGAATGTCAGTTGGAATACCACGGCCGTTATCGCGCACTGTAACTGAACCGTCAGCGTTCAAAGCAACTGTAACTTGATCGCAATGACCAGCCAAAGCTTCATCAATGGCGTTATCAACAACTTCGTAAACCATGTGGTGCAAACCTGAACCGTCGTCAGTGTCACCAATATACATTCCCGGACGTTTGCGGACAGCTTCCAAACCTTTTAGAACTTTAATCGAATCTGAAGAATATTCAGCAGTAACAGTATGATCCATTTGTTCTTCAACCATTGAAGAATTATCTTGTTTTTTCTCTGACATTTTTGGAATTTTTTGTGAATGTTTTGATATGCTTTAGAAGCCTTAAAAACGTGGCCCGAAAAGATAAGGTGAATCGTAAAAAACTAATCTTAAAAAAGAAGGGAAATTTACGTATTTTCTTTGTTATTTTAGAAGTGAAACAAAACTGTTTTTAGTAAAAAAATAGTCAAAAAATTGGTTATCTAATTTGGTTAATATCCAATTTTTATGACTATATTTTTATTTGTTGCCGAAGAGCTAACTTCTAATTTTTGTTCATAGCTATTAATAAAGCACAAAGAATTGTACTTATCTTCGCAGTAGTAAATAACGCCTTGCATCAAATATTTTTTACCAGAATCAAGTTGTGGCAAAGTCATTTTTTTGTTTTTTACATCATTCCAATCAAAGCTGGCGACTAAATTTGCTTTATCATCTTTCACCAATTCCAGTAAGTTGATAAAGCTAGGGCCCATTTCATTGATTTTTAGACCTTTTTTTAAGTCGATTTCGACTGCTAACTCTGAATCATCTGAAACCGCTATGTTCGGCGATTTCTTTAAATTTGGTAAATATTGCAAAAACCCTTCTTTTGGTAGCTTCAAAGGTGGCATCACATTCATTATTGAAGTCGACATATTAGCACGATTCAAAATAATGATGCGGTTATTGTTAGAGTCAGCGATATAGAAATTATTTAGAACCGAGGCTATTCCTTCCGGCTGATCAAATTCAGCATAAACTCCATTACCAACACTTGAGCCACTTTTGCGATTACCAGAAATTGTTGATAAAGTTGCCGAAGCAAAATCGTATTTCTTGATCGAATGGTTAAAACTATCTGAGATATAAATTCCTGTATCATCCACAGTCAAACCCATTGGATGCTGCATCAAAGCATCATTTTTGGTACCGTTTTTATTGCCAAATTTGTGAATATCTTTACCAATCAAAGTTTTCACTTCACCAGCTTCATCAATAACTCTAAGCGCACTGCTTGTGGTATCGAGGAAGTAAAGTTTACGATTATAAACTGCTAAATCGGTTGGTTGAGCTAAAACACTATTTGGGAATTTTCCGTCTTTTAAACCTTCAGAACCGTTACCAGCAACTACGCGGATTGTGTCTTTTGTAATGTTATATTGCAAAATTTGATGAGTTCCAGAGTTGGCAATAACCATTGATTCGTTTGTAGGGAAAAATTCGATATCGGTTGGCGATGCTAATTCAAAAGTTTTTGCTTCAACAATCTGACTTTCCGAAAGCACATCACCACGTTGACCAGATCCGATTAAAGTCGTAACTTTAGATTCTTTGAAATCAATTTCGCGGATTGCGTGGTTTCCAGTATCAGCAACATAAAGTTTTCCACCGCGATAGATTAAGCCTTGTGGTGAATCAAATGATGCAACATCAAAACTACCATCTTGAAAACCAGCACTATTAGTTCCAATTTTCAAAATCACATCACCAGAAAGTGTGGTTGCGATAATGCTATGTTTAGCAGTATTGGCTATAAACAAAGCCGGCAAATGGCGAGATTTGTAAGAAAAATCGGCAACATATTCGATCTTTGTTGGCGAGCTCAAAACATTTCCATCAATGTTATTTTTCTCTAAAACGATTGGTAAAGAATCACGATTAAGATCATATTTATATTTTGAGATCAATTTTTTGATGGCCGATTTTACATCAACAATGCTAGTTTCACCGATAAATTTTTTGTAAATATCACCGTGTGGGTCAATTAAAACGAAACTTGGCAATCCTTTGATTTCAAACTCTTTCCAGATTCTTAGTTTAGAATCATTTATTACAGGATGATCAATATCGTTACGAATTACGGCTTTTCTAATTTCGGAAAAGTTTTTTTCATTCTCGAATTGTCCCGAATGAATTCCAATAACTGTCAGTTTACTTCCAAACTGTTGCTCCATCGCTTTAATTTCTTGCAAAACCTCAACACAGTTGACGCAGGAATAAGACCAAAAATCAAGCAACACTATTCTATCACGCAAATCTGCCGGCTTTAAGGCTTGGTTAACATTAAGCCATTCTTCCGTGTTATCTTGTGAAAAAATTTTATTAATGTCCGATTTATGAAAAGTTGAACGGAAAATTATGTAAGAAAAACCTGACCATAACCCATAAATAATAACAGAAAAAGTTAAAATTAGGAGAATTAGAGACCTATCTTTTTTACTGAGGTTAATCATTACAGTTAATCTTGATGTGGAATTTGCGGGGACTTTGATGAAGGGAAGTAGTTAAGTGGTGAAGCTCCACTTAACTACCGAGAAAACTAACTGAAGAACTCGCCTTTTCTGCTTCTTTTTTTACGAGTGATATTTTCTTCAATTCTTCTTTTTAAGGCTTCAGAAGGTTTTTCATAAGCCTTTCTTCTTCTGGCTTCTTTTATGATTCCTTCCTTCTGAGTTTTCTTACGAAATGACCTGATGGCCATTTCTAAATTGCCTCTTCCTGTAATTGCTACTTGCATCCTTTTTACCTCCTTTCGACCTAAATAAAATTAATTAATTATTGCGGGACCACAAATTTTGTGCCGCAAAAGACCTAACAAAACCAAATTTAATTTTGGTTAATATTAGGATCAATCCAAGAAATGTTACCATCTTTACGATGATAAACCACATTTATTCTTCTGTTTTTCTTATTAATAAAAACAAGAGCTGGCAAATCTTGCAAGTCCATTTTCATAATTGCTTCTTCAACTGTCAAAGATTCAATATCCGCATTTTTTTCGCCAATGATTTTTAAAGAATCTTCACTGTTTTGAGCAGATTCTTCTTCTTCCATTTCGGCAAATACGTTATAATTGACTGGCGGAACGATGTATTTTACTGCATCAATCGCATTAAAATCAGGTTCAACTGATTTTAAACCGCCGCCTTGACGACGATAATTTTTAATTCTGCTTTTATAACGACGCAACTGAATAACTGATTTTTCACAAGCTTCGACAAAAGAAGCATAAACATCTCCCGCTTCTGCATTACTTTTAACTGCAATGCCACCCTTCACACCTTCGTTTATAACAATCAAAGTTTTAAACATATGGCCTTGCTTCGAGAAATGAACTTCCGCTGCAACTGCTTTGTCAAAATATTTCACAACTTCTTTTGACAAATGATCTTCAACAAAAGATGTCAAAGATTGTCCAACTTCCATATTGGAACCAATAACTCTTATTTGCATAGTTTAAACAATTTGATTCATAACATATTGTAAAATGCCGCCGAGTTTGAAGTATTCCACCTCGTTGCTGGTATCAAGGCCACAAGTTAAAGTAACTTCTTGCTTAGAACCATCAGCTCTGGTGATAACACATTGCAAATCTTGCTTCGGTTTGACGTTAGGATTGATTCCCAAGATATCAATCACTTCATCACCTTTTAGATTCAAAGTTTTTCTGCTTTCATTGTTTTTAAAAATCAGCGGCATCACACCCATTCCGATCAAGTTTGAACGGTGAATACGCTCAAAGCTTTCAGCCACCACAGCTTTTACGCCGAGCAAGAACGTGCCTTTTGCAGCCCAATCGCGCGAAGATCCGGTGCCATATTCTTTACCAGCAAAAATTACCAATGGTGTATTTTTTGCTTTGTAAAACATTGCCGCATCATAAATCGAAGTTTCTTCGTTAGTTTCGAAAATTTTAGTAAAGCCACCTTCTTTCAAACCACCAAGAATTTCATTTTTGATACGCACATTGGCAAAAGTGCCGCGCATCATCACTTCGTGATTACCACGTCTGGCGCCATAAGAGTTGAAATCAGCTTTTTCAACACCCTTTTCTTTCAAATATTTTGCCGCAGGTGAAGTTGCTGAAATATTACCGGCCGGCGAAATATGGTCAGTCGTGATTGAATCACCAAATAATCCAAGAATTCGCGCCGCTTTAATTTCAACAGCATTAGCACGATTTAGATCGTCAAAGAAGTTCGGTAAACGAATGTAAGTGCTGTCTGGCTGCCATTTGTAAGTATCAGATTTTTCAACTGAAATTGCTTGCCAAGCAGAGTCGCCGTCAAACAAATTAGCGTATTTTTTAGCAAAAACTTCACGCGTAATATTTTGTGCTATAACCGCGTCAATCTCGGCTTTGCTTGGCCAAATATCTTTTAAAAAAACTTTATTGCCATTTTTATCAACGCCAACCGCATCTTTTTCTAAATCTAATTTCACAGTTCCGGCTAAAGCGTAAGCAACTACAAGTGGCGGAGACGCCAAATAATTTGCTTTAACTAGCGGATGAACGCGGCCTTCAAAGTTGCGGTTTCCTGACAAAACTGAAGCAACTAAAAGATTTTTTTCTTTGATTTTTTCTTCGATTTTATCGTGCAACGGACCAGAGTTTCCAATACAAGTTGTGCAACCAAAACCAACGATATTGAAGCCAAGTTGATCTAAGTATTTTTGCAATCCAGCATTGGCTAAATATTCTTGCACCACTTGCGATCCCGGAGCTAAAGAAGCTTTAACTGTTGGCTTCACCTGTAATCCTTTTTCCACTGCTTTTTTCGCAACCAAGCCAGCCGCAATCAAAACTGAAGGGTTAGAAGTATTGGTACAAGAAGTGATCGCAGCAATTACAACATCACCATCACCCAAATCTGAATTTAATTCTGGCAAAGTGTCGCGCTGATCAGCAGTTAAATTCAATTCAGCAACTAGTTTCTCGAATGATCCGTTAACTTCTGGCAAAGTTACACGATCTTGCGGACGTTTCGGGCCAGCTAAGCTTGGTTTAATTGTGGAAATGTCGAGTTCCAAAACCTCGCTAAAATCCGGAGCAAAGTCATGATTTTCACAAAACATTTTTTGCGCACGAGCGTAAGCTTCAACCAACTCAATATTTTCAGAACTACGAGCTGTTAAGTTCAAATAGTTCAAAGTTTCAGCGTCAATTGGGAAGATACCGCAAGTTGCACCATATTCTGGCGCCATGTTAGCAATTGTTGCACGATCAGCCAAAGAAAGCGCAGACAAAGCTGGGCCAAAAAATTCAACGAATTTACCAACCACACCTTTTTTGCGCAGCACTTGAGTAACTGCTAAAACCAAATCAGTTGCCGTAATGCCTTCTTGCAATTTACCGGTTAATTTGAAACCGATAACTTCTGGAATCAACATTGACACTGGTTGACCGAGCATTGCCGCTTCAGCTTCAATGCCGCCAACACCCCAACCAAGAACGGCCAAACCGTTGATCATTGTAGTGTGAGAATCAGTTCCCACAACTGTGTCTGGGTAAGCAATAGTTTCACCATTTTCAGTTTTGGTCCATACAACTTGCGCCAAATTTTCTAAGTTAACTTGGTGGCAGATTCCGGTTCCTGGTGGCACGGCGCGGAAATTGTTAAATGATTTTTGCGCCCATTTCAAGAATTCGTAACGTTCACGGTTACGCTCCATTTCAAGGTCAACGTTCTTTTTAAATGCTTCTGACGAACCAGCAAAATCAACTTGTACAGAGTGATCAATAACCAAGTCAACCGGCACAAGCGGATTGATTTTTTTCGGATCTTTATTTTGTTTGGCAACTGCATCACGCATTGCTGCTAAATCAACAACAGCAGGCACACCGGTAAAATCTTGCATCAGAACACGAGCTGGCGTGTAAGCAATTTCGATTCTTTTTTGTGGATTTTGCACTGAATCAATCAAAGACGAAATGTGCTCTTCGTTGACGACATCGCCGTCAAAATTGCGCACCAAGTTTTCAAGCAAAATTTTCAAGCTGTACGGCAATTTTGAAATATCTTTGCCAACCTTTGCGGCAGATTCCTCAAGCGAGAAATATTTATATTCTTTATTTGCAACTTTTAAAGTTGACTTTGCGACAAATTCTTTAGTCATAATCGATCCTTTTTAAGTAGCTGAAACAACCCAATTTTTATTCTGAACTGCAAGATCTTTAGTAAAAGTCCAAACATCTTCCAATTCTTTGATTTCATCTCTTCGACCTTCAATTATTGCGCCATCTTTGTTGGTTACATAATTGATTTGCTTAGAGATAAATTTTACAACAACAGTGGCATTTGTGTTTACAAGCGAAACTGCGAGAATTTTAGCATCAGTAATCGCTATTACGTTGCTCACTAAATTAATTTCTTGGGAGATACGATTTTCAATAGCGTTGTTAAAAGCTTCCAAAACTTTGTCAGAAACTAACATGCGTAAAGTTTCTTTATCTTTGCCAGCGAAAGACTTTATGACCATTTCAAAAGAAGACTTCACACCTTGCATGAACATTTCAGCAGAGATTGCACAAGAAAGTAGAATTTTACGAAATGGCTCTTGAGATTCTGGTTCAATTGAAGCGATTAATTTTTCATCAGCTTGCTTTTGTGATTCAGTAATTTCAGTGATCTTTTTTTGAATCGACATTACTTGGTTTTGAACAGCCGCCACCAACTCTTTACGACGGGAGATGTTTTCTTCGATGCGCTTTTTTTGGTCTTCATCAACATTACCGAACTGCTCTCTTAATTTCCAAAAAACGTAGAGTGCGATTGCAGCAAAGAAGATAATGTCCATGAGATAAGAATTTTACTTGAGAGAACCGCTTTGAGTAACAAAAAAAACGCTCCAACTATTGTTGAGTATTGCAAATCAACAGTATTGAAACGAAACAAAAAGCGAATGGGGCAGACGACGGGGATCGAACCCGCGACCCTCAGAACCACAACCTGATGCTCTAACCAACTGAGCTACGTCTGCCATATAAAAACCAGTAAACTGAAGCGCGGCAAATTATTGATGAAGCCTTTAATGTCAAGACAGTTTGATGGAAAAATTCTGCAAAAAATTTATGCTAATTACAACCTAATTTTGGGCCATACCATTTCAAATTAATTCAAACCCATTCTTTCGTTACGGGCATCACTAATTTGCTGGTTGAGATTAGCAATTTGCTGGTTTCTATTATTTATTCCATCTTGCAAATTTCTTATTTCTATTTGCTGTTCTGGTGAAGGATTTGCAACTAATCTGAGCCTATCTATTTCTTGTTGGTCTCGATTATTGATTGCTATTATTTGACTAATTTGTGAATCAAATGCACGAATCTGGATTTCCAAAACTCGAATCAGAATTTGCTTATCTTGTCGCTGATCTTCAGGATTACTTGCACCATTTTGCGCATCCAGATTCAAATCATTTTTGATTTTATTCAAACTTTCGAGCTCTTGCGTTAAATCTCCATTATTCGCAATTTTATTGTTTATTGCCTCATCGAGATCATTCAAAAGATTTTCTACTCCATTATTTCGAACAACCTCAATGTCACGATTTACTACCTGACCAACTTCAACCGTATTTTCTGCAAGATTTGACGGAGATTCTACGTTTTCATTGGTTTTAGTTGATCCACTCTCAACTTGTCTATCTTCAAATTTTTCCAAGAAGAATCTCAATCTAGCTGATTTTTCAAATAAAGTTGATTCATCTTCTAGCTGAGTAAAGCCATTTTTCAAAGCTTCTACTCCACCAATTTTATCGTTTAAGAGCTTAGTTCTTAGATTTTGTGGAAGATCGCGAATTGTCTTATCGAGCTCTTCTTCTTCCGCTTCATTTTTAGGTGATTTGAATTTTTCTTCCAATGCAGTTCTTGCGATCTCTTCAACTTTGATTAGATCAGTAATCGAACCATTATTTGCTTGAGCTTCCGTAAGTTTTTTATCTATTTCTTCCAAAGCTTGTTGATCCATAAAGTCACGCTGAATTTCAAGATGTTGTTTCAGCGAGCTCTTATATTCAGACTCTAAACGCTCTTGCAAAGTTCTTTTAACATTTTTCCAATAATCTTCCTCTTCAGAATTAGCTTTAGCGTTGCTTTTTTTCATCTGTTCGTCGATTTCTTTGGTAAGTTCTTCTAAACCCAAAACCTTCAGTTTCAGATCTGTTGCTTCTTTGATTTTTAATTCTTTTTCCGTATCCAAAGCTGCTTTCTTTCTTTCAAATTCGGCTTTTTTAGCTTCTTGATCTAATTGCTCGCGCTGATTTGCATTGCCATTATCATTATTTGGAACTTCTGATTTTTGCAAAAACTCTGGCAAATACTGCGATGCCATTCTCTGCTTATAATTTTCAAGCAATTCTTGTCTATTTTTTGATAATTTTTCTAAATCAGAATTGACTTCAGAAGGTTTAGAGAAAGTCATTCTCACAGCATTTTTGCTCAGCTGATCTTTAAAAATGTCGAACTGTTTTCTAGCTTTTTCTAATTTCTCATTTTTCTTTTTTATAAATGCCTGCTTGGCCTGATAATTTGGCGCTGATTTCTCTTTTTTATTATATTCAGCTTTGATGCGCTCTTTATCTTTCTGCAAACCGTTTTTTGCCAAATAATTAAGCAAACCAATTCTAGTGCCTTGATTTAAGTTTTGCTCGATATCCTCCTTTCTTTTAAACAAATTTCCGGGATTCAAACTACTTCCTTTATTATATTTCACCCAAGTTCCACTTTTAGCAGCAAGAAGCTCTGTTATACTATTCGGATCGCGATTTTCTAGGTTTTGAACTTTTCTTAAAAAGCTATATTTTGATCTTGATGTATCAGTTAAAGAATCGATTCCAAATGCATCATCCATTGGCTTCACAGTTTTAACAAGATTACCGACTGTATCACGAACTGTATTCGATAATCTTGCGAATACTCCGTAGGCTCCTGTGGAGTTATTGGCGCTTTCAATTCGTTCGTTTCTTTTTCTTATATTGCTAGCCTCATTTTCTTGTAAGCTTTGCAAATATTCAGATTGTTTTTCTGGCTGATTTACAAATGCACGTGCTGCTTCAGCTGCAGTGTACTGACTTTGATTTCGAATAAACTCTTTCATATTATCAAAACCAAATCCGCCTGAAGTCATACCGTTAATAACTGCATTCTTATCGTTCATTATTTTATTCAAAGCACCTTCGCCACCGGAAAGATTATTTTTTGCCCAATTTGTGATTTCATCATTTAGTCTCTGCTGCATTTCTTTGCCGATTGGAGCATTTTCTGACTTCTTCAACTCTTTGGCTTTTTTTCTTACAAAATCTACCAAAGGCTTCTGAACCAACTGATGATCTAATCTTTTTGAGATACTATCCAAATTCAAACCAATTGATGCTGCAGTTTTAGGTGCGCTACCAATTGAACTATATTTGACTGACTGACCTAACAATTTACTGACTACCTCACCTCGAATTGCTTCATCTGCTTTAACACCAGTTAATCCACTCTTTTGCGCATTAGTTTTAGCTTCTTTAATAGCATTATCGATAATTGAGTTACGATACATAGCACGAGGATTTGAAGGCATAGCATTCCAAGCTCGCATACTAGTGTCCATCACTGTATTGCCACCCGGAAGACTTCTAATTATTGCAGATCCGGTATCAGCAGCCGAAGACATAGCTTGACCAATGATAGGACTTGCACCTTCGTAACCTTTTGCAAAAACATTACCTGCATTATTTAGAATTGATGAACCTGCTGATTGCGCCATACCAATCAGACCACCTGTCATAGAAGATGCCGCAGCACTGCCTTTTCCTACTGTAGAATCGCCTGTACCACCAATTGAAATCAAGCTAGCAGCCAAATCAGGAATTTTATCCATAATCAGTTTCGTAATATAAAGCAGACCAGCCAACATTATGATTGATGAACACCAAGCCATTAAAGAGCGATCAACCTGTGATTTCAAAATTGGAATTGAAAATAACCATAAATTCCAACTTGTGACACAAGCTTTGTAATAAAGTAAGGAAGTGAAGTTTTTGTCGATCAGAACCAAAAAGTTGTAGAGCACCAAGAAGATGATTATTACTTCAAGAGATCTTGCGCCAATGAAAGATAACCATTGTTTAAACATGTCACTTGTGTGCCCAGACAAGTTGAAAGCTATGAATATTGGTCCAAGAGCTAAACCAAATGCCAATTTTACCATAGAAACTGCATAGTTCATCGCTGTAAATAGCATGACGTAAATGAAGAAGGCGATCAAGGCGTAAATTGCCATGATGTATAAAGGCCCAAAAATCGGTACACCAAAAAATAAGCCAAAGATTTTTTTGGCTGAAGCAACCGATAGTAAATTACGGATTATTTGATCAGCATAAGAGAATCTTGTCGAATTACTTCCAATACTCGCACGATCCATTTGTGAAGTTATAATTCCTGATGTTGGATCGATATTGCGATCAGAAAGACTCATCAAGAATGATAAAACGTAATCCATACCTTCTTTAAAAAATCCAACTACCAACTCGTTATACCAGTACCAACTTGTCGGACTAGTGAAGAAGATTACCAAAGCAATTTTCATAACACGCGACATCAACTCTTTTTTGTTTACGTCAGCTAAACCTATTAGAACAGAAGCACCATAAACTATAATATAGAAAGAAAGCCCCATTTGAACTATCGTAGTAAATCCTGAATCAACTACAATTTGATTAAACATTGTCTCAATAATTCCACCTTGACGAACACCACTTTCATCTTCTTCTCCCATTACTTTATCTTCAATCAAACGGACTAAATATTCTAACAATCCTTTTTCTTGGTCACTACCAACACCGCTTAAAAATGAAACCTCATAAGTTCCATAGTTATCCTCATAACGATTATCGTTGATCTTAACTTCAACAAACTCATTTGGAGAATGCATTGTATCATCACTAGGGTTTGGATCACTTCCTTGGTTACCATTATTATCATCGCGGACAAACGTGGTGTCATTAGCACTTGTGTAAATGTACTTAGTTATGTCATAACCATTATCATCTAAACATCTTCCTTCAGCATTTCTTTTTACATCACAAGCCTCAACGGTTGTAAAAAGATGGTACAGCCTCTTTGGTGTGCTTGAGCCAAAAACACCTAGATATAGACCCATGCCACCACGATAAGCGCAAGGATATTGATCATCTGGTACTAGTTCATTATGAAATTTATCATATTTATTCAGAGGAAAATGATAAACTCCAAAATCAGTAACTGTTCCAGCAGATTTAGTACAAGTACATTTAGTAGGGTCGTTTTGAGCAGCAGTGTTAGTTTGACAATCATTGCCTGCGTATCCATCTTCTGAAGCTGGTTCTTCACCAACTCCGCATATACAATTAGGTGAAGCTTCACTAGTAGAACAAAATTTACAACTTTCTAAAACTTTTAATTGCGGATCACCACTGATATCAGTATTACCATACCAAGGAGTCCAACCTCCAGTTATTTGGATAACAACTTTACCACCATTAGTTTTAAGACCAGTATCGTGCCAGTTAGCAGTCTGAGAGTTTCCAGAACCATTAATACCATCTTCAATTGGTCTCGAATTGACTGAGATATATTCTTTGTCGAACTCTTGTTCGGCAACGCAACCCTTATCACAGGAAACGGCAAATAATAACAAAAAAACTAAACTAAAAATTTTAGTTAATTTTTTTGTTAATCGCATCAGATTTAAGGAATTGATTTAATTGGGAAAATAGCTGGTTGATTAAAAACCGGAAACTGTTTTTAAAACCAAAAAGAAGTGGTACCTGCGGCCGGACTTGAACCGGCAAGGGCGTTAAAGCCCCACGGATTTTAAGTCCGTTATGTCTACCATTCCATCACGCAGGCAAAAATTTAAGGCGGGCAAATTAAGAACTAGTTGTAAAAAAGCAAAACAAAAAAGCTCTGTAACAAAAAAAATTTATTACAGAGCTTTTCTAATAAAAACTATTTTTAAATTAAACTAATTTTTTCTTTCACCAAAGAAGTTCAACATCATCATAAACAAGTTGATAAAATCCATGTAAAGATTCAAAGCACCCATCACAGCAGCACGTGAGATAGCGTCTGAACTTCCTGAAGCATAGTAATACATTTGTTTAATTTTTTGTGAGTCATAAGCTGTTAAGCCAATGAAAATTACAATTCCCAACAAAGAAGTTGCAAAATGCAAAGCTGAGCTTTTCAAGAAAATATTAACTAAAGAAGCAACAATCAGACCAATCAAACCCATGAGCATGAAAGAACCCATAGCAGTTAAGTCTTTCTTAGTAGTATATCCGTAAAGCGCAGTTAAACCAAATGTCGCAGCACTAATAAAGAAAACTCGTGCAATACTAGTTCCAGTGTAAACTACGAAAATAGAAGATAATGAAACGCCCATCAAAGCTGAAAAAATCCACAAATAATTACGAGCAGTTTCTGCAGGAACAGAATTTATCTTATGGCCTAAGAAAAAAACAAAAGCCAAAGGAGCAAGCATTACAACCCAAGAAAGTGGAGTTCCAAAAATAGCGTTCATCAAAACAGGAGAACTTGCTGTCAAAAAAGCAATTAATCCAGAAATACCCAAAGCTATAGCCATCATATTGTAAACTTTAACCATATAATCTCTAAGTCCGGCATCAAAAGAAACCGAAGAAGAAGACGCGATCGATTTGTTATTATTAAAATTTAACATCGTAAAACTCCAATTAGTTGATTGAAAAACTTGATTTCTGAGGGGAAAACAAGTGTTGTTCGCGATCAGATTTAGTCAGCATCATATTTTTTGCAAGACATCCATTACAAAAATTTAAAAATGAAAAAGATCATAGCATTAATTGGCTTAATGGGAGTTGGAAAAAGCACTCTCGGTGCCAAGTTGGCTGATAATCTTGGCTATTATTTTATCGATACCGATCAAGAAATTGAAGATCGTGAGAAAAAATTAATCAGCGAAATTTTCAGCGAAAAAGGCGAGCCTTACTTCCGTCAAATTGAAAAAAATCTTATCAAAGAAATCGTATCCCGCGATGAGAATATAGTTCTTTCCCTCGGTGGAGGTTCTTACATCAATGATGAGAGCCGTAAAATTATTCGAGAAAACTGTCATGTTTTTTGGATTTACGCTCCTATCGATGTTATTATGCATCGCGTCGGCAATAAAAATAATCGTCCACTTTTGAATAATTCTGATAAACGCAAAGTATTAGATAATTTGGCTCTAAAACGTTATCCAATCTACAAAGAATGCGATTTAAAATTCGACACCAACGCCGAAAGTCACGAAACAATAATTAATAAAATCAAAAACTACTTGAGTAAGTAAAATGACAAACACGATCCGCGTAAATCTAGATCAACGAAGCTACGATATCGTAATTGGAGCCAATAAAATTAACTATCTAAACGATTTTTTAGCCCAAAATAATTACAGTAAAATCTTCGTGATTACCGACAAAAACGTTGCCGATCTTCACTTGCAGACCCTTCACAACAATCTTGATAAAAGCTCTATAACTTACGAAACGATAATCACTGAAAGCGGCGAGCAAACCAAATCTTTCGCTTCTTTACAAAATATTTGTGAAGAAATTTTAAGCAAAAATGCTGATCGAAAATCTTTGATTATCGCCTTTGGCGGCGGAGTTATTGGCGATTTATCTGGGTTTGTCGCTTCAATTTTACTGCGTGGAATCGATTTCATTCAAATTCCAACCACCCTACTCTCTTCAGTTGATAGCTCAGTTGGCGGTAAAACTGCCATAAACTCAATCTCTGGTAAAAACTTAATCGGTAGTTTTTACCAACCTAAATTAGTCATCTGCGATCTGAATTTTCTTAAAACTTTACCTCAACGCGAACTCCGCTCTGGATATGCCGAAGTTGTTAAATATGGTTTAATTGAAGATCGCGAATTTTTTGATTTTTTAGTACAAAACTATCAAAAAATCTTTACCTTAGATGAAGAAATTCTCACTGCGATTATTGCTAGATCTTGCCAATCAAAAGCCAATATTGTTGGACAAGACGAAAAGGAAAATGGCATACGCGCGTTGCTAAATTTCGGCCACACTTTTGGTCATACTTTTGAAACTGAAACCAACTATTCTGATGAAATTTTGCACGGAGAAGCCGTCGCAATTGGTATGTTAATGGCAGCAAAAATGTCGCAAAATCTCAACTTAATTAGTGAAGCTGATTACCAAGAAATTAAGAATCACCTACAAAACTGCGGTTTCGTCATTGATATTTCCAAGATTCGCAAAAATTGGAACCATGAAAATCTGACCAAACATTTGTACAAAGATAAAAAAACTGAAGGAGGAAAATTGACGTTTATTTTACTCGAAAAGATTGGCCAAGCCTTTGTCAAAAAAGGCGTTGACTTGGAAGAATTCAAAAAAGTTTTAAACGAATTTTGTTAGTTTCGCTTTACAAGCTGAAAGGATAAACCACAGCTTTACCAATCAAAATCACGGCGTCTAAAGTTACTGCCACTGGCGTTATTGCAACTTTTCCTACATCTTTCACAACGTTGGAGTCGCTGTAATAAATTTGCAAAGTGTAAAATTCATTAAGTTTAGCAACGTTTTGACTCAAATAACGTGGCGCATAGCGACGACCATTTAACTTCAATTTAACAGTTATCAAATCGTCATCATTTTTCTTGAATCCCCAACTCTCAAGAGCGCGCAAATCTTCTCGTGGTAAAATACTCGCCGGCCCTTCTAAAACGAAATCACCTGAAATATTGTTATTCGAATCCAGCTTTAAGTGAGTTTTTTTAGTATTGATCGTCAGAATCGATTTTTGCTTCAAAGACAAAATATTACGCAACATCGCTGACTTATCCAAAAAGACATAGTGATATTTGGTGCCGATTAGAGCAATTGAACGACCATCCGCAGCGACGAAAAACTGCTCAATATCATCTTCGTAACTTTTGTCACCCCAAACATATTGAGTCAAACAAGAGCTTTGAGTTAACAAAGTACAACATAAAAATAGGCGCAACCAAAATTTTTTCATGCAGATTATTGTAATTGTGATAAAGTTGATTTTTGCACTTCACGTAAATCTTGTTTTTGCATTGCAATCAATCCAGCAGCTGTCAAATAGCCTTTCTGTCCAATCGTTTCATCATCAATAATTTCTTTTACAAAATCAGAAATTTGCGGCATTAATTTCAGATGTTCTTTTTTGAAATATACGAAAAGAGGACGTGAAAGTTCATATTTTTTTGAAGCAATTGAAGAGTAGCTCGGCTCAATTCCGTCAATTGCAACTGGTTGTACTTTGGTTTTATTGGCGACTAAGAAATTGAAACCAAAAATTCCGATCGCATCCGGATTTTCTTGCAGCTTAGCAACTGTCAAATTGTCGTTTTCGCCAATAGTTATAAATTTTTTGTCATCGCGAATTTTATGACACTGTCTGCGACGCACATCACGATCTGGGAACACTTGGATAAATTCACGATTCATAAAGCAAATATCTTCCATCACAATGTCAGCGAAAACGTCACGAGTTCCCGAGCTTAAAGGAGGTCCGAAAAACAATATTTTTTTCTTTGGTAAATTTGGACTAATATCGCTCCAATTCTGGTACGGATTTTTTATGATCTGGTTGGTTTTTTTATCATGAACTTTATCTGCCAAAGCCAAAAAGATTTGTTCTTTGGTCAGTTTGATTTTTTCACTTTTAAGCGAATTCGCCAAAACTATTCCATCGTAACCAATTTTAATTTCGACAATTCCTCGCACCTGATTTGAGTTACAATCTTCCAACTCATTTTCACGGATTATTCTGGAAGCGTTGACGAAATCAGGAAATTCTAATCCTACTCCTGAACAGAAACGACGAAAACCGCCCGTCGATCCGTCAGACTCAACAACTGCCGTTTGTAAATCTGGGTTTTGCAAACCATGACTTCTTTGGAATTCTTCCGCAACCGCAGCAATAAAAGGAGAAACTGTGGATGACCCAACAACGTAAATGTAATTTCTTTTGGGTTTGAAAAAATTAAACTCAAATGCGAAGGAATTTTGACACCAAAACAATAAAACGAGGAAGGAACTCGTCAAAACTGGAGTAAATGATTTTTTAGTCATAACAAAACTATTGACTTTATTTGAGGAAACAAATTTTTACATTTTTACAAAAATTTCTTAGTTTTAAGTAAGCAATAGTAAATTATTTTTTACTACCTACGATTGCAAAAATTGATCAATTTTAACCACTAATTTTTTTTCGAGATATGAAAGGTAATTCAACCACTCTTCAAACCAATTCTAGTCCCAATGCTTTTGCTATCAACGATTCAGAAACTAAAAAATTACCGATTATCCAAGCATTTGCTAACACACCTGGTGAAGATAAAAATGAAGTAATAAGTAATCTTCTGGCTTACAAATTTTTTTCAGCACTCAGAGATACCTTTATTATTCAAAGAGATAATAGTGAAGATGATACACGTAATACTTACGCAGTCGACTTAAATGATAATTATAAAGATTTGGTTACAACACTTACTAAAGTAGAAGAAAAAGAGTCTGAGGCTTATACTCTAGAAATAAGAAAAAAAACTGAAACAGAAGAAGATCAAACACCAACCACACTCACAGTTAGGAAAGGAGTAAAATCTCATCAAATAACTATAACCTTAAATTCCAATCAAGCAGAAGGAAACGCACTAGATGATTTAATACAATCCATCTTCGATCGTACCTTTGAGACAGTAAACAATGAAATAGACCGTCTTCCTTACATAGCAATTTCAAATATTGTTTCACAAAGCGAATATTCTCTAGTTAGAGCATATTGCATGCAACAGCTGTCATTAAGATACAGTTCTTATAAACCGAAAGAAACTACCAAAACAAGTTCTGGGTTACAAGACGCAACTGGAAGACCGAAAGTTAGCTTAGAAAATGAACAAACTGAAAAATCAATTGGAAAACTGTCTGAAATTATTGCAGAGGTTGCAAACTTAGAAGATTCTAAAAAAACGAAAGAACATTTAGAAAGTGTAATAAAATCTGTTCAAAATTTAGATTTTGGAAGATATTTCTCGGAGAATGCACTTGGAGACCTTGAACATGTTGCTGCGGTAAAAACAAGAAGCGACGGAATAATCTCTGAGCTACTTTCATCACTCCAAAATGACAATATCTCATTAGAAAAATTCATAATTAACGAACTTTTAACTAAATTAGATTCAATCAGAGATATTTATCTAAAGGAAGCAACATATAAAATTGAAATTGCTGCTGATAAAGAAAATGAAGAAGCAGTTCTTATTTCAGAGAAAAATTTACATGGAGAATTATCCCTAGTTGATCGTAATAAAAAAGCAGAAATTGGTATAGTAGGATTGACTGAGAGGTTAAATCTTAATAAAAATTACCAATATATACTTAGAGAAGCAGCAGTTGCTGACATTGTGTCTCAGAAACTTGCGCAAAAATTCCATGAAAAAAAAGAATCTTCACAGAAAACTCTGACAGCTAAATTAGAAAGATTCTCATTATTACAAAAAAAACTCGAGAGTGACCAGCCTGAAGTATTAGAACAAGCTTTATTGAGAATTAATTCTGATGGAGTCGAATTTTTCTCATTTGATGAAGATAGTAAAGAATGTACTATAACGTTTGATAGCGGAAAATTGTCTTATGCGTCACAAGACCAAGAAAACTTACAAGCTAAAAAAAAGACGATCAGACAAAATAGAGAATTTTTACAAGATGTTGCGTTAGAAGACGAATTACAAAAACTTAGCTTCAAAATCAAACCACAAGAAAATGGTGAACCGATTATCTCCTTTAATATTGCTGAGGCTGAAGATGAATTAACAGAATCAACTGCCAAAAAACCCGATTATTTTGATGTTGAGAGAATAATCGATTATGCAACTCTACTAATTCGAGTTGAGCTTGCGGCAAAAATTGCTGATCAATATCCTGAAAAAATCGCAGAGATTCTTACAGAAAGAGGAATCACAATAGAAAAAAGCTTAGAAGAAGAAAGTTATGACAATTTTCTAGAGAAACTAAATAAAGATAAAGACAAAATTACTCAGGGTCTTTTAGAAAATGGGGAAGGTGGAATACTAGAAACATTTGGTGCAAAGATTTCAGAAGACTTAAAAAAACAAGCGATATCACTAATACTACTTCAACCTACTGAAATTCTTGAAGTAATAAATGAACTGGATAAAGAGCGCGAAAGTGAAATATCAGAAAAAATAAGAAAAATCTTTAATCGAGCCAACGACATAGCTTCTAAAGTCAACTTACCAAAGACAGGCTCAATAGATGAAGCCAATATTGGAAAGGAATTAATAACTCAAAATGAAGATGGTACTTTTGTATTAGATTTACCAGAAGCCAAAGATAGTTTTCACACCACAAAACTTTTGATTACAGATGGAAAAATAAAACTAATTACTGAATCAGATGGTGATATTGAGCTCGATCCAAATAATCCAAAAGAGAGAGAGTTACTAAATAAAATTAGCGATACAATTGATTCTATTCAGAAAGATAGTGATAAAAAACTGAAAGAATTGGCTAATTCTATTTCAGCTAAACTTGAGAGAATTATCGGAACTAGGTCTAAATTAACTCTTTCATTAGAATCACCTGAGGATAAAAATTCAAAATACTATATTTCTGAGGTCAAAAGTACAAAAGGTGCGAATTCGAGTAATCCCCCTCTAGAACTTTCCCATATAGAACTTGTCGAAGATACTGCAAATCAAGACGCAGAAGATGAAAGAGAAAGTAAAGAGATTATAAGAAATGTCGATTCAGTTGATCTAGCTCTAGAGAATCAACATGATGATGATTCTCTAGACCTCACTTCAGACCCTGTAACTACGAAGATAATTAAAATTGAAGGTGTTGGAGCTATAACACTAAGTAAAAATAATCCTATCATCATTGAATCCGAAGGAGTAAAAAGCTCAAACATAGAAAAGCTTCAAGAAGCTGATGCGATATTGGAATCTTATATAGAGTCACAACAACATTTCCTTCAGTCTCAAGAACGAAAACTAAATTCTATATATGAGAATTTTGGAAGTATCGCCAATCTAACCATAGAAGATAGAGAATATGATAATCTAATAGAAAGAGAGTTAGCACCTGATGAAGATACAGCAGAATATTTTGATCATGACCATAGTTTTGGACAGGAAACAGATGGTTTACCACACTCAGGTAATCCATTACCATCCGCTAGACAAAAAGATAATGATGACTTATCTCTGAATATTGAAGAAGTAGAAAATAATACAAATGCTGCATCTCTATATGGTCAAAGAGAAGCACTAGTTCTTGAAATCGAAACTTTACAAAGTGGTCTGTCTGAAAAACGCCAGCTTCTTAAAGAATTTAGCAAAACTAAAGATGAAGATACAAACGTTCCTCAAGATGAACCTATACAAAATGAACTAAAAGCAAATTGTAAGGAAACAGATTTAGAAACAGCGATTAAAAGATTATCAGCGGAAGTAATGGCTCTTGAAAACGCTGTTATCTCAGCGTTAAAAACAGAAACTCAAAACTTCCTTGATGCATCAAAAGAGCTATTTATTAGCAATGGTACTAGTGCGGAACCAATCATTACTATTGAAATTGAAGAAGAACAATTAACATTAAAATTATCTGAACCTAATGAACATAATCTGAGAAGCATCTCTGTCATAAATACTGTGATATCACAAGATGATGATAAAATCACTGAGAATGATAATGAAGATCTTTTCAGTCAAATAGGTGATCAAAAAATACCTTCAACCGCTATCGGATTATCAGAAGATGGCTTCTTACTGAACGGAAGACGACCTGAAGATGAGGCTCTTTCTTCTTCCGAAATATTTACTACCTATATTGAAACTACCACAGCAGTTTTTGATTTTATAGAAAAACTTCACAAATCCAAATTGCAAAAAATTTCTCAAGAGATTTTTGGTGATGATTCAACGCAACAAAAAATTTTCGATTCAGGCTCAATCTCAATAAAAAGCGAAGAAAATAACCAAATAGAACTCCATCTGAATGGGAATGTTTTTGATCTAGGAGAATTGAAGATCGATCACGATGCATCAGCCACAAAAAGTAAGATTTTTGACACAATTGCTGATGATAAAAAAAGAATTATTTCCTCTTCGGATGAACTTTTAACTGCGATTTCAAAAAGAAAGGAATTTCTCACAACAGAAAATTCAATATTAGCTCCTGAAAGCAATAGCTCTGATACTGCAACAGCTACCGCGAATGATAATGAACTAAGTCTAATAGAACTTCAAAGAAACTACGATGACTTATTGGGAAAAAAATTAGGAGCCATCGAAGAACTTTTATCAGATTGCCGCGATAAAGATTTGTTAAATTATAAATCGGACCAAACAGGAATAGAAGGTGATGCAGATGGAAAATACACTTTCGAAGATATTACCATCAACACTGCTGGTGACAAAATCGAAATCACGCCATCTCAAGAAGGTGCTACTTTCAATGCCGAAACATTAGTAAAATTAGAAAAAATTCTGAAATCTCTCCAAGAAGAACATAAAAAAACACACAATGGTTTACTTGAAGAACTTGGAAAATTGAGGCTATTCAAAAGCACCGCAAATGAACGTGAACAAGAATATAAAGTTGATGAATTCGTCATAATTGATGGAGAAAATAGTCGTGCATTTAAAACTGCAAAAATCACTAAAAATAGCGATGACACATTCAAAATTGTTTCAGAAACAACTGAGCTTTCTATCTCCGGTGACAAATTGAATATAGATATTCAAACTTTAAAAGATCTCGCAAAGCAGATTAGATCAACCCAAGAACTTGAGAATAAATACTTGGATAAAATTAAAGCAGCAAATGAATCTGCAGAAGCAGAGAAAATTGATGAATTATCTAAAGAAACAGACGCTAATGAACTAGAAATCAATCGTGTAAAAGAAAATTTACACGCTCTTTATTTTGGAAAGGGTGAAGCGATTGATGAAGAAATTATAGTCTCAATAGATAAAGAAGAAGAGCACCAACTTGAAGAAGTAGGAGCATACTCTTCAGAATATTACAATTCAAAATCACGTGCTATTTCAGCGGAAAGGACTTTAGCTTCTAAAAAACAATTAGAAGAAGCAGCACTCAAACAACTAGCAGATCAAGTAAAATCTCTAGGAAGTATTCTAAACGAAAGCACACATCAAAATCTTTTCAAAAAAACAAAGTCTGAAACAAACGGTATAACTTCAGACAAATACGAATATAGTAATATATCTGGCGAATCGATCACCCTAACATTCTCTTATAAATCAGATGGAAGTCTTTTGCCTTTACCAGAGCTATTAATCAGTGATACAATATCGCCAACGCGAAATGAAGAAAAAGAACAATTCTGCATTCAAAACGCAGATGCTATAATAACAAAAGTTTTAGAGGCTATAAACTCCGCATCTACTTTTAAACAAAAAGTATCTGAGGCTACACAAAAAATTAATCCTAGACAAGGTCTCTACAGCAATCCATTAACGAAAACTAATAAAACTGATATTCCTAGCAATCTCAGTTTAAAAAGTATGTGGCAGAAACTTGATAAATTATCTTCTAGATGGGCATTCCAAACTGATGAAACAATTACTAACCTAACCAATAATGATAAAAAAGCGCTCAACTATCTTATTGATAATCTTATTGAGAAGCTAGGACTAGAAGAAGTGGAAAATAGAGAAAAACCCGTCTCAATTTTTGCTCAAATATACCGAGATCTATGTAAGGATAAAAGTATCGCACCGCGTGATAAAATTGTAGAAGTTTATTCTGAGTCAATCAAAGCATTAACTCCAAGTAGAAGCCCTTCTCCAAGTAAGTCGAGTAGTGTGGCAGCAGCAATAGTAGACAACACAAACAAACGATAGAGAAATGAAAAACTTTCTTATCACTGGCGGCGCCGGATTTATTGGTAGTCATTTTGTCGAACTTGTTTGTTCGCTGAATAACCGCGCAATCGTTTTGGACAAAATGACTTACGCTGCTGATCGTAAAAATCTGGCAGCAGTTGCGCAGAATCCTTTGTTCAAATTGATTGAAGGCGATATTTGTGATCGTGATTTAGTCAGCAAAATTTTGCGTGAAGAACAAATCGATTTTGTCGTCAATTTCGCTGCTGAATCGCATGTTGATAACTCGATCAAAGCTCCGGAAAATTTTATCCAAACCAACATCGTTGGCACTTTCAACATGCTCAACTGTGCGTTGGATTTTTGGAAAAATCTGGCTGATGAAAAAAAATCAGAATTTCGTTTCTTGCACGTTTCAACTGACGAAGTTTACGGGTCGCTTGATTTAAACGATCCGAAATTTAACGAAGAAAATCCTTACAAACCAAACTCGCCTTATTCCGCGTCAAAAGCTGCTTCTGACCATTTAGTTCGCGCTTGGTTTGAAACTTACAAATTGCCAACCATCACTACTAACTGTTCAAATAATTTCGGTCCGCATCAACATCGCGAAAAGTTCATCCCAACCGTAATTTATTCGGCAATTAACCAAAAAAATATTCCAATTTATGGTACTGGCAAAAATATTCGTGATTGGATTTTTGTTAAAGATCATGCTCGCGGCATTCTTATGGCTCTTCAAAAAGGATTGGCTGGTCAAACTTATTGCTTTGGCGGCGAATGTGAAAAAGAAAATTTGGAATTGGCTCACGAAATTTGCACGATTTTAGACCAAATCAAACCAAGAAATGACTGTGTTTCTTACACCAAACAAATCACTTTTGTTACTGATCGCCTCGGTCACGACAAACGTTACGCTATCAGCAACGACAAAGTTGCCCGCGAATTTGGCTTCAAACCATCAAAATCTTTCAGCGAACGATTAAAAGAAACTGTCGAGTGGTATCTGCAACAAAATCACTAACGCGCCAGCAATTTGAAGCCAACAAAGCTGGCTGGACGAAATCTTTTTTTGAAGGAATTTCGCAAGACGGCGACGGCAATTACGTGCCGTGGATGACCTATCCGGCAATCGAATTTTTGCAAAGTTATCTAAAAAAATCTCACGAAGTTTTTGAGTTTGGCTGCGGCGCTTCCACTTTATTTTTCTGTGCAAGAGTCAAAAAAGTTGTTGGCCTTGAAACTAACGAAAAGTGGCTAGGAATTGTTAATTCTCTTTTACAAAAATCCCCAAACAAAGGATCAAACGTTGTACTAAATTTAATAACTGACGGTTTGACTAATCCAAATTACGAAAATTTTGCTAAAAATAGCGGCCAAAAATTTGATCTAATAGTTATCGATTCTTTGAAAAGATTCAACTGTGCTCAAAATTTGATCTCAGCTTTGAAAGAAGACGGAATTGTGATTCTTGATGATTCCGAGCGGAAAAATTATCGCAAAATTTTTGAATTCTTTGCCGCAAATAATTTCATACAAACTGATTTTGTCGGCATCGCACCAGCGCAGCTAAGAATTAAAAACACGACAATATTTTCACGCCAAAATTTGTGCTAACTTTCAGAACAACCTAAATCACTACTAAATTATCAATATGCACTAGCTCTGATTTTGCGGCCTTCCCCAATATTTTTTTCACTTCATCTGATTTTTTCTGCAAAACTTTTTTAGCATCCGTAGCGTCGTAATTACTGATACCACTTGCAATGTGAGCACCTGATTCATCACGAATAAAAATAGCATCACCTTTTTTGAAATTACCTTTGACCGCAACAACGCCGATTGGCAACAAGCTGATTTTTTTACTGCGCAAAGCTTCAACCGCGTGAACATTAATTACGGCTTCACCTTGCGGATTCATAAAGCCGGATAACCAGTTTTTACGCGACTTTGCCGCTTTTTCTTTATTGTGGAAAATAGTAAAATTTTGCTTTTCTGCTAATAATTTTTGTAACGAATTTTCAGCAAAACCGTTGGTAATTACTGTTTCACAATTTGAATTCGACAACATTTTAGCTGCCATAATTTTTGTAACCATGCCTCCAGTTCCAACCGAAGAGCCCGCGCCGCCAGCCATCGCTTCAATTTCTTTGGTGATTGCAAAAACTTCTTTGATTAATTGTGCATCTTTTTCTGTGCGCGGATTTTTGTCGTAAAGACCATCAATATCAGAAAATAAAATCATCAAATCTGCCTCTACCATTTGGGCCACGCGCGCGGCGAGACGATCATTGTCGCCAATTTTTATTTCATCAACTGCAACCGTGTCATTTTCGTTAATGATTGGCACAACGCGATTTTTCAACAAAGTTTCCAGCGTGTTGTGAGAATTCAAATAACGCTCGCGATCGTTGCAATCAGAAGCTGTAAGAAGAATTTGTGCGACGTTTAAATTATGTTTTGCGAACAACTCACGATAAAAACCCATCAAGTGAATTTGGCCAACTGCAGCGGCAGCTTGCTTTTCTGGTAGCGATAATTTTTTATTTTGCATTGCAAGTGCACCGCGCCCCAAAGCCACCGCACCTGATGAGACAATAACAACTTCAATATTTTTGGCGATTATTTGCGCCACATTTTTGACAAAAGATTTTAGCCATTTTTGACGTAACTCGCCTTGCGAAACTAATAAAGAAGAACCGATTTTGATCACCAATCGCTTCTTCTGATCAAACATCGTCATTACCTTTTACCTCTTTCCTTCAAAGCTTTCTGAATCCCTTCGCGATAAACAAAATTTTCAATCAACGGCAACGGGAAAGATTCAAAAGAACGCGCGCCTTTCAAAATATAGATACCGACAGCGCGATTACTTTGTTCTTGCACGCCTTTTGCCGTGATAATGTCGGGAAAATCTTCACCAAATGCTCGACTCTCGATTAAATCGTCAGTGACACCATTTTTCACTAAATAATCTTTGACGATTTCTACACGTTTGAAAGCTATCGCTTGATTACGCAATTCCTTGCCAGTTCTGTCAGCAGAACCAACCAATAAGATGCGATAATCACCTTTCATGGTCATTAAATAATCAACAACTTCTTGGAAATCTTTCATCGCTTTGCTGTTGAGCTTGAAACTGTTTAAATCAAATAAAACTTCAAAACGTTGGAATTGCGGTTCAATAATTTTAGTTGCTGGGTTGAGTTCATCTTTCTGGCTTTCAATGTAAAATTCGATTTCCTCTAAAAGCTTGTAAAATCTGGCGCGACATTTGGCCAGTTCACTGCCTTTAAAAATTGGTTTAGATTCTTTGGCGGCCCAACAATCATAAAGATAAGTCAAATGCGCCATTTGAATTGGCAACTGATTTTGCATTTGCGGGGTTGAAACTACGTCGAGTCTTTTTTGCATCGCAACCAACTCTTCCATCTGGGCAGGATCTGCGCCCCAATTGAGTGGATTTTCTGGAATTACAATTTTGTCTTCGGCAACTTTGCTACTTTTTTCTAAGAAATAGGCAGCATCTTTTTTATTTTTACCTTGTGCCAAATTACGTGAAAAATCGAGATATTCTAAAGCTAAATAGGCGTTAAATGTACCTTGAGCTCTCAAAGCATTTTCATTGGCGATAACGTCATATCCAGTATTTTTCTTGGCACAAGCGCTCAGAATTAATATGGAAAGCAAAAGAATTGATAATCTCATAAAGATTAATTGATGGGTAAATGGTGCTTAGCTTTTTAATTCCAAGCACCAGAAACTATTTTAAGAATTCATCGATTTGAAGAATTCTTCATTGGTTTTAGTGTGTTCAAGTTTGTGCAACAAAAACTCTATAGCTTCCAAAGAACTCATTGGATTGACAATTCTGCGTAACATCCAAACTTTTGATAGAGTCGCACGATCAACCAACAATTCTTCTTTTCTAGTTCCCGAACGAGTAATATCGATTGCTGGGAAAATACGTTTATCAGAGATTTTGCGATCAAGCATAATTTCCGCGTTACCAGTACCTTTAAATTCTTCAAAAATTACTTCGTCCATTTTCGAACCGGTTTCTACCAAAGCAGTGGCGATGATAGTTAATGAGCCACCTTCTTCAATGTTACGAGCTGAACCGAAGAATCTTTTCGGGCGTTGCAAGGCATTTGAATCAACACCACCACTCAATACTTTTCCCGAAGATGGAATCACGTTGTTGTAGGCACGAGCCAAACGAGTGATGTTATCAAGCAAGATTACCACGTCTTTTTTCGCTTCAACTAAACGACGTGCTTTTTCGATCACCATTTCTGCAAGCTGCACGTGACGAGTTGCTGGTTCATCGAAAGTTGAGCTAACAACTTCACCTTTAACAGTACGAATCATGTCAGTCACCTCTTCCGGACGTTCGTCGATCAACAACACAATCAATACCACTTCTGGGTGATTAGTTGTGATGGCGCGGGCAATATTTTGCATCAAAGAAGTTTTACCAGTACGTGGCGGCGCAACGATCAAAGCACGTTGACCTTTACCGAGTGGCGTCACCATGTCGATAATACGAGTGCTGATGTCATTATTTGCTGCTTTATCTTCTTGTAGTTGAATTTTTGAATTTGGATAAAGCGGAGTTAAATCATCAAACAATACGCGATTTCTGATTTTATCTGGCGTGTTGAAGTTAACGTCGTTGACGCGAAGCAATGCGAAATATCGTTCACCTTTTTTCGGCGCACGAATTTGGCCACGAATTGTATCGCCAGTTCTAAGGCCGAATCTTTTAATTTGGCTTGGTGAAACGTAAATGTCGTCTGAACCAGGGAAATAGTTAGTTTCAGGAGCACGCAAGAAACCAAAACCGTCTTGCAAAACTTCCAACACACCTTCACCGATAATGACGTTTTCTGGATTTTGGTCAGAAAAGTTTTTCAAAATGTGATAGATAATATCTTGTCTGCCGAAATCACCGATATTGTCTAAACCATACTCTTTGGCAGCTTCGATCAATTTTTCTGCTGATTTTAATTTTAAAGTTTTCAACTCCAAAGTTTTAACGTTAGCAGTATTTTGTGAATTGTTTTGGTTGTTTCTACGATCATGACGACCACCTTGAGGTGCGCTTGGATTATTTACTGAAACTTCATCTTCTTCATCTTCTGAAACGTTCGAGCTTGAAGCAGTATTAGTAGCATTATTACTAGCACGACTAATCAAATTGCCAGTATGCAAATATCCACGGCTAGATTGAGCTTCGCTATTTTGCACTTGATTGAAATTTTGACCTGCTGCTTCTGTGCTATTTTCTGATTTTACTGAATCTTTTTGTAAATCTTTAGCTTGTGAATCTTTGTCTGGAGAATCTTGGTTCGAAGAGTTGCTATTTTGGTTTGAACCGTAACGAAGTGTTAGAGTTGATGACATTTAGAATGTTAGTTGGTTAGTAAAATTGTTTTGAGAAATTTTTTAAAATTTAGTGAGAGACAGCAAAAGGGAGCTTTCAAACTAGAAGCTGGAGAAAATTTTTTTAAGCAGAAAAGAAGAGCGCGCTTAATTAAGAAGTTTTTTTTGGCTGTCAAGTTAGTTAAAAAAAATATCCGAAAAATATTTATAATTTAAGAAATAGAAATCGTGCAAAAGCTCGTTAAGCTATTTTTGATATCTGATAATAACAATACCTTTAGTACCGGAACCATTATGGTTTCCTCCTCTACCAATTGAACCTTCGCCACTTGATCCTGTTCCGCTACCAACTGGAACTGAACAATTTTGCATACAACCATCGTTAGTAACAGTTCCATCTAAAGAATCACTGGCTCGGTAAATTTTGCCATTCCACTTGTTACTCAAATAATCTTCAACAGATTCTCTCTCTTCATCAGTTAAAGCTCGAGCAAAAATTATTAACTCACCGATCTGTCCTTGATATGATTTACCAAGAGTTAGCTGACCAATATTGCTCAAATTACTTTTATCTTCTGAGCTTCCGGCAAGCATCCCATTAATGTAAGTTTTCTTACCAGATTTATCATCATGAACAAATGAAAATATACGCGGCTTACCCCAAGATTCCGAATATCCAGAAACGTACGCAGAATAAGAATTACCATCGCCTTGGGAATGTTTAATTTCTCCATCTTTTTTGTAACCCAAAACCAAATTAGAATTCGATGAAGAAACTGAATCTAAAGAAGAATCTCCAATAAAATAATTATCTTATTTATTGCTGTCGCGCTGTTCTAGAACAAAAATTGTGTAGTCAGTATTATTCAAAATCGAGCCATCAATCGTGAAATAATCATCAACACCATCAAATTTTACCGCTTGAATGTAGTTTATACTGTTCGAATAAACAGGCGAACTAGAAGAATTATTTTGTACAGCATTATTTTTATTAGCGGTTTCACGATATGAAAATCGCTTTTTCATTTATGAAAAAAATAAATCTTTGAGATAATAAATTGCTTCCACACCTAAGAACAGAGCAGTCAATGATATAGCAATGCCACTGATTCCTACCAAAATTCCTAGAATCGTTACCAAGCCATCTTTTCCAAGCAATCCGAAAGACACAATTAAAACGCCAAGACCGGGAATAAAGTTAGAAAGTGGAATAGGCAAAAGTACAAAAGTTGAAAATAAGAAAATAAAGAAACCAGTTACGCGCTCAACACTGTCATAAAACATAAAAGAAAGCCTTGGTCTCAATATTTTTTCGACTCGACGAATGTAGGGTGAAGATTTTTTGATCAACATCGCTAAAACTGATCTTTTTACCGATAAATCTGAGAATCTCTTGGGCAATTTAGGAGAGCTGTAACCAGCCATCATTTGAGCCGAAAACAAGACTAAAGGAATAGAAATAATGCTTGGGAATGGAGGCGGTAAAGGAATAATCAGGCCAAAAGCAAATATCATCAACGCTAGGCCAAAGCCAACTGACTCCATTGCATCAACCAGATCTTTTATTAATACTCGGTCAGCCGAAGATTTATTAACAACATCCTCTAAAACTTGTGTCGTGATTAATTCTTTTTTTGAAGGCACGTAGATCGTGATTAAGAATTTTTATCCGAAGAATTTGTAGATGAGCTTTCTGCGTTATTTTTTGCCTCATCTTTTTTTTGCTCGCCTTTCAAGCCTTCTTTCAAGCTTTTAACGCCTTTTCCTAAATCAGCCATAACTTGAGGCAATTTGCCAGCACCGAAAAGAACAAAAACAATCGCTAAAATTAATAATAATTCCCAAATTCCGATCGACATAATTGACTCCATTTAAATTCAAAACTTGTTTGAATTTAGTTTAATATTGAGTTGCTCCGCGTGAAATAAATTCATGCATCCGCAACGAATTAGTTTATTTTATAAGGTTCATCAGCTCATTATATTCGCGAACACTTAGGCCGGAATTTTCTTGAGTAACTTCTTCGCCTTTAACCATTTTTTTGATCACCTCAATCGCAGCACCAGAAAGCTCTTTGCCATCGCGACGATATTTCTCAAAAGCTTCATAGCAATGCGGAACCCATTTTTTCACGATATCCAACATAACTTCAGCATAAGCACGAATTTCATATTGCGCGTGGCTATCAGCACGCAAAGCCAAGAAGTGCATCAAATTATGCAAATCAATTTTCCAATACCATTGCGTGTAACAATTAATCGGCAAGTTCATGCGAGCAAGTTCGCGAGCTAAACCTTCTTTACTTTCATCAACAATTTCGCCTGCAGAATTTTGATTAATCATTTCAAGGTAATGATCGTAAGCGTTTACTGAATCTTTCTTTAAAATTTCCAAAACCCTTTTTGATTCTTCCGCATTTAAAACGCGCGATTCATCACGACCTTGATGATTAACTTTCGACTGCGCTGACAAATGCTCAGCACGTGGGATGTAGAACTCATCTTCCATGATCGAATAACGTGCAGAATATTCATTGACCGAAGCTGTACGGTGGCGAATCCATTGACGTGCGATAAAAATCGGCAATTTGATGTGAAACTTAATTTCGCACATTTCAAACGGAGTTGTGTGACGATGAGCAATCAGATAGTTAATCAAACCTTTGTCAGCATTAACTTTCTTGGTGCCTTGACCGTAAGAAACACGAGCTGCTTGCACAACTGCCGCATCATTTCCCATATAATCAACAACGCGCACAAAACCGTGATCCAAAACTTCAAATGGTTGATATAAAACTTTCTCTAACTCGGGAGCAACGGGGCGAATGGTTTGACTTACCTGCGCGCGCAACACGTTGATTTCTTCAAGCTGTTCTTTTTTGATGACCATTTTTTGGGAAATTTTGTTTTTTTGATTTTTACGAAATTATTCTAAAAAGTAACTGTAAATTCTAAAATGCAAAATCTTAAATCTCTTTAATTCCTAAAATTTTTCTAATTTCCAAAAATTTTTAAATTCCCAGAAAAATGCCAAGAGAAATTATCAAAGCACAACTTGCGCAAATACCTGAAACTTCTGGCGTTTACCAATTTTTTGGTGCTGACGATCAAGTCTTATATGTTGGAAAGGCAAAAAATTTGCGCAAAAGGATTACCAACTACACTCAAGAAGAACGTCTGATTCCGCGCATTTCGCGTATGGTCTTTTTGGCGCAAAAATTAGAATATATTCAAACTGAGACCGAAGTTGAAGCCCTTTTACTTGAGCATAATTTGATCAAAAAATGCGCACCAAAATTCAATATTTTACTGCGCGATGACAAAACTTTTCCTTACATTTTGATTACCAATCACCAATTCCCAGCTTTAGTCAAACATCGCGGAACTAAAAAAGAAAAAGGTGAATATTTCGGCCCTTTTGCATCACCAACTGATGTCAATCGCACTCTAGACGTTTTAAAAAAAAGCTTTTTGTTGCGCGATTGTTCTGATTCCGAATTCCAAAATCGTCAAAAACCTTGTTTAGAATATCAAATAAAAAGATGTACTGCACCTTGTGTTGCAGCTATTTCGGAGTTTGAATATAAAAAATCGGTAAATAACGCGATTGATTTTTTACGCGGAAAATCGGCACAAATTCAAGCTGATTTGGCACAAAAAATGCAAAATTATAGCGAAAATTTTGAATATGAAAAAGCCGCTAATATTCGCGATCGTATCAAATCTTTAAGCTCTATTCAAGCCAAACAAAATATCAATATTCACGAACTTGGCGATTCTGATATTATCAGCGTGGTGAGTAAAAATGATCAGATTTGTATTTATGTATCATTTTTCCGTAGCGGCAATAATTACGGCTCAAAACCATATTATTACAGTATCGAGGAAGGTTCGTTAGAAAATGTTTTGGCAGAATTTTTAGGACAATTTTATTTAGCACAAACGCCACCAAACCTTATTTTGCTTAATCTTGAGATTGAAGAAAAAGATTTAATTGAAGATTTTTTAAGCAAAATTGCCCAGCAAAAAGTTACGATAAAAATTCCTAAACTCGGCGATAAATTAAAAATAATCAAAGACCAAGAACAGTTGGCAATGCAAGTTCTGGAACAAAAGTTAGTACAAAATCTCAACAATTCTGCGATGCTGCTTGAGCTGAAAAATCTTTTTGATTTACCAGAATTACCCAAACGCATTGAAGTTTATGACAACAGCCACACCGGCGGAGAAAATGCAGTTGGCGTTATGATTACAGCGGGAATAGAAGGTTTTATCAAAAATGGTTATCGCAAATTTAATATTCGTTTCGAAGAAAATGGTCGCGACGACACCGCTATGATGCGCGAAGTGATGCGACGTCGCTTCAAAGAAGGTAATAACAATATTTTTCCAGATTTAATCATAATAGATGGCGGCATTGGCCAGCTTAACGCTGTTGACAGCGTTTTTCGTGATTTAAAAATTTCACCACGTTTTGTTTGTATGTCGAAAGGTGAAGATCGCAACGCTGGCGAGGAATATTTCCACCAAATTGGAAAAGAATCTTTTACGATGCCAAAACATCACAAACTGATGCATTACTTGCAGCAACTGCGTGATGAAGCACATCGTTTTGCAATTACAACTCATCGCAGTAAACGTGCTAAAACAGTCACTAAATCACGTTTAGATGATGTTGATGGGATTGGTCAGAAACGTAAAAAAATGTTACTTAATCACTTTGGATCTTTAGAAAAAATTAAGTCAGCAACAATTGAAGATTTGATGCGAGTTGAAGGAATCAGCAAATCGGCAGCACAAAGAATTCGCGATTTTTTCAACAATTAGAGATCAAAAATATTGGTAATCAAAAATAAGATCGTAACCAAATAACAAACGGAAAGAAGAGTCGCGGCAGATGAAACCATTTCGATGGAAATTATAGATTCTGGCTTAACGCTCGAAAAACGCACAGAAAATATCATAAAAGCACTGAAGAATAGCACCACAGAATAGATCAAAGCGAAGAACCCACTAACTAAAAAGTCCGACAAAAAGAATAATCCGTAAATTAATATTATCGGCACTAAAAAGTTGATCATCGAAGATAAAACTGGATCGTTTTTCATAAAATGATTTTGAGATAATTTTTTAGAATTGTCCTTTTAGTTGATTTTTTGATGATAAAAAAATCAAGGATACTGATTAAAAACATAAAAAAAGCCTCGCCACCAAAAAGATGACGAGGCTTTTTTATAAAAGTTAACCGAAAACTATGAGGATTTTGGATCAACTTGGAAAGTCAAAGCACAAACTTTGTTTGTAGATGACTCGATAATATAATCAGCTTGTGCTGAAGCATTAACTACATAACAAGCAGTTGATGAAGCACCAGGATTTAAACCTCTAACTTTACCAGTATTTGCTTTTCCATCGTCAACTTTAGTGTCAATAGTAAAGGCATCAGAACCAGTTAAAGAAGCTGCAGCAAGATTTGAAGAACCGTTAACTAGAGTAGATGTCGCAGAAGTGGCAGATCCTGTAGTACCAGTCAAAACAATAACGTTTTGAGGTGCATATGAACCACCTTCCTGAACAACTCCTAGAGCAGCTGTATCGATTGAATAATCACCAGAAGATCCAACCATGTTACGATAATCAAAATGCCATCCAGCGAATTTTATTTTTGAACTTGGCATATTCATACCAGGGACTTGCTCAACACCAATATTAGTGTAGGTCAAGCTAAGAGTTGAATCAATAGTACCAGTCTTAATTAACTGTCTCCAAGCTGCAATACTTTCAGAATTACAGTTTGTTAAAGAATCATCACTATTGCTAGTGTAACAGTTAGTTCCTGTAACGTCAGAAGCAAAATACTCAATTTTACCGTTTTCTCCAGATCCAGTAGTAGGACCAGCATAAATTGCTGTATCTGCATCTTCAGAGATTGGCTTGTTTAAGTCACCTGGTAGCTGATTATAAAGAGAATAAAAACCATTAACAGCGACTTGATAACCTCTTGCTTCACTAATAGCAGAGCGAAGTTCAGAGTTTTTAATCAAACTTGCCCCACCAGTAATACCAGCAATTAATAGACCAATGATAATCAGCACGATTGAAAGTTCAATCAACGAGAAAGCTGATTTTTTAGAAGAAAAAGTTTTTTTCATAATTTTCAAATTTGTTTAGTTAAACCGTTCAGTTTTATTAAGAATTAACATCAACCTGGAAAGTCAAAGCACAGACTTTATTTGTAGAAGAAGTAACTGTGTAAGCAACATTAGCGCTATCACTAGCTGCGTAACAATCTGTTGCAGTACCAGGATTTAGACCTCTTACTTTTCCTGAATTTGCAAAAGAGTCGTCAATTTTAGTATCAATAGACATAGCATCAGGACCAGTCAAGATAGCAGTAGCTAAGTTAGATCCATTAACCAAGGTGTTTTTTATTGCAGTCGCACCGTCCGAACTAGCAGCGCCAGTTTTTCCAGTTAAAACTACAACGTTTTGATAAGCTGGAGAAGCTTCTGCACCTTCATTGATAACTGCAGTATTGTAATCAGTATTTGAAGTTGTTCCAACGTTTATACGATAATCGAAATGCCATCCACCATTTTTAATTTTAGAAGCTGGCATGTTAGTGCCTGGAGTTTGAGCAGTTGTTGGAGCCGCCAATGTCATGGCCAGAGTAGAATCCAAAGTTCCAGTTTTTACTAACTGATCAAAAGCAGCAACACTCTCAGAAAGATAAGTTGCTACGCTAGCTGTGTTATATTCAATTCTACCATTCTGTCCAGAAGCCGAAGAACCGTCGTATGCAGCAGTTGAAGTTGAAGAAGATGCCGCACCAGCAATTGGCGTTGCATAGTCACCCGGTAAGTAATTGTATTGAGAGAAGAAGCCATTTACTGCAACTGCATATCCTCTATACTCACCCATAGCAGAACGCAATTCTGAGCTTTTTATTAAACTTGCACCCCCAGTGATACCAGCTATTAGAAGACCAATAATGATCAGCACGATTGAAAGTTCGATCAGCGAGAAAGCTGATTTCTTAGAAGAAAAAGTTTTTTTCATAAATTGAATTAACTATGATTTTATTGATTTTACTAAGGGGCTGATGAAATGAATTGAAGCTCCGTTGGAAGGTAATTAAGTTTGCACTTTTTTGATGTCAAACAATTATTTTTTATTGTACAAAATTGACTTCCAACACCTCATAATTGATCACTCCACCGGGAGTTTTAATTTCGACTTCATCTCCAACTTCTTTACCGAACAATGCCCTTGCAACCGGCGATACTGCTGATATTAAGCCATCATCAATATTTGCTTCAAACTCACTAACAATTTTGTAAGAAACAATTTTTTCGTTATCCAAATTTTCCAACTTAACGGTTGCACCAAACTTAATTTTATCACCAGAAAGTTGTGAAATATCGATCACTTCTGCGCGCGAAAACTTGTCTTCTAAATCAGCAATTTGTGCCTCAATAAATCCTTGTTTATCTTTTGCTGAATGGTACTCAGCATTTTCACGTAAGTCTCCTAACTCACGCGCTGCAGCGATTTGTTTGATAATATTTGGTCTTTCGACATTTTTTAAATTATCAATTTCAGCTTTTAACTTTTCGTAGCCTTGTTTTGTGATTTGAAACTTTTCCATAAAAATTTGAAGATTAGGAATTAGGAATCAGGAGTGAGGAATTCCTAATTCCTATCTCCTGATTCCTTATTTTTAATATTTGTAATTATCGTTTTTGAATGGACCAGAAGCGTCCACACTGATATATTCAGCTTGTTTTTTGTTTAATTTAGTTAGCTTCACACCAAGTTTTTCAAGATGTAACAGTGCAACTTTTTCGTCTAATTCTTTTGGTAAAATGTAAACCTTGTTTTCGTATTTTTGGTGATTATTCCACAACTCAATTTGTGCCATAACTTGATTGGTAAAGCTTGCTGACATCACAAAAGCACTGTGTCCAGTCGCGCATCCCAAATTCAATAATCTACCCTCAGCAAGCAAAATAATTCTTTTACCATCAGCAAAAGTAATTTGATCAACTTGAGGTTTAATGTTAGTCCACTTCAAGTTACGCAATCCTTCAACTTGGATTTCATTGTCAAAGTGACCAATATTTCCAACAATAGCGCAATCTTTCATTGCACGCATGTGGTCAATTGTAATGATATCGACGTTACCAGTTGTAGTAATAAAAATATCAGCCTGAGAAATAACGTCTTCAATCGTCAAAACTTGATATCCCGCCATTGCAGCTTGCAAAGCACAGATTGGATCGATCTCAGTTACAACAACTCTTGCACCTTGTGATTTAAAGGCTTCAGCACAACCTTTTCCAACGTTACCGTAACCACAAACTACTACCATTTTACCGGCGATCATCACGTCTGTAGCACGTTTTACGCCATCAATCACACTTTCTTTACAACCATAAAGATTGTCGAACTTAGACTTGGTAACAGCATCATTTACGTTGATTGCCGGTACTTTTAATTTGCCTTCTTTTTCCATTTGATAAAGACGCGCCACACCAGTTGTAGTTTCTTCTGACAAGCCTTTGATTTCTTTTAAAACTTCTGGATATTCTTCGTGAATCATTTTGGTTAAATCACCGCCATCATCTAAAATCATATTTGGAACCCAACCAGCTTTACCAATTATGGTTTGGCGAATACACCAATCATATTCTTCTTCAGTTTCACCTTTCCAAGCAAAAACCGGAATGCCAGCGGCAGCGATTGCAGCAGCAGCTTGATCAACTGTTGAAAAAATATTGCAAGATGACCAACGCACTTCCGCACCCAAGAAAACAAGAGTTTCTATCAACACTGCAGTTTCGATTGTCATGTGCAAACAACCAACAATTCTAGCCCCTTTAAGCGGTTGAGAATTGCCGTATTCACGACGCAAAGACATTAAACCCGGCATTTCATTTTCAGCCAAGGTAATTTCTTTTCTGCCCCAAGCAGCCAAAGCAATGTCTTTCACTTTATAGTCAGTAAAATTTGTCATTTTTATAAAAAATAAAATTGGTTGCGGGCTCGCAAAAAAAACATCATCTCAGAATATTTTCTAAGACTAAATGGAAAGAGGAGGAAAAAGCATCAGCCACAAATATGGCAAAATTAAAGCATACCCAAAATTGTTACGATTTTTCTTAATTGGGACTTCTAAAATCAACAAAACTGTGAGAATCATCATCACTGCGAAAAAATAGAAGAAAAAGAGCTGTAATTTCATACAAATTGCCGCAACCAAAATGAACTTGGTATAATCAAATGACTGATCTTGATTCGCAAACATTGCTGAGGTTTTTTTGTAAAAAATTTGGTAAAAGAAAACAGCAAAAGCAACTCCAATCGCTGCCGAAAAAATTGCATCAATCATGTTTTGATCTTGTAAAACACGGCAAGCTAACCCGATAGTTACAATCAAATTCAGAACTTCTTGCGGAAAAATTCTATGAGTAAAATCAGTTGTAAGGAGTATCACACAACCAACGCAGATAATCGAATAAGCAATAAACTCTTGCGACAATCCAAACTTCAAGTAACACAAAACAAACAAAGAAGTTGTTGCAACCTCTACAAAAAGATGAGTCCGCGGAATTTTAATTTTACAGCTGCGGCATTTACCCAAAGTGAAAACCCAATTTAACAAAGGAATTAATTCACGAGTTTTGATGATTGTACTACAACTTGGACAACGTGATTTCGGGCCGAAGTAACGACCAAAACAAGATTCACGAAGTGGCAAACGATAAGCAAAAAGAGTTGCGTAAGATCCAAAAATTGCACCCAAAGCAATTGAAACTAAAAGTCCGAAAAGATTTTCCATAAGCTTGAATGATTTTTTTGTTGGGTAAAAAGTTGCTCAATATTTTGTCTTACTAAGCAACTAAAAACCCTCAACTATTTTTGTTTTTGAAGATACAAAATGACATCGGCACGATCTTGTGGTTTTTTCAAACCTGCAAAACCCATTTTGGTTCCCGGTAAATAATCTTTTGGTTTAGTGATAAATGCGTTGATTGATTCTGCATCCCAAGCACCACCCTTGGCTTTCATGGCATCAGAATAAGAAAAGTCCGAAGCGCCTCTTGCACGTCCAACAACTCCGTAAAGATTTGGCCCAACTTTTGCCGCTTCACCTTTACCAACTGAGTGACAAGTTGCACATTTTTTGAAAACTTTCGCACCGCGATCAAAATCAGCAGTGGCCATCATTGTCGCCAAATCAACCACTTTTTCTTCTTTCTTAGCAACTGGTTTACCGTCAGCTGATAAAGGAATTTCGAATCCTCTCTTAATTAATGGCTTTTCTTTGTAAGTAACATCAGCAAATAAAACTGCAAAAACTGCGATTACTACAGAAATTCCGAGTGCTTTGGCCAGAACTTCTAGATTTTCTTTTTGGCTTTCTAAAATTTTTTTAATCTTTTTCATGATTTATTCGAACAAAGTTGAAACTGATTTTTCTTGAGAAATGTTACGTACCGCTTCTCCGATAAGATCTGCGATATTTATAATTTTTATATTTTTAGTCGATAAAGTGATCTCTGAAGGCTCAATTGAGTTAGTAATCACCAGATTTTTCAACTTAGAAGCGGCAATTTTTTCACCAGCTTTTCCTGACAGAATCCCGTGAGTGATGTAAGCCGAAACCGACAATGCACCTTTATCAATAATAGCCGCAGCTGCATTGCACAAGGTTCCACCAGAATCAACCATGTCATCGACAATGATACAATGTTTACCTTCAACGTCACCGATAATATTCATAACTTCGCTGACTCCAGCTTTTGGGCGACGTTTGTCCACAATCGCCAATTCCGAACCGATTTTGCTGGCAATAGCACGCGCACGAGCAACTCCGCCAACGTCTGGAGAAACCACAACTAAGTTTTCTAAATCAAAATTTTCTTTGATATGACGTACAAAGACTGGCGCAGCATAAAGGTTATCGACTGGAATATCGAAGAAACCCTGGATCTGACCAGCGTGCAAATCAACTGTCAGAACACGATCAGCACCAGCAGTTGTGATAATGTTAGCAACAACTTTTGCTGAAATTGGCGTTCTTGGTGCGGCTTTACGATCTTGACGCGCATAGCCAAAATACGGAATAACCGCGGTGATTCTGCGAGCAGATGCACGACGCAAGGCATCAATTACAATCAACAATTCCATGATGTTGTCGTTGGCTGGGAAGCAAGTTGACTGCAATACGAAAATATCTTCACCGCGCACATTTTCTTTGATCTCAACAAAAACTTCTTTGTCGGCGAATTTTTTTACTTCGGCGTCAACTAATTTGAGACCGAGATAATTAGCAATTTCTTGCGCCAAAGTTCTATTGCTGTTGCAAGCGAGAAGTTTCATGTTTTTGTTTGAATTTGAAAATGTAATGGGGAAATTTGTGCGCCGCACAGTATTTTCTGCAAGTCCAAATATCAACTTTTTTTTACCCTAAAAATGGAAGACATCGAACTCTACGACGTAATCAAAATTTTACACATCATCTCTGTAATTTCATGGTTTGCTGGTCTTTTATATTTACCGCGTATTTTTGTTTATCACACACAAGTTCAAAGCGGGTCAGAAACTGATAAAATTTTCCAAACTATGGAATATCGTTTGCTGCGTTTTATCATGACTCCAGCGATGTTGGCGGTTTTCGGTTTTGGTTTTTATCTCGCGTCACAAATCGGTTTTGAGTTGGTTTGGTTACAAATCAAAATGACTTTGGCATTAGTTCTGGCGGGATATCACGGATTTTTGTCAAAATGCCGTAAAAATTTCGCCAAGGGTGAAAATAAACACAGCCAAAAATTTTACCGCCTCATCAATGAAGTGCCGACAATTCTGATGATTTGCATCGTTACTTTGGTAATTTTGAAACCTTTCTAAAATGCAAAATTTAGTTGCGATCACGCAAGAAAAATTCGAAGTAATTCTTGATTTACGTTATGCCTCAGACAACAACGTTTGCGGTCACAAAATGTACGCCTACCCTTTTTGTTATTTACATGAAGCCGCAATTGAGCCTCTACAAAAAGCTATTGCTGCTGCTAAAAATTTGGGATTGAGAATTAAAATTTTTGACGCTTTTCGTCCAATTGAAGTACAAAAATATATGTTTGATAAATTCCCCGGTGATTTTGTTTCAAACCCTGAAAATGGCGTAATTCCTCACTGCCGCGGCGTTGCAGTTGATTTAACTTTATGCGATTTAGACGGCAATGAACTTGATATGGGTTCTGACTTCGACGAATTTTCGGATTTAGCTTATCACAATTGTCACAAAATTTCGGTTGAGGCTCAACGTAACCGCCTGATTCTACTTGGCTTAATGAGCGCTGCTGGTTGGGACTTTTATTCCAAAGAATGGTGGCATTATCAACTTTTCCAACCAAGAACTTTCAAAGTTGTAGAAAGCGACAAAGCTTTGATTTCGCTGTAAATTTCTCGCAAACAACAAAATTCTATCCGTTTCTAGGATCGTTTTGATTATCCGCAACTGCTGGAGGAGATTCAACACCACTAGTATTACCTTGATCTCCACCTTGCAAACCTCCATCAACAGCTGCGTTATCATTTCCGACAACATCTCTTCCACCCAAATATTCCGCACGTTTTGTTTCTTTTTCAGAAGATACCCTATCGGATATTTTATCTCTCACAAAACCACCACCCCTAATTGCAGTAGGCGCTAAATTTTTCTTCAACAAACCCATACCTCTTCTTTGAACTCCACTGGCAATACCGTAGGCATTTTTCATCATATCCGAGGCTTTCATTGCGTTGCTAGAAAGACCTTCACCTCCAACCAAAGTTTTGGCAAAATCCGTAATTTTATCCATGAAACTCATCAGAATAAAAAATAAAATTGCCGCCTTTATTAAGGTTGCAACTTTGGTCTGATTCATGTTAGCCAAAACTGGCAGCCCAATACCAATAATCTTTAGCTGATCATTATTTTTAATTGAACCATTACTACCGGAAACTGGAGGATTAAAAATACAGTAAATACTTTTGTTTACCGCTTCTCCACTACAGACAACTTGCTTTGGCACACTTTTTCCATCACCAATAAAAGTAGCATCTCCAATCAAAACTGTATCAAAGAATGTTAGTACAATTCCTAGGTAAGCAAACAAAATCATTGGCTGGAGAGCAAATCCCATTATATTTTTCCACCACTTCTCAAACATACCTTTAGTTTTGTTAAACAAGAACAAAGTGAACATGATTGGAGAGATATAGAAGAGGATTATGATCGACATGATCGACAACACAAAAATATGCAAAGCACGGATAACTAAGGCAATCAGGAAGAAAGCGAAAGCAAAAGTTGCCAATAAAAATACTATTCCCGCCCCGCCAGTTAAAAAGCCACCCAATATCATCATCACCAGATTCGGAACAGAGACTTCTATTCCATAACCCAAAGCACGGGCAATTTTGCAATCTAACGTATCCCAAATTCGGATATATTCCTTTCCTGGAGGATAAGCACCAAAATTATAGCGAGTAGACTCGTTAGGATCGGCGTAGTTGTAACGTGGAAACTGACAACCATCAAGCTTACTTTTATCAACAGAATTGTCGGTAACATATTTTACGATTTTTGTGCCATCAGATAGCTCGCCTTCTGTTTGAGTCGTTCCAGTTAATGATTCTGTTCGGAACATAATATCTGAGAGCTGAGCTGATCCGTCAATTATGCCATTTACAACCCAATTTTGCCATTCAACTCCGGTGGCGAAGTACATGACCACACCAATTTTTACAGCCAAAGGCACTATTTTTTGTTTAGTGATTAAGTTATCGCCAATCAGAATCGATACACCAAAGAACATTATGGCAATTGACAAGGCCATCTTTATCGAATCTTGCAGAGATTTCTGAATTCTAACCAAAAATGAATCACCAGATTGACCCAGAGTTTTTTGATATGACGATAAACTCTCTCCCTTTTTATACTTAAAGCCGCTACTACATTCTCCGTTTAAATCAGGAGTTTCATTTGGATCAATGCAGGAAGTTGATCCAGCTCGGTTAAAGAAAATATTTTGTATAGTTTCTTTAAAACATTGGGCCATAGGAGCAGAAAATCCTCTTACATTTACTGGAACCAAATTTGAGGCATATCCATAAGTATTTTGAGAATCTCCACGCAAATCTTTACAAGATGAATCAAAAAAAGCTCCAGCAAGTGAACTTCTGGTTACATAAGGTGAGATAGGTAAAATCGAGCAATGATTCATGTACTGACAATCATTTTTAGTATTGTCAGCATCATAAACTTCTGTACCACCACCAACTGGATGGTTGTAAGGACAAACTGAGTAAGTTTTAGCACATACATAATTTTGCTTGGTTTTTGCTTGATAAGCATCAAACCAAATTCCTTTCACATTGCATCTCGAGCCAATAGGACAAAAGGTATATTCATATTTATTGGTTAATGGATCCAAACCATTGCCTGCGTTTTCAATACAAACCACGCTTTTGCTTCTTTTTACACAACAATCATAAGCTTCACGACCTGCTTTTATTTCTTCATCACTGCCAGTGGCTAAGAGGAATCTATAACAAGCGAAAATTGGAACTTCGTTCGAACCAGTCATGTAATATTTTAAATTGGTGCCATCAGCATAACCTAATATTTCTCTTTTACGGCTATCAGTCCAATTCGGTGCTTTGCAAGCCCCGTCACCTTTATCTTCATATTCGATGCCACCAAAAATAAATTCTCTATATTCCTGTTCATCTAGTTTAGGAAGCGCACCGCTTGAATATTTGTTTTGTAGATATTGTTTATAAGAACCTTCGTGACCTCCTTTTACCATGTCATTATTCCATGTTTTCCAAGGGGTATCACCTTTATATCCACAGATTCTTGATTTTTGGTATGTACCGTTAGCAACTCCGTAAGTTATTGCTAAAGCTGCAACCGAAATGGCAACGCCGATATAAACTGATACGGTACTAGCACAACATAATGCTGCATTAGTACAAGAAGCTGGGTTTTGTGGACCACATAAATTCGATTGCTGAACACAATATGTTGAATCTTTTACCTGATCTTCAATTGATTTAGGAGAAAGTGGAATTCCCGTTGAGACTGAAAAAGCATATACTGGTCCTTCCATTTGATTCTGACAAGCAAAGCCCGCAACTGTTTTTAAACCTTGCAAAGTCGCAGCAACTCTCGCTACGTAAGCTATGCAAACGCCGTTGGTGAGTTCCCATTCAATGTCTTGATTAGTGCTAAAAGGATTAAAATTTAGATTTTCTGAAGTTGATTTTTTTGTACTGTCATTCCAACCGCCACCAACGCATCTATTGCCATTCCAACGCATATCTCTAACACCTTCATAAACAGCATAAGATTCTGAACTAATTGTTGTAAGCAGAAGGGTTAAGCCAATTAGAGCGCATTTAGAAATGTATTTTAAGCGCTTAAGCAACATCAAATTCTTTTATAAGCTGATTAATTTCGTTATTGGAAACTTTGAAGGAAGTTCGATTTACCACCAAATATGAACTTACGTCGAGAATTTTTTTTAATTCAACCATTTGATTTTGCTCAAGTGTTTTTCCACTACTGACCAAATCTAAAATGAAATCGCACAAATTGAGTTGCGGTGCAATTTCGATCGAACCGTTGAGTTTTATAGCCTCAACCTGAATTCCTAATTTGGAAAAATAATTTTGGGCAACATTAACATATTTTGTTGCGACGCGAATATGACTTTTATTTTTCAAAAAATCTGAATCTAACTGTGCAAAACTTGATTTAGCGGCAATCGACAAACGACATTTGCCGATTCCAAGATCAAGAATAGGAAAAATTTCTTTCGAAGAAAATTCTTCCAAAACATCCAAGCCACAGATTCCTATGTCTGCTGCCCCAAATTTTACAAAAGTTGCCACATCAAAACTGCGAACTTGCACTAATTCTAAATTTTCACGATTAGTCGAAAAAACTAATTTACGCGAAGATCCATCAAAGAATTCTTTTTCCGGAATCAAGTTTATGCGAGCAAAAAGCGGTTTTAAATCTTCCAAAATTCGTCCTTTCGGAACTGCCATCAAAATTTTTTTCATTGTCTAAAAATATTTTACGTAACGCAACAAAACGCCAAGCGAGTTATTCTCATCAACACTAGTTTTATAATTAGTGCGGAAGTTTTTATAACCAATTTGAGTCATTAATTTATCATAAAAAACGCTTTTATCAAAATTGTAACCAAAAGAAATTTCCGACAAAGATTGATCAAAGCCATTATATCCAAGCTGACTATGCACCAAAGTTGTATTGGCGAAAGTTACATTCCAATTGCGATAAATTTCCGCAACCAAACTTGCGGTATAATATTGCTCACCAACATCAGAATTACCGCCAATATTTTTCATATCAACATATTCAAGCAAAGCATCAACTAAGAAATTTTGTGCCAACGGATAGCGATAATTCATGGCTAATACGTAACCTTTTTGATCGGCGATTTTGTTTGAATTTATCGTACTAGCTTTGCTGTTAACACCTAAATTGATATAAGAAAAATGGTAAGAAAGCTGTTCTTGTTCAGCAAAATCAAACAAAATATCCATCGAGGCGACATATGATTGCATCAACCCCGAAGCATCTCCAGCCTTTGTAGCGCTTCTATTATCCGACGCACTTTGACTAAAAGCCGAATTATTCAAACCACTACGATCATTGATAAAAGTAGCAAAACCAAAATTATACTGACCGGTTTTTTTACGGCTTCCAACTTTGTAAGACAAACCCGTGCCCAATTTTTGATTTTGACGATAATTACCCGAAAGATTCTGCGACCAAATTCCGCGACCCCATTTCCAATTTAACCCGAAATTTGGCACAAACTTACCAGCGAGCACCGTGAAGTTTTTGTAAGTGTAATTGGCAGTGATTTCCTCAACTCTTAATCCTTCATCGGCAAAATATCTATTTGAACCATTACTTGCCGCAACGTTACCACCAGAACTTCTCGTAACAAATTGCGGATCACCTTTATTAACGGCATCCAAACGCAAAACATTCTGCACAGAAAAATTCGGCGTAAGCGATAATTTAGAAACCAAACTAGTGCGTGTAGAAACGCTGTCAAAATTATTAATCGCCTGAGTTGAATTGTAATTATGATCAAAATTCAGGCCAGCGATAAAGGCGCCAGAAAGAGTTGGTTTTTGGTTATCTTCTGTAAAATTTTTTGCTCCAATTTCTTGCTGCAACAAACCTTTCCATACACCTTGAGTTAAATCTTCTTGTGCAAAAACTGGGCAAGGCAAAAGTAATAAAATAGTAAAAAATGTTTTTTTCATTTGATTTGAATTTATCAGCAATTCAAAGTGAACCAAGCTTAAAAGCACAACTACCAAGCCTTCACAAGGGCAATAATCCTTCAATTTATGTCAGTCGCAATCTTAATCGCAACAAGTTTTTCTCTCGGATTCTTCGTCGAAAGCATCATCGGAACCGGTGGTGGACTTATCGCCTACGCCATCTTGGGTTTCTTCATGAATGTTAAAGAAATGATATTGGCCGGATTATACATCGGAACTTGCTCGAGTTCTTATATAACTTACACTGACCACAAGTCTTTTAACAAAAAATTATTTCTATCAATTTTACCAATTTGTTTTGTAGGAACAATCTGCGGAGTTCTTCTGTTTAGCGCTGTTAGCGCCGAAATTATTTCTTTATTGCTCGGAGTTTTACTAATCTTAATTGCGACAAGAAGCATTTTTTTCAGCAAATATGTCATGCCAAAATTTTTGCGTAATAAATTGCTTTTTATTGGCGGAATTTCTCAAGGTGCTTTCGGTATTGGCGGACCTTTTGTAATTAATGCCATCCAAGATGAATTTAAAAATAAATCTGAGTTACGCACTACGATGGCCGTATTTTTCACGACTTTTAATTTAGTTCGCATAGTTCAATTGTTTTTACAGAATCAAATTAACTTCGATTTTTTCGGCAAAATTTGGTGGGTAATTTTTCCTATCTTTATCGCCATCAAACTCGGTCATAAAGTTCACCTTAAAATTAGCGAAGAATTTTTACGCAAATCGATCTTATATATCACAATCGGTGCTGGCGTTAAGTTCTTGATCAAAGCCTTGTAAAACATTTTTTAACTTCCTCATCTTCTTAAAATGAACAAAATTATTGCAGATATTCGCCAAAATTTACCGGCAAGCTTAGTTGTATTTTTAGTCGCTCTTCCTCTTTGTCTTGGAATTGCCCTCGCTTCCGGTGCTCCACTGTTTGCCGGTATTATTTCTGGAATTGTCGGCGGCATTATTGTCGGAGCACTCAGCGGTTCTGCTCTTGGAGTTTCTGGCCCAGCAGCTGGATTATCAGTTGTAGTGCTTGGGTATATTGCTTCTCTTAATAACTCTTGGGAAACTTTCTTATTAGCAGTTTTAATTGCGGGCGTAATCCAAATTGCCGCTGGTATTCTTAAGCTAGGACAAATTAGCAATTATTTTCCGATCTCTGTAATTAAAGGAATGCTAACTGGCATTGGTTTAATAATTATCCTCAAACAAATTCCACACGCAATTGGCTATAACGCTGAGTTCAAAGATGATTTCGATTTCGATAAATTAGACGGACAAAACACCTATTCCGAACTTTCGCATATGCTTAATCACATCACGCCAAATGCCATTATTATAGCTTTGGCTTCAATGTCGCTAATATTGCTGTGGGATGAATTTTTATCGAAAAAACACAAATCTTTAAAAGCGATTCCGGGTGCTTTAATTGCTGTTATTTGCGGGATTGTTTTATCAAACATTTTGCAACTTGCGCCAAATCAAATTGTACAAATACCTGTTGCCACTGGCTTTGGAGATTTCATTAACATGTTTACCCTGCCAGATTTTACACAGTTAATTAACCCGAAAATTTATATTATTGGGCTAGCGATTGCTATAATTGCCAGTTTAGAAACTTTGCTCTGCTCTGATGCTACAGATAAACTTGATCCTTTGAAACGTAACACTCCACCAAATCGCGAACTTGTCGCACAAGGCTTTGGAAATATTATTTGCGGTCTCATCGGCGGATTGCCAATAACTCAAGTTGTAGTTCGAAGCAGTGCCAATATTGATTTTGGAGCAAAGAACAAAACCTCAACTATCCTACATGGTTTCTTTTTGTTGATCTCAGCAATTGCCATCCCAACTTTGTTAAACATGATTCCGCTAGCAACTTTGGCATGCATTCTACTGGTTGTTGGCTATAAATTAGCCAAACCAGAAATTTTTAGGAAAATGTATAAACTTGGTAACGAAAGTTTCTTACCTTTCATCGTTACCATTTTAGGAATGCTAACTTTTGATTTGTTAAAGGGAGTTGGTTTAGGCATGGCTGTTGCAACTTATTTTATCCTACGCAACAACCAGAAAAACAAAGCAACTAACCGCTCTTCAGATGATTATGAATCAATCTCAGCTTTAACTCGCGAAGTTCGTGATTCGATCACACCGCAAGAAGCAATTCAAATGTTAAAAGACGGCAACAAACGTTTCGTCAATAATCTCAATCTCAACCGTAACTTACTCAAACAAATCAACGAAACTTCTGATCAACAACATCCTTTCGCTTTTATCTTAAGTTGTATCGACTCACGCACTTCTGCTGAGTTAATTTTCGATCAAGGATTGGGCGATATTTTCAGCTGTCGTATTGCTGGCAACGTCCTAAACGATGACATTCTTGGAAGTATGGAGTTTGCCTGTGAAGTTTCCGGCGCAAAGTTAATTATGGTTCTGGGACACAGCGAATGCGGAGCAATCAAAGGTGCTTGTTCTAACGTTGAAATGGGAAAATTAACTGGCCTTCTGAAAAAAATTCGTCCTGCAGTTAAAGAAGCAAAATTGGAAATGACGCAATTTGATTCTAAGATTGAAGATCTTACCGAACATGTCGCCGCAATAAATACAAAAGAAGTGACCAAACAAATCACCAAAGAAAGCAAAATCATCCGCGACCTTCACGCTCAAGGAAAAATCGCCATTATTTGCGGCATGTATGACGTTTCTACTGGCGTTGTAGAATTTTATTAAACTTTTGGCATTCGCAATAAAAAGGCGTTGCCAAAATCTACAACATAGTGCATTGACAAGTTTGATCGCCTCAATATTTTGAACGCCCCTTCCTTAAAGTTTTTCAATAAATTAAAAAACAAATGAAAGTTTACTACGATCGCGATGCCGATTTGAGCATCATCCAAAACAAAAAAGTTGCCGTTATCGGTTACGGTTCTCAAGCTCACGCACACGCGCAAAACCTTAGAGATTCTGGTGTTAAAGAAGTTAAAATCGCTCTTCGTGAAGGTTCAGCTTCAATTGCTAAAGCACAAAATGCTGGCTTCGAAGTTCTTTCAAACAAAGAAGCTGCTGCTTGGGCTGATTTAGTTATGGTTCTCACTCCAGACGAATTACAAGCCGAAATTTACGCATCTGATTTACACAACAACTTGAAACAAGGCGCAACTTTGGCCTTCGCTCACGGTTTGAACGTTCACTTCAAATTGATCAAACCAAGAGAAGATCTTGACGTTGTTATGATCGCACCTAAAGGCCCAGGACACACAGTTCGTGGCGAATACGCCAAAGGTGGCGGCGTTCCTTGTTTGGTTGCTGTTGCTCAAGATAAATCTGGCAAAGCTTTGCAAACTGCGCTTTCTTACGCTTCTGGTGTTGGCGGTGGCCGTTCTGGCATTATCGAAACTAACTTCAAAGAAGAATGCGAAACTGATCTTTTCGGTGAACAAGCAGTTCTTTGCGGCGGCGTTACTGCCTTGATCCAAGCCGGTTTCGAAACTTTAACTGAAGCTGGTTACGCTCCTGAAATGGCTTATTTCGAATGTTTACACGAAATGAAATTGATCGTTGATTTGTTGTATGAAGGCGGAATTGCCAACATGCGCTACTCAATTTCAAACACGGCCGAATACGGCGACTTAACTCGCGGCCCACGTGTTGTGACTTCTGAAACCAAAAAAGAAATGAAGAAAATTTTGGAAGAAATACAATCTGGCAAATTCGTTGAAGAATTCATGAACGAAAACAAAACCGGCAAGAAAAACTTCGACGCCCTTCGCGAAAAAGGTCGCTCTCACCCAATCGAAGCTACAGGTGAAAAACTCCGCGCCATGATGCCATGGATCGCAAAAAACAAGTTGGTTAACAAATCAGCTAACTAGTTTTTGAGTTTTTGGTTTAGCAAAAAATTAAAGGTCTGATTCCAATAGGAGTCAGACCTTTTTTGTTTAGGGTTAGTAAAACCTTTGAACTAGGAATCGATATACTGTCCACAGAATGGAGTGTCTAAAATGAACGTCGCAAAAGTATTATCACTTATTCTTTTATCTCTAATAGCTAGTTGTACCAATGACTTTAAGAAATTTTATAAAGAAGAAGCTCTTTATGCAAAAATGAAAGATAAGGTTATCTTTCATCAAGAAGATCCACAAATTATGAGTTCTTCAGACATGAAACAGGATTTAGAAAAATATTTCAGAAAAGGCTACATCGTTATAGGTTCTTCAACCTTCAATAGCGGAAATGAAAACAATCCTGAATCTAACATAAAAAGCTGGGCTAAAAAGTTAGGTGCTGAAGTTGTTTTATGGAATTACAAATATACCAATACTGTTAGTGGTGTGAATACTTATACTTACTACACTCCTCAAACCAACACATCTTATTACTCGGGACATATAAATAATGGCTATTCCATGAATTCTTACAATTACAGTGGAACAATGACAACTCAGACACAAACAGCAAATATTGCCAGCATTCCCTATTCTATCAGAAGATATGATTACAATGCCGTTTTCTTGGGTAAAACCAATATAAAAATTAAATTTGGCGCCTCATTTAAAGATCTAGATAGAGACGAGAGAATAAAGCTAAAACTCAAAGGCGGTGCATTAATAGCAATAATTTTAGAAGATACTCCAGCATATCATTCAAATTTGATGGAAGGAGACATCGTAACAAAAATACAAAAGCATAATGTAACAAATTCAGAAGATCTTCTTAAATTTATTCATGATGATTTAGATATGACCAAAAATATTGAGATTTCTTACCTAAGAGATGGAAAGGTTGGTAAAGATATTATAAAACCAAAAAAATCCAAATAATCACAAATTTAACCTAACTAACCGCTAACTTCGCAGAAACGTAGTTATTCAAACTAATTCCATGCTCTGATGCTTTAACTGCCAAATCGCGATGAACTTCGGGAGAAATACGAACCAAAAATTTGCCGCTGTAATTTTTCTTAGAAAAAGGTTCGGGAACTTCTTCATTATTTTTTTTCATATCTTTTACAACTTTTGCCACCAGATTTCTGATTCCCTGCAAAGCTTTATCCATGTCGCGATCAAGATAAGAAAGGCTTGGAAACTCTGCACATAAGGCGACATGTTCGCCATCTTCTTCAGACCAAGTGATTCTATAAGTGTAGAACTCATTATTATTTTTCATATTTCTCCTCCTTTATTTTAGCAATTGCTGCTAACACCTGTTTAACTTGATAGTTTTTCGCCTCTTTACCATTTCTTTGAATATTAATTCTAGGATCACCTCGCCAAGGGGTTTTGTAAATCACATGACTCGTACCATTCTGTCGTGGTTTTCCAAAATAATATTCACAAACTTTAAGCAAATCTTTAAAGGCTACGGCCTTTTGTTTTTGCTGCATTAATGCTACTAAATCGTCGATCGATTTCATAAAAAATGGGTTAGAATGATGTGGTGAATTAATTGGGTTAAAATGATACCATTAGTAGTATCAAGTCAAGATCTAAAATCTAGCAATATTTCTTCTTGGAAATGAATTTGAAGATTAACTTCATAAAAGTAACTTAAGCTGCAAAAATATACGTAAAGTTTTGACTTGAACTAATCTATGAATTAGCCCTTATTTCTTGACTTAACTTCGTTGACGAAATTACCATCGCAAAAACTCTTCAAATTTTTCCGCAATCAAATGTCGAATAACCTCTCAATACTTATTCTTGCTGCTGGTAAAGGCACTCGCATGAAATCTGATTTACCTAAAGTGATGCATAAAATCACTAATCGCGAGATGCTCAATTTAGTAATTGATGAAGCTAAACTTTTGCAGCCGAAAAATATCACGATTGTGGTTTCGGAAGAAATGCAAAATTTCCAAGAAAAAATAATCAAAGAACATAGCGACATCAAAATTAATTTTGCTTTACAGCGTAAACGTAAAGGCACAGCTCACGCGGTTTCAGTTGGACTTGAGAATCTTACAGATCTTGGTGAAAAATTACTGATCCTTTATGGCGATACACCTCTCACATCGCATTTAACTTTGACGAAAATGATCGAAAAGTTAAACGATTTCGCTTTGTGTATTTTAGGTTTTGAGGAAGAAGCAGAAAACGCCTACGGTCGCTTGGTTGTTGATAGCAGCGGTCATTTGTTGAAAATTGTTGAATTTAAAGATGCCACTGACGAAGAGAAAAAAATTGCACTTTGCAATTCTGGGGTTGTAGCGGTTGATGGCAACCAGATCAGAAATTTGTTGTCACAAGTAAAAAACAACAATGCCGCCTTAGAATTTTATTTAACTGACATCGTTGGTATTGCTGGTGAAATGGGGTTAAAACGCACTTTTTTGAAAACTCAAATCGAAGAAGTTTTAGGCGTCAATTCGCGTTTTGAATTGGCCAAATTGGAAAAAATCAAACAAGATCAGATTCGCAAAAGAATGCTCGATGCCGGCGTAACAATGCCTGATCCCTCTTCTGTTTACTTTTCTTTCGACACCAAAATTGAAAATGACGTGATAATCCATCCACAAGTTTTCTTTGGACCGAAAGTTAAAATTGCTAAAAATGTTGAGGTAAAATCTTTCTCACACATTGAAGGCGCAACCATCGCTTCCAACGTTGCAATTGGCCCTTTCGCACGCATTCGTCCGGGCACAGAAATTGCCGAAGAAGTTAAAATTGGCAACTTCGTTGAAGTAAAAAAATCACAACTCAAAAAAGGCGCCAAAGTAAGTCATTTGAGTTATATCGGCGACAGTGAGATTGGCGAAGAAAGCAATATCGGCGCTGGCACAATCACTTGCAACTATGATGGCTACAGCAAATCAAAAACTATAATTGGCAGAAATGTTTTTGTTGGTTCGAACACAGCTTTAGTTGCGCCAGTTATGCTAAAAGATGGTGCAGTTATTGGCGCTGGAAGTGTAATTACTAAAGACGTTGAAAAGGATGATTTAGCAATTGCGCGCTCAAAACAAACTAACTTTGTGCAAGGCGGGCGAAAATTTCATCAAACTAAATCGGAGAAAAAATAATGAGACCCCTCACCTTAATCAGGATGATAGCACTCATTTTACTTACGACCTCTCCAACTTTTGCCGCACAAAAAATTCAAGAAGTTAACTATTATGCTTCCTTTCGCGGCAATGAGACGAACGTACGCGCTGGCCCAGGTCAAAATTACCCAGTAAAATTTACCTATAAAATAAAAGGAATTCCTGTTCGTGTCATTAGCGAATACGATAATTGGAATGAAGTAGAAGATTACGAAAAACAAACTGGTTGGGTCAGTCAAAGTTTGTTGACAAAAAAACGTACAGCGATGGTGCAAATCAAAGGTGATTTCATCAATATGCACGCCAAACCAAATGAAAAATCACGAGTTATTTTTCATTTAGAAAACTTTGTAATCGTTGATTTGCTTGGTTGCAAAGACAGCTGGTGCAATATCAAAGTTCAGGGTAAAAAAGGTTGGGCTAGAAGTGATTTTTTCTACGGCGTTGCAGATCAGCAATAATTATTTTTCGACTTTTTCTTTTTTACGTGGATCGAAGTAAATCAGAATTGGTGCGGAAATGTAAATTGAGGAATAAGTTCCAAGCGCAATTCCAAAAAAAGTTGCGATACTAAAACTTTTCAACGTTTCACCACCAAACAAAATCAAAGCTATTAGAGAAGTCAGAGTTGTTCCCGCAGTTAAAACTGTTCTGCTTAAAGTTGAATTGGTGCTTGAGTTGATTAAATCCGCTAAACTCATTTTTTTGTATTTGATCATATTTTCGCGAATACGATCGTAAATCACCACCGAGTCGTTGATCGAATAACCAATAATCGTCAAGATCGCAGCGATTGAAGTTAAGTTGAATTCCAACTGAGTGATAGCGAAAAAACCAACTGTTAAAACTGCATCGTGGAGCAAAGCAAAAATGCCGCCAATTCCGAATTGCCAATCAAAGCGTACCCAAATGTAAACCATAATCAAAGCAAATGACATCAACAACGCCAAAGTACCTTTCATAATTAACTCGGCACCGACTTGTGGACCGACATAGTCAATTTTACGATACTCAATTCCAGAAAAATTTTGATTTAAAACATCTTGTAATTTTTTCACCAAAACTGATTGCTCAACGTCGGATTTAGCAACACGAATCAACAAATCTTGATTGTCAATATTTTGGATCTGTACATCTTTCGCTTCGGCGCTAACCAATTCACGCACTTTGGCAACATCGACAGTTTCTTTCATTCTCGCTTCAATTAAAATTCCGCCAGCGAAATCGATTCCAAAATTCAAACCTTTAGTGAAAACCAACGCAACCGACAAAACCATGCAAAAAATTGAAGCGATCAACGCCATTTTTTGCACCTTCATGAAATCAATTTTGCTGTTAGTGAAGATAGAACGGAAATATGAAAGCATTTTTAGCAACCCCACAAACTAAAAAGCCCTCTTGTTAGAGGGCTTTGAAGGAATTAATTAAGTAAAAACTACTTAGCGGCGATTTTTTTGATCGCAGCTGACATTCTAGTCAACTTTCTTGCTGCAGTATTCAATTTGAATACTTTCTTAGTCACGCCACGCATGATTTCTGGCTCAAGAGCTTTGAAAGCTTCACGAGCTTGTGGTTGATCACCAGCTTTGATAGCATCATCAACTTTTCTGATAAAACTTCTGATACGGTTTTTTCTAGCTCTGTTAATTTCTCTTTTTTCTGCACTAGCGCGAAGTGCTTTCTGCGCTGATTTGGTATTAGCCATTTTGTTTAAAAATTATTGTATTCTAGGGAAAATTTTTGAAGGCCGCAGAAAATATTGCCGCAATTAAAGATGTCAACCCAAGTTTAACAAATTAATTAGCGATAGTTTTCACGCCATTCATATAGCTTACTAAAACTTCAGGAACAGTAATTGAACCGTCTTCATTTTGATAATTTTCCATAATCGCCAAAAGTGTACGACCAACCGCCAAAGCTGAACCATTTAAAGTATGAGCAAATTGTGGTTTGCCCTCTTTTGATTTGTATTTAATGCCAGCACGACGTGCTTGGAAATCGCCGCAATTTGAGCAGCTAGAAATTTCACGATATTTATCCTGACTCGGCAACCAAACTTCTAAATCATATGTTTTGATTGAAGCGAAACCCATATCGCCGGTGCACAACAAAATTTTGCGGAATGGCAAATTCAAGCGACGTAAAATTTCGCACGAAATATTGGTCATTCTTTCGTGCTCAATTTCAGAATTTTCCGCCGTTGTGATTGAAACTAACTCAACTTTTTTGAACTGATGTTGACGAATCAAACCTTTTGTATCTTTTCCGGCCGAACCCGCTTCGCTTCTAAAACAAGGCGTAAAAGCTGTGTAGCGAATTGGCAATTGCGTGTCGCTTAAAGTTTTTTTGGCAACCAAATTAACCAAAGAAACTTCTGACGTTGGAATTAACCAATAACCGTTGGTCGTCACAAAAGCTTCTTCTGAAAATTTCGGCAATTGACCCGAGCCAAACATGGCGTTGTCGCGCACTAAATTTGGCGGCGAAACTTCAGTGTAACCATTTTCTAAAGCAGTATCGAGCATAAAGTTTGAAAGAGCGCGCTCAAGTCTTGCCAACTGTCCGCTCAATGTTGAAAAGCGCGAACCTGACATCAAAGTTGATTGCTCAAAATCTAGCATTCCTAATTTTTCACCAATTTCGTCGTGTGATTTTGGCGTAAATGAAAATTGTTTTGGCGTACCGAATTTTTCGATTTCCACATTATCATTTTCATCTGCACCTTGCGGAACCAAAGCGTGTGGAACGTTGGGAATTACGGCCAAAAGCCCGTTTAATTTTTCATCGATTGAAAAATCATTTTCTGCCGCGGCTAATTCTTGATTGGTTTTTTTCGATTCATCCATCAAAGCAGTTGCATCACCGCCAGATTTTTTCACAACAGCAATTTCTTGCGCCAATTTATTGCGCTTCGCTTGCAATTCTTGGATCAAGAAAGTTTTTTTACGCTTTTCTTCGTCGAATTTCAGCAACTCGCTGGCGCGAAAATCTGCTCCGCGTTTTTGCATTGCCGCATCAAAATCCGCAGCATTTTCGCGGATCCATTTAATATCTAACATTTGTATGATTGATTTGATTTTGTGAGGAAATAAAACTTGCGCTAGATTCTTTTCTTTAAGCAAAAAAATTCAAGCAATGAAACTTAACGCGACTGAACTTTCTCAAAAGTTAATACAAATTCCATCTTACAGCGGAGTAAATTCGCAAGTAATCGAATTCCTTGGAAATTATTTAAAAAACTTAGGCTTTTCTTGCGATTATTTGGAATATGACGGCTCAAATTCTTATCCGGTGAATAATTTACATGCCGTTTTTAATCCAAAAAATTCACAGCGCGTAATTTATTTTGCTGGTCACACCGATGTTGTAAAAGAAGGCGACAAAGCTTCGTGGAAGCACGATCCATTCGCTGCCAACATTGTTGACGGTAAACTTTACGGTCGCGGCGCTGCTGACATGAAATGCGCCATCGCTTGTTTTGTTTCGGCTGTCGAAGAATTTTTAGCCACCAATAAATCGCCCGATTTCGGCATCGGTTTTTTAATTACTAATGATGAAGAAGCTGACGGCGTCAACGGCACCGCGAAAGTTTTACAGTGGATGCAAGAAAATAACAAAATGATCACGCATTGTCTGGTTGGTGAACCGACAAATCCGAAAAAATTCGGCGAAATGATTAAAATTGGCCGCCGTGGTTCAATTGGTTTTAAAATCAAAGTTATTGGAAAACAAGGCCACGTAGCTTATCCCGACATCGCTTTGAACCCAATTACAACTTTGATTAATTTGCTGAAAATTTTAAAAGATCACAAACTTGATTCCGGCACCGAATTTTTCGATCCAAGCAATTTGGAAGTAACTTCAATTCAATCACAAAATTTGGGCGGAAACGTCATTCCAAACGAAGCTGAAGCCGCTTTCAACATCCGTTTCAACGACACTCACACTTCACAATCAATCATCGATTTAGTGGAATATGCCTGCAAAAAAACCATCGGACAAGGTGGTTTTATGGGCGCCAAATATGAGCTAACTTATCGCACTTCTGGCGAAAGTTTTTTAAGCGATCCGAAATTTCTCGCTCCTTTGGTCGCTAAAGCGACGAAAAAAGTTACCGGAATCGAACCAGTAATGAGCACAACTGGCGGCACTTCTGACGCTCGTTTCATAAAAGATTACGCCGAGGTTGTGGAAATTGGTTTAGTCAACGAAACCGCTCACAAAATTGACGAGTTTTCGGAAGTTTCGGAAATCAATCAATTGCAAAAAACTTACTTGGAAATTTTGAATCAGTTCTAAATTCAGCATCGCACTGCTTTTGTCTTAATAAAACAGATAATGATTCATGAAAATATTTCACAAAATTTGCCTCAGCACAATCTTTTTATGGCACATTTTTTGTTACGATTGTGTAGCACAAGAAGCACAAAAAAAGTTTAAGCAAAATAATGGTTGGAATTTTCGCGTTGGTCTTTTTCCGCTCTATTCTCCGGCGTTTCTTGGTTCAAAAGATTATGTTTTATCAGTATTTCCGGACCTACGGGCAAGTTATGGAGACAAGTTTTTCGCATCAGTTCCTGAAGGCGTTGGCTATAACTTTATCAACCAATCTGGCGTAAAAATTGGACCATTAGCCAAGATAAGATTTAGTCGAAACTCTGAACGTGGCGGCTCGCCTTTTCAAATTGCTGGCGAAAGTAAGGCTTTAAAAGGCATGGGAGACGTTGATTCAGCAGTTGAAAACGGAATTTTCTTACAATATGAATTTAGTAAAATTCGTTCACGCTTGGAATTACGACGTGGATTTGGCGGACATGAAAGTTTCATCGGCGATCTTAACCTTTCTTACTTCGATCGAGTTGGATCAATAATGTTTAATTTTGGCCCTAAAACCACTTTCGGCGGCAGTAACTTTATCCAAACTTATTACGGAATTAACGCCGAACAATCACAAAAAACCGGACTTAGCCAATATCGGGGAAGCTCAGGAATAGTTTCTTACGGTATCGGCGGATCATTAATTGCACCTATTACCAAAAACACCGCTTTAAACTTTATTGTGAGTTTTGATCGCTTGGGCAGCCAATTAACCAAATCTCCTTTAATCAAAGAACGTGGCAATAATCAGCAATTTATTTTTGGCGCCGGTTATTCTTATCGTTTCTAAGGTAGTTATATTTAATAGCGCCTCAAACTAAAATAAAAAATCTTCAAACATGCTAAAACTTCATGAATTTTTACTAACATTTTTATATTTTGGCCGTGCCAAAAAAGCACCGGGAACTGTCGGATCTTTTGCTTCTTTACTATTTTGGCTTGGGTTGAGCGCGACATTTTTTAATCACCAAATTGCGCTTGCTACTCAAAATATTTTCTGGGGAATATTTTTATTAGTCGCTTTTGTTTACGGCTGCATAGCTTCTCCAATTTATTCTAAACAATTTGGTGAAATTGATCACGGTTCAATCGTTTTAGATGAAACAGTCGGGCAAATTTTGGCGCTGCAAATTTCTTTTAACGTCATTTCGACTAATTATTTTTCCAACACAATTTTGATCAGCGCGCATTTGTTAATCAGCTTTGCTTTATTTCGTTTTTTCGACATAAAAAAACCGCTATTGATTGGATATTGCGATCGTCACTTGAAAAATGGTTTTGGCGTAATGTTCGATGATTTATTGAGTGGTCTGATTGCAGGCGCAACAGCAGTTTTACTATTAAAGCTGTAATTGACATTGTTGTTTCGCTAAATAAATTGCGCGACCTCAAAATTTCTTTTCAAATTCCTTCTAAATTTTTTGCAAATGGATCAGATTCTACAGCAGCTTATTCCTCTGCTCTTAAATACGATTTTACCTATTCTTGGTTACATCATTTTGGTAGTTGCTCCTTTGATTGGCGCTGTTGCTTACCTTACTTTGATGGAACGTAAAGTTATTGCTGCAATGCAGTTGCGCAAAGGTCCGAACGTTGTTGGTCCCTTTGGTTTGCTGCAACCACTTGCTGACGGCGTAAAATTGATGTTCAAAGAAGTTATTTTACCTTCGCAAGCTAACCGCGTGTTGTTCCTTATGGCTCCGATCATCACTTTCGTTTTGGCTTTGATCGGTTGGGCTGTTGTGCCTTTCAGCGAAAGTTTCGTAATTTCCAACATGAACGTTGGCGTTACTTACCTTCTTGCAACATCTTCTTTAGGCGTTTATGGCATCATCATTTCTGGTTGGGCAAGTAACTCAAAATACGCCTTCCTTGGTGCAATTCGCTCTTCAGCGCAAATGGTTTCTTACGAAGTTTCAATTGGTCTGATTATTATTTCAGTTATTTTGTCTGCCGGTTCATTGAATTTAAGCGACATCGTGATGGCACAAAAAGATCACTGGTTTGTCCTGATTCACTTCCCAATGTTTGTGTTATTTTTCATTTCTGCTTTGGCTGAAACTAACCGCTTGCCTTTCGACCTTCCCGAAGCTGAAGCTGAGCTTGTTGCCGGTTACAACGTTGAATATAGCTCAATGCCATTTTCCATGTTTTTCCTTGGTGAATATGCCAACATGATCTTGATTTCAGCTTTCGCGGCGATCCTTTTCTTAGGCGGCTGGATGGCTCCTTGCGAAGCTTTGAATTTCATCCCAGGCCCAATTTGGTTATTCTTGAAAGTATTTATTTTGTTATTCTGTTTTATTTGGGTTCGCGCTACTTTGCCGCGTTACCGTTACGACCAATTAATGCGTTTGGGTTGGAAAGTTTTCTTACCACTTTCATTAATCTGGGTAGTAGCTACTTCAGCCGTAATCGTTTATCTATAATTTACTGAGATGAAATTTTTAAAAATCGCGAAAGCATTCATTTTAAAGGAAATATTGTACGGTCACTTCATGACGTTGAAATATTTCTTCAAACCGAAAGTAACAATTAATTATCCTTACGAAAAAGGCCCAGTTAGCCCGCGTTTTCGTGGTGAACACGCTTTGCGTCGTTATCCAAATGGTGAAGAAAGATGTATCGCTTGTAAACTTTGCGAAGCGGTCTGCCCTGCTCAAGCAATTACGATCGAAGCCGAAGAACGCGCTGACGGTTCTCGCCGCACTACAAAATACGACATCGACATGTTAAAATGTATCTATTGCGGTTTGTGCCAAGAAGCATGCCCAGTTGATGCGATTGTTGAATCTCCAAACTTTGAATTTTCTACCGAAACTCGTGAAGAACTTTATTACAACAAAGAAAAACTTCTCGCTAACGGTGACCGTTATGAATTTATGTTGCGCCAAGCCATTGAAGCTGACGCTAAGCATCGCTAATCAAAATTTGATCTAAAATGAATTTTACTCTTGATCTATTTTATCTTTTCTCTGCTGTACTAATTTTTTCAGCAATCATGGTAATAAGCGCCAAAAACATGGTGCACTCTGTGATGTTTTTGGTTTTAGCTTTCTTAAATGCTGCGGGCTTGTTCATTTTATTAAACGCCGAGTTTTTAGCGATGCTGTTGATCGTAGTTTATGTTGGCGCAATTGCCGTTTTATTCTTGTTCGTGGTGATGATGCTCAACATCGATACTAAAAAAGTTAAACATGAATTTAATCGCCATATTCCACTTTTAGTAATGGTTTCAGTCGTGTTGTTTTGTGAAATTTTTCTCACAATCAAAGCTTCTTACTTCAAAACTTTTGACAAATCTTCGCTTTATGCAATTCCAGCTGATGAACACAACATCAACGCTATTGGCAATGTGCTTTATACGAACTTTATTTTGCCTTTCCAACTAAGCGGTGCCGTTCTTTTTGTTGCCATGATTGGCGCCATCGTTTTAACTTTGAAAGACGAAACTCGTTTCATCAAAAAACAAAAAATTAGTGATCAAGTTTTAAGAACTAAAGAAAACTCACTTCAAATTGTTAAAGTAAAATCAGGAGAAGGAATCGATCTATGAACTTCATAAACAATATCCCAACAGAAAATTTTGTTATTCTTTCTGCTATTCTATTTTGTATTGGCTTAAGCGGAATTTTTATTAACCGTAAAAATATAATCTCAATTTTGATGTCGATCGAATTGATGTTATTGGCTGTTAACATTAACTTCGTCACTTTTTCAGCATCTTTAAATAATTTGGTTGGTCAAATTTACGCAATCTTCGTTTTAACCGTAGCTGGTGCTGAAGCCGCAATTGGCTTGGCTATTTTGATAATTTATTTCCAAAATCGTCACTCGATTGAGACCAAAACTATTTCAACAATGAAAGGTTAATTTTGAAAAAAAATCTCAGAACTAAACTTTACTCGTTTTTTTTCTGTGCATTATTTTTATTGGTCAATAGCTGTGCCACTAATACAGCGCCCCCAATTGACCAAGATCCACTCTATCAAGAACTTAATTCATTAGACAGCGTACTTAACTCTCAAAGTTCAGCACAACAAATTGCAGCAACTATCACTCCTGGAGTTAAACCTACCGATGCTTTTGCAGCACCTTTTCCCATGCCGTCTCAAAATAATTTACAGCCGCCTGCAAACTTGGATAATTCTTCTATCCCAGCGCAACCCTCTTCTGAAATTCAACAAAACCGAATTCCTTATCAAAATCCTTATGCCAACTCAACTATAACTCCGGCAATGCCACCGGTAATCTTGCCAGAATTTATTTCTCCACAATACGCCGCTCCGAAAGTTGAATCAATGCCCGAAAAAGACTTTTCTGATCTAGATTGCGATATTGATGAATCACAAATTAAAGAGATTTTGGGAGAAATTAAACGATCTAAACGAAATGTAATTTCTAGCCTTCCTATCTGTTTAAAACAAAATCGTAGCTTGATGATGCGTGCTGCGATTATTGATCCTTCTGAGTTTGAATTCGCTTCTGACATTTTAAAAGAAGATGAGAGTTTCGTTCATCGCATGATCGAAATTAATCCCGAAATTCTGAAATTTGGCGCTCTATCGCTACGCGCCAATCCAGACTTTATGGAAGAAGCCACTTATTTGAATCGTGATTCTTTGAAATATGCTGATGAGAAGCTGCTCGATAACAAAATTTTTATGCGCAATATGATAAAAATTGATTCGAGAAATTATATGTTTGCTTCACCTCGACTCAAAGAAATTTCTGAATTCGCCAGCAGTGCTTTCAAAGATGATGGAATGATGCTGCAATACGCACCGCCTTCAATCAAGGACAACAAAAATTTAGTAACAATCGCTGTAAAATCGAACTCTGAAGCTTTGCAATTTGCGAGCTTAAACTTACAAAAAAATAAAGATCTCCAAAAAATTGCTCAGAACAAAAGCTCAATTAAATCTGTCGATAATTTACGAAAATTTTTACGCGAAAATTATATAAATGACTCGAACAAGAAGAATGTAGGCTTCGTCATCGATAATCGCATGAAATTTTTCGCCAATGAAAAATTTGTCGACCGTAATTACGTCACAAAATGGCAACGCAGTTTTGAAACAAAAAATAGCGAAGATTTCCGTTTAATCGCTGCCGATTCTCGTAACTTTCCTATTACTTGGCATCAAGATTTTAAAAAATTTCCAGTTTTGATCAAAAGAATAGAACGCTTTTTATCAAATCATAATGTTGACCAGAACACTATCGATAACCTTGCAACAACTTATTTCTGGAAAGTAAAAAAGAATCCACAAACTGTGGTCTTCAATCTTTACTTGCTGCGCGATAGCAAAGATATCGAATTAGGCCCTAAATTTGCTGACTTAACTTCATTGACGGCAATCGCTCAAAAGCAAGGCGAAGATTGGAGTTTGAGTGTCATAGAAGTAATCTTTGACAGCGAAACTAAAATTGATCTAGCCTACCCCGATGGCCATAAAAAACATATTTTGTGGGATCTTTACCAAGTCGACAAAAACGACAAAAATCCTAAAATTATTTTCAAAGTTGAAGATCGTTTCAAAGAATATTTCGAAATTTACGAAGAACAAAATAACGGCAAATATCGCCTCACCCACACTATCGATTCAATCAAAGATGCTGCAGATCAAGATGCCAAACCTGTTGAAACCATAAAATCTGACGACGACTCTTTCTAAATCAAACCGTTTTCTTTAAAGCTGAAATGGCCACCAACGGCAATTATTAAATGGTCAATCAGCTTGATCGATAAAGGCTGCAAAGCATTTCTAATTTCTTGGGTAGTTTTAATGTCCAAACTTGAAGGATGCGCTTCACCACTTGGATGATTATGCAACAAAACCACTGAACTGGCGTGGAGCAACAAAGTTTTTTTGATGATTTGCTTAATATCAACTCTCACTGACTCAACTTGTCCCATTTCAACTATTTCATCAGCAAGCAAACGAAACTTTTTATCTAAAAACAACACGCGAAATTGTTCATATTTAAGATGCGCTAATGCCATTCTTGAATAATCTAAGAGTGATTGCCAATTGCTTAAAACAGTTTGCTGCGAGGCTTTATGCTTCATGATTCGGGTCATGATTTCAGCAATAATTTTAATTTGGATTACCGCACTTTCACCAACTCCGCCAATTTGCTTTAATGCATCGACATCGGCATTAATAATTGTCGATAAATCACCAAATTTTTGCAGTAAATCTTTGGCGAGAATTTTGGTGTCGCAGCGAGCATTAACAGAGAACATCAAGATTTCCAACAATTCATAATCTTGCAAATCTTGACCAAGTGAAGTGAGAAATTTTTGTTTAACGCGTTTGCGGTGACCCAAGTAATGTGGTTTCATAAATGTGTGGTGTAATTTTGTCAGTGGCGAAATTTTGCACTCCCATCTCTTCAAGCTCAAGAAGTCTTTTTATGTCATTTACCGTCCACGCAAAAATTTCAATTCCACGCAAAACATTTAAAGATTCTTGATCTAAAAGTTGGTGATAAATCGACAAAGATTTGACGTTATTTTGATCTAAAAAATTCTTCAAATCGACCACAGTTTCACGATCATCAAACTGATCACAAACCGCAATAATTTGCGCTTTAACTCCGAAAACACTACGAATTTGAGCAAAAAATTTAGCGGCTAATTCACGATTTGTAACATATGGCGCGAAATAGATTTGCTGGATTTTTACTTGCGAATTTTCAATTTCTGCTTTGGCGCGCATCAAAGCTTTGACGCAATTCTTTTCATCCAAATTTTTGAAATCTAACCAATAAAACAATTCATTTTTGCAAGTTAAAAAATCACTGAAAACCGCTAGATTTGAGATTTCATCTTGATGTGGTTCATCGTGTTTTAAGACCAGTTTTTGCGATAAAAACCACAAATCAAATTCAATAGCACCAAAACCTTGAGCAACTGCTTCCTTGAAGCTTGCAACTGAATTTTGAGGATGCAATTCTGCACAAAAACCGCGATGAGCAAATAAGCGAGCCATATTTATGAAAAATGAATTTGTAACTATCACAACTACCTATCCAAATTCTGCAGAAGGCAAAAAGCTAGCGCAAAATCTGATTCAAACTATTTTGACAAAGAAATTAGCCGCTTGCGTGCAATCTCATCAAGTGACGAGCAATTACATTTGGCAGGAAAATTTATGCCAAGACGAAGAGATTGTTTTAAACATCAAAACGCTGTCGAAATTTTATAAAACTATCGAAAAAGAAATTATCGCCCAACATCCTTATCAAGTTCCACAAATCATTTCACATGAAATTTTAGATGGCCTAGAGCCTTACCTAGATTGGATCGCCACCAATGTTGCAACCACTAAATAAAAACTGGCATAATAAGTTGCCTCTTCATAAAGTCGCATCAGGTTTTTAATCGCCGGTTTTGAATTTTAATAAACCCGATTCTTTTCCTTAGAAAAAAGCAAATTTTTTGATCGCTGGAACAGTTATTTCTTCTATAAATCGCCATAGGCGATATTCGTTAAAACTATGAAACTTAAAGACTCCGAAGCCCTCAGCTTTTGTCTCCGTTGAGAAATAATTGTTCCCTTAACTAAATTTTTTGGGAACAAAATGAAAAACAAAACAATCATTATCGACGCTGCGCATCGTGAAGAGACGCGCGTCGCCGTTTTAGAGGACGGCATTTTACAAGATTTCGACCGCGAAGCGATCGCAATCAAACAAATCAAAGGCAATATTTACCTCGCGAAAGTAACTCGCGTTGAACCGTCTTTGCAAGCTGCTTTCGTTGATTATGACGGTAATCGCCACGGCTTTTTGCCTTTCGCTGATATTCATCCAGATTATTTCCAACTTTCTGAGAGCGAAAAACAAAATCTGCGCGAATTAACCAAAGAATCACAACCACAAAAAGACGAAGACGAAAATTTCCAACAAAATCAGTCTTCCAATCAACGTCGCAACGATGACGGTGGTGAAGAAACTGAATCTTTCACTGTTGGCTCATATTCAGTTGAAGATGAAACTGGTGGCAACTATTCCGGCAATATTCACAACGTTTATCGCAAATATAACATCCAAGACGTTATCAAACCGGGTCAATTAGTTGTTGTGCAAGTTGCAAAAGAAGAACGCGGTAACAAAGGTGCGTCAATGACAACTTACATTTCATTGGCCGGCAAATATTGCGTTTTGATGAGCAACACACCAAACAAAGGAGGAGTTTCTAAAAAAGTTGACAATTTCCGTGATCGCAAATTGTTGAAGTCAACTTTGCATGAACTCAACGTTCCAAACGATCGCTCAGTCATTATTAGAACTGCCGGAGTCGGTAAAAAACCCGAAGATATTAAAAGAGACTATGAATATCTTTCACGCTTGTGGGATAGCATCAAAGAAGCTTGCAACACTTCAAAAGCTCCTTCTTTCATTCACGCTGAAGATGACGTTATCAAAAGATGTTTACGTGACGTCTACAACGAACAAGTCAGCGAAGTTATCGTTGAAGGCACAAAAGCTTTTGATGAAGTTACAAACTTCATCCGCCTTACAATGCCAGGCAGCGCCAATAACGTAAAATTGCATGATGAAAGAATTCCTGTTTTCAACAAACATCGTGTTGAACAGCAAATTTCCTCACTTTACGAGAAACAAATCAACTTGCCATCTGGCGGTTCAATCGTAATTGATCACACTGAAGCTTTAGTCGCAATTGACGTAAACTCTGGTCGCTCAACAAAAGAAAGCGGTGTCGAAGAAACAGCCTTCACAACTAACTTAGAAGCAGTTCGTGAAATCGCCCGTCAATTGCGTTTACGCGACTTGGCCGGCTTGGTTGTGATCGACTTCATCGACATGTATGACCAAAAACATCGCCGCAACATCGAACGCGCTTTGCGCGACGAATTGCAAAATGATCGCGCCCGCATCCAGCTTGGCCGCATTAGCGTTTTCGGACTTTTGGAAATGTCACGTCAAAGACTTGGCGCATCATTTTTCGAAACCATCACCGAGCCTTGTAAACATTGCAGCGGAACTGGTTATGTTCGCTCAGTTGAAATTTTGGCCGTCAGCATTCTACGTGCTGTGCGCTACGCTTGCACCGACAACCAAGCCAGCGTGATCTATATCTACACGACCGCGGAAGTGATCACTTACATGATGAATTTCAAAAAGAACGAAATCATCTCAACTGAGAAAAATTATAACGTGCATATTTTCCTTCACCAAAGCGAAGATGTTGGCAGTAACGGCTTTACTATCAAAAAGCGTAAAAGCTTGTCAGATGAAGAAAGACGAGAGCTTGAGATGGAAGTTGTAACCGGAAAAGTTAACCAACTTGGTTTAGAAAAAAGCTATCTCGATAATTATTCTGCTGAAGATTCTGAAGATTCTGCAGAAAATAATTTTGATCGCAGAAGCAAAAATTCTGATCGTCGCAACAAAAGAAACCGTCGCAATCGTAAAAAATTCGACAATCGCAATGATCGCCAGAAAAAACCTTCTGGAATTTCCGGCTTCTTATCTGGCTTATTCGGCAGATAATTTTCGTGAATTGCAGCTCAAAATTTTGTTAGTTTTTTGCTAAATTTTGAGCTGTAATATCGCAATTCTACATTTTTTGATACACCACAAAAAAACCTAAAAAACATAGTTGCTTTTTTGCAAAGCCGAAAATAGTCTGCGCGCCCTTCCTTTTAGGCAAATCAATCCCTAAAAAATCGCTTCAGAAATTTCTCAAGCAAAAAATATCTATCCCATTCCTCGGTAGCTCAGTGGTAGAGCAGTTGGCTGTTAACCAATTGGTCGGAGGTTCGAATCCTTCCCGGGGAGCCATATCAAACTTTTCAAGTTTCTAACTTTCTCCATTTTCGGTTTTTGACACCCCCTGAAACCAGTGATTTCAACGCTTCTCAAAATTACCTACCACTTGTTTCGGAGATTTTAGCCAAGTGGGTAGTTGGCTAAATTGATGCTAAAAAATTATAAAACAGAGAATTTCTTACCCAATTCTATCAGAAAAACCTCCCAAAAGCCTTGATTTTACTGCGTTCATCAAAGCCAAGTGGTGCTGGAGATTTGGAGAGATGGCTTGTTAAGCCTTGATTTATCTATATCTAAACATCTAAAGCACTTCTATTTTTTGTAATTTTTTAGCAAGTTAAAGCTATATAATTTTGCAAAAAATACCTTCAGCAACTCTATCCAATACTGAGTCCACAACTTTTTTATCGAACTTTTTTGACCGCCTAAGCGTTTTACAGTTTCGAACTTTTGTCTATTTGAATAAATATTTATCTTTACGCCACTTGTAATATTTTGATTAATTAATATATCTTTTGTGATCTGCTCCCCTTCGTAAACTTTAAAAGAAGTCCGCAGAAGAAAAGCAATTGCGATCCGATTCCAAATAAACACGCAACCGATAGGCGAGAGCCGAAAAATTGCAGGGGTAGTAAAGTTGTAAAACTTAAAATACTAACCAAGTGTTTAGACCGAGCATTCTTCATGACTAGATTGGGTGGTAATTGATAAGTCTGGTCATGAAAAGAAATAGAGAGAAACAAGATCGTCATTTTTCCATAGAAGCGTTAAGAATAGAGTGGAAACTTTCAAAAGATAAAAAATCAGCAGGAATTGATAATATATCACCAGTCGAATTTGGTTCGGACTTAGATACAAATTTATATAGAATCTATAAGTCTATTTATTCTGATAGCTTTGGTTTTAGAGAACTTAAAGTTATTCCAATCCCAAAAGGAAATGGTAAAAAACGTATAATTTGTATACCCACTGTTGGTGATAGATTAGTGCAAAGAGTTGCAGTTCGTCTTTTAACGAAGGACAAATCTACAAACAAACTTTATCTTAACAAACAATTAGAACTGGAAAATAACCCAATTGTTTACGGACTTGGAAGCTTAGTAAGACCAAACTCTGGTGTAGAAGATGCTTTAAAAAAAGCAGTAGAGATAAGACAAAATTTTCCCTGGGTTCTTAAAACTGATATACAATCTTTCTTTGATAAAATAGACAGAAAAACCCTAGTCAATGAATTTAACTCAAGATTTAGCAATGTTCCAACCTTGGTAAGAGTTGTTGAGAAGGCTATCAATTGTGAATCAGAAAAAAGCAAAACAAAGCTTCTAGCGGAAAATGGAATAAAAAGAGGTGTTGGAATACGACAAGGAATGCCATTATCTCCCATATTATCTAGTTTCTTTTTGAGGAAGTTTGATAAAGAAATTCGCAAAAAAATCGGTAAAGAAAAAATAATAAGATATGCCGACGACATAATCGCCTTTGCAAGTTCTGAAAAAGAGTGCAAAGAAATGAAAGACATAATTGAAACAGAACTAAACAAAATAAAGTTATCAATCCCTTCTTTATCAGATGATAAATCAAAAACAAAAATTGTTCATCCCGACAATTCTGTTACTTTCCTTGGAATGGAGATATACAAAGCAAGTGATGGGAGGTATGGAAAAAATATTGATCCACAAAAATGCCAAGAAATAGAAGATGATTTTCGCAAAGATCTTAGCTTTGAGTATGCTGTTAGAAACAACATATCTCTTTCTAAACTATTACAGCGTTTTGATAGCAAAAAAAGAGGTTATAATGACGTTTATAAAGGCGCTGATAATTTAGGTCGTTTTATGAAAGAACTTGAAGTAATAAAATATGAAGCTCAAAAGAAAATGATGCAGGATGTTTTTGGTCAAGATTTGTTTGATACCTTATCCCCTCAAAAAAAGAAATTCTTAGGATTTGAAGAAGAAATAAAGAAAACGGAGAAAGTTAGTAAAAAGTATCATCCGCCCGAGCGGTTGAAAAATCGCTAAATAGACGACCAAATGGTCAAGCTATATTTTACAATGCTCTAGACACTCTGGAGAAAGTTAGTAATGTGAATCCCCCGCAGAGCCACATTTTTTTGAAGCCCACAGCAATAAGAATTCAGACGTCTTTTCAATTTAAAACAGATTATTCGAACTGATCTCCACCTCCTTCTTGCACACAGCCTTTCGACTATCTACCACTTGGTTTTGAGCTGGTAAACATTTTTTAAGATATCTTCATTGATCCCTGCCAGATAATACGGCAGAACCTAAATTAGGGTTTCATTGTTTCATTATATCAATTTTATCAACTAATCACTATCAGATCCAGATCGAGAGAACGAGATTAAAGATGATCGCGTTAATAATTTTGATGATTTTGGTGAAGCAAAACTTGTTCTGGGTCTAGTTATAACTTGTTGTAGTTTGGGTGTTTTTTTATCATCTTTTTGTTCTTTCACTTCATTATCTTCAGATTCTTGACGTTCAGGTTTTTGTTTTAACGCTTGTTCCAATAACTCTCCAATTGAGGCAAGGTTTAAACTTTTTTCAAAAAGCTTAGGATTGTCTTTGTAAAATTCTGTCTCTCTAACTTCATCACTAACCTCAACATCACGATCAAGCAGCATCTTGCAAATTTTTTCACTTCCGGATTCACAAGCTGCATACAAAACATCCTGCTTATTTAAAAACTCTAATGACACACACGGGATCATCATTTCTGCTACATAATCGACACCAGACACAATATAATTTTCAAGCAAAGAACGCGAAGAATTATGATACACTCCTTCAAACTTAAATAATTTATTCTTGGCTAAAAGTTCGAAAAACTCTGTTTCTTGAGGAGAAAATTCTGAAATATATTTTCCAATTGAATAAACATAATCCATAACCACTTCTGACAAATCTTTTTTTTCTTTCTCACTCAACTTAATACCATATTTCTTCATCAAATCATTCATGATTTTAAAGTCTTTTTCATCTGTGCAGTCTTCATCATTTTGGGCAGACTCAACCCACTTATTAAGTGCCACTTGCGCCGGATTGTCTGGTGATTTTTTCTCTTCTTCACTTCCATAAATCACTCTTTGCATATCAATGCCAAACCAATCATCACAAGCAAGTAGCAATCCTTCTTCAGAAAATTGCGAATTAATTTTCTTGTATTCTAACCACTTTTCAAACAAATCGTTTTCAGCTTTAATCAACCTTTCATAACTAGATTCTTCACCGGGATATTCATATTCCCACGGCATATATTGTGCAAAAAATGCATTAGCCGCTCTGCCTTCTGGAACTGCGCCAATTGGTGCCATTGGCATTTCTTGCTGGGTTTCATTTAATTTACTTCCTAAAAAATCTTCCCAAGTTTTTTCTTCTGCAATTATTAAATCGAGCATCATTTGATGTGAAACAAGCGAAGCTGGGTTTCTTGCCACTTCGCATCCAAAAAGCAGATAAGTAAATTCGGTTACAAAACGGTTAATTTTATCAACATCCAATCTTTCAATATCAAGATCATCTTCAATATCTAACACCTCACCTTTAAGTTTCTGCCTCACCCATTTTGCTATGTCTTTATCTTCTATTTCTTTATCAGGATATTTTTGATTAAATTTTGTGATTATTTTTTCACTCAGCATATCGTTTATATCTGGGTAAGATCCAAGATTTACGACTTCTGCCTCACGAGCCAAAATACTACTTGAAATTGTCTGAGTTTCTTGAGCAACAACACCATCATTAAATTTCCAAAATCTGGTAATTCTGCTTAGAATATCATCATCTTGAAAATCTTTTCTGGCTGGTGCTTCTTTAAGATTTTTGATTTCTCTTTTTTTAGAACGGTTGGAAAGCCTGATTTGCGCCAAGAAATCAGACACATCTTCAATATTGTCTGTGGCATATCTGTCGGGCAAAGTTTTTCTGGTTAAAAAAGTATTATGAAAAACCTCCTCAATAAAATGTTTAAAGAGATTATTTTGACCGCCACTTTCTAGATCATCAGCAATGTCTTGAAAATAAGAGGAAATTATCCGGCCATCTTCTAACAATTTTTCAAAATTTGTCATTTTTCCATGACTTCTGGCATTATCCAAAGCACTACAAGCACGGTTTAAATTTTGTTTTCTTAAAACTCCTTCCATTTCCCACCACTTGGAAGAAACAATCTGATGTGGCGATTTTTCAGCACTTGATTTAGTTGTATTTTCTACAATAACTCCTGCCTCTTCCAACGGTTTCACCACATGATTTAAAAAACTTCTCTGCAATAATTTCTTAGATTTTTCTGGAAGTGATGCCACATGCTGATGAAAATAATTTCTAACCCAATCAACTTCAGTTGAAGAATTATAATTATGATGCTGACCTCTATTTCCAGGATAAAGACGGCGTTCATATTTCTTTTCAATTTGCCCATCACCTTGCCAACGAGTCCTTGAACCATCTTTCTCTAGCTGCCATTCAATATCTGATTTTTTACCTTTCTTAGTTTCAATTGCCCATATTCCATCATCATATAATTTCCAGCCAGAATCTGCACATTTTACAATTTTGCCCGCGTCGTCTTTATAATAATCATTTTGTCTTTGCCAATCGCGTAATTCTTTTATTTTAACTTTGCTAAAAAACTGATCTTGGTTTTTGTTAACATAATCAACCACTCCTTCCACTGCCAAATCAACAACTTCCTTTAAACTTTCATCTTTTGTGCTGTTCAAAGATTTTTTCACATGTTCAATAATTGCTGCACGAGATTCTTTGGTGGAATTTGGCAAAAATAATTCTTCAACGCGGGCAACAATTTTTTCTAAATTTCTTTCAACCAATCTTTTGGCTTCACCAGCTTTTCTAACATCATACAAATATTTTTCCTTTAAGCCTTTTTCAACATCTCTTGAATAATATTTATCGTTCACTTGGTCAGAATAAAGCAACCCAGTTCCGAAAGAATGCAGCAAAAAAGGTAGATAATATTGCTCTTTTTCTTCATCACTTAAACCCTGATAACTTTCACTAGCACTTACAGCACCGCCACTTAAACAAAATGATTGCCATTCTTTTCTTAAATCATATTGCGAAGTTTTTTTACTAACTTCTTCATCATCTGAAGAATCATCTGCATTTAATTCATAAGCTTTTTTAGATCTGATAATTGATCTATTTCGTGAAACTTGTTTCTCTGCTTCTCTCTTAAATAAAAAATCGACAACCTCTTCCACAGAATTTTCAATTTCTGGACGAGAAATTAAAAATTGTCTTAACACTTCTTTTTCTTCATCAAAATATTGTCGTGATTTTTCAGCACGACCAAGCAAATTATTAACTACCAATTCCTTACTAACCTTTATTTCTTCAGGCCCACGAACATTTCTAAAATTTGCTATTTCATGAAAATCAATTCCTAAACCTTGAAAAGCATATCTCAAATCATCTGAAACCAACATCGATTCAGGTTTTAATATGCGCTGCAATGATTGATGGATTTTTTCTTCATCCGCCATACCAACCAATTTCTCTTTATTTTTGTCAATTACTTGTGCAGTTAAAAGCCTAACTTTTTCTGCAGATAATTGATTGATATCAGTAACTCTTAAATCAATACCATCACTTTGTATAACTGATTCTATTAATTCTTTAACCGATTCTAATTCCTGAAATTGTACAGAATTTTTAATAACATTTAAAAAAGTATAAGCACCACAAGCTAAATCTTTGCCTGATGATTCTATTATTTTTTTAGGTTCTTGGCTGCGATAAAAATTCCAATGTGCATTGCTTTCATTATTAATTACAAAAAAAGGAGTTTTTCCTTCAATTCCCCTTTCTTCCCTGAATTTTCTTTCAACCTCAAATGGATTAAGATCCCCATGCCAGTGACGTGCAGGAGTTGGAGCAATAATTACGAAGGGAGTTTGTTTGCTATAACTTGCTATTATTTCTTCTTCTAAACGTAGCGGTTCATCATTCTTTTGTAATGCCATCTCAATTTTATGTTTGGCATAGGCTTCAAGCAATTCTTCAATTCTCATAGACGTATTTTTCTAATAATTAGTTAGCGGGAAGTAGAACTTAGAATGTACTAACTATTCAATATCATAAGGCACTATTGAATAAACACTATCTGAAATCTAGGGACAGTTTACTCATTAATTTTTTGCAAATGTTTTATTGGTATACCGTCCTTGCATTTCAAAAGAAAGATGGCAATGCCGATACTCCATAATTTCTCTAAAAAATCCCAAAATTCATCACCTCATCATACCTTTCAGTTCGGAACATGTAAAGAACGCAGAGCCATGTTTTTCTAGGCTATATACCTTGCATTACTTGATCAATTTAAGGATAATTAAGAACACCAATCGGAGTACGTTTTCACTTACAAGTTTTACAGTGAATTTCCTAAGCTTTTTTCAATTTCTTTTGCTGTATCTCGTGCAGTTCTGGCAACGCCAATCAATGTCGCTGAAGCATATCCAGTCCAGTCGCCATAACCAATTAGCCAAAGTCTCGGTTCTTTTATTGAGTGAGTTCCATTGGTGTGAATTTTTCCATCCGGCTCAATAATATTAAGCGAGGCAAGATGATTAAGAGATGCTCTAAAACCAGTGCACCAAATTACCGCATCAAATTTCTCGCAAGTTCCATCACTCCAAATAACCCCATCCTCAGTAAATTCTTTGAAAGGTCTTCTGCTTGTTAAAACACCACGCGACCTAGCTTCACGAACTGTTGGAATCATTACGATATCACCAAGACCACCTTTTGGAATTTCAATAGTTCGGCCTTCCTGACTTGCTTTCCAACGCTCTGTTGCTCTTTCAAAAAGCACGCGACCATCAACATCATCTGGGAGGAAAACTGGCTCTTTCTGCGTTACCCAGATAGTTTTAGCAACTTTAGATACCTCAGCAAGAATTTGCGCGCCGGAATTTCCACCACCAATAATCAAAACTTTCTTGCCGCGATATTTTTCGGGTGAATCGTAATTCGCCGAATGAGTTTGATCACCTTTGAATAAGTGTTGTCCTTCATATCTTGGAATAAAAGGATTGCTCCAAGTGCCAGTTGCACTAATTACAATTTTAGCTTTCCAATCACCTATATTGGTTTTGACAATTAAAGAATCGGTATCTCGCAAAACTGACTCCACTAAAACCGGTCTTTCTATTTGAAACCCGTAATGTTTTTCATAATCAGAAATATAGCGGATCACATGTTCACGAGATGGATATTCGTTACCAGTGCTTTGCATTAGCCTTCCAGGTAAAGAACTCCACGAAGCTGGAGAAAATAAATGCAGCGATTGCCAGCCACGAACCCAAGCGCCACCTGCTTCTTTGCCGGCATCAAGAATAACAAAATTCAAATTTAAGCGCTTAAGAAAATAAGCAGTCGCAAGTGCTGCTTGTCCTCCGCCAATAATTACAATATCATTTTCTTTGATCATTTGTTAAATCCTTTTGCAGTTTTATTAGCGATAATAACCAATAGAAGCATTTCGCCGACTATAATTTAATCTAATACTATCTCTAAATTCTCCAAAATTTTTCAAAAAATGCCTTCTTCAACTAATATCAAAAATAAATTCCGCAGAAACTTCCGTCTAATACTTGCAGTCTTAATCATCAGTTTTTGCAACATTATCTCTGTTAAGGCAGATGAGTCGAGCTATCGCGGATTTGTTGCCACTTTCGAGCCAACAAATTTTATGGAAAAAGAAATCGCACTAAAAAGTTTTCAGCGACAGGTCGACATAGTTTATGAAGTAGGATTAACGGAGGAAACTTTATCTTTTTTGAAAACATTACCCATAACCCTAATTATCGGTAACTCGGCAGAAAAAAATCACTTTTCCAAAAGTGACGGAGTAGTTTTAAATGCGAAAAAACTGTCTGCACAAAAACCGATATTATTACATGAATTTTTGCATTCTTTTTATAACGCGAAGATCCGAAATAATAAAAAAATGCTGCACGATATTAACGCATTTTATGAAGAAGGACTAAGAGTTGCTGCATATGACACATCATCTCACTCATTTAAAAATCCTAACGAATTTTTCGCCTGTAGCGGCACTGCAATTTTGTTCAAAGAAATTTATCAAGAACCTTTTTTACGTAGCAAAGTTAAACAAAATCAGCCGCAATATTTTGAATGGTTCTTAAAACAAATGGGGATGCGAGATGAGTCGCTAATAGCTAATTGAATTTTAATTAGATTAAATCTACTTCGGAACCAATTCAAAAGCCTTATTAGCCATCTCTTCATAATTTGACTCTTTTTTTACGCAGGAAAATTACGAAAAAATTTACCTGACCAGAATCTTTACTTAAAAATGAAAATACTCTTTGCGCTCATAATGCTATGTAGCTTCTTTGCGACATCACTTTTTGCAGCTGAGGATTTTTATCCTCTACAAATGACAAAAGATGAACGCGGCAATGCCAAAAAAATTATCGAAGATGATAAAGGAGTTTTGAGTCTTATTTTGGAAAATGATCTTTTTTCCGGAACCGGAACTGATCGCGCCTACACTAGCGGAACATATCTTTCTTATACTTCTCCAGAAGAAGGCATGCCTAGTCTAATCAAAAAATCTTCTGATTTTTTACCATTGCTAAATCGTGAAGGGAAAAAACGTATCTCGGTTGCTTTCGGACAAAAAATGTATACCCCAACTGATGTCACCACAAGCGATCCTGCGAAAGATGATTTCCCCTATGCTGGCTTTCTTTACGGCTCGCTTGGTATTATTTCTGATTCAGGGGAAAAGTTTGATAATGCTGCATTAACCGTTGGTATTGTCGGACCTTCTGCGCAAGCAGAACAATCTCAAAAATTTGTGCATAAAATAATTGGAAGTCGGATTTCTAAGGGATGGGACCATCAGCTTAAAGATGAACCAATAATTAACCTAAGCTATGAAAGAAAATGGCGAGAAGTTTTCGCCCAAGATCTATTTGGGGTTGGTTTTGACGTCATGCCGCATTTAGGCGCAAATTTAGGAAATCTGAATACTAGCGGAGCAACTGGTTTAACTTTTCGCTTCGGCAGAGATTTACCGGCAGATTATGGTCCACCTCGTATTCGCCCTAACGTTTCCGGTTCAGACTTTTTTATTCCGACTCAAAAAATATCCGGCTATTTATTTTCAAGCGCCGAATTACGAGCAGTTGCGCATGATATTTTTCTAGACGGCAACACCTTCAAAGAAAGTAACCAACTAGATAAAAAAATTATAGTTGGAAGTTTTCAATTCGGTGGAACCTTGATTTACAAGGATACGCGACTTTCTTACACTCACGTTATCACAACCAGACAGTTCAAAACTCAGAAGGGAAACAATACGCATTTTGGAGGCATAACCCTTTCTCACAGATTCTAAAAACCCACTTCGCTTTATCTTAAAGGGTTTCTTTGTATGAAGATGCGAAATTTCCGACCACCCCTCTTAGGCCTTTCATATACTTAGCTTCCTAAAGCAAGACTAATTTCATAATCATTAATCAGGAGAGAGCATAATTTATTAATCTGATCTCAGGGACAACCAAAAATGCGCAAATCTTTGAAGAAATTTGCGTGTGAATTTGGGTTATAAATATTATGCTACCTGGTAGTATAACAGAACCTTTACAAGAAGATGTACAGAGTCTAGAAATAAATATTGTATTGTGTGAACAACATAGATCATGCGAGAACTTATTTAGGAGATGGTGAAAATTTTAGGCCACCACAAATAAGAACCGACTTACTAAAATTGCATGAATTGGCTATGAATGTAATAAATCATGGAAACACTGGTAAAGCACAAGAATTCTTTGATTTATCTTCTGATATAGAAAGTGAAATATCTTCTTTGATTGAACATCTGGAGAATGTTCAAGAAGTTTTGACTAAAATTACTAACTCTGCGCCAGAAAGTTTAGCGGATTAGAAATTTTAAGACAGAATATGATAATCTGGAATTCAACAACCCCTTAATCAAAAAATTGGATTATGAGTAAAGGTTCTATTACAGCAGAAAGAGAAAATGATTCACTCGATGTTAGCTCTCAACTAAAGGCATCTTTCAAGAAAAATACAGATGGCACTGAATCTCTTCAATTAACGGGTAGAGCTTCAGCTGATATTTCTGTTATTAAAGATGGCAAAAAGAGAGGTGTTCAAGGTGATCATGTTATAACTCATGCTTTACCAAAACATGGCATTCTAAAAGAATTTCAGAATTTGAACTTAGATGAAATAGAAGATTTATCAGCCTATCTTAGAAACAGAAGAGATGGTTTGTATAATTTTATCAGTGCTATTGCAGCTCTTGATGTTGACCGAAAAGGCGAACTTTACGGAGCGCTTGACCAAGCTTTAGATGATTATAACCAGAGAAGAATTAAAAAGTCTGAGTTAGATCATTTAGGAACTTTAGTTAATGAACATATTCCTGAAGAATCGAGAAAATATTTTTATGATAATTTTCAACGGCAGTTAGATTCAAATGGTCGCACCATGATTGATTCGGTTGGTAGAATAGCCGAAGCTGTTATGACATTTTACAATAAAACTCCACTGACTGCATTTTTACAAATAGAAGGATTTGAAGATGCTGCTGGATCAGGTGGGAAGGTGAATTCAGTTTTAGAATTTTTAGATAATCTTGATGCTTCAAAAGATCGTTTTTCTACAACATATCTTGAAGAGGAGAGAAAGTTAGTAAATAGTGCTCAGGCAAAACAAAATGCTACATCATTAAGATCATCAGCAAGAGTATCTCAAGCAAATGACGCAACTTTGGAGCAAGCTCAAAAAGCTTTAGCTGAAAAAGAGCAAAGTTTAGATGAAGCATTCTTGCACCATTCGATGCAACAATTATCGGGGCTTATTTTTTATCCCGAAATTACTGCTCCAGAAGCCTTATTAAGGCATGCCGCACAATCTGGTAATAAAGAAAGAATCAGAGACAATTCGCCAGAAAATCTTGCGGCTGCAATAGCAAAGTATGTTCATGTTCTTTCGGCCACTTATCCAGAATTGCCAGAAAAGTTATTTGATCTTCATAATACTGGAAAAACTTGGGATGAATCAAGGGGCAGTAAGAAAGATGAAGCCCTAACTTTTGTAACACGGATATTTACTCAGCATTTAATAGCATCTCCTTATCAATCAAAATCAGGACAACATGCTCAAGGTTGGCCGACATTTGCCCATGATGCAGTAAAGATTAGAGAAATAGGCGATAATGCTACAGTATTAGTTCACCACTACAAAGCCTTACAAGAAGAACATTCTTACCAGAAAACAGACGGTTTTAGATCAAGAGCATCTTCTACTACGATAGAGGATTTAAATAAACAAACCATCAATTCGGTAGTTGAGTTTATCGGAGAAAATTTCGGGTTAGAAGAAGAGGTGTTTGAGGGTTTAGTAAAACAGTTAAATGAGTTAGATTTATCAGGAAAAAGTGATGAGAAGTTTAAGAGTGAGGTAATTAAGAAAGTCAAAATCTTCCGTGAAGATTACGATATTGAGGAAAAACAATTTGAAGAATTAAAAGAATTACTGCTGCCATCCAAAGCAAAAGTAGCGGAGGTAAGAAGATGAAATTCAATAATCGTGCAAAAGAAGCTTTATATCTTTTTATGTATAGAGCAGTAGAAGAAAAATTTTTTTCTGATGTGTATCATTGTGTATTAGCATTAAAAGATCACTCAGATTACAGGGGTTATTCTGATAATGTAATTAAATCTATCCAACCGATTGGACCAGAAGTTGAGGATGATATAGATGACAAATATTCTTACATTAGATCCAACCTTGGTATAGTAGCTGGCCATTATTATGGACGTGACCTTTCCCTAAAGCACATCAAGCGCGACTACGCAGAAGAAATTGCTACAAACTCTTTGGATGACGAATCTTTAAAGCAACAAGTAATGACATTCACTCGCCACCTACTTTTTGGCAGAGAAGCCAGTGGTGTCGAAGCAGTTGGAGATTTACAAATTGAACAAGAAGGATTGGTTCCAATGATGAATCGAATTATGGTTGAAGTTGAAGGTGATACAGTTCAAAAAAGCGAACTAATGAAACACTTTCATGTTTATCAACTTCTCTCAGAACAATCTTTAAAAGAAGCTGCTGAATCTGTAAAACATGATCCGCACTATATTCTTCTCAGGAACACTGAGTCAAATAGAGGTAAAGCAAGATCTTCTGTCGTAGAGCAGATAATCGCAAGACAAGACTCTAAAGAAGATGATTTAAAGGAATCAGATATACGAGGAACTTCTTTTGCTGAAAGATATCCTAGTAACAAGAAAACTGGCGAAAAGAAAAGTGTAAGTTTTCCCGACCTATAAAAGGTAAGTAGTGGTTTTTTGGACTGATATAAAAAATATGAATTTAACAATAATACTCCGACCCATGATTTACAAAAGTTTGTGGAGATGTTGATTAATGATTCTGGATCAGTCTTGCCTTGGGAAATAGTTATATGAAGGGATTAAGAGATGTAGTCAGAAATTTTGCACCTTCCCGCATAGAACCCCTTAAACCAAATTTTGATTTCACATAAAGGCACTTTTGTAGATTAGTTTACGCTTTACAAAAGCAGCGTCTCATCAATAGGACAAAATTTTGATGCCGCATTGATTAAAGATTTGGCGGTGAGTTCAGCAACACCGTAAACTTCAACTTCCTTGTTGAAATCTTTTCGAACTTTTTGCACCAGCAAATCAAAATCGCCGTCACCGGAAAGCAAAATTACTATATCAGAATTTTTAGCATATTCCATAACATCTAGGGTAATTCCAACGTCCCAATCACCTTTGGCTGAACCGTCGCTGCGCTGAATAAATGGCTTTAATTTTATTTCAAAACCAATGCCGCGTAAAATATTTTGGAACTGTCTTTGTTTGCTATCAGCGCTGCTAATTGCATAGGCAAAAGCATTTACCACTTGACGATTTTTCGTAGCCTGCGCCCAAAATGCGTTGTAATCGAAGTTACGCCGATATTGCTGTTTGGTGGTGTAATAAATATTTTGCACGTCGGCAAAAATTGTGACTTTCTGCATCAATTTTTCTTAAATGAAGTTACCATGTCTCACAAATTTGAGTAAGAGTGTTCTAATTAAATAATCTTGGGAAGAAATTCTTTACCTCTTTATTTCGCCTAAATAAAAAAGTACGAAGCGTTACCGGAAGTTCCTTGTAAAACTTGAGGTTTAGTGGTCAAAAAAATTCTCAATTTTGTGAAAAATAAAACTTTAAAATATCTTACACTTGCAGCCTTTATTTACTCGCAATCAGCTTTTGCCGGTGTAATTACCGAAATCACCTCGCCCATAAATGACAATCCATATCCTACCACCGTTACAACCACAAACTTTTCAATTACTGGTGATGGTTATTTAACTACCAATTACAGCATTGGTCTTGATGTTTCTGGCGTTACTGACTCTGTGATCACAATCAATACCAACGATTCATCTCAAGGTATTTCTTCGCTGGGATATGGCGACGGCAATTTATATCCGGCGATTAATTTTCAAACCAACTCGAGTTTGAGCAACTTAACAATTTCTTCGGGTACAGTTTCTTCCGAATCAGCTTACAGCACTGAAGGAAATTATGGTTCTGGCGGCACAATTTATGTGCCAAACATCACCAACTCTACAATCAGCCTCGGACAAGAATCTGGAGAAAGCACTGCTACAATTTCCAACAGTTCGCTTAATGGCGCTGCTATTTTTTCCAAATTTGACTCTGCTACCAACTTAACTCTGAACGTCAACGCCACCGGGTCAGTTATCGCCAAAGACGACTCAACTTCAACTGCCATCGTTTTAATTAATACCGATAATTCCGGAGCTTTTACTTTAAACAATTCCGGCACGATTAACACCGAGAATACAGATGCCGGCGCAATTTATCTCGAAGGCTACAGCGCTACAATTAACAACAGCGGTACAATAAACGGCGACATCACTTTAGGAACAAGCGCCGAATCTCAAATAAACAGCAATGCTGGCGCAATTAATGGCGACATTTTGATGGGTAACGCCGCTCAACTTGTCTATCTAAATGGCGGCACAATAAACGGCGCGATCAACGGCTCAGGACAAGTTATCGCTTCAGCTTCTTCATCAACTCTTGGCGGCACAATTGGCGATTCTTCTACAGTTTCGCTAGTTAAAGTTTATGCCGGCAATACTTTGGATTTTTCCAACTATAACGTCACTGCTGATGCAATTACTTTAGAATCAGGCGCAATTTTATCAGTGGGCTATGCTACAGTTAGCGGCGCAATTGACGGATCAAATTCTGGTGATGGAACTCTCAATTTAACTGGTGAATCGATTATCTCTTCTGCTGTTGGCGCAACTAATTCTTTGGCGGCAATCACTGTTGCAGATTCGGCTTCTGCCACTTTGCAATCCAATGTAACTGCTACCAATATCACTGTCGGAAATGGCTCTGGCGGAATTCTTACAATTGCTGCATCAGCCGCAATGAACGGAACTGTTACAATTGATAATAATGCTACTTTAAAATTAGAAAGTGGTTCAGCAGTTTACGGCACAATTGATGGCACCTCCGCTGGAAATGGTTCTTTATACATCGCCGGCGCGGTTGAAGCTCAGTCTGACATCGGCAACACCAATGCGCTTGGTACGGTAAATATTACCTCTGGCGCTTCTTTAGATTTAAGCACAAATAACAACATCTTAAAAGCCACTTACATTTTATTGCAAAGTGAAGCTTCTCTAAGCATCGGTAACGGTGTGGTTGCTGGCTCAATTATGGGTGGCTCTGCTGACGTTGGCAGTGTTACTTTTGCAGGTGTTGACTACAGCCTAAACGGAGATGTTGGCGGCGAAGGCAATTATTTAGCGAGCTTATCGGTTCTTAACTCTCTTGATGCTGGATCTTACAGCATCAACTCTTCGCAAATTTCACTAAGTAGCAGCGCAACACTAAATACATCAGGAAGTCTCGCCGGAGCAGTTCAGATGAGTGATGCTTCAACTTTAACTTTACAAGATGGCGCGCAATTTAATGGCAATATCAATTCTGCAACTGATTCAGTTTATGGCACAATTAACACTTACGGTGCAGTACAAATTTCTGGTCAAGTTGGTGCAACCTACGCTGTTTCTGAACTTAACGTCGCCAACGGTTCAACTTTAACTATCAACAATAATGACAGTTCTGGTGTTCAGACAATTTCAGCTAATAATGTTAATGTTGCCGGAACTCTAGATTTAGTTGATGCTGCAACCATCAATGGCAACGTTGCGATGACTTCATCTAATGCAACAATCAACACCGAAAACCACTCGCACTCAATTTCTGGTAATTTTAGTACAGTTTCTGGCAGCACTTTAAGCGTCATCATCTCAAGCTCAACTACTGACACTGTTTTAAATGTTGCTGGCACAGCACTTTTAGCAGAATCAACCAAACTTAATTTGACAGTTGCTGATGCAATCACCAACGGAACTGTGATAACGCTTGTCAGCGGATCTGCTGGCTCTTCTATAAACGCAATTGATGGCGCCAACATCAACGTCGGCAGCTCTGGCAGCAATAATTATAACGGACAAACTTTTACAACTTCAGTATCTGGAAATGAATTGTTGCTTACTGTCAGCCAGCAAGCTGCTCCTACTAGTTTTAACAATAGCGCCAAAGGTGTTTTTGATGCTGTTATTGGTTTATCTTCTGCAACCGGTAATTTATCAACTTTGCAATCTTATTTACAAAACAACGCGATCAGTGATTCCGATAAACAAGCTGTTGCCAAATCAGTTACGCCGCAAGTTGATAACTCAACAAACCGCATCACTTTCAACAATATTTCTACCTCTGCCAGTTTGATTTCTGGTCGTATTGCCTCAGTTCGTAGCGGTATTGCTTCTGGTGATGATTCATCAAAAAATTCATCTTGGGGACAAATTTTCGGCTCAACCGCTAATCAAGGAAACACAGCTTCAAGTGGTGGTTACAGCAGCTCATCTTATGTGATCGCCTTTGGTTACGATAATGAGATTAGTGATGATTTTCTTTTGGGCGTCGGAGTTTCTTATGCCAATTCCAGCATCAGCGGCCGCAATAATCAAAATACTAAAATCGATAGCTACCAACTTAACCTCTACAGCGGCTATACCGCAGAACAGTTTTTCTTAAACACCATGATTGGTTTTGGTGTTAATGAATATAATTCGCACCGCTACATTTCACTGGTTGGCAACACTGCCACAGCGAAATATTCTGGCCAAAGCTACAGCTCAAGAATTGAGTTAGGTCAAAATTATCAAATCGCTGAAAACGGTACTATTTTCACTCCGACTTTTGCAATTACCGCCGCTAAAAATATGGTTAATTCTTATGATGAGCAAGGCGCTGGCAATCTTAATCTGCACGTCAACAACAGCAGCGCTAATTTCTTTGAAGGAAGACTTGGAGTTGATTTTAGCCGCATCTTCAAAACCAATAGCGATGAACAATACACTCCGCATTTTGGTTTTTCTTACGGCTATGATTTCGCTGGCAACTCTCAAAGAACGACTTCTAACTTCATCGGCCAAAGCTCAAACTTTACTTCAAGCGGTGCAAGAATCGCGCAAGGCAGCTGGAGAATTGATACTGGAGTTACTTTCTACAACATCAAAGACTTCAATATCAGCGCTAATTACACCTTCGATCATAGATCACGTTTCAACGCCAGCACTGGTTGGTTAAGGTTCAAATACGGATTTTAATTTTTACTAAATTCCGTCCGATAAATAATCTTAACAGCCAAAAAAGTGCGGATTTTGAGCGATGAAATTGAGAAACAAACCCCAAAAATAATTATAATAAAATCTAACTTATAACGAATAGGAGAACATTTAAAATGTCAGACAATAACCAATATCAAGAAGAACAAAATAATAACGAAATAAATTCTGCCAAAAATGCAGAATCCCAATCCCATTCAGCAGCACCTAATCCACTTAGCATTCCGAATCTTCTTAGATCAGTTTTTGTCGGAGCCTTGAGTTTTCTTGGTAACGTTGGCGCAGCAAACCCTACTCAAAAACCAACTTTTAATACAGCAACTCCATCAAGAAAACCTTCACAAGATCCAAGTGCATTGCCTACACGTCAACCAACTAAGAACCCTACATATAAACCAACTTCCAAACCAGTAACAGCTCGCCCTTCAATTGCTAAATCTGCATCTCCAACTAGCGCATTTCCTAGTTTTGATCCAAGCGCTAATCCAAGTGAGTTCCCTACATTTATACCAAGCTTAGAACCCACTGAAATTCCTACATTTGCCCCAAGTATTAATCCAACTGAAGTTCCTAGCTTAGGCAATAGCCAATCTCCTACCCAAACTAACGCCCCTACTTTGCCATATTGCAATACGCCTACTATCACATTAGCGGAAATAGAAACTTTAGAGAACATTGAGTTACAAGCAGCTGTTCCTTCTTTTAATCCTTCTTTCCGTCCATCACGCTTCCCTACTCCTGTCCCACCAACTAGATTTCCCACTCAACGTCCAACTATCGCTCCAACTAGTGAGTCTCCTACTGAGATTCCTACCGAAGCTCCTACTCATTGTATTGATAGAGATACCGGCGCAATTGTGAGAAGATTGGATAACGTTCCAAATCCTATTGTAGAACCTAATAAAGCAGAGGCTTTGCAAACCAATAACGAAAAAGGTCAGACTATCAACTAGTCATTAAAGTTGAAATTGTTTTGCATCATCTATGTCATCATCGATGATGCAAAACAGTGAAATTTTTATAGAATTCTTCCAAAAACAATTATACTAACTCCCCAAAATCCCAGCCAATTCAGAGGAAAGTTTTCAGGCAATTAATTTTTAATTTGGCATAAAAGCGCTGTCGATTTCTCAAAATTCTAATCAACGAAAAATGAACATAACTATACTTAACCTACCTCGCAGCAAAACTAAAAAAGATTTAAGTAATTTATTCGCCGCTTATGGCGAAGTTAAGTCATGCGATATCGTGATCGATAAAAATACTGGCCAATCTAAAGGTTTTGGATTCGTGGAAATGTTCAACGATGATGAGGCGAATGAAGCAATTGCTGATCTTAACGGTACAAATTTTGACGGTAACAGAATTCGAGTTAAACAAGTTCAATCATCATAATCAGCGCGATAATTAATTATGGTGCCTGGCAAAATCTTGATATCGCAAGAAATCACAAATTATGTCGCGGAGAACTTATCTATTTTTTCAGACGAAAAATTATTCAATAAACTTTAAAGCTCCTATCGCCGCAGCAACACCAGTGCTGAAGCATCCTTGTAAAAGATAACCGCCGGTTGGCGCTTCCCAATCTATCATTTCACCGGCGACAAAAACTCCGGCTTTGTTTTTCAACATCAAATTGTCATCCAAAGAATTACGGCTGATGCCGCCAGCAGTTGAAATTGCGCGATCAATTCCAGTAGTTGCGATTACTGTAATCGGCAGATTTTTTAAATAATTTGCCAAAATTTCCGGCGTTGCTTTAGCAAGCTCTTGAGATGAGACTAATTCATTAAGCAAAGCGCTAGCAACTGCTGGGAATCCGGCTTTGCGCAGATAATTACTCAAAGATTCTTTACCGCGAGTTTTTAATTTTTTGGCTAATTGTGCGCTGTCCATTTCTGGTCGTAAGTCGATAAATAAAGTTGCTTTGCCATGTTTTTTTATAGCTTCACGCAAGCTTGCTGACAAAGCGTAAACGGCATTTCCTTCAATACCTTTTTTAGTCAAAACCATTTCGCCTTTATGGACAGTATTTTGATGTCGAATGGCGATTGATTTCAAAGGAGTTCCGGCAAATTTTGTCGCCAAATAATCCGACCAATTACAAACGAAACCACAGTTAGAAGGACGAAGAGTCGAAACTTCCACGCCATACTTCGTTAAAATATTAACCCACGAACCATTTGAACCCAAATGCGGCCAAGAAGCTCCGCCCAAAGCTAGTAAAGTTGCGTCAGGTTTTACTTTAATAATGTTTTGCTCCACATCACGGAATAACAAATATTCACCATCAAAACCTTGCCACAAATGACGTGGGCGAAACTGAACACCAAGATTTTCTAACTTTTTAAACCAAGCTCTCAGCAACGGTGAAGCCTTCATACTGCGCGGGAAAACACGTCCACTACTTCCAATGAAAGTTTCTTCGCCTAAATCTTCACACCATTGGCGTAATTTTTGTGGATCAAAATTTTTAATGTAAGGAGATAACCAATTTGACGCTTCAAAATAACGTGTGATGAATTTTTCCAACGGCTCACTATGAGTTAAATTTAAACCACCACGACCAGCCAATAAAAATTTACGGCCCATTGTTGGCATAGCATCGTAAATTGTAACTTGATGTCCTGCAGCAGCAATAATTTCGGCCGCCATCAAGCCGCTTGGTCCGCCACCAATAATCGCGATATTTTTACTGTTTTTCATTATTGAAATAAGGTCATGAAGGGTTACGATTCATCGAAACGTAAAGGATTTATTATTCTGTAAAAAATAAATGCTATTGTACATTTTTATTACTGCACTACTTGGATTAAAGAATTAACTTCTTAACTAAAAAAAGTCGAAAATTACCATTAATAATAAAACACCAACTAACCGTTAAACGCAGTACAAAATGAATCACACTATTCTCGTCGAAGCTTTCATATTCCTCACCGCTTCTTGCATTATCGTTCCTTTGATTAAGAAACTAAAACTTAGTGCGATTATTGGTTATTTGCTTGCTGGCATCATAATTGGGCCAATGTGTTTACAACTGATTACTGACTCTGAAGGCGTTTCTCACCTTGCTGAACTCGGCGTAATCATGATGTTGTTTGTAATCGGTTTGGAACTTGATCCGGCGAAATTGTGGCGTTTGCGCAAGGCAATTATCGGAATTGGCGGCTTACAACTCTTAGCAACCAGTGCAATTCTGACAGCAGTTGGCATCTCTTTAAACTTTAGTTGGCAAATTAGTTTTGCTGTTTCGATGGCTCTATCTTTGTCTTCAACAGCATTGGTTTTGAATTTGTTGCAAGAAAAGAACCTGCTTAACAGCCGCATCGGCACCACTTCTTTTGCCGTTTTGTTATTTCAAGATATTGCCGTAATTCCGATTTTGATTTTGATACCATTTTTGGCCAACCAAGAAATGTCGCAAGTTGTCGCCGCTAAAACATTAGTTTCCGATATGTCGGCAATTTCAAAAGTGGCATTAATTGCCAGCGTAATTTTATCGATCATGGTCGCTGGTAAGTATTTATCGCATCACTTTTTCCGAGCTGTCGCCAAATCTAATCTGCGTGAATTATTCACCGCACTTTCTTTGGCGCTGATTTTGGGCATCACTTTATTGACTCAGCAAATCGGCGTCTCACCAGCTTTTGGTGCTTTCATCGCCGGCGTAGTTTTAGCCAACTCCGAATATCGTAAAAATTTAGAAACTGACATTCGACCATTCAAAGGTTTGTTGCTCGGATTATTCTTTATTTCTGTCGGCATGAAAATGGATTTCACAATTTTAAAAATCCAACCATTGCAAATTTTTGCCGCTGTTTTTGGTTTAATGTTGATCAAAACCATCGTGATGTGGGCGATTGGTCGCTTGTTTCGACTTTCTAATTCTGACAGTTTTGGTTATGCAATCACTCTCAGCCAAGGCGGAGAATTCGCTTTTGTAATTTTTCAACTAAGCGACAAATTATCTTTAATTGATGACGAAAAATTGAAGTTTTTAACTTTAGTCGTCGCTCTTTCCATCGCTTTGACACCAATCGTTATTGTCATTTTCAACAAGCTGGTCGCGCGCTACATCAAGAAAAAAGTCATTGTTGAAGAAAAATTCGACGAAATCGATCAAAAACACCCAATTATTTTGGCGGGTTTCGGACGCTTCGGCCAAATTATTGGTCGTTTTTTGATGTCACAAGGATTCGAAATTACCGTACTTGAAAAAGATCCCGATCAAATAGAGCTGCTGCGTAAGTTTGGTTTTAAAGCCTATTTTGGTGACGCCCAAAGATTAGACTTTTTGCGCACCGCACATCCAGAACGCGCCGATGCTTTGATTATTGCGGTTCACAATATCGAAGAATCTTTGGCAATTGCCAAACTTGCCAAAAAAGAATATCCAACATTGAAAATTTTCGCCCGCGCTCACAATCGTCAACATGCTTACGATTTACACAAATTAGGCGTCAGTAAATTTAAGCGCGAAACTTTTGACTCTTCTTTGGCAATGGGCGTTGATATCGCGACCAGTTTGGGTAAAAGCCGTGATGAAATGTTAGTTAAAGCCGAAAAGTTCCGCGTTCATGACGAAGAAACTTTGCGCGAATCTTTCCAATTTTTTGAAGATAAACCGGCTTTAATCAACTTTTCGAAAACACGCCGCGCTGAATTGAAGAAAATTCTAAAAAGTGACGTCACCTCTTCTTAGTTTTTAACTTTTGATTAGCTTGCTTTAAGAGCAATTCATTGGCAAAAAAATGACGAGAATCAAACTGGATCTAAAGTCGAACTAAGCCAGAAAGTAATTTATTGAGCTCTTTTTAACTTTGCTCGCAGCAATGTCGCATAATCTTTAAATTCATTTCCCTTGTTGATGCGACCATAGTTGCTATTGTGAATACGGCGCTGCGATGACACAAAATCTAATCTTTTAATGACCAAATCATGTTTCTGCATTTTATCACTCCACTCAATAATATCACCAGCTTGAGTACTTTCATCGAATAAACCGATCACATCGAAAACTTCTTTTTTCATCAAAATTGCCGCCGAGAATAAACCGAAATATGGTTCTGTTCTTACGATAATTTTATTGGCATCTTGTTGCGATAACTCTGGTGAGATGAAGTCTTTAAGTTGAGCCATTACGGCAGCACATTGATCATTTTCACAGAAAGCTTGCAACATTTTGGACAAAGCATCTGGAGTTAAAATATCATCATGATCATGAAACATTACATATTTGCCACGCGCCACTTTCAGAGCTGAATTTTTAGCTACAACCGGTCCCTTACTGGTTTCGTGTTTTAATATTATACAACCCAAATTTGCGGCAATTTCTTGAGTATCGTCACTTGAAGCATCATCAACTACAATAATTTCCACATCCATATTCTGTATTTTAATAGCTGCCAAAGCTTCCAATAAATAATTCGAACCGTTTTTCACTGGCATAATTATCGAAATTAATGGCCTTGCCGAGTATTTTAATGTCATAAATTTTACTTTTTAATTCTAGCTCTAAGACCTGAAGCAATAAGCTCCATACGCGATTTACATTTTACTAAAGTATCTACGAGTAGTTCTTCGTCGTTTTTGCACAACAGATCAAAAAGATACGGAGTTGTTTTGGCAAAAAACTTTTGCAACGCGTCTTTATCGTTAGATTTCTGAAAAATGTTCATAGCCATATAAACACACAGCTCTTTTGTTGATCGATCCTCCGCTTTCAAAGAAATATAAAAACAACCCATCAAAAAGTGATGAAAAACAAAACCATAAGAGGAATCGCTGGGATCAATGTTCTCATTAACGTTATCGATTATCTTCTCAAAAATACTGAGCGCCGATTTTACTTTTGCTGTCGATAAAACTTTTCCATCTCCACTGTCTTCTCGCCTGTAATAGTGATAATATACGCCATCAACTAATTGTAAGTCTTTCGCCGCAATAACCGCTTGATTCATAAACAATAAATCTCCTCCCAAAGGATGATCGCAAGAAAAGGAAATTTTGTTTTCTACGATCAGAGATCTTTTATAAAGTGCCGTCCACCAATATGCTATAAAAGCGACTTTATTAGCTCTTTCAGATAATTGTTTTACCTCTTGCGCTTGACCACTATACGAAATTTCTATCGCCTGACCTTTGCAAATATCGGCATTATTTTGTCGCGCTTTGTCGTATAATTTTTCGTAAAAATTCAAGTCAATCGCATCATCATTATCAACAAAAGCTAGATATTCTCCTTGCGCCAAAGCCAGTCCAGCATTTCTTGCCGCTGACTCACCTTGGTTTTGCACTAAATTATGAACAATTAGGTTTGAGAAATTTTGCGCATATTCTTGCAAAATTTCATAACTTTTATCAGTTGAAGCATCGTTAATACAAATAATTTCAATATCGCGCAAAGTCTGATTACACACGCTATCCAAACATCTTCGTAAGTAGTTTTCCGCATTAAAAACTGGAATTATTACAGAAACTTTAACCATGAGTTAGATCCTTTTTAACTTTATTTCTCAGTTCTTTGACTACTGAACTTCTTTGTACTTTTTTCTTTTCTAAAAAGTGAAAAATCGCCAACTCATTTTTGTAACGACAACGCTGATAAATTATGGGTAAAGCGTTTACCGCTTTGATAGTAATTTCATCATTCACATCAATACGATTACACCAACAAAGCAGCTGCTCTACAACAAAATTAAAAACTATCAGATAATGCGCTTTGTCGCTGCATTTTTCATCAAGCAAATCGACAATTTCAAATGCGCCAGTAATCAAAGATTCAATATGTTTTAAACCAACTTTTGCTCGCGAAGAAGACTGCAAATTATTGACGTAATAATAGCAAACATCGTCAATAACTTGAATTTTTGAGTAAAATAAAGCGGCTTTAATCGTGAAATACGGATCTTCGAAATGCACTAAACCATCGAGAAAGTTTATCGAATTTTCTTTAATAATTGCCGTTTTAAAAATAGCAGAAGTGAAAGAAAAACAAAAATATGCGCGGTGCTTTTTAACATTAGAATTGATGTCAATCCAACTGCCATAAGTAGTTTTATTTTCTTGCGGACAATGCAAAGCGATATTTCCTTTAACCACTTCCAAATCGTTATTTTTAGCGCATTGATAAAGTTTGTGATAGAAATCTAGATCGATGAAATCATCCGCATCAACAAACCCTAAATATTCACCAACAGCGTTGGCAATTGCCATATTTCGCGCTCTTGCCGCACCTTGATTTTGCGCAAGATTAATCAACTTTATCCGCTGATCTTTTTTGGCATATTCTTGCAAAATGGCGAAACTATTGTCCGTTGAAGCATCGTTGATACAAATAATTTCAAGCTCGCGCAAAGTTTGATTACAAACGCTATCCAAACATTTCGACAAAAACTGCGCGCAATTATAAACCGGAATTATGACAGAAATTTTTGTCACAATTGTTACTCCATTTTAGCTTCACGTCTTGCAACGTCTGCCGCATCAACGTTCAACGCATCTTTTTCTGGCGCCCAACCAGTTTCTTCTTTAACTTCGTGAATTGGATCGGCCAACAACAATTCTTGCGCATCATTATATTCGCTAACGTTAAGTTCAAAGCCATCATTACAAGCAATATTGGCATCAATCACAACTTCTGCCGCAACCGTTTCATCGCTCAAAATCACTAATTCTTTTTCAATAAGCGCTGACAAAAAAGCATCAAATCTAGTTTCGATATCGTCGGAAACATCTGGTAGTTTTTTTAATGCTGCCAAGATCGCTTGCGAATCTACACCTTTGATTATGTTTTCGAAAACGACAGTGCCAAAACCGTTCATACCGTAATAAATCCCCGTCTCGCCATTAATTATGATCGCAACTCCATCGTTGATATCAGCAAACATTTTGTCTTCGTTTAATTTGTAAATTGTCATTTTTTTTATGATTGTTGTTGGCAGAACTTTCGCAAACATTCGACATTAGCTTGAATATCAGCGCATAAATTGATCTGATAAAAATCGAAATCTTTGATAAAAGAAATTAGCTTTTTGATAGTTTTGATATCGTGTTTGTCTTCCAGCTGAATTATGGTGGAATGCACTAATTGAGCAATCGCACGCCCTTTTTTACACGGAACAATACTCGGCGTTGCATCATCAACAATTTGCGGAAAAAGGCAAACTTTGATCGGATATTTGTCACGAAAAGCGTCATGATAATTTTGTACATCAATCACATATTTATCACGGCGCGCATTGTTGGAAACGAACTTGCCTTTCAAATCGTCATAAAGCTCGTTATACATTCTGGGCGATAAAGTTATAATCGAATAAATCGGGTACGAATAAAGCTCGCTGCCTTCTTGCTCAAGCACCAAATAATCATCAGAAACATAATCAAAACCTCGCATCATCGCCAACACCGCCAAAGTTGATTTGCCTCTTTGGCCACGCGCGCACATTAAAACTCCTTTATTGTCAATTCCGACAACAGCACCGTGAACTAACGCGGTATTTTCTGTTTTGGCAATTTTGTTAAAAATTTGAACGAAGATGTGTCCTTGTTTGATGAACTCTTCCGGATTTAAATCATTAACGCCGTAAAAATAAGTATTGGTGCGTTGGTCATAAATTGTAATGATTCCACCTACCCCATAAACTCTGATTACCGGATTGTGTTTGGAGTATGAGCTATCAATAACTTCAAAATTCTTTATAACACCATCTATAAAACTCACTTTTGAAATAATCTGACGTTGCTCATCAACTTGATCAACAATTTCAAAATCAAAATTATCGTTCTTGAAAATCAATCGCTGCAAACGTATCCGCGTTTTAAAGTGATCCTCAACTAAACTTTTGATAAACGCCGCACAATCTTTCTCACGCCACAGAATAACTGTTGCGCCGCAGTTTTCCTCATGATCTTGCAAAACATAAGATAACTGCTTTTTAATCAGCGGGATAAATTCTTGAGAATGACAAGCCAACTTCACCACTTTTGAGCCAAGACGCACATATTTATCGCAAACGAGCGGATGATTCTCTTTAATATAATTTTGAGTTTTTTGCAGATAATTAACTATTTTGGGATGCACAACAACTACGCTCATTTCTTACGAATTCCTCACTTTGTTACTGTTGATGATAAGAAAAATATTCAGCAAAAAATGACTCTTCCGAACTATTCTTTTCACAAAAAAATACTTTGGCTTGTTCACCACATAGTTCTTGAAATTCGACCAGCTACACAACGCATCTTTGATATTTAAGCTTTTGTAACGACTACGAAATTCGTTGAAGAAAAAATGCTGAAAAACAATGCGATCACAATAACGCTTAAATTTTTTGTTGATCTGCTTACTTTCAATCAAACTTTTTGGCAAAATATCGGGAATAATTTTGTTGGCGAATTTCATTGCCAAAAGAGCTTGCGAATAGGTTTTGGTCGCTACGATATTTTGTAAAACTTGATCCCAATTAAATTGCCCTCTTTCACTTAAATATTTGAAATCAAACAAGCTGTACAAAACACCTTGCAAGCTGGTTTTATTATGAAGATTTCGCGCCAAATTTATCATCGCTAAAAACAACAAATCTTCCGCGCAAGGCACAAAAGCAACGGTGTTAAAAACATTTTCTTTAGTAGCGCGCGCGAACAAATCTTGCAAAAAAGATTTGTCATATTTGACCTCAAAATCGATATAACGATGTAAATCAACTGTACCTTCAGTTGAGTCGGGCAAATGCAAATCTATTGAATGATCGTCGGGAATTTCTTCAACATAACCCAAGCTACGACAAATTTCCCGCGCTTTCAAAAGCTCATTTTCATCAATGATTAAAATATCAATATCACCCATCGGACGTGGCAATTCTGGGCGAATATGCTTCATCGCTCCGCCTTTCAAAATCATCGGAAAAATATTTGCGGCGTTAAGAGCTTTAACAATTTTCGAGTAATGCGAAATTAGCTTGAGATTACGAAAACGATGATACTTCAACAAACCCTCTAAGCGCGGTTTCTCGTAGTTTCGAAACTGCAATTGCGGGTTGGTTTTCATCAAATAAGAAAGCAACATCGACTTTCCTTCGCCATATTTTTCAATATCCCAACTCTGCAAAAATTGATCCAATTGCGCTTGCTGAACTTCTTTAGCAAAAGCGATTTGCAATAATTTTTGATCCTGCTCAGAAACGAGCTCGTTATAAAACACATCAACAATTGATGCCGCAGTGTCTGCAGTGTAGTTACGGATTATATATGATTTATCTAACATCAAAAAGTCTGATCTATGAGTTTAAGCAATTAGAATGAGTATCATCACATTTATGCCTAATTTCCCACAAGTTTACTCTCTGGCTTTATCGAAAAAAAAGATAAATCCCGCTAAATAAGTTCAGATTTTATTTTCTGTGCATCTTTAGCTTAATATCTCATCGACCCTTACCAGACTGATTTTGCGACTTATCCTGCCTTTGCGATTGTATTTTATCCAAAAAACTCTTCGGAGTTTTGCTCTCGGATTTTGCAGCTTCTTCCGAATTAAATTTTCCAAACTTCGCAAAATTATTTTGAATGTGAGGTATTTTAAAAAGCTGTTCTTCAATAATAGACCAACATTTTGCTATGTCTGCGACAGATCCTTGTGCTACAAAATCTCTGAATTCAATTCTTCTATAAGCCCTTTCATCTTTTGTTGTAAATAAATGCTCAACATTAATTGCTTGGTTATGTGTGCAAATTCTAAGCTCATCATCATTATCCATTTTAGTTGAATAATCTGTAATCAGTTTATTGAACAATTTGACTTGCGGATACTTCCAATAAGCCTCCATAATCTTTTTTAGAACATCGATTTGCTCTATTTCTTCTGAATCTTTAGTCTTTTTTTGTGCTTTTGGATCATCAATGAATTTGGCAAAAGCTTTTGTCAAAGATTCCATTAAATCGGGAGAACGATCTTTTGCTTCATCAGTAAATTTATCTTTAGTACGCAAATATCGACGATCTGACAACAAAGCTGCTGTTTGCGATTCCGCTTCTATCAAACCATCATAATCTTTGTTTTTTTTATCCCATAACTCTATTAGACGCAGTATCGCCTCCTTATCGAGCAATCCACTTGTCTTGGCATCAACGTTGATATGTCCTCCACCTTCCTTGCTAGGCGCTAGCTTAGTATCGGCATAAATCAACTTACCTTCAGCAAAATCTTCAAATAGTTTAGTCAATATTACTGAAGGGATAGAATCTTCTGAACTATATTCACTTGCTTTTACTGGCATGGTTTGGATCTCGATCACTTGAGGATCTCGAGTAATATTTAACCAAAACTTCAATTCTCCTTGATCTGAAAATTCTACTCTTAGATCACTGATTTTTTCATCATTCGCTAACTTCTTTGTTGGTTCAACAATTGATGCTTTCACATCAAAAAAATATTCCTCAATTTTTTTATAAGAACTCTCAAATGCTTTCTGCGAACTCTCGATAAAACCTTCATATCTCTTTCTTGCTTCCAGAACTGACACACCTTGTTCTCCAATATCTTTTTTGGTGATTTCGTTAGAGAACGTTAATTCCAAACCTATCAATGGATCGAGAACTTGTTTTTTTGATTCAGTTACTTTTTTTGGCATATTTTTAATAAATTTTTTGATTTAAAACCCGCCGAAACTCAGATTCTGTGCGTCAGCAATCGACAACATCGCAAAGCCTGAATTTTTTAAACTGGTAATTAATTTTTGTTCAATTTGGCGAGCGTAGCTTTTTCCTTGTTTGATTGAGACGTAAAAAAATTCACACTTATTATCAGACAAACGATTGCGGTGCGCCATAACGCGATGCAGAAAATTATCAGTTTCGCCGGCGTAGAAAAAGTTGTTCGCCGTTTTTAAAACATAAACGATGCTGCAACCAACGTCAGCAAGTGCTGGTGTTTCGTTTTCTTGCAAATTTTTAATTTGTGAAATTTCCGTTTCCGCCAAACTTGCTAAAGTTTCGCAAGCAATTTGCGACCAATCTTTTTGGAAAGAATAATCAAACTCAATTGCCGCGGAATCTTCTAATTGAAGAACCTTTTCAACGTCATAACCATTGGCGATTTTTTCAGCGCGGGCAATTATTTCGTAATCAACACCAACTTTCATCGCCGTGTAAAAAGCTGAAGAATTCAAATCAACACCTTCTTCAACTTTGTAGCTTGGAACATCGCCGTCACAATGCATTTTGATTAACTTCACATTGTGCAAACGCACTTCGTCATTGGCGAAAATTTCATGCCAATGCGTAGCAAAAATTGAGCGAATATTTTTCTGCGCCAAATATTCTAAAACACTTGCGGCAATTGCGTGTCCGGCTTTTGATTCTGTACCTTTACCCAGTTCATCAATTAACAAAAAACTATTTTTTGTCGCATCGCGCAAAGCGATTTTAATGTCGGTCATTTCAACGGCAAAAGCTGACAAGCCGGCTTCAGGATCATCATTAGCACCGGTTCGCACATACCAACCGTCAATATTTTCCGCGATACTAACTTTTTTCGCCGGAAACATAAATCCGCACGAAGCCAATAAAGTTGCCGCCGCAATTGAACGAATCAAAGTTGATTTTCCCGCCATATTGTGGCCAGTCAGCAAACAAGTGCCGCTGAAACTCAGCGAATTTTCCACCGCTTCGCCAACTCGCATCCAATAAGGAAAGAAATTTTCGACCTCAATTTTACTGTCTTCGGCGCCGTTTTGAGTGAAATTTATCGTCCAATTTTTCACGTAACATTCTTTGATGTGCAGATAAATTGTTTTCACAAAATTAGAAAAAGTCGCCAAATGAATAATCGGCAAACAATAAGGCGCTAAGTCTTTCGAAGCTTGTTTCAGAACTTGGCGAATTGCTTCATAAGTTGCTGCCGCCGCGTTTTTGTAATCTTGCAAAGCGTCTTCCACTTCTTGGCAACTCCAACGATCGCGCACTTCTTTGCCGTAGCGATCAAGCGGGTGAATCAAATTAAATTGCTCAATCATTTTGGAATTTACGCTGCCCAAAAGCCAAATTGTGTGATTGTGAATATCGTAACTCAGCGCCAATTTGCGCGCTTTCACACCTTTTTCGGCAGCGAAAGATTTTACCGCCGACAATAATTTTTCATTTAAAGCTTGCTCATATTTTTGCGCGGTTTTTTCGGTTTTATCGTATAAATTGGCAATTTCGACACTCGCGGTGCGCGCGATGCGGCCGCGAAATTCTTCTTCGGTGCGTTCAAATAAAGTGATCGGAATTAATTCACTTTGTGGCGCGTAATTTATGTCTTCATCTTTGGGCAAAATCGTCGAAAGCAAAGCGATTATTTTATGGCTAGTGTCGCGCAGAATATGGCTTTCCGCCTTGATGGAAGAAATGTAGGAAACATTTTCCAACGCATTTTTGATGAAATTTTTCGATAAATTCGCGTCACAGCTCAAGAAAATTTCCGCCAAACAAAATAAATCTTTCAAGATTTCAGGATGCGCTTCGTTTTTATTTAAAGTTTTGATGTAACGCACCGGATTAGAAACAATCAGCATCGGCAGCTGTTTTTGATTGTTTTGCAATTCGCTAATCACTTGGCGCAAACTATCGGCATATTTAGTGGGCGGCGGATTCAACAGCAAATTACGCATAATATATTTGCAAGTTGCTGGGCTGCCTTTTGGCAACATTGTTTGAATTAAATCAGGAATACCGCGCTTCGGCAAAAGTCCGATTTGTTCAGCAGTGTTTTGATAAAGTGGTTTTGGACAATCTTGCGCCGTAACATTTTCGGCTTTGATGAACTCAATATTGGCATCTAACCCTAAATCAATTTTGATCAACTCTTCGACACGTTGCGGAAAAAGGCGCGACGAATAGCCCGAAATTTTTACCAAATTTTGGAATTTCAAATTGGCGGCGTCGATCAAAGATTTCGGTAATTTATCGTGCAAAAAAACTCGATTTAAACGCCCGCTATATTTGTTGATGCGAATGATCGCCGCTTCTTCAGTCAAACCTTCCAAAATCAAAGAAGTGCGTAAATCGGGATTAATTTCGACCAGCTTAATGCCTTTGCTGTTGGCAGCTAGAGCGAATTCTGGCGGCGCTTCCGGAAAACAAATATTAGCTTTGTGGCTCATCGCCAAACCGTAAGTGTAAGTTGGCGAAGATGGCGTAATTATTTCGGAAATAAAACGCACTTTGCGGCCTTTTTTGTGGATGTCTTCGGCTTGCTCGCAAACAACGACAGAAAATCCGGCTTCAGTCAAATCATCCAAAACACTTTGAATGTTGGCCAACGGCATTCCGGCGCGCGGCCCTTTGCGACCCATACGATTAATGCCGCAATGCTCAACCAAAAATACAGAATCAATGCCCCAAGTTTCATAAAATTCGCCGATTTGAATTAGGGCAATTTTTTGCGGATGTTGTTTTTTTACGCGGAAAAGGAAGTCGATGTTGGAATCTTTAGCGCCAAATTCATGCTTAAAACCTTTCCAGAAAGGTTTTTCCGCGTCACCAATTCCTAACGGGTTATTTTGATCTAAATCTTGCGCCATTCTTATTGCGACAGGATGCGACAAGCTTTCAATTTTAGCCGTCCAATAAGGCGAGTGAATATATAAATCTTGAGGAAATGCAGCTTCCGTCACCAAAAATTCTGAATTAAGAAATTAATATTTTGTCAGAAATGTGGTGCAGATTTGGTGATTTTGAAACTAATTAAGGCAGGATTTATGCTGTTTCGTTTACAATCAAATTTGTATTTAGCCTCGTAAAAATAGGCAATAAAAAACCCTTGGTTTTGCTTATTTTTAAAGCCAAACCAAGGGTCAAAAGAAAGTTTTTAAAATTTACTAGAAATTGTATCTAGCTTTCAAAGTTCCTGTATGAGCTTGGAAGTTATACTTGTTTTCGAAAGTATATTCCGCACCAAACTGAACTGAATCGCCTTGATACAAGTCAACTCCTGTGCTTACGATCAAACTGTTTTGGTAGTTTTTCGAAGCAGTCATAGAGAATGATGATGCTTGGCCAACGAAGTTAGCTGTTGCTGATTGTCTATCACCGATCAAGTCACGACCATAAGAAACTGTCAAATGTGGAGTAAGTTTAGTATTTTTGTTTACTTTCAAGTCGTAATCAAAACCAACTCCTAAACGAGTTTCAAAGAAATTATTTGAAACGTTTTTCACATTTAAGTTCAAAGTATCTGCACCTTTTTCAGTGTAAGAACCAACAGTATTGTGTACACCAGTGATTGTTAAAGCTGGAGTAACTCTTAAGTTACCGAAGTTTTCAACAATACCGATCTTGGCTTTAGCAACATAAGTTTGACCAGAATAGCTTGATTTAGCATTGGCTGAAACGGCACTAACTGTACGGCTAGAATCATAACTATTCCAAGCAAAACCTAACATCGTATCAATAAAGATTTTGTCGAAATTATCACTACGGTATAAGTTGAACTGATAGCTCTCAACGTTAGTAGTTTTATTACCAGAAGTGGCTTTGATATTTGAAGAAACATAGCTTCCACTCAAACCCACAAGTGAATCATCACTCATAATGTCGCCGCCGATTGTGAAACCACCAGCGTTAGAAGTGAATCCATCACCACCACTTCTTAAAGCACTTTGTCTTGCAGAAGATCCGATAACTTTTGCCCACAACCCAGTAGCAGAAGATTCATCACCTGATGAAACACCGCTACCGCGACCAGCTTCCATTCTCATTTCAGCGGCATTAAGTGACATATTGACTACCATCACAGCATTTCTGTTGGTGCTGTTGTCAACTTGAGGAGCAGCTTCTTTCAATGCTGTCGCAGCTTCTTCCGAAGAAGCTGTTTCAACAAAAGATTGCAACTCTAACAACTTACCAGTTCCTGATAGGGTGTTAATGTTTTCATAAAGTGCTTGAGATGATCCAGAATTTGAAGTGATAGTTGGGTCAACTGCTCTTGTGACACCCACAATCAATTCATCTCCAACAACTGAAGTGCTGAATGATAATTTGTTATATGTGTTAGAATCAGTGCCGTTAACTTTTATGTTAGAATCAGCAAGGCTGGTTAAAGTTGATTCTCCTGAACCTTGTACAATCACAAACTTAGTATTGTTAGCGATATATCCAGCGCTTTCAGAGATATTGATGTTAATAGTACCATTAGAACTATTGCTAGCGGCACCAGATGCTGTAATCTTACCAGCACTTGTTGCGCTTGCGATAGTAACTCCGAGAGTGCTTCCTGAAGATAAAGTCAAATCTCCAGAAACACTGTGGGAAGCAGTTCCTAAATCAATTGTACCAGAATCACTTACCGAAACATTACCAGTAATTGTTCTCGCCGTTGCGCCCATGCTCAAAGTACCGTCTACAACTACTGAAGTTGCAGCGACATCATTTCCAAGGGTCAAAGTTTTATCAGCAAGTATGTTTAATTGTGATAGAGAATAAACATCACCGATTTTGTTTGAGTTAGTGTAATCAGACGCAACTTCAAATATACCTTGACCAGCGGCTTGACCTCTAATCGTACCATTAATTGTACCACTTTGATAGCTCAAAGTCGCACCATTTCCGATACTAGTTATTGACGAAGAATTACCAAGAGTTCCACCAGTTACATTCAAAGTACCACCTTCGCCTTGACCAACTGTAATATCATTAGCAATAGCGTCATAATTCACCGACAAGGTGACACCATCACCAACAATAATTTCTGACAACTGGTTAGTTGAACCAATTGCAGCAGCTTGTGTTACAGCTCCTGAACCAGAATATTGCAACGTACCAACCCCAGCTGAAGTACCATTGATTACGCCAGAAACTGTTGAAGCAAAGTCAACATTTAGTAAACCACCAGAACTAATATTAATATTTCCAGAAGTTAAATTGTATCCAGCAGTGAACAAGCTTCCACCTTCTCCATCTCCTACTGTGACTGTATTGATGTAAGAATTATCAGCCAAGCTGATGGAAACATTGCTAGCGATATTTATCGCTGCTAATGAATGAGCAGAGCTACCAAGGCCAGAGCTTAGAGTAGCGTTGTCATTGAAGTTTACAGTACCATCGCCATTTGATGAACCGATGATAGATCCTAAAATCGAGCTAGCATTTAGATTCAATATAGAAGAGCTGCCTAAAACAGTTTCGCCGTTGATCGATGCAGTTCCTAAGAAATTAGCAGTTGATCCGCTATTAACTGTCAAATTACCGTTTAAGGTATTTCCGTCAGCTAACTCGAAAGTAGCAGCACCTGCACCTTGACCAATTGTAACATTTGAAGCGGTGATTTCACCATCAACGTTCAAAGTCGCACCATCTTTAACACTCAAAGAGTCGATAGCGTTAATTGAACCAATATTTCCATCAATATTTATTGAACCTTCAGCCACTTCAACTGTACCAACATTTGATTCAGCGTCAGTTCCATCAATTGCACCAGTAATTGTTGGTGTTCCTAAGCTTGATGATGAGCCTAAAGAAAGAACAGAACCTGAATTTAGGCTGATATTAGTCGCTTGAATTTCTTGAGCACCAGTTGTCAAAGTTTTACCAGCTGCAATCGCAACACTGTTCAGACTATAACTATCATAACCCAAGGAACCATTGAGTGTGATATTATCACTTATAATAACATCCCCACTACCATCCGAATTACCACCAACCTCAGCAGTAATTGAAGATGAAAGATCTAAAGTAGATCCAGAACTTAAGTAAATGAAACCAGAAGCAATTGAAGTGCCTGATCCGACAATAAGTGTCTTATTTTCAGCTAGGTTGATCGTTTCGAGTTCTTTATTTGAAGTACCTAAATTCTGAGAGAGAGTAAAGTTATCATTAATATTTATAGTTCCATAATAGCTGCTTGAACCAACAATTTCACCGAAAATATTAACCGCGTCCAAATCTAAGTAGGAATTGTGGCCTAAAGTTATGTCTCCAGTTACATCTGATGATATGTAAGCAGTAGAGTACCTCTTGACTACAAGATCTCCGATTAAGCCAGTTTGTGACGCCAAAGTGAAAATAGCATTACCTGATCCATCTTGACCAACAGTCACAGTATTTGCCTTGATTACTCCGTTAGAAGTTAGTGATGCTCCATCGTTAACATTCAAAGCCAAGATTCCGTTAGTTGATCCAATAGAACCATTAGTTGTGGTATCAGCAGTAACTTCAACAGTTCCTTGCGCAGTTTCAGCATCACCACCGTCAATAGTAGTGAAGTTTATTGTTCCAGTGCCAAGAGATAAAATTGATCCTGAATGAAGAGTTATGTTGTCAACATCTAGGTTGTAGGAAGAAGTAGACAAAGTTTTGTCAGAGCTAATGTCTAATCCGCTTAATGAGTTAGAAACACTTCCTATATTACCAGCAAGTGTAGAGCTAGACGTAACGTTTACATTACCTTCACCGTCGTTTGATCCTAAGATGTCACCCACAACAGATCCTCCTGACAGAGAAACAGAAGCACCTGATGCCACCGTAACTTCACCAGTAATTGAAGAAGTATCATTAAGTACTAAGCTGTTGCTTGTTCCAACATACACATCACCGGTAACAGAAGATGTATTATGAAGCGAAACTGTACTATTGCTTTCGATGAGATCGTTAATGTTTAGATCACCAGCAATATGGTATGAATCATAAACATCTACGCTTGAAGCATCAGTAACAGTGGTAGTTCCTGTTAAAGTACCATCGCCATTGAATGAAACTCCATTGCTTTGAATCGAAACTGAAGTTGCAGTAACTGAGTTATTAATAGTTGCACCGCCACTGATATTCAAAGCAGCGATTCCATTAGTAGAACCAATCGCACCATTAATTGTTGCAGCATCAGAAATATTAACTGTACCAACAGCGACTTCTGCATCAGTACCGTCAATGTTTCCTGTGATTGACCCTGCGCTGACACTTAGAGTTGAACCTGAGTTCAAATTAATCGCCAAAGAATCTAAATTATTAAATCCAACGCTAAGAGTCTTGCCTGCAGCAATATCGACTGAAGCCAATGATTGAGTTTCGCTACCAAGATCTCCATCTAAACTTAGGTTACCAGTAATTGAAACATTACCAACTCCGTCAGTAACACCAAGAACATCTCCGGCAACTGTAGAAGATGACATTACCAAATTTGAACCTGAGTTCAAATTAATAGAATTTGCATCCAATGTATAAGAACCGACAGTCAAAGTTGAGTTAGCCCCAACGTTCACAGATGACAAGGAATAGTACATATTACCGACATCGTTGGCCATGGTGAAATCACCATTAACATTCAATGTACCAACTCCATCAGAAGCACCAAGAATAGTGCCAGTTACAGAAACTGTATCACCCAAATTCAAAGTAGATGAACCACTTAAAGTCGCATTACCGGCTAAAGTAGTAAGATCATTTAAAGTAACAGTTGAGCCAGAATTGATTACTAAGTTACCAGTTAAAGTATTTTCAGTAGCTAACTCTAAAGATGCTGAGCCTTCGCCTTGACCAACGCTTACAGTTGTGGCAGCGACATCACCTTCAAAAACCGATGTAACTCCGTTATAAATATTAACTCGAGATAAGCTATTAACGATACCGATAGATTGTGTGAAAGTTCTATTATCAGTTACATTCAAGATACCTGAATCTGCTCCCGCACCTTCAATTGAACCAGAATATGAACCAATTCCAACACTTAAAGCAGAGTCTGTTCCTAAATTAATCGTGTTAACATCCAAGTTGTATGAACCGATTGTTAAAGATTGACCATCAGCAATGTTTACTATGTCGATAGTATGATCCACATCACCAATATCAGCAGACATTGTGAAGCTATCGTTAAAATTGATGGTACCAACATTATCTGCAAAACCAAGGATAGTTCCAGAAACCGAACCTGAGTTCATAGTCAGAACCGATCCAGAATATAAAGTTACGTTACCAACAACTGATGCAGATCCTGACAAAGTTGCAGTTGAATTATCTTTAACCAATAAAGAACCAGTTAAAGTATTTCCCGAATCCACATTTAGAGAACCACCTGTTCCACCTTGACCGACAGTTACTGTAGAAGCGTTGATGTCAAAATTTGTAGTTACAGATGCGCCATCATAAATGTTTAAAGCAGCAATTCCGTTAGTTGTACCGATTTCTCCATTAATTGAAGTTGTAGAACCAGAAGCATCGATGTTGATTGTACCAACATAGGCTGAAGTACCGTCAATTGAACCAGTTAAGCTTCCAGCTCCACCTTCAAGTGATCCGATGTTTATAATCGAACCAGAATTTAGATTAATGTTAGAAGCATCTAAATTATGAGAAGAAACATTCAAAGTCTTGCCAGCAGCAATATTGATCGCTGAAAGAGAATTTGATGAGCTACCCAAATCATAGCTTAGCGACAAATCACCATTAACATTTACTGTACCAACTCCGTCTGTAGCACCCAAAACATTTCCGCCAAGTCCGACAGATTCAGCCAAATTTAGGGTAGAAGAATTACCGAGTGTAGTTTCACCATTAATTGCTGAAAGACTCGCAATGTTTGCAGTTGAGTTATTACTAATTACCAAATCACCATTCAGAGAAGCAGAGTTCTCAATATTCAAAGTTGCCGCACTTCCTCCTTGACCAACAGTAACTGTTTGGGCCTTTGAAGAAGATTGTAAAGTTAATGAAACACCATCGTTAATGTTCAAAGCAGCAATGCCATTCGTAGAGCCAACTGCACCTGACAAAGTGTTATTTCCCGAAACTACAACTGTACCAACAGAAGAAGACGTACCATCAATAGTTCCATTTATTGACCCAGTGCCAATATTGAAAATTGAACCAGAATTTAGATTAATATTATTAGCATAAACACTGTTCGAACCAGCTGTCACAGTTTTATTAGCAGCGATATTAATACTAGACAGTGTAGTATCAGCAGTACCAACCACGTTACTCAACGAGAAGTTATCGTTAAAATTAACAGTACCGTATCTAAATCCAGTACCTCTGATTGATCCAGAAACTGTACCAGAATTTAAGTTTAAGGTTGCACCATTGCTAACACCAATGTTACCAGTAACTGAAGCTGATCCAGAGAAAGTCGCCGTTGAATTATTATAAACTGTAACGTTACCAGTTAAATTATTGGCTGTTAAAAGTTCGAAAGATGCAGTTCCAGAGCCTTGGCCAATAGCAATAGTTGAAGCTTTAATATCACCATCAACAGTCAAGCTTCCACCGTCAGTAACATAGACCGTGGACAAAGCCTTGGTTGAACCAATATTGCCATTTACAGATGCAGTTCCGTAAGCATTTAATGTTCCTGTATAGTCTGAAGCACCATCGATTGAACCAGTAACTGTTGAATTACCAAGGGCAAGAGTTGAGCCACTAGCTAATTTAATGTTAGTCGCGTCAATATCATTTGCAGCAGTAGTGATTGTTTTGTTAGCAGCAATATTAACTTTGTTTATTGAATAGTCAGTTGAACCAACATCACCACCCAGAGTTGAGCTATCGTTGAAGTTGATGATACCATAATTATCACCAGAACCAAGAATTGTTCCCGAAACCGAACCTGTGTTTATGTTCAAAGTTGCATCACCAAGAGTTACATCGCCAACTATGTTAGCATTTCCACTCAAAGTAACCACAGCACTATCTACTAAAACGACATCACCTGTCACCGTATTTCCTGTAGAAACCACTATCGAACCTGAGCTTCCTTCACCAACAGTAACAGTCTGTGCTTTAATAGAAGAGTTTAAAGTGATGTTAGCTAAGTCAGAAACGTTTATGTTTGCTAAGCTATGAGTTGCACCAATTGCTTGGCTGATAGTTCTAGTTTCTGTAAGGTTTAGAGTACCGGCATTATCAATTGCACCTTCAATAAGACCAGAAACAGTGCCATCAGCTAAAGTCAAAGAAGCACCAATTCCCAAGTCAATATTAGTTGCATCAATACCATAAGAACCAGCAGTTAAAGTTCCTGAATTTACGTTCACTGTGTTGATAGTATGCGAGCTATTACCAAGATTATTTGAAAGTGTGAAGTTATCGTTAAAATTCACAGTACCTTGATTGTCGCCAGAAGCTAAAATAGTTCCACTAACTGAACCTGTGTTTAGATTCAAAGTTGCTGAACTTCCTAACGTAACATTGCCTTCAACTGAAGCTGATCCTACTAAAGTTGCAGTTGAATTAGTATCAACTACCAAGTCACCACTTAAGTTATAGCCAGATGATAATCCTAAATATCCACCAGCTCCTCCTTCACCAACAAACACGTTTGATGCATTAATAGAAGCATTAGAAGTTAAAGAAGCGTTATCATTTATGTATAACGAAGCGATACCATTAGTTGCACCAATGCTACCATTAATTACAGCTCCGGAAGCTGTGATGTCAATATTACCGACTCTAGATTCAGCATTAAGACCATCAATTGCACCAGTAACAGACCCAGAACCGAGCTCTAAATTAGAGTACATATCCAAGTTGATGTTCGTTGCATCAATATTATTAGAGCCAACATTTAAAGTGTTTTCATAAAAAATCGTAACTGCTGATAAAGAATTATCGGCACTACCTAGATCACCATTTAGTGCTATATTACCATTAATTGTAACTGTTCCTTCGCCATCGTTAACACCCGTAACTTTACCGGTAATGGAAGATCCTACAATCAATTCTGAATTCAAACCCAAATTAATAGACGTCGCATCTAACGTGAAAGATGCTAAATCTAAAGTCACACCATCGCTTATAAGGACTGAGTTTAATGAGTGTTCAGCGTCACCAATATTACCGAATGCACCTTGGTTAGCAGAAAAAGTCACACTACCATTATCGTCATTCAAACCTAGAATATTACCACCACTTATAGCATCAGAAGTATTAACAAATAAACTCGATCCCGAGTCTAAAGTAATATTTCCAATCATAGCAGCGTAATTAGAAAAGGTGGCGCTAGATCCTGAATTCAAGTTCAAATTGCCACTTATTGATGAATTATCATCAACATAAATGTGGTCACCACTATTATTTAGGGTAACATCACCTGTGACGTTATAGTAATTATTAAGATATACTGTAGCATTATTAGTTGTGAGATCACCAGTGAGGCCATAGTTACCATTTAATGACAACGAAGCAGCGCTTCCCCCTTGCCCAACTGTCACATCACTAGCGATAATACTATTATCAAAAGTTGCTGCTACACCGTTATAAACGTTAATTTGAGATAGCTTATTTGTAGTACCAATTTCTTGTGAGAAAGTTGTATCAGCAATTACATTTAGAATACCTGAATCAGCTCCTGAACCGTCAATTAAACCATCGTAGCTACCAGAACCAATGCTCAAAGCCGAGCCAGAGCCAACAACAATTTTAGAAGCTTCTAAAATGTAAGATCCAATAGTTAAAGTTTTACCATCTGCAATGCTAACAGTGTCAATAGTATGATCAGCATCACCAATATTTGCATTCATGGTGAAATTTTCATTAAAGTTGATCGTACCCATGTTATCACCAGAACCAAGAATTGTTCCAGAAACCGTACCATTATTTAGGTTCAATACTGATCCGCTATAAAGTGTAATATTGCCAGTAACAGAAGCATTACCTTCAAAAGTTGCAGTTGAATTATCTTTAATATTCAAACCACCAGTCAAACCATAGCCCGATGATACAGTTAATGAACCACCAGCGCCACCTTGACCGACATCTACTGTTGTAGCATTAATTGATGCGTTAGAAGTCAAAGACGCATTGTCATAAATCAATAAATTGGCAATGCCGTTGGTAGAGCCAATCGAACCATTAACTACAGTAGAAAGTTCAGTAACTCTTACATCTCCTACCTTTGCCTCAGCATCATTTCCATCAATCGCAGCGTTAAAGGAAGCACCGTCTATGTATAAAATTGCATTATTTGATAATGATACATTGCTTGCGTAAACATCATAGCCGCTTGTTCCTAAGTAGTTACCAGCTAAAATGTTGATGGTATCTATACTATTGGTAGCACTTCCAATATCACCGTTGGCTTCAACGTAACCTCCGATATTAATCGTTCCCGTACCTTGTCCTTCAACACCAGAAGTACCCATAATAGTACCTTGAATTTTAAAGTCATAATTCAAAGTAGAAGAAGAATTCAAAGTAACATTTCCTGTGATTAAACTGTCTCCAACAAGAGTGGCACTAGAACCAGAAGAGACTATTAAATTACCGGTTAACTCGTTTCCATCTGCTAAATTGAAAGATGCGGAAGTTTCACCTTGACCGACCGTTACTGTAGAAGCTTTGATATCAGCATTAGCAGTTAATGATCCACCATCATTAATGTTCAAAGCGTAAATTCCATTAGTGGATCCGATAGAACCATTGATTGTCGCACCACCTTCAGAAGAATAAACGGTTACTGTACCAACTGGAGATTCCACGCTATTTCCATCAATATTAGCAGTTATCGAACCTGAAGTTACTGTTAAATTAGAACCAGAATTCAAATAAACGTTATTGGCATCAATTAAATTAGAGCCAACATTTAGAGTTTTATTAGCAGAAATCGAAATGCTATTTACAGAATTAGTATCGCTACCCACGTCTCCATTAAGAGTAACATCGCCAGTTATTGAAACACTACCCACACCATCAGAAACACCCAAAACATCACCTGTAACTGTAGAGTCTGAAATAATTATTCCTGCTCCACTGTTTAAATTAATTGAGTTAGAATCTAAAATATTAGAGCCAACAGTTAAGTAAGTTGCCTCAGCAACGTTTACTTGGTTTAGAGAATGCGAAGAATCACCAAAACTATTGCTTAGAGTAAAATCAGAGTCGATGTTAACATTACCAACACCATCAGAAGCACCAAGAACAGTTCCTGATACTTGTCCATAATTTAGATTTAAGTTTGCGTTATTTTCTAAAGTTACATTGCCGTTAATTGAAGAAGAACCAGAGAAAGTTGCGCTAGAACCGTTGTTTACTGTCAAATTACCAGTCAAGCTATTACCAGTTGCTAAAGTAAATTCAGCAACACCTTCACCTACACCAACGGTTACATTTGATGCATCGATTGAACCGTAAACGCTTAGCGAAGCACCATCGTTAACATTCAAAGCGTCAATACCATGAGCTGCACCGATGTTACCATTAATTGAACCTAACAATCCCGCGGCGTTAATTGTACCATAACGCGCATTATTCCCATCAATGTTACCAGTTATAGATCCTGAACCCAAAGAAATAATAGATGAAGAATTTAAGTTAATGTTTGTTGCATCAATGGTGTTAGAACCAACATTCAAAGTTTTATCTGCAGCTACTGAAACATAAGATAATGAATTAGATGAGTTACCAAGATCACCATTTAAAGTTACATCACCAAGAATATTAGCTCCACCTATCCCATCAGTTTTACCAATAACGTCCCCAGTTACAGTCGAATAAGCAATTTCAATTGAAGAGCCAGAATTCAAATTGATTACGTTTGCATCAAGAATATGATTCCCAACAGATAGAGTTTTTCCGGACGAAACATTCACCGTACTGAGTGAGTTAGTAGAACTACCAATATCATTAGATAAAGTAAAATCACCACCAAGGTTTAATTCTCCCACATCATCACTAGCACCAAGGATGGTCCCACCTATGGTCGCTGTTCTAACCAAATTCAAAGTACCATCAGAATTCAAAGTAGTATTTCCCGTCAAAGTACCATTATCGCCGATTGTTGCTATTGAGCCAGAGTTCACAACCAAATCACCGTCCAAAGTACCTGAAGAAGCCAGATTAAACTGAGCAACACCCGATCCTTGACCAACATTTACAGTGGAAGCTTTAACTTCACTAACTATTAATTCTCCTCCATCATTAATATTAACAGCATAAATTCCGTTAGTCGTACCGATAGCAGCATTTATTTGCACTGAATCGGTAACTGTTAATGTACCTACTGGTGATTCAGCATCAGTACCATCTATACTTCCATTAATGGTTGCTTGACCAATAATTAAATTTGAACCGGAATTCAAATTAATGTTTGTTGCGTCAATAGTGTTTGAACCAACGTCTAGACTCTTATTAGCACTAATATTGACAGCGTCTAAAGAATTAGAGGTGCTACCCAAATCTCCATTCAAAGTAACATCTCCGGTAATATCAACCGTACCGAAACCATCAGTTATACCAAGCACATCACCAGTGACTGAAGAAGCAGAAATATTAATCGTTGCTCCTAAACCTAGATTAATTGAAGCTGCATCCAAAGTATTTAAACCAACCGCTAAATCATTATAGTTCGCGACATTAACTGCAGACAATGAATGAGTAGAGTCACCTAAATTATAAAATAAAGTAAGATCTCCATTAACATTAACAGTACCAACACCATCAGAAGCACCCAATACATTACCGAGCACGGAAACATTATGTCCCAAATTTAAAGACGCATTCTCCCAAATTGTTGTGCTTCCATTTAAAACCGCTGAATGCCCTAAATCAGCACTTGATGCAGTATTAATAACCAAATTACCAGTCAAAGTTTCAGAGCCAGCAAGGTCAAAAGAAGATATCTCGAAACCATCACCAACTCTTAAAGTTGCGGCTTTAATTGAACCATTAGAAGTTAAACTAAATCCACCAAGTACATTCAATGCTTCGATACCATTGACTGCGCCGATATCATCACTGAGAGTTTTGTTAGCAGCGATATCCAAAATACCTTTATTAGTCGCTGAGCCATCAATCGCACCGGTAACAGAACCAGAACCCAAAGCTAGAATTGCGCCATCATCTAAAACTATGTTAGTAGCATCGATGTTATTAGAGCCAGCTATTACAGTTGCTCCTGAGAAAACATGGAAATTAGCCAAAGAGTTAGTTTCACTACCGACGTTATTTGCTAAAGATAAGTTTCCTTTGAAGTTTACATTACCAACACCATCAGTTGTACCCAAAATTGTACCAGAAACCGCACCAGTGTTTAATTCTAAAGTCGCACCAGAATCTATTGTGACATCACCAACAACATTTGCAGAGCCTTCAAAAGTTGCGCTTGAATCATTATCGAGAACCAAATTACCAGTTAAACTATTGCCTGTGCTAACCGTTAAGTCACCACCAACTTCACCTTGACCAACATTTACTGTAGTCGCATTAATTGAACCAGTAACGGTGATAGAAGCCGTATCGTTAACATTTAAAGTGTTGATACCATTTGTTGAACCGATGTTTCCAGTGATTGAACTATTTGCTCCTGTAACATTCACTACACCATTTCTAGTATCAGAGCCATCAATATTACCAAATAATGAACCAACAGAAGTGTCGAATGTAGAATTTGAGGATAAGAAAATGTTATCCGCATAAACTGTAGAAGATCCAAGGCTCAAAGTTTTGTCTGATCCAACGTTAAGAGCATAAAGCGAGAAAGCTTCAGTACCAATATTGTTAGATAAAGTTACGTTTGAATCGAAATTTACTGAACCAACACCATCAGATGCACCAACGATTGAGTTATAAGCTGCTGCGCTGCTTAAATTTAAGTTTGATCCATCATCCAAAGTGATAGTTCCAGTAACACTAGCCGAGCCATTAAGAGTCGCAGTTGAGTTGTTATCAACTGTCAAATTACCAGTTAACGTGTTTCCTGTAACAAGAGTAAAAGAACCGCCAGTTGCGCCTTGGCCGACCGTAACATTTGAAGCTTTGATATTGCCATCAAGGTTCAAAGCAGCAGAATCATTAATGTTTAAAGCTGCAATACCATTTGTAGTACCAATATCGTTAGATAAAGAAACGCCAGCTGCTGTGATTTGAACCGTACCAGCTCCTGATGTTAAACCATCAATATTACCGTTAATCGAGCTTGAACCAATTTTCAGAATTGAGCTGTTTGATAAATTGATATTAGTAGCATCAATGCTGTAAGTTGAAGCATCAAGAGTGTAATTTCCGATATTAACATTCGCCAAAGAGTTTGTACTGCTACCCAAATCTCCTGACAAAGTTGTATTCAAAGTCAACTCTACTGTACCTTCACCGTCAACAACACCCAAAATATCCGCTACTACTGCATCAGTTGAATTTAATATAACTTTTGATCCTGAGGCTAAATTAATTGCTGTTGCATCAACGCCATCATTAATCGTCAAAGTTTTACCGCTTCCTACATTCAAAGCAGCAATTGAGTGATCTGCATCCCCGATATTGTTTGAAGTTGAGTAATCATCATTAAAGTTAACTGTACCAACGTTATCTACATTACCCAAAATAGTACCAGTAACTGAACCAGTTCCTAAATTCAAAAATGATCCGCTGTAAAGAGTAACGCCTCCATCAACGTAAGAAGTTCCGTTAAAAGTTGCGGCTGAACCAGTATTTAAAACTAGATCACCTGTCAAAGTTTTGGTAGTAGCTAATTCAAAATTTCCTCCACCTTCACCAGAACCAACAGTTGTAGTCAAAGCCTTAATCGAACCAGCAGCATTAAGTGAATTACCATCACTGATATTCAACGCATAAAGACCATTATTTGCGCCAATACTTCCTGTGACACTTCCGGAACCGTTAATGTTGAAAGTACCGTTATTAGCAGAAGTACCATCAACACTTCCTACGATAGTTCCCGAACCTAAATTTAAAGTTGCACTACTTCCAATATTTACAGTAGTTGCGTCAACAGAGTAACTTCCCAAAGACAAAGTTGTAGAATTAGCAACATTAACGCTGTTCAAAGAATAATCAGCCGAACCTAAATTCTGGGATAATGAAAGACTAGCTTCAAAATCAACATTACCAACTCCATCAGAAGTAGCTAAAATCGAACCATTTACAGTATCAGCAGAAAGTTTGATGGTAGAACCAGAGTTTAGATTAATTGTAGTAGCATCGATAACATTTGAACCAACTGTTAGAGTTTTACCAGCGGCAACACTGACAGAATTTAAAGAGTTAGTCGAACTTCCGAAATCATTTGATAAAGTATAATTATCCAAAAAGTTGACGTTACCGACCACATCAGAAGCACCAAGCACATCACCAGAAATGTTACCGTTATTTACATTTAAAACAGAACCGCTGTTTAAAGTAACACTTCCACTAACAGAAGCAGATCCATTCAAAGTTAAAGTAGAATTAACTCTCACATCAACAGCACCTGTCAATGTTCTTGTATCTCCTAATATCAAAGACGCTGCACTACCACCCTCAACGGATCCGATAGTGACTGTTGAAGCGTTAATGTCATTATTCATTGTCAAAGTTACGTTATCGTAAACATTCAATGAAGAAATTGAGTTATCGCTACCAATTGCGTAACTGAAAGTATTGTTACCAGCAACATTTACCGATCCTTGATTCGAAGATAATCCATCGATTGTGGAATTCATAACTCCAGTACCCAAATTCAGAACTGCGCCGCTTCCCAAAAAGATACCATCATCATAATTAACTGATGAGTTGTTAGAAGTTGCTATAGAAAGTGTGCCAACATTTAAAACTTTTCCCGCATCAACTGTGATTGAAGTAACTTCTGTATCTCCACCAATATTTCCCAAAAGCGTATAGTTATCTGAGAACTGAACTCTACCAGCACCAGAAATATCACCATCTATAGAACCACCATTAAACAACACGAGTTGGTTGTAGTGCCCCATATTAATATCACCAGTAATCGAACCGCCTTCAAGGTCAACATAAGAGTTTGAATTTGAACCAAGATCAATATTACCGGTTACAGTCGCAGAAGAAAAATTTTGCAATTGGAACTGGTTGTTATTGGCATACAAATCACCATTAATTGCTCCGGATCCATCGTTAATCAAGCTGACAACATTAGTTCCACTTGAAGTGCTTTCTGCATTAATTGCAGTTCCTGCAGAAATTGTTCCTGTATTTGTAAGAGTTAAAGTTGAACCACCATTGCTATCATTAAAATTGATTGCAGTTCCTGCTGCTGAATCAGCAGAAATAGTTCCTTCGTTACTGATTTGTAAGTTATTGTTATAAGTTGAATTTGAATTAATCGCATAACCAGAAGAAGAAGTGTTCGACAAGGTTGTGCCTGAAGCTAAACTCATAAAAGTATTTCTGCTTTGACCGGCAAGTAAAACAGTTGCACCCCCGTCATAAGCACTAGTCATCAAACCACTTGACAAAATAAACTGCGACAAACTCGACAAACTTGTGATTTCAAGCGCACCATAAGAGCCAGTAGCAACGACACCAGTAGCAGCATTTCCAGTGTTAATATTTAATTTCAGACCTGTGTAAGTCGAGCTGCTAATCGCCGCGCCCGTAGCTACATCTAAGCTACTATTGATGTTAATCGTTTGATTATTCGCCGTATAAGATAGCGGATCTGTGTAAGGCTCAACTTGTGATATTGTTATGTCCGCTGCATCAACCGAGTTTGACCAGAAAAGAGCGCCAGCACCAAAGAAAAAACGTGATAATTTTTTGATGTAATTCATATATCTACAGAAGGAAAATTTAAAAAAATTAATTATAATTTCGACAGTAAGCAGCGAAGTGTTTTTTAAAATCTACAATTTTTCTTAATCTCTTTTTAAGATTTTATTCACCTGTTATAAAACAAATCACTTTTTCGAAAAATAAAGTATATTTACCAGCCTGAAGTGTTGAAAATAAAGGCTTCATATGACGCATCGAAACTCAGGTCTTTAGAAGAAAAAACGACAAGAATTAATGAATATTTTCCAATACTCACAAAAATAATTGGCCTATAAATTCACTATCACGAAAAACCAAATTCCTTAATTCGTACTTGAATTATTAAATATAAAACTATCTGCAATATCGGGAAAAATATCATCAACCTCGACCACAAAAGCTGAAAATATAAATAAAAATTCATTATTCTTAATCTTTTGCGCCCAAGTTAGCTTTTAGTTGATAGTTGATTCATTGATGCTTAAAAAAATTTTCAAATCTCAAAATAACAACAAATAAAAAATCTCTCATGCAATTCGAATTAGCTAAACCAGTTTTGTTGAAAGCAATTTCAAACGTGAACGGCGCAGTTGAAAAGAAAAACACCATTCCAGTTTTACAAAACATCAAAATCGAAGTTAAAAATGGTAAAGTGAACTTGGCGGCAACTGACATGGATATTTCTGTCGCAGTAACAATCGATGCCGACATCAAAACCAGCGGCGTTACCACGGTTCCAGCACAAATGTTTTTCGACATTGTCCGTAAAATTCCTGACTCTTCGGCAATTCTAATCTCTCAAGACTCCCCGACAATTTTGCAAATTAAATCTGGCAAATCGAAATATAGCTTACCTTGTATTGACGCCTCAGAATTCCCTAATTTATCTGAAGGCGAACTCACTTCAGAAGTTGAAGTTGACGCCGAAAAATTAGCAAAAATGATCGACAAAACTCGTTTCGCAATTTCTAGCGATGAAACACGCTACTATTTAAACGGCTTGTTCTTGCAATCACTAAAAAGAGATTCTGGTTTCGAACTTCGCACTGTTGCAACTGATGGACATCGCCTTGCTTTATCTTATTTACCTTCAGAAACCCTAAACGCTGAATTTGGCGTAATTATTCCAAAAAAATCTGTCGCTGAAATCAGACGCATTATTGACGGCAGCAAATCGATTAAAATCGCTGTTTCTCGTGTAAAAATCAAAATCACCACTGACAACACTGTTATCGTTTCTAAGTTGATCGATGGCGATTTTCCGGATTACGAAAAAGTATTGCCAAAAGCCAATAATCAAATTTCCGTTATCAATAAAAAAACCTTCTTCGATTGCGTTGACCGCGTTTCTACCGTTGCAACTGACAAACATCGTTCAGTAAAATTAGCAATCGAAAACGGTAAAATGAATTTGCAAGTCAGCACTAATGACGGTTCTTTCGCCTATGAAGAATTAGACGTAAATTACACAAGCGAAAAAATCGAAACTGGTTTCAATTCACGTTATTTGCTCGACGTTATCAGCCAAATTGACAAAGAAGAATTAATGATGCGCTTCAAAGATGGCAATTCCCCAGCGATTGTTGAAGCTAAAGACATGAATTCAGTTTTTGTAATTATGCCAGTTCGTATCTAATTCGAAATTTGTTTGGATTAGTAAAAAATAGATCACCACAAAAGAAACCCAACCAGCTTCGTGGTTCAATTTTCAAAGAAAAACTCAACATTTATTAAATTTTCACCTCTTATTTTGTGAGCAGAATCGCAAAAATAATCCTCACAAATTTCCGCAACTTTTCTGCGAAAAAAATCTCATTTACAAAGCCCTTGGTTTTGCTTGCTGGCAACAACGGCGTCGGTAAAACCAATGTGTTGGAAAGCTTGACTCTTCTTGGTCGCGGCACTTCTTTGCGCGGTGCCGATTTTGAAGAAATGATTACTGAAAATAACGATTCTTTCACAATTTTCGCTGAAATTTCTGATCACGAATTTATCGAAAAAATCGGGATTGCTTTTGATCGTACGCACAAGAAAAAAGCTTTTGAAATTAACGGTGAAGCCACAAACACCAAGCGTCAAAGCGATGTTCGCAATCATCTGATTAATTTTATTTCACTAACTCCGCAACTCGAACAACTTTTTATTTTAGGTAAATCTGAACGTCGCGATTATCTCGATAAAATCGTCTGCGACATTGATCCCAGCCATTCAACTCGCATCAATAATTATCAAAAACTTTTGCGCGAAAGATTAATCATTTTGCAAAAATATGGCACACAAAAACAGGGCGAAAAATGGCTCGATATTATTGAAAATCAAATCGTTGAACTCGGCATGGCTATTGCTTCCGCGCGCATCGAAGCGGTAGATTTTTTCAACCGCGCTATCGCCTCTTTCGCGTCTAATTTCCCCAAACCAAAACTGCGCGCCACTGGCGACATTGAAGAAAGCGTGATGAAACAAAGCGCCGTGCAAATTGAAGAGAATTATCGTCAAAAATTACGTGAAAATCGCGCTGCCGATTTAGCAAATTTTAAAACCAATTTCGGTGTTCATCGTTCCGATTTTGACGCGATTTTTTCTGAAAAAAATATGTCAGCAATGCGCTCTTCAACGGGCGAGCAAAAATCAATCATGATTGGTATTACTTTGGCGCGCGGCAAAATTTCGGCTAACTATAAAAATCAGCCAACTATTTTAATTTTCGACGAAGTTGTTTCGCATCTTGACGATAAACGAAAATCTGATCTTTTCGCCGAAGTTAAAGCAGCAAATCTGCCAGCATTTTTCAGCGCAACCAGCAAAGACTTGCTGCCGCCGCAATATTTAAACGACGATTCTTTGCAAATTATTGAACTATAAAAATATGAAAATTTGTCAAAATTTTGTGATTTTATTGAGTATTTTTTCACTCGCATCTTGTTCTTCTTACAAACCAATTTTTTATCAAAACCAAACTTATCTCAATAACGGAAAAGAAATTGCCGAGAAAGATTCTGAAAGTTGTAGAACAGAAGCCGAAGAATATTTAAAAGAATACAAAGCACGTCGTGCCGCAAAAGAAGCGGGTCGCAATGCTGTTGTGGGCGGAGTAATTGGTGCAGCAAGTGGCGCAATTTTTGGCCGTGGATTAAAATCAACCTTGGTTGGCACCGCAATCGGCGCCGGCGTTGGCGCTGCGATGGGCGCGTTGTCAGTTGCTGGCGAAGATAAAGTTAAACCCGATGTCATGAAACAACGCTACGTCACACGCTGCTTGAATCAAAAGGGTTATGAAGTTTTAGGTTGGGAATAAAAATTAATTTTCACCGAAAAGTAAGTGGAGTATCTTTTTAAGATCACATTTAAATTCGTGATATCTATGTCAAAAAAAAGCCTCACTTCGTGTTTTACGAAGCGAGGCTTTTTTGTTTTGATTGGTGTGCGTCTCAATTTCGAGAAAAACTTCAACCGCTTCAACACATCGCTTTTCTCGCTTCGCTCGAAGACGACGTGTTGCCTGGGCGGGAGCGTGAAACTTGCCCGCTTCAACACATCGCTTTTCTCGCTTCGCTCGAAGACGACGTGTTGCCTGGGCGGGAGCGTAGCTCCGCCCGCTTTTAGCTAAAAACGTGCGTTTAGCACGTTTTTACCCGATCTTTGATCGGGTCGCTAAAAGCCCATTCCAGGCATGCCGCCCATACCACCGCCGTGGCTGTGAGCAGGAGCTTCTTCTTTTTTCTCGATGATCGCAGCTTCAGTTGTGATCAACAAACCAGAAATTGATGCCGCATCTTGAAGCGCAGTACGCACAACTTTTGCAGGATCAACAATTCCAGCTTTGAACATGTCGCCGAATTTGTCGTTTTGGGCATCGTATCCGTAAGATGCTTCTTTTTTCGATAATACTTCATTCGCTACAACTGCACCGTCTTTACCAGCGTTTTCAGCGATTTGACGGATTGGAGCTTGCACAACTTTACGGATGATGTTGATACCAACGTTTTGATCATCGTTAGCACCTTTCAAGCCTTCAAGAATACGACCAGCGTAAACCAAAGCCGATCCACCACCAGCAACAATACCTTCTTGCATTGCAGCACGAGTTGCAGCCAAAGCATCGTCAACGCGATCTTTTTTCTCTTTAACTTCAACTTCAGTCGCACCGCCAACTTTGATGATGGCAACGCCGCCAGAAAGTTTAGCCAAACGTTCTTGCAGTTTTTCACGATCGTAATCAGAAGAAGTTTCAGCCATTTGAGCTTTGATTGCAGCGCAACGACCTTGAACGTCAGCAGATGAACCAGCACCATCAACGATTGTAGTATTTTCTTTGTCGATGATGATTTTTTTAGCTTGGCCAAGTTGATCTGGAGTAACAGTTTCAAGCTTCATGCCCAAATCTTCAGAGATCAATTGCGCACCAGTTAAAACGGCCAAGTCTTCCATGATCGCTTTACGACGATCACCAAAACCCGGAGCTTTAACAGCAGCGATTTTCAAACCACCACGAAGTTTGTTCACAACCAAAGCAGCCAAAGCTTCACCTTCAACATCTTCAGCAATTATAAGCAGTGGACGACCTGATTGTACTACAGCTTCAAGCAATGGAACCATTGGTTGCAAATTCGAGATTTTTTTCTCGAACAACAAGATGAAAGGGTTTTCCATTTCAACTGTCATTTTTTCAGCATTAGTTACGAAATATGGCGACAAGTAACCACGATCGAAGTTCATACCTTCAACCACGTTAACTTCGAAATCCAAACCTTTAGCTTCTTCAACTGTGATTGGAGAATCTGGGCCAACTTTTTGTACCGCTTCAGCAATTTTGCTGCCGATTTCGTAATCGCCGTTAGCAGAGATTGTCGCAACTTGAGCGATTTCTTCTTGGCCATTTACTTTTTTGCTCATCGCTTTCACTTCTTTAATCAAAGCGTCGACTGCGATGTCGATACCGCGTTTCAAATCCATTGGATTGATGCCGGCAGCAACTGATTTTACGCCTTCGCGTACAATTGCTTGAGCCAAAACTGTTGAAGTTGTAGTTCCATCACCAGCGATATCGTTGGTTTTAGACGCAACTTCTTTAATCATTTGCGCGCCCAAATTTTGGAACTTGTCAGCCAATTCGATTTCTTTAGCAACTGACACGCCATCTTTAGTGATGCGTGGAGCGCCGAAAGATTTTTCGATTACCACGTTACGACCTTTTGGTCCCAAAGTAACTTTTACCGCGTCAGCGATAATATTTACGCCTTCCGAGATTTTGGTACGGGCGTCAACTCCGAAGAGAATTTCTTTTGCAGCCATTTTTATGTTTTTGTTTGTTTTAAATTTTAAGAATTTTTCACCTCGCTTGACGCAAGGAATTTAAGAATATTTTGTCGAAATTCGACACAGCTTGAGTACTAAAATTTGTCCTCGACAAATTTTACTCAATTACTGCCAAAATGTCGGACTCTTTAAGAATCACCAACTCTTTGCCATCAACTTTAACTTCAGTACCGCCCCATTTAGCGAACAAAACGCGATCGCCGACTTTAACGTCTAAAGCGATTCTTTTTCCAGCATCGTCAAAAACACCAGCGCCAACAGCAACAACTTTGCCTTCAGCTGGTTTTTCTTTTGCAGTATCTGGAATAATGATGCCACCAGCAGTTTTGCTTTCAGCTTCAATGCGCTCAACAAGAACGCGATCATGTAAAGGTCTAACTTTCATGTTTCGTTAAATATTTAAGTTTTTAGGAAATTATAAATTGTGAACTGATCAGTTAAATCAAACATCGATCGATCATGTGACTGGCTAGATAGTAACAGTTAAATTTTTGACAAGGGATCGATCAAAAAAAACTTTAACTATTTTGTATCAATCGGATTGGTTGAACCTTTTTGATTCTGCCTTTGCCAGTAATCATCTTGTGACCAAATACTATTATAAGTTGGTGGAACGTAGTAATAGTCATAGTCTTGATAACCTCTAGAGTAAGGATTACCAATATTTTGTGAACCAGAATAATTTGGCGGATAATAATTATTTTGTGGTGGATAAGTATAATATTGACGCGGCGATGGATAATAATACATCGGCTGGTTTTGCTGATAATAAGACGGATCTTGTATAAGCTTATGTTGTTCCTCTTGCATTGCACAGGAGGAAACTAAAGAGAAAAATAGAATTTTAGCGAATTTTTTTTCGACAAAGAAAGATGAGTTTTTATGCAATAAATTTCGCATGTTTTATTAAGATTTCAAAAGATCATCCAATTTTCCAGAAGCTTCAAGGGCGTATAGATCATCGCATCCACCAACATGAGTTTCACCAATAAAAATTTGTGGAACTGTCATTCTACCACCAGATTTTTTGATCATTTCTTCTTTTTGCGCATCCGTGTTTATCTTAATTTCAGTGTAAGAAACACCTTTGCGCTGCAATAAATTTTTGGCTTTAACGCAGTAAGGGCAAACTTCCTTTGAATAGACGATGACTTCTTTCATAAAAAAATTAATTATAACCTGTCGATCTCATTTGCTGATCGTTTAGGTTGTTGTAGTAAGTTGGCGGAATATAGTATTGATCACCGTCATAACGTTGATAATAGCCACTTGATGGCGGAATTGCATAAGGATTTGAATAATAACGCGAACCTCCTCCACCAGATGGATATTGTGGATAAGTCGGAACTTGTTGATATTGAGGCTGCTGATAAGCTGGAGGATAGCCGTATTGCTGCTGGTAAGCCGGATATTGTTGCTGACGATAATAATCAGGGGCAACCGTTCTTGGTGCATTTGGATTTGGTGCAACAACCGGACGTGCGTCTTGGTCAAAACCAGTACGATCGTATAAATAAGGGTCACTTCCACAAGCACTAATAACGAACAACAAAGCCAGCAGTAAAATTTTAGTAAAACTGTTACCGAGATTTGTTAACAACATGAATTAGAAATCCGTATTTCGAAGATTATCACCAAAAATGGCGAATGTAAAAAAATGGGGTCTTGTAAATCAGTCTTGCAACAAATTGCGAACTATTTTGAATAAAGTTCACAAGCAAAACATCTGCATCAACTTTGTAAAAAAATGAGAAGCTTTTATTAAGCTCTTGATCTTTTATGACACAGTCGACGAGAGAAATATAGACCGGCACGCCATTAAAACAATGGCCTATTACAAAAAAAGTGCTTCAGTTCCTGAATTACATTTTAGCAATCATAAATCACATTTTTTCATGACTAATCTCGATGAAAAATTCATTTCATATGCGCTCAGATTGGCAAAATCCAATGTTGGAATCACCTCTCCAAATCCTAGTGTTGGTTGTGTGATTGTTAAAAATGGCGAAATAATTTCAACGGGAGTTACCGCAAAAAATGGCCGACCTCACGCCGAAAGAATTGCTATCGATAGAATTACAGACAAAGAAATACTCCGAAATGCAGATATTTATGTTACTTTAGAACCTTGTTCACACTTCGGACAAACTTCACCATGCGTTGACGAGATCATAAAATATGGTTTTGGTAAAGTTGTAATTGCCACTCAGGATCCCGATTTACGAGTCAATGGCAATGCTATCGAGAAATTACGAACTGCCGGGATTACAACAATTTGCGGTGTAAAAGAACAAGAAGCGCGGGAAGTTAATCGCGCTTTTTTCAAAGCCAAAAGCAGTAACTTACCTTTCGTAACTGTAAAAATTGCCAGCAGTTTAGACGGTAAAATCGCTACTCAAACCCACGACAGCAAATGGATAACGTCTCAAACAGCACGTGATTTTGGTCATCTTTTACGTGCTAAAAATGATGCGATTATTGTTGGCGCTAACACCATCATAAAAGACAATCCGAGCTTGGATTGCCGCATCTCTGGCCTTGAATATAAATCACCAAAAATTGTTGTACTTAGTAATAAATTAACAACTTCTGACAACTTCAAAGTTTTTAAAAATTCAAAAAATCCTGCAATTATCAAGCATGGTGACTTAAAAACTATTTTACAAAATCTTTGCCAAGATGGCATAAATTCCGTGTTAGTTGAGGGCGGAGCAAGAATCGTAACGCAATTTTTAAAAGAAGATTTAGTCGACGAACTAGTGTGGATACGCAATAAAAAAATTATTGGAAATGAAGGTATTTCAGCAATTCACAACACTGAAGTGATGTTGATTTCGCAAACTTTTGATAATCTAAAGCGCACTGAAATTAAAGAGTTTGAACAAGACTTAGTCGAGATTTATCGTCGCACTTAAGCAACTAAACTACGATAAATTGCAATTGTGTCGCGACACATTTTTTCGTTTGAAAAGTTTTGTTCGATATGAGAACGAGCTGCTTGACCTAATTCAAAAGATTTTGCTTCCGAGAAATTTAAAGCATTTTCTATTAAACGAGCCAACTCAGATGAATCAGTTGAATCAACCAAAAAACCAGTTTTTCCGTCAATTATTGTTTCTAGTGCGCCGCCAATTTTTGTAGCGATTGTTACTCTTTGCATTGCTTGCGCTTCGATTGCAACACGTCCGAAGGCTTCTGGTCTAACACTTGCAGATACAACAACATGAGACAAAGCATAAGCTGCTGGCATATCTTTGCATAAACCAACAACTTTAACTTTTCCTGATAATCCAGCTTCTACCACTGATGTTTCAATTTTTTTACGATAAGTTTTATGGCCATGATCCGAACCAACCATAACACAACAATAGTCGCGATCAATTTTCTTCAAAGCGTCAATCAAGAACTCGTGACCTTTCCAAGCGGTAAAACGCGCCGGTAATATGATAATTTTACGATCTTCCGGCAAATGCCATTCATTGATTAGATTAACTACGCGGCTTTGTGAAATTTTTGACAAATCAAAATAACGCAAATCAACGCCACGTTGAATTACCGAGATTCTTTCAACAATTTCTGACGGCATATCTTGATTTTTTTGGCGGTAATTTTGCACCAAATAATCTTTGATGAAATTAGATACCGCAATGATGCGGTCAGCACGCAACATCACAGAATTATAATATTTTTTAAGTGGAAAAACTTTCCACTTACCAAGATTCAGAGAATAAGTTCCATGAACAGTTGCGACCAATTTTGTGTTGGTTTTTTTGCAAGCAAAGTAAGCACTCCACATTGGTGCGCGTGATCTAACGTGAACTATATCAACTTGATAATCCGTAATAACTTTAGCAATTTTTTTGATGTTCAAAAAAATTCTAAAAGGATTTTTACTCGCAACTGGCAAAGTAATGTGATTAATACCAGCCTCACGCAATTGATAAACTAAAACACCACCTTTTGACACAACGATAGGTTCAAAACCTTCTTTCTTTAAAGATTTAGCAATGTCAATAGCTCCTCTTTCCACACCACCATTTTCAAGGGCTGGTAAGATTTGCATCACAACGGTTTTTTTGATTTCTTGCGTCATTTATTAAACTAAATCTTTTAAAATTATTGTTTCTTCGCGCTTAGGGCCAGTTGAGATAATGACTGATTTTACGCCACATAAATCTTCAATTCTCTTGATATATTCCAAAGCTTTTTGTGGCAGATCAGACAAAGCTTTAGCACCAACTGTGCTTTGTTGCCAGCCAGCCATTTCTTCATAAATTGGCTCGATATTATCCCACAAATAATTGGCTTGTGGTAAATAGTTGTAAACTTTTCCGTTAATTTTATAGCCCACACAAATTTTGATTGTTTCCAATTTATCCAACACATCGAGTTTTGTCAGAGCGATTTCTTTAACTGAAGAGAGTTGAATTGCCTGACGCACCAAAACAGCATCAAACCAACCACAACGACGGTCACGGCCTGTAACAGTTCCTACTTCGTTACCTTCAATACGCAAAAATTTACCAATTTCGCATTCAAGCTCAGTTGGGAAAGGACCAGATCCAACGCGAGTTGTATAAGCTTTCAAAATACCAATGGTTTGATGCAAATCAGCAACGCCCATACAAGAACCCAAAGCAATTTGACCAGCCATAGTGTTGCTTGAAGTGACGAATGGGAAAGTACCGTAAGTAACGTCTAACAAAGCACCTTGAGCGCCTTCAAACATGACATTTTTGCAGCTTGATAGCTTTTGAGCAATTTCAAAAGAAGCTTTAGCAAATGAAATTAAACGCTCTCTGACTGGCGCAATTTCTGCGATGATTTGATCAACCGTGACCAAATCTGCACCCAAACTTTGACGCAACAAATTATGGTAAAACAAGAGGTTTTGCGCTTGTTGACGAAACGCTTTTTCATCAAATAAATCGCAAATTCTAATCGCACGACGGCCGGCTCTATCTTCATAAGCCGGACCAATTCCACGACCAGTTGTACCGATTTTTTGCTCACCTTTTTTGCTTTCCAACAACTGATCAAGTTCGCGATGAACTGACAAAATCAAACAACAGTTTTCAGCAATATTTAAATTTTCTGGCGAAATTTTTAGACCAGCATTTTCGATTTTTTCAATTTCAGCAAAAAGCGCGATTGGATCAACAACTACACCACTGCCAATTACCGAAAATTTTCCACGGATAATGCCCGATGGCAATAAGCTCAGCTTATAAGTTTTATCCCCAACTTTAATTGTATGACCAGCATTGTGGCCGCCTTGGAAGCGAACAACTGCATCAAATTTATCGGCAAGAAAATCAACAATCTTACCTTTTCCTTCGTCGCCCCATTGTAGGCCGATTATCGCTGTATTAGTCATTTTATTCGTCATTAAGTTTGGTTTTGATGCCGATAATTACTGAGTTATTGGCATTTTTTTCTCTCACCGTGAAATATTTGCTGCAGTAAGGGCAAACAACGTAATCTTTTTTACCCATATCAAGATAAACCAAAGGATGACCAGAAACGTTTGATACATCATTTCTTTCGCCAGCGCAGGAGACTTTTTTAGAAGTAACGTGCACAACTTCAAACGGACTATTGTTTGGGTTAATTTGTTGATTCATTTTAAAAATTTAGGGAGTTAAAAGTTTGAAACGAAGAGTTCGCTCAAGAAAAGCTGACGTAAATTATTCGACGCCAACCAGATTTTCAATCTAAGTTTTAAATAAAATGAAAAAAATATCGGCATTACTTTTCACACTCTTGTTTTACGCTTATTCAACAGCATTTGCTGCGACGAGCGAATGGAAAATTAATGAAATTAGTGGTGCAAAAACCAGATTAATCGCCAGTTTCTATCAAGATGGTGAAAATACCAAATTAATTGCCGGCTTAGAATTTGATTTGCCAAGTGGCTGGAAAGTTTATGGCCCAGATTCTGATGGTATTGGCGTTCCTCCTCGCATTGATCTAAGTGGATCACAAAATTACGAATCACATGAAATTTCATGGCCAAAAGCCGAAATGATCGAAGAAAAAATTGTTGATCAAACTTTTAGATATTCGATTTATCACGATGATGTAATATTGCCGATCGAAATTAAAATAAAAAAATCCGCTCAAAACACCGATGCCTCGACTAATTTGCTTGCCAAAATTGAATATGGAATTTGCAAGGACGTTTGCATTCCTGTTAGCGAAGAATTTTTACTAAATGTTCAAAACGCGCAAGATTCTAAAGCTCTCGAACAAATCCAAAAATTCTATCCTAAACAAATCATCTCAGAAACAGAAACTCCCGCGAGCATTCAAACAAACTACACCTCAAATTCTAATATCATAAGCTGGATCATCGCAGCAATCATTGGCGGGGCGATATTGAACATCATGCCGTGTGTTTTGCCAATAATTTCAATCAAACTTTTGTCGGTAATTAATCATTTAGAAACCGAAATTTCACGAATTCGATTGGCATTTTTTGCAACAATTTGCGGGATTATTTCATGCTTTTTTGTCTTCGCAATTTTTGCTCTTATTATCAAAATAGCCGGTAATTCTCTTGGCTGGGGACTACAATTCCAGAATCCGTATTATCTGATTTTTTTGGCAATAATTTTAGTATTTTTTACTGCCAACATGTTGGGGTTTTTTGAAATTACTTTTGAACAATTCACCGCCAATTTTTTGAATAAAAAAATCAATCAATTTTCTGATAGAAAAAATATTTTTATTCCAAATTTTTTATCCGGAATTTTAGCCGTTTTACTTGCCACACCTTGTTCTGCTCCTATTTTAGGGTCGGCCATTTCATTTGCTCTGAGTCAAAGTATTTTCGATATTTTCTTAATATTCGTAGCAATTGGTATTGGCTTTGCTTCACCTTATTTCATTTTGATCGCCGCTCCTAAACTGGTTTACTTATTGCCAAAACCGGGAATATGGATGGTTAGAATCAAGAAAATACTGGCTTTACTGCTTGCTACAACTGTGGCTTGGCTACTTTATATTTTAGCCGGCAATATTGGATTAATCGCAACAATTCTTGTTACCATAACCATCTTGCTTGCTCTTCTTTGCTTAGAGCTTAAGTCAAAGTTTATAAAATATTTCGCCATTATTTTCTTAATCTCATCAAGCTTTATTTTGCCTTCTCAATTCAATTTCATTGCTACAAAAGAGAGTTCTAAAACTGGTTGGATGAAATTTGATGAAGCAGTTTTAAATAGTTTAGTAAACCAAGGAAAAATCGTCGTAGTTGATGTCACGGCTGATTGGTGTTTAACTTGCAAAGTTAATAAATTGACTGTTTTTGACGATAAAGAAATTATAGAAAAATTAAGCGACGCAAATATCGTAACCATGCGCGCTGATATTACAAAACCAGATCCACAAGTTATGGAATTTTTACGCAAACATAATCGTTTCGCCATTCCATTTAATGCGGTTTATGGTCCTTCGGCTAAATCCGGATTATTAACCAGCGAACTTTTAACCAAAAAACAACTCTTAGAGTTAATTGAAAAAGCAAAGTAATTGAAATGACTGATCTTACAAAACTGACTATTCGTCAAACAATTGATGGCTTGAAAAGCAAAAAATTTTCAAGTGCTGAAGTTACAGAATCTTACATCAAAAACATCGAACAGCATCGCAACCTCAATGCCTTTATCACTGAAACTTTTGAAGTAGCACGCGCGCAAGCCAGAAAGTCTGATGAAAAAATTGCCAATAACCAAGCTGGCGAACTTGAAGGCGTTCCTCTTGGGATTAAAGATTTATTTTGCACCAAAGATATTCGCACTACTTGCGGTTCAAAAATGTTGGAAAATTTTATCCCAACCTATGAATCAACCGTTACACAAAAACTACTTGATGCTGGCTCAGTTACTTTAGGAAAACTAAACATGGACGAATTTGCCATGGGTTCCGCCAACACTAACAGCTATTTCGGAGCAGTAATTAATCCGTACAAAAAGAAAAATTCCGATGAAGATTTAGTTCCCGGTGGTTCTTCTGGAGGCTCTGCAGCAGCAGTTGCGGCAAATCTATGTGCTGGAGCTACTGGCTCTGACACTGGCGGCTCAGTTCGTCAACCTGCAGCTTATACTAATATCGTTGGCGTAAAACCAACTTACGGACGTTGCTCGCGCTATGGCATGATTTCGTACGCTAGCTCGCTTGATCAAGCCGCAATTTTTGGTAAAGACGTTTACGATGCCGCTTTGTTGCAACGCATTATTTCTGGATTTGACAATAAAGATTCAACGTCAATTGAACTTGCAGTTCCGCAATTCGAAAAGCTTTTGAACTCAGACATTAAAGGCAAAAAAATCGGTATCGCTAAAGAATATTTTGTCAGCGGCATGCCTGATGAAATCGTTAAACTGTGGAATCGTGGTAAAGAAATATTACAAAAACGCGGTGCTGAAATTGTCGAAATTTCATTACCTCACACTGAATTTGCACCTGCAGTTTATTACATTTTAGCTTCTGCTGAGTGCTCTTCAAACTTGGCAAGATATGATGGTGTGCGTTACGGATTCCGCGCTGAAGGTGATAATTTAAATTTGGAAGAAATGTACGAACAAACTCGAGCTCAAGGTTTCGGCAACGAAGTTAAAAGAAGAATTTTGACCGGAACTTACGTACTTTCTGCCGGCTATTTCGACGCTTATTACAAAAAAGCACAAAGAGTGCGTAATTTAATTCGCCAAGATTTTATCGAAGCTTTCAAACAAGTTGATGCTATTTTAACACCAACCGCTCCAAGCGCAGCTTTCTCGATTAATGAATCAAAAACTTTGGGTAATTCTGATCCTGTCAAAATTTATCTAAATGACGTCTTCACAATTCCGGTAAATTTGGCTGGCTTACCTGCGATGTCAGTTCCTGCTGGTTTCGATCAAGATGGTTTACCGCTTGGATTGCAAATCATCAGCAAACATTTCGACGAACAAACCATGTTTGACGTCGCTTTAGCTTTGGAAGAAGGTTCAAAATAGCTTTTGAGCTTCTTAATTTTTAGAAGCTCAAAACTTTATTTTGTTACTAGAAGAAAAGCAGAAACTCCAAACGGAAATTTTATTTTACGCGCTAAAAAAATATCAAAGCTGAAAAGCAATTTCAGCAGCAGATTGATCGCTTGATTGTTAATGGAAGTCTCGCTCTTAGGCTTAAAACCAAAGATTTTTGATATTTTTCTGAACAAGAAAATCGGAATAAAAAGGAAGAAATTAAAATAATAACTTTCTACAACCTTCATTTCCGCATTAACAATTTTTGCACTTATTTCTTTGATGCGATAACGTCTTTTATGCATCAAAGTTTCATCATGATCACTCCATAAACTCATAAAACAAGGAACGGTAATAATTGCTAAACCTTGAGGTTTCAGAATACGTCTGATCTCTTCTATAGCTTTTTTCTCATCTTCGATATGTTCCAAAACATCCGTCGCTAAAATTATGTCATAGGAATTATCCGCAATTGATGATTTGCAAATATCACCAACGATAACTTTGCCCAATCCCTTTTCTTCACAGAATTTTTTTGCAAGATCGCTCAAATCAAAACCTTGGTAGTTAATAAAACCCATTTCGCGCAACAATCTTAAATTACTGCCAGATCCGCTCCCTATATCAAGAATTGATGAGTTTTTATCACGATTTTTGAGATAAAATTTTACCAACTTTCTACGAACTACAAACCACCAGTGCTCTTGCTCGATTTTCGATTCCGCCGCATAAACTTGATCTTGCATATTCTACTCTGCCTTTTCGATCACTTTTTCAATTAAATATAAAGGACGTAACTTTACTTCTTTAAAAACCCTTCCAACGTACTCACCAATTATTCCGATAAAGATAAAATTAATGCCGCCGATAAATAAAATTACACTCATTATTGATGCGTATCCGGGTACTGCTTGATTTGAAAAAATTCTGTCGAAAATAATTACCAACCCATAAATGAAAGAGAAAAACGAAAGCAATAAACCACAATAAGTAATTGCCCGTATTGGAAATGTTGAAAAAGAAAAAATTCCATCCAAAGCGTAGTTCATCAAAGACAGATAATTATACTTTGTTTTACCCTTCTTTCTAGGGCTTCTATCATATTTTACTGTAGTCGTACTATATCCAACCCAAGATAAAATACCGCGAGTAAAACGAGTTCTTTCGCGTAATTTTCTGATATCATTCAACGCGACTTTATCAATTAAACGGAAATCTCCGACATTTTGCGGTAAAGCGCGATCCATTATTTTTGCTGCCACTTTATAAAAAAGTGATGCCGTAATCCTTTTAAACCACGGATCATTACGGCTTACTCTTTCTGCCAAAACTATTTTATAACCTTCACGCCACTTCGCGATCATTTCTGGCAAAATATAAGGTGAATCTTGTAAATCAGCATCCATGGGTATTACAGCATCACCACTTGCGCAATCAAGACCAGCGGTAAGCGCAATATCTTTTCCGAAATTACGGGATAATTTTATGACCTTTAGATTCTTTTTGTGCTCGGCAATTTGCTTTAATAAATCGAAAGTTTTGTCCGAACTACCATCATCAACAGCAATAAATTCCCACGAGATGTCTTTTACTTTTTGCAATACTTCTTCTAGCTGAGAAAAATAACTAGGAATCGATTCTTCTTCGTTAAAAAATGGCGTTACGATTGAGATTAAAGGCTTCATCAAATTGCAAAGAATATTAGTTGTTTATCATCTGAAATAATTGGTTCTGACTTCGATTTTAACTTCATAAAGTTAAAAATTTCCCGCTCTTTTTGGACTCCGAATCTTGCTGCGTATAGTTCTCTATCTAAAAAAACCCCGGAAAATCCGTAATTTTTTATTTCGTTTATAAAATCATCAAGTGGCATACTTGTTACTTGTGTTTGCCATTTGTCAGCTTCTCTGCCAGCAATTGCTGGATAAGACCAACGCAAATTTTTTGAATGGAGATATCCCAAAAGAGATTTGTAATCATCCCTCTCCGGAAAACCAGATGCCGGTAAAACAAAAATCATCGAACTATCCGGCATAACTTTTTCTATTTCAGAAATGAAATTATGATGATTGAAATACTCTAATTTCATTTTTTCCGTCTGTGGATAGTCAGAATTTTTAGCTCCAACTTGGTCAAATATTCCTAAAATCATAACCACAAATATCGCTATTTGTGCGTAAACTCTTTTTCTGTTTTGGTTTTTGGAAATTATTTTATCAAAAATTAAAGCCATGAAAAATAAAGATATGAACCCTATAAAAACACAGAAGCGAGCATGGCTTCGAATCGTTGGGGCAACTAACGATATAAACATTACAAACCCTCCAGACAAAGCAAAAAGTACCGAGAATATATTTAGAGCTGATAAGTCATTGATCAAATCTTCTTGCTCTTCCAACCCAAATCTTTTGATCGTCTTTTTAATCAAAGAATTATTTTTCGAGTAATTTTTTCCAACTACCCAAATTAGCAAAGACATGAATCCGGTAGCTCCAATAATACCCAAACTTGATGAAGAGCGTTCTGGAAAGTCACTTCCGCTAAATATCTTCTCGTTAACTATATCCTTAATTTCTGCAAAATATTTCAAGTAATGATCTTGTACGGGTATAAAAATATCTATTAACCTCAAACCAAAAGTCTCACTATCTGCCGAAGACCTTAAACCAACCTGCGAATTAATACCGTTATCGATTTGATAACGCAAAGTCGGTAAATACAAAATCACTAAACACACAAATACAATACAGCATAAGAGGAATGGCGATGCATTATTTTTATCAAACAATTTATCGTACTTTAAAATTCGAATTAATAACGCGAACAGAAATATAATTATACTGTAATAGGCATAATAAACTCCATTATTTGCAGCAAAAATAGCGATCAAAAATGCGACAAAAAAATAGCGATTAAAATCAAAACAATATTGCTGTTTAGAGTTAATGGAAATTGCGTTTATTTTATCAGAAGTAATCCAGATTGCGACCATAATGGTCAGCGGTGCAATCGCATAATTTGACAAAAACAAATGCCAAGTTCCGCGGAGAAAATGATAAGGTAGGAAAGCGTATAAAACACTGATGCCTAATGCGACAAAATTGCTGATTTTAAAATGACGCAACACTGCAAAAGATGACAGGCTGATTAGAGCAAAAGTTATGAAAAAATAATAATTCACAACCGCGAAAGGATTGTGAAAAAACTTACTCAATAGTTGGACTATAAGCAGATTAAAAAGGTCAGACTGAATCGGAAAATCATAAATTGAGAATGGCTGAGTTAAATGAGGCAAACCGATGAAAGGATTAGTAAAAAAACCACCGGTATCAACAATATTTTTTGCGACAAAAAGATAAAACATCGCATCATTTTGATAGCTAAAAATTGGTATATTGAAGTCTAGCCGCCAAGATTTAGTGATCAGTACAATAGCTAAAACTGATAAAATAGGCGCCAAAACATAGGGAAATAATCTTTTTATTAGCTGCATTATTTAAGAAATTTACGTGAACTTTTTAATAAATTTTTACTAAATCATCGACTCTAACATTCAAATGAGCGCTCAATCTATGATTATTTTTGACATCCAACCCAAAACTTATTCTTCTTCTATTTTGTGAAAAAATCAAAATTTCACAAAATAGAAGAAACCAAAAAACTGCAAAACAGTAAGCGCTAACTAATCACGACTATTTCTTTGAAAAAATTTGATTTTTCGCCAACTCAATAAATTCATCAACGCTCATAACGCTTTGTGTTTCTTCACCAAGTTTACGCACGGAAACAGCATTATTTTCCGCTTCTTTTTTGCCGATCGCCAAAATATACGGCACTTTTTTCAATGAGTGTTCGCGAATTTTATAGCTGATTTTTTGCGCGTCTAAATCAGCTTCAACTCTAAAGCCATTGGCTTGCAATTTTTGCACAACTTGCGTTGCGTAAGAATCAGAATCGTTAGTAATTGTTGCCACAACCATTTGAGTTGGTGCCAACCAAAGAGGAAATTTACCGGCGAAGTTTTCGATCAAAATTCCGATAAATCTTTCAAAACTTCCTAAAATTGCGCGATGCAACATAACAGGACGCTGCCTTGTACCGTCTGATGCTACGTAAGTTGCGTCTAACCTTTCTGGCAAGATGAAATCAACTTGCAAAGTTCCGCATTGCCATTCACGTTTGATGGCATCAATCAAAGTGAACTCAAGTTTCGGGCCATAAAATGCACCTTCACCGGGATTAATTTCACATTCTAAACCAGCAGCTTTTACGGCTTCCGACAAAGCATTTTCGGCGCGATCCCAAGTTTCATCACTTCCTGCACGTTTTTCTGGGCGAGTGGAGAATTTAACTTTGACATTTTCAAAGCCGAAATCTTGGTAAACTTCTTTCAACAATTTGCAGAAAGCGACGGTTTCAGAATTGATCTGACTTTCTTCGCAGAAAATATGTGCGTCGTCTTGCGTGAAAGCACGAACACGCATAATTCCGTGCAGCGAACCCGAAGATTCGTTACGATGACAAGAACCAAATTCAGCCATACGAAGTGGCAATTGGCGGTAAGATTTCAATTCTTGGTTAAAAATTTGCACATGGCACGGACAGTTCATTGGCTTAATCGCTAAGGTTCTTTCTTCACTGTCCACCGTGAACATATTTTCGCGGAATTTTTCCCAGTGACCCGATTTTTCCCATAAAATACGATCAACCATTTGCGGCGTTTTAACTTCAACATAGCCGTTTTTTTCCAATTTTTCGCGGATGTAACTTTCAATTTGGCGATAAATTGTCCAGCCTTGCGGATGCCAAAACACTGATCCCGCTGCTTCTTCTTGCACGTGGAATAAATTCATGGCGCGACCAATTTTGCGGTGATCACGTTTTTCCGCCTCTTCCAACATGTGCAAATAGCTTTCCAACGACTCTTTGCTTTCCCAAGCTGTTCCGTAAACACGTTGCAACATTTCATTTTTGGCATCGCCACGCCAATAAGCGCCTGCTAATTTCATCAATTTGAAATGTTTGATGTGACCAGTTGAAGGCGCGTGCGGTCCGCGGCAAAGATCGATAAACTGACCTTGGCGATAAAGCGAAATATCTTCGTTCGAAGGAATTGAGGCGATAATTTCCGCTTTGTATTTTTCACCAATTGATTGGAAAAACTTTACAGCGTCATCACGCTTCCAAACTTCGCGCACCAACTGTTCGTCACGCTTTACAATCTCGTGCATTTTCTTTTCGATTTTTTCCAAATCCTCGAGTGCGAACGGAGTTTTGCGGGCGAAATCATAGTAAAAACCATTTTCGATTGCCGGCCCAATTGTAACTTGAGTTTCAGGGAACAACTCTTTCACAGCTTCAGCCATAATGTGCGCCGCATCGTGACGAATTACATCCAAAGCATCAGCGCCAGATTTTGGCGTAATAATTTCAATTTTAGCGTCATTTTCAATTACGCGAGAAAGATCGCGCGCTTCGCCGTTAACTTTAATTGCCAAGGCAACTTTAGCTAAAGAAGTTGAAATTGATTTAGCGATTTCGGCGCCGGTAACACCGCTAGCGTACTCGCGCGCAGCGCCGTCGGGAAAAGTAATTTTAATTTGCTGAGACATTTTTTGAGAAGATTCGATCTTGGGAACAAGTTTTGACGCAAGCTAAAGCAGCGATTTAAGTTTTTCAATCAATTGGAACACCATTTCATCGAAAAATCTTCCGCTGACAAAAAATCAACGTTGCATCTTTGCAATAATTGCTTCGGTACAATTTTAACTGTTCCGAAATATTGATCATGAGCGATCTTAATAACAGCTGGCGGCTGAGTGATACCGTTTAAATAATAGTTAACCAAAACCACTTTGCCGCTGATTTTACCCGCTAAGTAATCTTCACTTTTTTGAAAATTGCGGCTTTTTGGTAACAGATATTCAAGTTCGGAATTATTACCGTAGGAAATGATTGAGACTCCTTGTCTCTGCAAATCAGTTATTGCCGTAACTATTTGTTTTTGTTGCTGTAATCTTTCATCAGCCCCCAAGAAACCTTTTTTAAATAAATAGCTTATTTCCTGCTGACGCGAGGTAACAAGCATTGCTAAAAAAATCACAGCGATTGGGTATGCAAAAAGATTTTTCTTATGCCATTGCAACATTTGAATCAAAGTCACCAAACCGACTAAATAACAGCAAGACCCCAAAACTAAATAACGATAATGAGCTATTGAAAACACAAGCCACCAAATCAAATGCAAAAAAGATGCCAAAATCAACGCCAAACCCACATAAAATTGATGACGATTTTGGGAATTTTTATTTCTGTAAGCAGCGTAAATTAGATAAAAAGTGATGGGGAAAAAAACTTTGTGGGCGGGTTTTATAAATCTTTGCAAGTCAGCAATCCTAAGTCGAATTAAAGCTTCTATTTTGATGTTAATCTCACGCCCTGAAACCAACAAAGCTGCGTTGTTAAGATAAAATTTCTTGGTTTGCGTTTGTAAATTGACATAATTTTCCCATCCTAGATAAATTAATTTCGTCAATTCAAAAGTAATGTAAGGCAAAAGCGCACAAGCTCCTACACAGAAAATTTGAATTATTTTTTCACGCCAAGCTCTGACATTCGAATACAAAATAAAAAAGGCGTAGAACCCAGATAAAGTAGCAATTTCAATGGCAGAAATTGTTTTCATCATAAAAGCACAACCTAAAAACAAGCCTCCAATGCATGATTTCTGCGTTGAGTTACCGTCCGAAAATAAAATAAGTGTGGCGATAATCAGAGCTAGAAAAGCTGGAATTTCACCCATCAACAAATGCCACAAAATCAAACCATCCGTGTTAGAATTTCCATAGCTTCCAATTGAAAACAAAAGCACTAAAGCCAAAGAGCAGAAACTCCAAAAATATCGCTTTTGTGCATAAAAGAAATTTTTAGTCAGAACAAAAATGATAATAAGTTCCACCCAAATTATCAGAGAATTAGAGAAGTCTCCGACCCAATACTGATTACCGAAAATTTTGATCCAAAAAGCTGCCGGCAAAATCAAAAGTGGACCGACAGAAATTCCGAAATGAAATGGATAAGATTGGTCAAAAAATACCGCCGAATAACCTTCGCCATTAGCAACACTTTTTGCCACAATTGCGAAGAAAGAATCATCAAACCAAGAAGGATAATGCAGAGTATGAAAAACTTGGCAAAACAACAACCACAAAGCTAACGACGCCAATAGTATTTGAAAAAAAATACGCTGTGATTGAATCATAAATTATTTCTTAGCAATTGCGGCTAGATTGCCTATTGGCATTGGAATTGGTAAATAACCGATTTTGATTTTTTTCAAAAAACTTATTAGCGATTTTTTGCCCACAAATTTCGGCAATAATTTTATAACGTAAAAAAGTGGATAAGTATTAATGATAGAAAATACTTTAACTTCCTTGAAACCAGCAGATTCGAGCGCTTTGCGCAAACTTTGTGGGGAAAAAAGTTGCAAATGTTCGATGTCATAAATCGGCGATTTTTTGCCTAAAATGCGATTCACCACAGCTCGAAAATTATGAGCTACTACAAAAAATCGACCTTCTTCATTCAATAAATCATAAGCATCTTGCGCTACTTTTTTCGGATCAAAAACATGCTCAAAAGTTTGGAAACAGCTAATTAAATCAAATTTTTTTTCAGCAAAAATTTCTTTAGCAAAGAATCCTTTTTGAATAAATGGACGAACTCGCGCATCAGCAGTTTCAATAGCGGCTTGTGAAGGCTCAATTCCACGAATATTTCGGACACCCGCTTTTTGTAACTCGCACAAAAATTCACCGCCGCCAGTTCCAATATCCAGTGCTGAATCTATTGATGATTTTTGCGGTAAATATTTAGCATAAGTTTTGGCGGCGTATCCAGCTTCAATCGAACTGTCAAAAGATGCCGCTTCATATTGTGAATCAGTAACTTCGCGTGACAAAGCCGGATTTACGTAAAGCAAATCGCAATTTTCACACAAGTAAAAAGATAAATGAAAATCTTCCGGCTCTTTGCGCGAAGCGAAGCTGAAATCGTTTAAATGTTGCTCTTTGAAATTACCGGCGACTTGCAAATTTTTAGAATCATTACCGCAAATAGCGCAGAATTGTTGAGTAAGCTTCATGTTATTTTCTGCCAAAAATATTGTTCAAACCAATGCTATCAGCGATTTGTCCGCGCTTGATTATACTTTTGCGTACAAAATGTGGACGACCCTTCACCTCTTCAAAAATTTTGGCGATATATTCTCCCAAAATGCTGACGGCAAAAAGATTAAATGATCCGAAAAAAATTATTAGAATTAGTGTAGTAGTTACACCATGTGGCGCTGAATCTGGATAGAATATTTTTAGCAAAATTTGTGCCAACATTAAAATTGCCGAAACGAACAACATCAACCATCCAAAACTGCTAAGCATGTTGAGCGGCGCAAAGCTGAAAGAAAAAATTCCTTTCTTTGCCCAACCAATATTTTTGAAAAAATTATTGGTTGTGCGTCCGAATTTGCGTTCAGGTCGAATATAATCAACACCGGTTTGCTTGAATCCAGCGTAAGCACGCAGACCTCGCAAAAACAAATCACGCTCCGGAAATTTCAACAAAACTTCCACAACTTTGCGATCCATCAAAGCGAAATCTCCGGCATCTTTTGGAATGTTTATGTAAGAAAATTTAGCGAAAATACGATAGAAAATCTTGTAAAGAATTTGCATGTAAAAAGGTGCATCGCGCTTGATACGACGGCCGTAAATCACTTCATAACCTTCACGCCATTTTTCAACAAACTGTTCAATCATTTCTGGCGGATCTTGCAAATCTCCATCCATCAAAACGCAAGAGTTTTTAGTCGATAAATCCATACCACTTTTAAACGCCGCTTGCGAACCGAAATTGCGCGAATGCGAAATTCCAACAACACGAAAATCGCGCTTCGAAATTTCCGCGATAACTTCTTCGCTATTGTCAGGCGAGCAGTCATTGACGAAAATTATTTCGTAATCGAGCTTTAATTTGGCCATCACCGCAGTAATGCGTTCATACATTTCCGTAATAGCTTGAGCGTCTTTGTAGCAAGCGATCACCGCTGAAATTGAATATTTACGATCTAACTCATCTTGGGGCTTTTTGGTAGAAATTGCATTGCCATAAATTGCTAAATTTTGCCGCACCCAATTGGTCATTTTTTGCAAACCTTCGCGAAGAGAAATGCTTGTTTTCCACGATAAAACTTGCGCTGATTTCTCGGTATTAGCGTACCAATCCTCAACATCCCAGGCATGAGCTGGATAATTAAATTGCGGTTCGCCATCAATTGCAAAAATTTCTTTCGCTAAATTGGCAATGTCCAAAATTGTAGTTTTTACACCCGAACCAATGTTAAAAGATTCACCATAAAAATTTGGCTGCAGATTAAAGGCGGCATCAATAAAAGCTTGGCAAGCATCATCAACATAAACAAAATCGCGCGAGATTTTGGGATTAGCAAAAGGGTTAAACTGCTTTTGCAATCCTTTCAAAATAACTTGCGGCAATAAACGAGAAGAATCTTCGTACGGCCCGTAAACCGAATAAAGACGGAGATTTGCCGTCTTCATACCTTTCTTTTTGCCGTAAAAATAAACTAAATTAGCTGCTGTTGCTTTCGTCACTGAATAATGACTATTAGCACTTAAAACTGAATTTTCGTTTGGCCCTGAAGCATTATCACCATACTCCGAAGAACTGCCCGCGTTGATAAAACAATCAACATTACTTTCAAAACAACGACGTAAAAACTTTTCAAAAAAAATGACGTTAGTTTTGTAAATCAAATCGACATCATTTTGGAAAGAATAAGCACCGTAAGCCGCACAATTGAAAACCGTTTTTGGTTTTATGCGACGCATCAAGTTATCGAGATTTTCATCAAGTAATAAATCACCCTCTATAATGTTAGATGATTCTATTCCTTCCAACCTCCATGCCGGTAAATGCGAAACAGTTCCGAACACATCATTACGATATTGCAGTAACATTCGCAATAAATTAGCCCCGATAAATCCGCTAGCTCCAACTATCAAAATTGGGCCTTTAATCTTAATCACTTTGTGCTGCAAATCTTGTGTCATCAAAAACAAAAATAATTTTAGGACTAAACCGTTATAGAAAAGAAAGAAACATTACTGGGAATAACGAATTATCACTATACCAGAACCACCACTACCACCAGATGCAGTAGCATAGGCTCCTCCGGCTCCTCCACCTCCAGTGTTAGCTCCTCCATTTGGCACAGTTAAAGAACCTCCGCCTCCCAAACCACCACTACCGAATCCAGGACAATTACCACCTACTGGATCTGGACAATATCCGTTATTATACACGTTACCGCCGCCACCGCCGCCACCGCCATAGTAGGTATTAGTTCCAGTTATATTGTATTGAACACCATTTCCTCCCTTTGCACCGGTAGTACCAGAACCATCACCACCAACTGCACCAGCACCACCGCCACCACCGCAACCATAGTTAGGACCAGAACCTGGTGCACCATATCCACCTCTATTTCCTTGCCCTGAAGTTGGAGTTCCAGGAGTTGCTCTGCAAACACCACCCGTAGAGCCACCATTTGAAGAATTGCCGGAGTAAAAATTTGGTCCAACACCTCCACTTCCTCCAACAGCAACTGCCAGAGTCCCAATAGATGAATTTGCACCAGTGCCTCCGGTACCGCTACTTCCACCTGTTCCACCCGTTCCTCCATTTCCAACAGTTACGGCATAAGAAGAAGAAGCGACTGACAATGAAGCATTATATAAAACACCGCCGGCACCACCACCAGCAGCACCAGAACGATATTCACCGCCGCCGCCACCACCACCACCGGCAACAACTAAGGCAATTACTGTCTTAGCGCCAGCGGTTGAGCAATCGAGGGTACCTGAAGTAGTAAAAGTATGAACCGTATCAGTAGTGCCGGCCGGATGGGTAATCGTACCTCCACTACACATCGAGTAACAAGAACCAGAATTAATAGTTGGAGAACCTCCATTAACTGTACAAGTATAGTTAACTGATCCGTAATAACTAGCTGAAGCATTGCAAGCCTGTGTACCACTCCCAACCGCAACCTTCGTTCCATTTGTAATACCACTAACCCCAGAAAAACTACACTCAACAGCTTGACACTGCGTACCATTCATCTCAAAACCTAAAGCACAAGAACATGCACCAGAATGACTAAAAGCACCGTTAGAACAACTATAAGAAACTGAACCAGAATAGTTACCAGCACTATCACAAGTTAAAAATCCAGAACCATCAGGAACTGTAGAAGCAGTAATACCTGTAATTGAAGGCACCGAACATGAAATCTGACATCCAGAATCACTCACCTTACCACCAACACAACTTGAACCTAAAACAGATGATCCAACATCTCTCAGTATTGTAACATTCCATTTTTTGCCCAAATAATCTTCAACCGACTCACGCTCGTCCTTACTCAAAGCACGCGCAAAAACTACAACCTCACCAATCTGACCAGCATAAGATTTACCAATCGCCAAATCTGTCATACCAGATAAACTACTAACATCCTCTGAAACACCAGCCAAAATACCATTAATGTAAGTCTTCTTCCCAGAAGATCGATCATGCACAAAAGTAAATATCTTCGCCTTCCCTACCGACTCAGCATAAGAAGTTAAAAATGAATCATAAGAGTTATCCGAAGAATGTCCGTGAACAACAGTACCATCAACACTATAACCTAAAACCAAATTTCTATTAGATGTAGAATTATTAGGAGATGTCGAATCACCAATAAAATAGTTTTCGCTTTTTCCACTATCGCGCTGCTCAAGAACAAAAATCGTGTAATTCGTATTATTCAAAACAGATCCATCAACCGTAAAATAATCATTCACTCCATCAAACTTAACCGCTTGAATCCCGTTAATACTGTTAGAATAAGTTGGATAATTACCTTGATTAGCCTGCACAGCATTGTTTTTATCCACAGCATTACGCACATCATACCATGAACTCAATGTAGAAGAATCACTACTCTCAGAATCCTTAAAACTTCTTTCCAAACTACTCTCCAACCACAAAACTGAATCAGAAATACTATTGATAGGAGAAGATATAGTTAAATTCTGAGCAGTAGAAATCTTGAACCTCTTAATCAAAGCACTTGACCCAAGAACACCAACAACCAACGCCCCAATCACCAAAATAACAATCGCCATCTCAATAATCGTAAAAGCTTTTATTTTACTACTGTGCTTAACTAATTTCATTAGTCTTAAAAAAGAGAATTAATAAATATAAGCCATCCTAGTTTACTTACTTGTAAACTTCATTATTTCTCTGTGAGTCAGTCCCGATTCTTGACGATGGAAATTTTGCGATCCATAAAAGCCCGAAACATAACCTTGAGCGTGAAGATGAGAAAATGATTTTAACACGATGTTGTCCTGTAAAATCAACGACGCAGTTATTTGTCCTACACCACTTTGAGCAACATGTTCTTCTACAATACACAAACTTTGATTTTGCAGCTCTGTACGCAAATTGCTGGGTAATTCAATATTTTTCGACAACTCGCAAACCACCCAAACTGTTGGACGCTCGGTCTCTTCAATATTGCGTAATTCTATCAAAATATCACTCGCAATTGCACCGCATAAAATTGCGATGCCTTTTTTACCATTTAAAAGTTTACGCCACGGCGCGTAAGAAATTAAACCGCAGTTTTTGGCGTAACCCAGACGCAAATAACTTGGACGTTTTATTTTTGTGATTTGATTAATCATCGCGCCAACATCTGAATCAAACGCTGGCACAAAAGCATGCATATTTTGCAAAGTCAAAAGCGCGCCATAATCTTCAATCGCGTGATGAGTTGCGCCCATAACTCCGTAGCCATAACCACCACCGTTTCCGACAATCGTTACTGGCAAATTGTGCAAACAAACATCATTTCTAATTTGTTCGAAAGGTCGAGCAAAGGCAAAAGGCGCGATGCTGTAGCAAAAAACTTGCAACCCAGTTTTAGCAATTCCCGCCGCAACTGAAACCATATTTTGTTCAGAAATTCCGACATTAATAAAATAATCACCCAGCTTTTCTTGCAATGGTTCCAAAGCCTTAAAACCTAAGTCGCCGGTTAAAAATACAAATTTCTCTTCCCCAAAAGAACGCAACATTTCCGCGCAAAAAACGTCTCTCATAAATTTTCAATCTCCTTTTTCGCCTGATTATACAAATCTTCATTCAGCGGCAAATAGTGCCATTGCATCTGATTTTGCATAAAAGAAACGCCGTGACCTTTGATGGTTTTTATCAAAAAAATTTGTGGACGTGCTGATTTTTGTGAGAGCTTTGCCAAATCATTTTCGTTGTGACCATCAATTTCAAAAATATCAAAATTGAAGGCGGCAAAAACTTTATGCAGCCTTTCTAAATCAAGCGAGGCAACTTCTTGCGTTGATCCAAAACCTTGCAGGTGGTTGCAATCAACCAGTAATTTTACGTTATTTAATTGATGATGATTTAGGAAAATTAAAGCTTCAAAATTGCTGCCTTCTTGCCATTCGCCATCAGAAGTTAAACAAAAAATTTCAGCGTCATTTTTTTGCAATCTATTACCCATAGCCACGCCACAAGCCAAGCCAAAACCGTGACCTAAACTGCCCGTAGCAAAAGGAATTTCCGCAAATGAATTAAGCGGCGGATGTCCTGCTAATTTTGTTTGATCTTTGTGAAAAGTTTTTAATTGCTCATCACTAATTTTATTCAGACTCCACAAAGTTGTGTAAAGTGCTCCGGCAGCGTGACCTTTCGATAAAATGAATTGGTCATCTTTTTGCATAACAAAATGATGCAAATACAACATCGCATCCAGCGCTGACAAATTGCCGCCGATATGGCCAACGCCAGCTTCGAAATGCATTTTCAATAAGCGCAAAATCGCGTGTTTTCTTAAATCGGAAAATTTCATGAATTACTAGTTTATCAAAAAATATTTTTGAAATTGTTCGCGCCGAATCTCTAACTTGCAATTCATGCATATAATTTTCACAAAAAAATTTTTGAAGCTGTTCAATAATTTTACTAGTTTGCGCGCCATCCAAATAAACTAGCCGTCAACTCGAGATAGATAAAATCAGAAACGCCACCTCTGCCAGCATTTTTGGCAAATTTACCTGGCTCAAAGTGAGCGTATCCTAAAGTCGCGTTGAGATATTCATTGATTTGATAGTGACTACGGAAATCAAAATCCCAGCCAATTTTATCACCGCTTGCTCCATTTTTGTCGCGCAAATCATTGCCTCTTCTCCAACTATCCGTAGCACTTGCTAACCAATAATGGCTATAGCTGCCTTCCATGCGAATTTTATTATGTGGCTGAATTTCAAATCTAGCTTTCGCAGCTTTGATATTTTCCCACTCGATTGTGTTCGAGTTCGACCAAGGTCGATTAAAACCATAAAATCTTTCAAAACGCTGATTTTTATTATCGTCAGCATTTTTATCACCGCTGGCATAAAAATAAGAAAGGCTAAGTCGTGGTTTGGATTTATAGTTATATTTTTGTCCAATCTCAGCAGAATAAGCTGTTGCAAGATGTTTTTGACTATCAACTTCGCCGAATTGATAAACCCCGATTAGATCATAATCAAAGTTGCTTTCTCCGATATCACCGAAAGCTCGCACGCCGGGAGAATTGATTTTACGTCGGTTCAAAACTTGCGACTTTTCTTGATCCATTACGAAATAAAAAGGCTGAATCGTAATTTTATCAGACCATTTACGCCAATTTAAGATTGTTGCATATATCCACTGATTTTGGTTTGGATGATCATTTGCGTTCATCGATTCTATAACCGGCTGCAAAGCAAAACTATCAATCTGCCAATCATTATTTTGAGTTCCAATTATTGTACGAAAACCTTGAAAATTAGTTCCTGTATTGCCCCATTCATCACGCGCTAACAACTTACGATCGATAACTTCAAATGCCATCCGGCCGGCTCTAAAGCTAATTGGCCGATCTAGTAAAACAGGATCTTTGAAATAAAGCTCACCATAGGCTTGAAAAACATCGAGCTTATTAACGTCAGTCGTATTTCTAGCAAACTTACCTCCCATAACTCGCGAATCTTGCAGCTCGATAGCAAAACGCAAAGGATCTAAAATATTTTTAACACCGAAATAAGCCTGAGTTCGATGCAAAGACTGGTGATCTGAAGTGTCAATTCCGCGACGAAAATCATTGTAACGATTTTCAAATCTCACGCGGTGATTCAAGCCCAGATCAATCCAATCAATCTTTTCGAACTCTTTAATACCAGTTTTATCAAGCTGATTTACATAACGTGGAGGATCAGACTCTGGGTTAGAACTATAACTTTTGGAACGAATATAATAGTTACGTTTTTGTTGGGTAACCTCTTTCTCTAATTCTTTTGCCAACTCATTTGCGAAAGCAGGATTAGCTCCTAAAAAAAGCAATGCTGTAGCAGTTAAAGTAATTTTTTTCATTACGTTTGGGGAACTTATTTTACCAAAAACTCTGCAACAGAATTTTACCCATCACAATTTAAAGCACCAATACAGCAAAACAATAGCCGTTGTTTACCTTTTATCCTTTCAAATATTTTCGAATTATAAGCACCTAGGATTCGAAATTTTAGCACTGGTGTCATCTTGTTTGTGAAAAGCATTGATATTGCAGCCTCTGTGACGCCTTGCTAAAAATGCTTTTTTGAAAAAGATCTTCCTGATCCAGATTTAAGATATTTCTCAAATTTTATGGCTTTTTCTTCATCATTAAAAGCACAGTAGAAATCTAATTTCCAAGGTTTGAATTTGTTTGTGTGAGGAGATTTACCAGAGTTGTGGTCGATTAATCTTTTTTTGAGATTAGCTGTGAAGCCTATGTAAATTTGGGAAGGATGAGGTATAGATTTGAGGATGTAGGTGTAGTGCATTTTCTTAGGGTGATAAGAATTAATACTGAGTTTGTTAGAAGGGCCCTCCTTCGCTTAAGGATTTCCGTCTATTATTCTAACAATTTCTTAAGATAATAAAAACTAAAGTTAGCTTTCTTGAATAAAGCCCTCCTTCGCTAAAGCTACGGCGGGCAGCCTTCGCTCTAACAATCTCCGTCTGTCAGTCCCGCCCGCTGGGCTGGCCTGCCAGCCGAAGCTCGTAAGAGCGAAGGCTGGTGGAGCTAACGAGAGTCGAACTCGTGACCTCTTGCATGCCATGCAAGCGCGCTACCAACTGCGCTATAGCCCCTTAAAAAACATTATTTGCCGTGATTTTGGAAGGCGCACATAAAATATGCGGAGATAAAAAACTGCAAGTTTTTTCCTTACTTTCCTTCAACGTAAGTAACTGCCTTGCCTTTGCGCACCAAAATGTACTTTGTGTCCCAAAAAGTTTTGTAGGCATAAATAGAATCACCAGCACGATAATGACAGGTGAACTTTTTTCTCATTTTGCTATGAACCGCATCAGAAACTCGCGAAGTTCCAAAAGTATCATAATACTGTTGCGCTGTGTTTTGTTCATAGTCCGAAGGTGCCCAACACATACCACTGCCTCCGTCAACGCAAGAAGATGACAGTAACAGAATTATAAAAAGAAGTTGTTGTATTTTCATTTCAGAAACAAATTTTAGCCAATGTCGATCGCTATACCAATCGGATAATATCAAAATGTCTTCGCTTAAAATAATTGCAACAATGTCTCTAAATTTTGCCTGGTTCGCCTTAATATTCGCCGGAATTTGCGAAGTGATTTGGGCTTATTTTTTGAAACAATCCAAAGGTTTCAGCGAAATTTTGCCCACCATTTTATTCATTATAACCCTAACTGTTAGCATGTTTTTGCTCGCCATTTCTATAAAATCGATTCCGCTCAATATCGCTTATCCAATTTGGACTGGCATTGGTGCTGTAGGATCCGTATTGCTCGGGATTATTTTTTTTGGCGAAACACTTTCACTAACAACCGCAATTTTTTTAACCATGATTATTGGCGGCGTTGTCGGACTTAAATTTTTCTCTTAAATAAATGAATAATAGTCAGCTGGTTGACAGCAAAAAGAAGTTAATCTTCTTGATATTAGTGCTAGGAAGTGTCACCGCCATTGGACCGATGACAATTGATATGTACTTGCCCGCATTTGCGGCAATTTCTCATAGCTTCGCGGCGCCAGAAAATTTAGTACAGTTATCGCTCACAACTTACTTCATCGGATTATCTTTAAGCCAACTTATTTACGGCCCCATAATTGATCGTTATGGCAAAAAATTACCGCTTTATGTCGGTTTGTCGCTCTTCATTATTTCGTCAATTGCTTGTTGTTTTGCCCATAATATTTACGAATTAATTTTCTTCCGCTTTTTCCAAGCGATGGGCGCGTGTATTGGTGTTGTCGCGCCACGCGCAATTGTACGAGATATTTTTTCACCGCAAGATTCTGCTCGAATTTATTCTCACCTAATGTTGGTAATGGGTTTAGCACCAATATTAGCGCCGATTGTCGGTGGCATAACTTTAGCACATTTTCATTGGAAAGCGATTTTTGTTATTTTGGCTGCGTTTGGTTTGATTTGTTTAATCATCAGTAAATTCGCTATTCCAACCACTCGACAACCAAATAAAGACGACAAACTAAGCGATGCTTTTTCACGTTATCGCGGAATTTTACGCGACAAAACTTTCTTGCGCGCTGCTCTGAGCGGCTCATTTATTATGTCTGGATTATTTGCCTATATCACCGCCGCGCCCTTTGCTTATTTAGAATTTTTCGATCTTTCGCCATCACAATTTAGCCTTCTTTTTTCGCTTAATTCTTTGGGTTTTATTGCCGCAGCGCAAATCAATGCTCGCCTCTTAAGAAAATATTCCATTCACAATATCGTTCGTAAAACTTTGTGGATTCCTGCAGCCGCCGCAACTTTACTTTTTGCTTACTCGTTCACTAAATTGCCCCAAATTATTCCTTTCACAATTTTTCTATTTGCCTTTGTTGCCAGCATTGGCTCAGTTTCGCCCAATACTTCTGCCTTGGCTTTGTCAAATCAATCAAAACACACCGGATCAGCCTCTGCTTTGCTTGGAACTATCCAATTTGGCTGTGCTACAATCATATCGTTTTTAGTCAGTAAACTCCACGACGGTAGTTTGACTTCAATGGCGATTGTTTTGCTATTTTGTGCCACAGCTTCCAACTTGTGCTATCGCGTGATCTCAAGTGAAAATCATTCCTGATTTTTTACTGATTCAAAGCCAGGCAAACTTTTTCAATAATTGCGTTGGTTAATATACGCTTGTCTGCAGGAATTCTTATAACATCTCGATCCATAACCAACAAGCCTTGAGCTATTATTTTAGCAAAAGCATTTTGATCAAAAATATCGCCAAAATTTTTGTTAAAATGATGCAAAAATAAATCTTCAGAAATACCATCGCGCAAACGCAAACCCATTAAAATCAACTCTTCGAGCAATTCTTGCGGTGAAATTTTTTCGATTTTTTGAATTCCCGCGCTTACTTCTTCAACTTTTTTTCGCCACATTAAAGGCTCGTGAAGCATTGTAATTGCTGATCTTTGCAATTCATTTTCAAAATAAACTCGTGAATGCGCTCCGGCACCAATTCCCAAATAATCACCACCTTGCCAGTAAACTAAATTATGACGACATTCGAAATTTTTTCGGGCATAGTTGGAAACTTCGTAAAGCTCTAAGCCATTGTCTTTTGTGATTTGGTTGGTCACTTCATAAAATTCAGCGCTTAAATTTTCATCAGGCATAACGAATTCTTTGCGCGCGAATTGTGAGTAAAACTTTGTCCCTTTTTCAATTGTCAGCTGATAAAGCGACAAATGTTTAGTGTTGAAATTGATCGCGCGCAGTAATTCTTCACGCCAAGCAGCTATTGTTTGCTGCGGTCTGGCGTAAATTAAATCGAAGGAAAAATTATCAAAAATTTTTGCGGCATTTTCGATAGTTTTAATCGCTTCAGCACTTGAATGTTCACGCCCTAAAAACTTTAAATCTTGATCGTTCAAAGCTTGAATACCAAGCGACAAACGATTCACGCCAATCTGGCGCAAAGCTTGAAATTTCGCGCTTTCTGAAGATGTTGGATTGGCTTCTAAAGTTATTTCACAATTTTCGTCAATTGGCCAAAGCTGCGCGATTTTCTGTAAAATTCCCGCCACCAAAAATTCTGGCATTAAAGACGGCGTACCGCCTCCGAAAAAAATCGTCACCACTTTACGCGGACCAATTTTTTGAGCAAAAAATTCTAATTCACTCTCATAAGCTTGCAGAAATTTTTTGTGATCAACCCCATCACGAACATGGGAATTGAAATCGCAATAAGGGCATTTCGACTTGCAGAAAGGGTAATGAATATAAATGGATAGTGGTTTCATCACAATTGCCTTGAAGTAATTATTTTTTGATAGAAATTATCATTATCTTTTCTTAATCCAATTTTTCCAAAAAATGCTTCAAATCGCAATCGTAGTTTTCCGCGAAATTTTAGAAATTTCTTTGATTCTCGGAATTTTAACAGCCGCCACTAAAGAAATTGACGGCCGCACTAAATGGCTAATTGGCGGTTTGTCGCTTGGCGTTATCGCCTCTTTAATTTTAGCATTTTTCACTGATCGCATCTCGGAAAGTTTGGACGGCATGGGCCAAGAATTCTTCAACGGCCTGATTTTAATGTCCGCTGCCTTTATGATCGGCTGGACAGTTTTGTGGATGCAAAAACATGCCAAATCAATTTCCGGCGAGCTCAAAAGATTAAGCAATTCGGTGCGTGAAGGTAAAAAACCACTTTATGTTTTAGCAGTCGTTGTCTTTTTATCAGTATTGCGTGAAAGCGCAGAAATCGTGCTTTTCACTTACAGCTACTTTGTTTCTGGAGCCTCAATTAATGAAATAATCGCTGGTTTGTTAATCGGCATCACACTTGGCTCTGCGGCTGGTTTGGCTTTGTATTTCGGAATTATCAAAGCTTTCGGCAAATATTTCTTCATCGTTACCACTTGGTTGTTGGTGTTTTTGTGCGCCGGAATTGCCATGCAAGGAGTTGGCTTTTGGATCAACGCTGAAATAGTTCCGGCCCTTGTTAACCCTGCTTTTGACGCGTCACAAATTTTATCCCAACAAAGCTATTTTGGTAAATTCTTAAACATGTTTTTTGGTTATATCGATCAACCAAGCGGCATGCAGCTGATCGTTTATTTCGCAAGCTTGGCAACTTTGATTTTAGGATTGCGCATCGCCAAAAAAATGTAGTGATCTACATTTTTTTTGCCGCCGGAATCGCACCATAAGTTATCACAGCTGAAGCACCAGCACGTTTGAAACACATCAAACTTTCTAAAAACAACGTATCAAAATCAAAAGCACCTTGAGCTGCTGCGTGTTTCATCATGGAGTATTCGCCGCTCACTTGATAGGAAATTATTGGTAAATGAAAATTCTGAGAAGCGCGGCAAACTATGTCTAAATAAGGCATTCCCGGTTTAACAATAATCATGTCAGCGCCTTCTTCAACATCCATTTGAATTTCGCGCATTGCTTCATCAGAATTTCTGAAATCCATTTGATAAGTTTTTTTGTCTTTTTGACCTTGGGCTTTCTTTAAATTATTTGCTGATCCAACCGCGTCACGAAATGGCCCGTAAAAACTCGAAGCGTATTTCGCAGCGTAAGAAGTCAAACCAACATTAATGAATCCTGAATCATCAAGCGCATCACGGATTACCGAGATTCTGCCGTCCATCATGTCGGAAGGTGAAACTATGTCGCAACCAGCAGCAGCTTGCACTAAAGCTTGTTCACACAAAACTTCAATTGTCGCATCATTTTCAATTTCACCGCGCTGATTAACTATGCCGTCATGACCGTGAGCAGTGTATGGATCAAGCGCTACATCAGTAATAACGCCAATCTCTGGCACTGCGTCTTTTATCGCAGTAATCGTTCTGCACATCAAATTTTTTGAGTTTTTCGCTTCTTTGCCGGCGTTATCTTTGAGTTTTTGATCAATCACCGGAAACAACATCAAAGCCGGAATTCCCAGTTTATGAGCTTCTTTGGCTTTTTTAACAATTCCATCAATTGAGAAGCGTGAAACGTCAGGAAGTGATGCAACTTTTTCTTCTTTATTTTTGCCTTCAATTACGAACATCGGCAAAATTAAATCGCTTGGCGTCAAAACATTTTCCGCAATTAAATTGCGAATCCACGGCGCTTGACGATTTCTTCTCAAACGTGTTTGCGGGAAAGTGCCAACAGAAAAATTTGTCATAATTGTTTGAAATTCGTATATTTAAAAATAGCTTGATGCGACAATTGCAACCTAAGTAACAAACTAATCAAAGCCGGTTTTAACTTCCATGAAAAATATTTTAGAAGAAATTTACCAACACAAACTTGTTGAAGTGCGCAATCGTAAAAAAGAGCTTTCAGTTCAGCAAATCTGCGAGCGCACTAAATGTTTAGAAAAACCTCGTGATTTTTTCGCTGCACTTAAAGCCAAAGATTTTCGCAGCGAAGTTGGTTTGATTTGCGAGATCAAAAAAGCCTCGCCTTCTCACGGAATAATTCGAGAAGACTTTAATCATCTCCAAATTGCTCAAGATTACAAAACTGGTGGCGCGACTTGTTTGTCAATTTTAACTGACGAAAAATATTTCCAAGGCAGCAATCAATATTTACAAGAAGTGCGTCAAAGCTGCGATTTACCGATTTTGCGCAAAGATTTCATGGTTGATACTTACCAAATTTACGAAGCAAAAATGTTGGGTGCTGATTGTATTTTGCTGATCGTTGCCATGCTTGATGATCAAAAATTAGCCGAACTTGAGCAATGCGCTTTTGATTCTGGCTTGTCGGTTTTAATCGAAGTGCACAGTGAAGAAGAATTGCAACGCGCATCAAAACTAAAAAGTAAGCTTCTCGGCATCAATAATCGCGATCTCAAAACTTTGAAAGTTGACGTAAAAACTTCATTACTGCTTTGCGAACAAGTGCCAGATGATTATGTTTTGGTTTCTGAAAGCGGCATCAAAGACACTTTAGACGTAAAATTATTGCAAGAAGCCGGCATCAACTGTTTCTTGATTGGCGAGCATTTTATGCGTCAAAAAAACATCGTTAAAGCAGTTCAAGATATTTTAAATTAAAACATCATCGCCAATCGTTTTGCGATCTTTTGCAAAAACCTATTGAGCCAAACTAAGTGGTTTTTTTAGTCGGTTTTATTGCACGAATATACATCTTAAACCCAAGAGCTGCAAGTACTGAACGAAAAGTTGATAAAGTTGGATTGCCTTTTTCTGATAACATTTCGTAAATATATTGGCGACTCAAACCCGTTTCTTTGGCAAGTTTTGTAATGCCTTTGGCAGCGGCGGCTTGTTTTAGAGTTTCACGCAAAAAGAAATCATCTCCGGTTTGTATATAATCTCGGAAAGTGCGTTTGATGGCTAAATGCATAAACTCAGAATCTTTTTTCATCATTTCTGACGTCAAACTATCCCAAGTTGGAAACTCTCTTTTTTTACTAAGCTTTTTTTGCATTCTTGTAATCCTCCCAAAATAATTTTGCTTTCTTTATGTCATTTTTTTGACTCGCTTTATCTCCCGCGCACAACAGTAAAACAACTTCTCTGCCATCAATTCCATAATAAATTCTATATCCTGAAGCTAAGTGAATTCTGATTTCAAACACACCTTCTCCTAAATTTTTATAATCTCCAAAATAGCCAATTTTGATTTTTTCTATTCTGTCGTAAACGCAATCTTTGGCAACTGGATCAAGCTTCTTCATCCATTCGTAGAATGGAATTCTTCCGCTACTACTTGCGTAATAAAAAATTTTTCTTGGTGTTAAAAACATAATAAATTTGATCGTGGTGATATAAATTTATGTCATGTATACACGACAAAATTTGCAATAGTCAAAACAAATTTTCATTGCTTGAAGATGAAGTTTTAAGAATTTAGAATCTGTCGGCGTTCCTTTAAATTCAAATATTCTGACATGTTCAAAATCGCAATCATTGGCAGACCAAATGTTGGTAAATCTACTTTATTCAATAAATTGGTTGGCAGAGCTTTCGCTATTACTGACGACACACCTGGCGTAACTCGTGACCGCAAAGAAGCTCGCGCTAAACTTGGCCCAATAGAATTTATGGCAATCGATACCGCTGGCTTAGAAAATCAAATCACCGACAAATCACTTGAAAAAAGAATGATGGAACAAACCGAAGCCGCAGTTGCCGACGCCGATTTGTGTTTATTTGTGGTTGATGGCAAAGAAGGTGTTACCAACAAAGATTATTTTTTCGCGCAATGGCTCAGAAAACTAGACAAAAAAACCATTTTACTTGCCAATAAATGTGAAAATTTAAACGAAGAAGTTTTCGGTAGTGAATATTATAAATTAGGCTTTGGCAAACCAACAGCGATCTCGGCTGAACATAAATTAGGCTTTGGCGATATTTACGAAAAAATCGCTCCCGATATCGAAGAATATGAAGCTAACTTCGCCGAAATCGAAAATGATGAAGATTCAGAAAAAGCGCCTTTGCAAATCGCTATTGTTGGTCGTCCCAATGCTGGAAAGTCAACTTATCTCAACAAAGTTTTAGGCGAGGATCGTTTAATTACTGGCCCAGAAGCCGGAATTACTCGCGATGCAATTGCCATCAATTATGAATTTCGCGGTGAAAAAATTAAACTAATCGACACTGCGGGAATTCGCAAAAAAGCTAACGTAACGCAAAAACTCGAAAAACTCTCAACCCTTGATAGTTTTCGTGCCATTCGCTTTGCACAAGTTGTTATTTTGTTAATTGATGCCAACTCTTTGCTTGATCATCAAGACATGGCTTTAGCTGGTGAAATTTTGAAAGAAGGCCGCGGTTTGGTTTTTGCGATTAACAAAATTGATTCCGTAAAAGGCGATAAAGAAATTTTTATGCGAGAAGTGCGCAAACAAATTCAATCACTTTTCCCTGAAATTGACGGCGCTGCGATTGTCGGAATTTCAGCGCAAAATGGTTATAATGTCGAAAAATCTTTGGATTTCGCTCTACAAACTTATGCGCAATGGCAAACCTATTTACCAACCACCAAGTTGATGGATTGGCTCAAAGACGCTGAATCTAAACACCCGCCGCGCCTTTTCAAAGGCAAAGCCATCAAGTTGAAATACGCGACGCAAATCAAAAAACGTCCGCCAACAATTGCTGTTTTCACCAATCACATCAAACCTTTAGAAGGCGCTTATCAACGTTATTTGGTCAATCATTTACGTGAATATTTTGACCTCACCATGACGCCAGTGCGTTTAATTTTCCGTAAAAGCGAAAACCCTTTTGCTGACAAAAAGGAAAAAACTTTCTCAAAAAAACTGCACGTTAGTAAGAAAAAATAACCAAATTTATGCTTAAAAAAATCGACAGCAAAAAAGTTTTCGGAGTGTCTTGTGACTTTGAAGTTAAAGCTTTCCCAGAAAAGTCTGAATTTGTCCCCGCAATTGATGAAAATTATCTTTTTGATCCAAAAACCACTCTGGCAATTTTAGCCGGTTTTGCTTTCAACAGCCGCGTTTTAATTCAAGGAATGCACGGAACTGGTAAATCAACTCACATCGAGCAAGTAGCCGCACGCCTTAACTGGCCTTGTCTGCGCATTAATTTTGATTCACAAATCACACGTCTTGATTTGGTTGGTAAAGATGTCATCAAATTGAAAAACGACAAACAAATTACCGAATTTCAAGAAGGCATAATTCCTTTCGCGCTCAGAAATGGCATGGCTTTGGTTTTGGATGAATATGATGCCATCAAAACCGACGTTGCTTTCGTCATTCAACGCTTGTTGGAAGAAGAAGGCAAATTTGCACTTTTGGAAGAAAATGAAATTATCACGCCACACAAAAATTTTCGTCTTTTTGCCACTTCCAACACACTTGGCGCTGGCGACGATTTAGGAATTTATCACGGCACTAACTTGATTAACCAAGCACAGATGGATCGCTGGAATATTGTTGCCGCTCTGAATTATCTTACTGACGAACAAGAATTAGCAATTTTGTTGAAAAAATTGCCGCATTTAAATTCAAAAGCTCATCAAGAAACTGCTAAAATGATGGTACGCATGGCTAATTTAACGCGCGAAGCTTTCAAAAATGGCGATATTTCAACTTTGATTAGTTTACGAACTCTGATTTCTTGGGGCAAAAATATCGAGATTTTCGGCTCAGTAAAAACCGCTTTTACACTGAGTTTTGCCAATAAAGTTATCGATGATGAAAAGTTAGTAATTGCTGAATTTTATCAACGCATTTTCGGCGAAGAATTGCTATAAACTATCTTTCTTGCTGATTGCTTTGGCTTTTATCGAAATCTTTGTCGAAACGCTGTTTCAAAGACTTCATTTCGTTACCTTCTTTGTCAGTGATTTTAAAATTACCGTCTTTTGTCACTGAAAAACTTAAGCCATTTTTTTCACAGAATTCTTGAACTTTACGACGTTTTTCTTCTTCGATTAAAAGTTCTGCGACTAGCTCTTGCTGATTTTGTTTTTCTTTCTCTTGGTCTTTTTGTTTTTCTTTTAGCTTTTGATCTTGCTCACGATATTGCGCTTCTTTTTCTTTCGCTTCTTTTTCCATTTTTTCCAACATATCAATTTGGGCTTTTACATCCAGAATATCAAACTCACCACTTGTAGCATCAGCACTTGCATTATCTTGATCTGATGAAGAGTTTTTTAAATCATTCTTTTTACGCGCTAAAATCTCCGCAATTTTACCGTAACCTTGGCCCAAATTACCAAAAATAGTTTTTCTTTCCGCTGCCATATTAAATTTTACTCAAAGGATGATGTTTAAAGACCAGTTCGCGCAATTTGGAATCCAAAATATGCGTATAAATTTCTGTCGTCGAAATATTGCTGTGACCAAGTAACTCTTGCAAAACCCGCAAGTCAACTCCGTTGTTTAAAAGGTGTGTCGCAAAAGAATGACGAATTACGTGAGGATGAACGCGCGACTCGTCAATTCCGACTTCGCGTGCCAATTCTTTTAACATTTGGTGTAATCTTTGACGCGTCAAATGAGTGTCGCCGTCAGTAAAATCGCGTTTCCGCGCTTCGATATTTTTTTTACTAGAACGCACTGTTCCAACAAAAAGCCATTTAGAATTTTCGTTGCCCATTTTTTTACGCAGCTCCAAATATTGCATCAGCTTCACAATCGCTGATTTATTGAGCGCGGCGATTCTTTCTTTGCCGCCCTTGCCTTTCACGATCAAATAATTGCGCAAAGTTTTTTCACCATTTTCGGTAATTTCTTGAATCGAATTTATCGGCAAAGAAACTAATTCTGTAACACGCAAACCCGCAGAATACATCACTTCCAACATGCACGACAATTTCACGCCGAATTCTGATTTGTCGCGATTTACAAAATCGAGCAGCTTAAAAATTTCTTCTTCCGTTAAAAATTTCGGCAATTTTGCTTCCCGCTTCTGACCTTGTAAATACAGAGCTGGATTTTCGCTGATCAAATTTTCGCTTTCTAAAAAACGGTAAAAATTTTTCAAACATGAGATTTTGCGACTAACTGATGCAGCGCGGAGATCTTGTTGATGTAGTTCATAAACATAATCACGTACATCATCTTTAGTAACTTGGTTTAGATGAATTTTTTTTGGTGCAAGAAAGCGGTGAAATAATTCGAGATCTTTTTGATAGGATAAAATTGTGTTTTGCGACAAACCATCTTCTGCACGAATTTTATCGATAAAGTTAAAAATTAGCGGATCGACAATCGCAGCCTTTTTTTTCACAGATTATTCTTGTTCTAAAATTTTTTCGCCTTCTGGCTTACAAATATTAATCTTATTTTTGACATCTATTTCCACCGTAACATTTTTTTGTGGAACCTGCGTATCAGCACTAAAAAGAAACACGAAAAGCGCCAACATAACAAAAACGCTAACCCACAACACAACATATTGCATGGCAGCGATCACTTTATTTTCAGTTGAGTAAAGGGGCATGTTTGTAATTAAAACTTGTGGAAAGGCACTTTCGAATTAGAAAACGCGGCGCAATTTATTTCCAACCTTCCTATTTGCAACAAATGCTAAAAAACTTTTCCGTTTTTTTTAGTTTTATCGTCCTTTTTATTAGCCAAAATGTTTGGGCTGGTAATAGAACTCCTTCGTTAATTCGAGATGCTGAAACCGAGAAATTTTTGCGTGAATTATCTCGCCCAATTTTTTTAGCCGCTAATTTAAATCCAGAGAATATTGCGCTTTATATTGTCAATGATGATTCGATAAATGCCTTCGTTTCAGGCGGTCAGAACGTTTTTGTTAATACTGGATTAATCCGAAAATACAAAACTCCAGATACATTAATTGGTGTTATTGCTCATGAAAGTGGTCATATCGCCGCCGGTCATCTAGCTCGTAACAAGGAAGGGGCAGAAAGTGCAGAAGGTGCGATGTTGTTGAGCTATTTGCTCGGAATTGGCGCAGCTCTTGGAGGATCGCCCGACGCCGCAATGGCTTTGATTTTGGGCGGCTCACAAAGTGCAACACGACTCTATATGACTTATAATCGCGGACAAGAAGAAGCAGCTGATAACCACGCCATCGAATATTTATCAAAAATGCAATATCCCGCTGATGGTTTAGTAACTCTATTACAATCTTTCGAACGCGAAATGATTGGTTATAAAGGTCAAATTGATGAATATTTATTATCGCATCCAATTAGTAAAAAAAGAATTGAGCTGATTAAAAATCGTACTGCGGAATGGAAATTTTCCGATCAAAAAATCAATCAAGAGCTACAACCACAAATGACGAGGGTGTTAGCTAAACTTGAAGGTTTTATGGAAAATCCAGAAACGGTTTTAAGAAAATACTTTGGTCAAAATGATGAAAATTCTAACTACATCAAATCAATCGCCTTTTTTAGAAAAGGTGAAATCGGACAATCTTTGAAACTGCTCGACGCCATCATCGATAAATATTCTAATATTACTCTGCAATCTCACTACACCTCATCTGAACTCGGTTTTTTGTACGAACTTAGAGGACAAATTTTATTTGAATCTGGTCGTATTTTTGATGCGAGCTTAGCTTACGACAAAGCAATAAAATTACTCAAAGATCGTGATGCGGCGCAAGCCAGAATTGCTTTTGGATCTTCGATTTTGGCTTTGCCACAAGATGATAAAGATTTATTGAAGTTGGCGATCAAACGTTTTGAAGAAGCCAAAAAATTTGAGGAAAATAATCCGCTTTTAATGCGAAATATGGCAGTAGCTTACAATAAAATTGGCCAAGAAGGCAAGTCACTACTAGCTTTAGCCCAGTTCAATTGCATGATTGGAGAAAAAGAAAAATGCATAAAATACGCTAAACAAGCTAAAAATAAATTGGCAAAATCCAACAAAGCTGATGCCTTACAAGCTGATGATTTGATTGATGGCGAGAAGAAGAAAGAATAGTTTTTATTAAATACAGCTGGGTTTTGGTTGAAAAAATAATATTTAATTTTCTCTCCAATCTTGAGTAAATCCTCCTTTGCAAAGCTTCTTGCCATGCAGCCTCGGAGAATTTACTCAAATATTAAAAAACTAAATTTACTAAAAATTTAATTTCCCATCAAACTCTGAATACGACGTGAGAAATCTTTAGCATCTTTGATTGGTTCATCCTCAACAACGCAGGCCAAGTCAAACAACGTTTGGATTGTGTCTTGCGCTTGCACTTTTTTGTCGTCTCTGAGGTAATCCAAATTCAGCGACTTCACGATTTTATTATCCGGATTAATCTCCAAAATTTTTGCGGTCGCCGCTTGAATTTGCTTTTGCTCAAGCAAAAAACGCTCAAGACGAATATCCATCGAACCCGCGTCAACGGCCAAACAAACTGGCGAGTTCGTCAATTTTTTCGACAAGCGCGCTTCTTTGATTTTATCGCCTAAAGTTTCTTTGATGAATTTAATCAAACCTTCAAATTCCGCTTCTTTAGCGTCTTTGATTTCTGGTTCTGGTTTTTTGTTTTCATCGTCTTCCGCTTTTTCTGCCGGCTTTTTGTCGATATCTTTCAAATCAACATCGTGACGATTAATTGAACAGAACTCTTTCTCTTTATACGGCAAAGCAACCGTCACCCAAAACTCGTCAACCGCGTCAGTTAAAAATAAAACTTCGACATCTTTTTCTAAAAATGCTTCGAGTTGCGGCGATGATTTAGCTTTTTCAACCGATTCCGCAGTTAAGAAATAAATCTTGTCCTGACCAATTTTTACGCGATCCAAATATTCGGCCAAACTAATCAATTTATCTGACGATTTTGATGAATAAAAACGGCAAACTTCGAAAATTTTCTCACGAAATTCTGAAGATTCGCACAGTCCTTCTTTCAAAACTGCACCGAAATTATTCCAAAATTTCAGATATTCTTCTTCGTTGTCATTGGCTTTTTTCTTGAGCTCAGACAACACTTTATTGACCACCGATTTTCTGATTTTATCCAAAACCAAATTATGCTGCAGATTTTCGCGACTGATATTTAGCGGCAAATCATCGGAATCAATAAGCCCGCGCAAGAAGCGCATATTGGCCGGAACCAAACTCAAATCTTCGGAAATAAAAACTTTTTTGACGTAGAGTTTCACCGAAGTTTTGCGATCAGGATGAAACAGATCAAACGGCTTCATGCCCGGAATAAACAACAAATTGGTGTAGCTCACCAAACCTTCCACATTGTTGTGAATCGTCATGAAAGGCTCGCCCGGTAAGTGCGAAATATGTTTGTAAAAATTTTGATATTGCTCGGCTGTGATTTCGTCTTTCGATTTTTTCCACAAAGCGGAAGCAGAATTTAGCGTCTCAATTTTGGCGCCGGCTTCTAAATTTTCTGGGATAAATTCGATTTTGAAATTGATGTGATCCGAGTAAGTTTGTACCACGTGTTTGATGTGGAAACGATCAAGAAAATCGTCAGTAGCTTCATCTTTTAAATGCAGAATAATCTTGGTGCCGCGTTCGAAATTTTCGTCATAATCTGCAACCGCAAAATTGCCTGCACCTTCTGATTCCCAAGCGAAACTTTTGTCAGAATCAAATTTACGCGAAATCACCTCGACTTTATTGGCGATCATAAAACTCGAATAAAAACCCACACCAAATTGACCGATCAACTGGACATCTTTTTGTTTGTCTCCCGTCAAAGATTTGATAAAATTTTCGGTTCCTGAACGCGCAATTGTTCCTAAATTTTGGATTAAATCTTCACGGTTCATCCCAATTCCGTTGTCACGCAAAATCAGCTGTTTCTTGGCTTTATCGGTTGTAATCGTAATTTTCAACTCTTCATCAGCTTGCAAAATATCCGAGTTCTGCGCCGACAAATAACGCAATTTATCGCAAGCATCTGCAGCGTTGGAAATCAATTCACGAAGCGCTACATCTTTGTTAGTGTAAAGCGAATTGATCATCAAATTCAAAACTTTACCGACTTCAACGTCGAAATTAAATTGTTGTTGGTTGCTCATATTACTAAGAAATTAAGATTTTTTTTAGAATTTGCCGTGATAGATATGAAGGGCTTGCAAACCTTTCAAGAGTACAACTTTTTACAAAATGGAAAATAATTCTAATCCTACTACCAACACAGTAATTCGCGTCGATGGCAACGTTCGTCCTAGAAGTGATAGCGATGTAACTGTGGCAACAGTTCTCGATAATTCTCCTCAATCATCGCAATTATCATCTTTTAGTAGCAGCTCTGAATCACAAATTACTCAGACAGCTTCAGTTGAAAATAATAATAATGAATCCTTGCAGAATCCTGTAAGCATTGTGCACGCCTCAAATGCCACCGCATTGCTTTCTCCGCAACAAACTCAACACCAAAAATGAAAATTTTTAGAATATTAATTTTAGTTGCGACCTTAGTTCTAAACTTTGCTGCTCATGCTCAAGATACGCGTCAAATCAGCTCCACTCCGAAAGAAATTTACGGCGATCTAACAACAGAAATCGGCATCAAAATTGGCAATGGTGGTGCTGGCCCGACTGGAATTATTCGCGCTTTAGCCCAAGATTATCTCGAAATGACCGCCGCGAAATATTCAATCGCTTGGTATCAAGATATCAGCGTCAACACCTTGCAACAATTGCGCAACGAAGTTATCGACATTGCGTTAGTTTATGAAAAAAACCAAGGCGATGACGCACAAAAAGAAGGCTGGGCAACTAATTATACACCAATTTTTAATGACCATTTTTTGATTATTGGGCCGAAATCAAACCCAGCACAAATTGAAAAAACTGATCCGCTAAATCACGCTTTCAAAAAAATCGCTTATTTGGGGAAACAAAAATCGGCTCCAACTTTTATTTCACGCGATGACAATTCCGGCACCAACGTTCGCGAGCAAACAATTTGGAAAATGATCAATCTAAAACCGTGGCAAGAGGAAAATAATTGGTACATCAAACAACACGTTTTCCCGCAGCAAGCTTTGCTTTACGCTGATCAAAACTCGCTTTATACAATTACTGATTACGGCACTTTTTTGTCAAACAAATCGCAGTTAAAAAATTCTCAAATTTTGCTTAAAAGTGGAAAATTATTGCTGAACCCTTGTTTCGCTTTGCTTGGACGCAATCCTTCGCGCGAAGCCAAGAACTTTTTGGATTATCTAAAAAGTGAAAGAGCACAAAATTTAATTGCCAATTTTGGCAAAGATAAATTCGGCGGCAAAGCTTTATTTACCAATGCTAATCAAGAAGAATTTAATTAATTTAATTTTATGGAAAACAATAATAACAACAATCAAAACAATCCTAATATTCGCCATACTAATTCTTTACAAGAAAGCGTAGCAGCTCATCGCCAAGCTGAAGAAGAAGCTCTCAAAACTGGCAGATCTAGTATCATTTTTGATAGAGACACTATGTCGCAAGAACGTTTAAATGGACTCATTAATAGATTGGCTAGCCGAGCTGGAATCGTAAACGGAACAGAAAGAGGCAACGAAGTACGCAATATTTTGGGCAATGCTATGTCGGCGAGATTTTCGGAAGGGGTAAGCGACAATGAAGGAAATTCTTCAGAAGAAGAGAACAACCATCGTAATCGAGTCAACAGAAACAATAATCGTAATAATAATGGCGGCGGCGGTCGTGGCTAACTAAAAAACTCGTTTTGCAATTGTTCAAATTTCTTTTGGACAATTGCATCAAATTCTTGGTGATCAATTTCTCCGACAATTTCTTGCATCGAAGTCACCCCGAAGTCTTTGATTCCACAAGGGACAATATTATTGAAACCTGCCATTTCAGGATTGATGTTGATAGCAATACCGTGATAACTAACCCATTTTTTCAACTTGATACCAATTGCAGCTATTTTTTTCTCAACGCCATTTTCATCAACCACCCAAATTCCGACACGACCTTTACGGATTTCGCCTTTAATTTTATATTCCGCCAAAATCGCGATTACCCAATTTTCTAAAAACTCGACAAACTTAGCTACATCAGGCGCGCTTGGAGCAAATATTTTTTTCAAATCCAACATCGCGTAAATAATTTTCATGCCCGGGCAATGGTAAGTATATTTGCCACCGCGATTGGTTTGATAAATTGGAATATCAGTTTTATTGAGTAAATCCTCTTCTTTTGCGCTGACACCGGCTGTGTAAACTGGATGATGTTCCAGCAACCAAATCATTTGCGTTGCTTCACCAACGATTATTTTATCAACACGCTGCTGCATAAATTGTAATGCATCTTGAAAATGCACCAGCTCCGAACTGGTACGCCAAATAATCTCTGACTTCGATAAAGTTTGATCTGGTCTAGGCTGAATGTTGTTGGACTTTTCCATTATTTACTAAAGTGCTTACCGAATTGGAATTAGTGTGAGGATCGTTTGTTGGTGTTGTAAAATTATTAGATTTATTAGGATAAATTTCAGACGGCAAATCAACACTATATTTATCTTTTACTTGCTCAATTATATAGGGAACAAAATTCATCGCGCTTTGACTTTCTGCAAAAACCTTTATCAAACCTCTTTTTAGCTCAGATACTAAATCAATCTCTGGGAATCTTTCAATTAAATCCTTAAAGTTTGATATTTCACTTTCATCACTCTTTTCTTGTATTGGTAATAAACTTTCGGTCGTATCCTTTTTCGGATTTAGCACGGCATCCCTTTCAATAAAAGAATTCCAAAAATTATTCACTATTACCTCAATATTACCTTCTGATATCGGCATTTGAGATAAAATAGAACCAATAATTCTAAAGTGACGCGATGTAAGTCTTAAAAGCCACAGATATTCATTCTGATTACTATCTGAATCCATTGTCTTGAATAGTTTATCTTTCTTCAATAGGTTTTCTTCCTCTGTATTTTTTGGCTTAATCTCATCATGATATATCCAGCTATGCATACTTTTGTAATCTAGATCAAAAACTCTATCTATCGAATCAGATAATTTTTTTATAAATATATTAAGATCATTCTCGTTGTAATTTTCTCCGTTAGCAATTTTTCTTAAAATTGCCAAAGAATCGATTTTCTCTGTCTTCTTTATCAATTCATGCTTTTTCTCTTTTACTCGCGCGTAAAATGCTGAAAATTTTGCGGAATCTTCTTGAGGGATTCCCGGAGTTTCTATTAGTAATGCTAAAACTCTTTCCTGATCTGTTAAAGCAAAAAACTCGCTGGCGGTTGATATTATTGTCACTCCCTCAGACTCATTTTTAGTTCTAGAATTTTGAGGAAATGATGCCCCCAGTTCAGAATTTAAATCTACTAGGAATCCCATCCCCAAAACGTTGACCTGTTCACTAATTTTTTTGACCATTATTGCATCAAGAAATTCCACACTTTTTTTATAATCTTCATCTTCAACCAATCTTGCAGGAACCATTTTATTTCTTATTGCTGATATTTTCTCCAATTCTTCTCTGATTTCTGATACTTCTCGAGAAGCTTTTGCAAGATTTTGCCCTAGATCTTCATCGTTTTTAACATCAAGTATATTTGCAAATCCTCGCTCTAAAAATTGATCAATATTTTTACCACGAAAAAAATTAGGCAAAGATTTAACAAAACTCTCTAGCAATATTGAATATGCGGTAACATGATCATATTCTTTGCTTAGCCTTGATGGAATGCGACGATCAGTTCTGAGATAAAAATTAACTCTTATTTCTTCGTGATTAACTACCGTTTTTAGATATCGGTTTTCTTCCAAATAACGCTCGTCAATAATTTCCTTGAAGAAACTACCATGAAAATTTCTTTCCTCTTCTGTTACTTTAGGAATTGATTCTGTACCTTGCTGTTTCTTTTTTTCTAACTTGAGAATTGCGTAAGTTCCTTTGTTTGGGTTATCAATATTATCTCGCAAAACTTCGCATATCTTTCTAAAATTATCTTCGTGCTCAGATTTGACTGCGTATGATTCTAATTTGGTCATTAGTATACTCTCAAGACTCCTGACTTTTTCTGCAGAATTTAAACTAGGATTACTTACTTCAACATCAATCTTTCCTAATAAATTAGTTAAAAGTTCAAGATATTGGTTTTGTTTTTCATTGGTTTTTAGACTTACAACTTCCTGTATTTCCGAGAATCTAGGTATTAAATTTGAGCCTTCTCCAAAAGAATAAAACAAACCAAAATTATCTTTCGTAAAACCAACAGAATACACAAATTTATTTTCATATTCCGAATCTATCATATTCATCAAAAGACCCAGTAAATGAAGGTTCTGCACCACTTTTGCCAGCTCTTTAATACTTTGTCCGACATGCAGATTTATAGCAGAGTCCTCAACCTCAAATTTTGTTTTTTTGGATTTTTCTTTAGAACTTTCCGTAGCATGTTTTCGAATGCCTGAGATAATTTCATTTTCTATAATTTGCTCGATCGGCTTTTGATTTGATGCTGACTCAACTGACTTTTTTGGGGTAATTTGTATTTCTGTATCCAGATGACTAATTTTAGACTTCGCACTGATGGAACTGCAAATTAAGCTATTGTTAAACCACGAAAGATAATCCAAGCACTCCTCATCGATTATCTTTTCAATTTCCGCTTTACCACTCTCAGAATATCTTATTTCATCTAGTTTTTTTATTAAGCTTACTAAACGCTCAAAGAATAATTTTAACTCTTCTAAATGCTTAGTTGGTTGCCATTCTTCTTTAATTGCTGCAGAAGGATTTTTGTGAATATCGCTTTGGAATTCTTTTTCATAAAATTCTTTGGTCAATCTAACCAATTCAAATGAATCATTATTCGATGACGCAACTAATTCTAATGCCACATAAAAAACTTTGCCATCTTTAGCCAAATTTGAAACTGCTTCTATTTTATCATCTTCATTAACTACTTCCGAAGTTAGCGTTCTATTTCTAGTAACATTTTGTGGCGAAATTCTTGCCATAAAATCTTGGATACCTTGCGGACTTGTATTGCCGCTGAATGAATTTTTCGAATATTGCTCTTCTTCGTCAATCGAGAAAGCTGGAAAAGCCCTATCTTTCTTTCTAGGAAAAGACAGATAAGAATCATCAGATTCACCAACAGCGGAAGCAGAAGTCTGCATATAACTGATTTCACGAGAAGGTTCTTTTTCATCCGGTCCGAAATCTAGTTTGCGATTCAATGCTTTTCTCGGCTGATTCTTCACACTATCAACCACAATAAGATTGTCCAAACGGCTAAATCTGATTACATTTCTGCTAATTAATCCTTTTATTTTATCCGATGAGCTTCTTATGAATCCTAAAGATTGTTGTAATTCTTTTGTCTCATGATCAGCAGTTACAGTATTTGGTGATAACTTCGTTACTCTTTCCGGAGTGGTTGTTTTTTTGGGCAAAAGAATTTCTTCTCTTGGAGGTGAACCGAACTTGCCTTTTGAATCAGATTCTCCATTGTTAAAGTCATCGTTACTCGGCACCATATATCACTCTAAGTTTATTGATTTTAATTCAGATCAAAATGCCCCCAAAATATCTGGACAATCTGGGAAATATTTTCAAAGAAAAAGTCGCTGCAATATTAGAAAGCAATCAAGCAGAACTTGATCTTATGTATAAAAATGAACCCAATGCTGAGTCCATAATCCAACAACAGCAACAAACCTTAGGCGATAGATTAACGAAAGCCTACAACACGCTTTGTTTTGAACTAAAAAGAGAGAGAATCCTACAATTACGCGATCAAAACTTATTAATTATCAGTTTTGATCTAGTTCTATTTTATCTAAACCCTGACAACACTAAAGACACCACTAACCCACCTTTTTGCCAAGAATTTGCTCAAAATTGTATAAAGTCTTCCAAGATACGACAAAATGATGGCTTTGAGAGTCTTTACTGCAGAAGTTTAGAAGAGCTTATAAAGCACGGACAATCTCAATTTCTAGAAGATGCCGAATTAAGAAACCCTCTTAAAGTTGATGAATATCTCTTACTCTGTTCTGAAGCCTCACAAAAAACACAGAAAACAATTGTTGATCAGATATTGTCGCAATCTTTTCTTTTCCAACAAGACTCTCTAATTCAAGAAGAAATTTGCCAACGAATTGCTCATCAAGAATTTGTTCGCCAAGAATATCTTAGTGGAATTATACAAAGCTGTGACGAAGACGAAGAAGTAACTCAAATATTCGAAAAAAAAGTCGCCAACGACTTCAAAGAAAACGAAGAACAAGCCTTAGCGAATAGGTTCCAAAATTTGGCAAAAATGCCGAAATCAACTTTAAAAGTCTCAGAATTTTCAGCTTTCTCACCTTTGCAGAAGCAAGCTAACGCAAATCAAGGAGGATTAAGATGATCGGCAAACTACGCGGCCTTATTGACTCAATCACAGAAGACAAATGCATAATTGATGTAAATGGTGTCGGTTACGTTGTTTTTATTTCCGCCAAATGCGCCGCTGAATTACGTTTAATCAGAAGCGAACAACCAGTTTCACTAATCATCGAAACTGCGGTGAAAGAAGACGCCATCGAACTTTACGGTTTCACTTCTGAAATCGAAAAAACATGGTTTTTAGAACTTACCAAAGTGCAAGGCGTCGGTAATAAAATGGGGCAAAAAATTTTAAGCGCTTTGACGATTCAAGACTTGGCCAAAGCTTTAGTTTCCTCAGACATCAAAACTTTCTCCAGCATTTCGGGAATTGGTCCCAAACTTGCTTCACGCATCACTACAGAATTGAAAGATAGCCCAAAAAAGCTCGGAATTGATGTTGGTTTTGATGTACAAAAATCAGTAGATAGCAAAAAGATTGCTCATAACCAAATCGCTTTAGATGCTTTATCAGCACTTGAGAATTTGGGTTATAAAAAACATGATTGCTTAAAAGTTATCGATTATTTGAGCAACTCAAATCCTAAAATAACATTGGAAAACTTGATTACCCAATCGCTGCGCGAATTAAGTAAAAATAAATTTTAGCAATGTCGAAAAACGAAAATCTTAACCCTGAAAAACTAGAAATAGAACGTAACGACAATGTTTTGCGCCCTAACTTTTTGGCTGATTTTTTAGGTCAAGAAAAGTTGAAAGAAAATCTCAGCATCTTCATTCGCGCTGCTAAAAACCGCGGTGAAGCCTTAGATCACGCTTTATTCTATGGTCCGCCAGGTCTTGGCAAAACTACACTAGCGCAAATTATTGCTCACGAAATGGGTGTCGGTTTCAAATCTTCCGCTGGCCCAATAATTTCAAAATCGGGTGACTTAGCCGCGATTCTCACCAATTTACAAGAAGGCGATGTGTTGTTTATTGATGAAATTCATCGTCTAAACAAAAACGTCGAAGAGGTGCTTTATTCGGCGATGGAAGATTTCAAACTCGACATCATAATCGGCGAAGGCCCCGCCGCCCGTGCTATCAAAATTGATTTGCCAAAATTCACTTTAGTTGGTGCGACAACTCGTATCGGACTTGTCGCTAATCCTCTAAAAGACCGCTTCGGCATTCCTTTGCGCCTCAACTTTTATACTGATTTAGAAATTGAGCAAATTTTGATTCGTGACGCTAAAATTTTAGGAATTGAAATTGAGAAATCTGCCGCTGCTGAAATTGCTAAAAGATCACGTGGTACACCAAGAATTGCAATCCGCCTTTTGAAAAGAGTCCGCGATTTCGCATCAGCAATTAATAAAAAGCTTGTTACTCTTGAAATCGCTGACAATTCACTCAAACGTTTAGAAATTGATTCTGCCGGTCTTGATTCTTCAGATTATCGCTATTTAAAATTTATCGCCGAAAATTATCGCGGTGGCCCAGTAGGAATAGAAACAATCGCTGCCGCCATCGGAGAAGAAAAAGATTCCGTCGAAGACACAATCGAACCTTTTTTAATCCAAAAAGGATTTATAGAAAAAACACCTCGCGGTCGAATTTTGACCGATAATGCTTGGAAACATTTAGGAGTAAAATGAAACAAAACCCAAATCCAACAATACAAGAAACTAATGACACTACATCACACCAAGATCAAAGCGACAGCAGCTTGTCATCATTTGGTATAAATGTTAAACAAGTAACTCTTCCAACTCTACCTAGAGATCCAAACGAAATCCCACAGCACGTTGAAATTACAGATACTTGGTCAGTAATTAGCGATATTACTATGGACGAAGCTCTACTACTTGGAAGCAATGTTATAACTGATGATTCTCTGATATTTGAAGAAAACACATTTTCGAATGGAGATGATGATAAATCTATCTTGGTTGCAGAAGGACAAAAAGCGAATTTAACAGAAACAACAACACCCCAAAAAATAGAACCATCGATAAAAGTAAGTATCTCGAGGATAGTGCAAAGCGATGTATATTACACAAGAATTCATCCTAAAGAAGCCGCAAAGACTAAAGATATGATTTTATTGTCACCTTCTTACTCTTACAAATTAAGCGATAACTCCCCAGATATTTCTTGTTCTCCTCCAAAACTAGTTATTGCCGTACCATCAAATAGTAGTTTCGATTACAGTAGAGATTTGCACCGTATTTTGTGTGAATCCTTAGAAAGAAGCAATACGCACTTAAATAATAATGGAGAAACTATACTAAACGATGATGAAGTGGGCTTCGCCATTATGGCAGCTGTAAAATTTGATAATTTCAGTTCATCTAAAAAAGTATTAGTGGAAAACACTTACTCTGCCATCAAAAGCGCCGGATCTTTAGATTTAACTCACGATGCAGAAAAATTCTTCGAAAGAGCATCATTACTGTCACAAAATTTTAGAGAATGCGCGAAAGAAAATGGAGTTTATAGTGGTTACAGAAACACCAACAGTTTGGACATGACTTTAGGTAAAATTCATCCCAATTTTGCTCAAACATTTCTTGCAGAAAAATTCGAAACTTTAACCAACCAACTTGATCTAACAAGCGTTCTAGGTACACCACAAAAATCCGTAAAAAAATCTGCAGTAAGCAAACTATCCAAAGAGACAAAGCTTTCATTATATGAACAAAAATAAAATTTTGTTAATAATCACCGGATCAGTTGCTGCTTACAAAGCGATGGATCTATTACGATTACTTAAAAAACAAAATTTTGATGTGACCTGCATTTTAACTAAAGCAGCGCAGCAATTTATCACACCGCTTCTTGCTTCAAGCTTGTCAGGTAATAAAACTTATAATGAACTTTTCGACAGCTCAGATGAATTGGGAATCGAACACATAAATCTTTCACGCCAGAATGATTTAATTGTTGTCGCGCCAGCAACTGCTGATTTTATTGCCAAAATTGCCAACGGTTACGCTGATGATTTAGCGTCGAATGTAATTTTAGCTGCCAATAAAAAAATTATCATTGCGCCAGCGATGAACGAAAAAATGTGGGACAACATCGCCACTCAAAACAACCTAGCTAAAGCTGTACAATCAGGTGTTTTAATGGTTGAACCCGAATCTGATATTTTAGCCTGTGGCGAAATTGGTGTTGGAAAAATGGCTGCACCAGAAAGAATCTGCGAAAAAGTTTGTGATTTTTTCGCCAATCAAAATCGCCTTCTCGGCAAAAAAATCTTGATTACTGGCGGCTCAACGATTGAGGCAATCGATCCAGTCCGTTTTATCGGCAATCATTCTTCTGGCAAGCAAGCAATTGCAATTGCTCAGACTCTTCACGAGATGGGAGCTGATGTCACTTTCATCGCCGGCAATATTCGCGAAAAGATTGCGCTGCCGCAGCACAAAATAATCAGCGTTAAAAGTGCCGTAGAAATGTTTGATGCAGTTCAAAATAATTTGGCTGGAAGCAATGTTTTTATAGCTTGCGCTGCCGTTGCTGATTTCCGCGTTAAAAATTATTCGACGCAAAAAATCAAAAAATCTGCCAACGATTCTGTAACTTTAGAATTAGAACCAAATTCCGACATTTTGCAATTTGTCGGCCACGCTGCTAATCGACCTGCTTTGGTGATTGGTTTTGCCGCTGAAAGTGAAAATTTGGAAAATTACGCGCGCGATAAATTACACAAAAAAAATTGCGATTTAATTGTCGCTAATAACATCGAAAACGGCGCAATTTTTGGCTCAGAAAACACACAAGCTTTGTTTATCACAAAAGATCAAACTCAAGATTTAGGCAAAATTTCCAAAACGCAGCTCGCCAAATTACTGGCCGAAAAAATTATTCAAAGCAGCCAAATTTAAGGCAAATTTCCTGCAAAAATTGACGTTCTTGTCCAGATAATATTTCTGAAAATTTCTGCCAAATTTCTTGATGATAGTGGCGCAGCCATTTTTTTTCGGGATAAGTCAGCATTTTGAAATCAATCAAAATCGGATCAATTGGCGCTAAAGTCAGCGTTTTGAATTGCAAAAATTTGGCGTCGAACTCTTCGACCAACAATAAATTCTCAATACGAATGCCATATTCACCGTTTTTGTAGAATCCCGGCTCATTAGAAATAATCATACCGACCAAAAGCTCTTGGTGATAACGCTTGCTTACACCGCACGGCCCTTCGTGAACCGACAAAAAACTGCCCACGCCGTGACCAGTTCCGTGATCATAATCCAAACCAGCTTGCCATAAATGTTGTCGCGCTAAAACATCAAGTTGCGCACCAGTTGTGCCTCGCGGAAATTTAGCGCGCGCTAAAGCAATATGACCTTTCAAAACGCGAGTGAAATTTTCGATCATTTCCTCACTTGCTTTGCCAATTGCTAAAGTTCGCGTGATGTCGGTTGTCGCGCAAAAATCTTGGGCCAAATATTGGCCGCCAGAATCGATCAAATAAAGCGAATCGCCGCTAATTTTTTTGTTAGTATGTTCGTTAGCGCGATAATGAATTATAGCGCCATTGCTGCCAAAACCGGAAATCGCCGCGAAAGATTCATAAAGAAACGCCGGATTTTCTTGTCGCAATTGCAATAATTTTTCCGCGGCACTGATTTCATCAACTTCATCGCAATTTTTTAACCAGCACAAAAAGCGCGTAACCGCCAAACCATCAATTTCATGGGCCTTAATCGCACCCAGAATTTCCGCTGAATTTTTACGTGATTTCGCCAGTTCAATTGGATCAGTTTTATTGATTATTTCGCTGCCGTTTTTTTGTAAAAAGCTATAAAGCCAATAGTTTGTGGTCGCTAAATCGATTTGCACTTTTCCCAAATTTTGCAAACGCGAAGTGAAATTTTGCATTGCTACAAATTCCACATCTTTTAGCTGGTCTGTCGCTGCAATATTTAAGCGATTTGACTCAGAAAATATTTCCACTTTACCGTTTTTATACAAAATAGCGTAAGCCAGCAAAAGAGGCGTGAATTCTATGTCGGCAGCACGAAGATTAGTTAACCAACACAGATTTTCTGGCTTGGTAATAATTTGGGCATCAGCTTGCAAAGATTGTAAAATCGTGGCGCGTTTGGCCTGCGAATCAACGCCAACTGCTTGCGAACTTAACGAAAAAATTGTTGATTTTGGTGACTTAGGACGATTTTTCCAAATTTGATCAACTGGGTTAGAAGCAAGCAAAACAAGGTTTGCGCCCATTTTTTCACAAGCTTTGACAAAATTTACACTCACTAATTTGGCGTCAATTGCCAAATTTATTTCGTCGCTGCAATTCTCTGAAATCCACGCCAAAACTGACTTCTCAGCCATATTGAAAATTTCAAATTCTTGCGCATCTAACTGATTTTTGGCCTGTAAAATATAACGTCCATCAGTGAAAAAATATGACTTATCCTGTCCAAAAATCACAGTCGCGTTCGACCCATTAAAACCAGTTAAATACTCGATTCTCTTTTCACTTTCTGGCAAATATTCCGAAAAAAATTCATCAGAATTTGGCAAAAGAAAGAAATTGATTTTTTGCTCTTTTAAGAAATTTTTGATTCCACTTAACATTTTAACACCAATTTTTACCTAAACAAAATTTGTACGCCGACTTTGGCCAACGATTTTAGTTTGGTATGACACCAATTTAAACACCATAAATGCCAGAAATTAGCCGTTTTTTTGGGATTGTGATTTACATGAATTTTAATGAACACAACCCACCACATTTTCATACGAAATATCAAAAATACGAAGCAATTATTTGTATTAATGACTTTAAAGTTCTCGCGGGATATCTTCCGCCGAGAGCTTTGTCACTTGTTATTGAATGGTCTAAAGTTCACCAAAAAGAACTTTTGGAAAACTGGAAAGAATTACGTAAAGAACATCAACCAAAGAAGATTAAACCATTGGAGTAAACAATGCACTTAGTCAATTTAGAAAAAGCCAAATACCAAGAAAATTACCAAATATTTTTGTCATTCGATGACGGTTTTTCTGGAGTTGTCGACTTTAAGAAATTTTTATTTAGCCGTAAAAAAGACTCGGTTTTTACTAAACTCCAAGACGTCAATAAATTTAAAAAATTCTCTCTTAAGTTTCATAGCTTAGCTTGGGGAGATGATCTCGATCTCGCTCCTGAATACTTGCATTATCTGCTTGTGAAACAACACGGCAAAAAAAAATTACTAAATGACAAAAAATAAAACCGCTTACTCGTGCCAAAATTGCGGCGCTGTACATTTTAAATGGGCTGGAAAATGCCCCGATTGTGGCGCGTGGAACAGCTTCGTTGAAGAATTTGCCGAAGGCGGAAATTCACATTTTACACGCATTTCTGACGACAAAAAATCAGCCAAAAAAACTGACGGCAAAAAGTTGGAACTGGTTAAATTAAATGGCGAAGCTCAAGATTTTCCACGCATTCAAGTTGGCATTAATGAACTTGATCGCGTTTTAGGCGGCGGCTTGGTGCAAGGTTCTGTTGTTTTGATTGGCGGCGATCCCGGAATTGGAAAATCAACTTTGCTTTTACAAACTGCAGAAAGTTTGGCCAAAAAAAAGGTCAAAATCATTTATATTTCTGGCGAAGAATCAGTCGATCAAGTGCGTCTGCGCGCCAAGCGGATGGGCATCGATCAAGATTCAATCGAAATGGCTTCAACCACCAACGTTGGCGAAATTGTATCGTCAATTCAAGCCGGAAAACAACCAACTGTTGTCGTAATTGATTCTATCCAAACCATGTTTTTGGATGAACTAAACTCCGCTCCGGGCACAGTTTCACAAGTGCGTGCCGCAGCCGGTGAACTGACAATTTTTGCTAAAAAAAATAACATAACTTTGTTGATTGTTTCGCACGTCACCAAAGATGGCCAAATTGCCGGCCCGAAAGTTTTAGAACATATGGTCGACACGGTTTTATATTTCGAAGGTGAAAAAGATTTAAGTTTCAGAATTTTACGCGCGCAGAAAAATCGTTTCGGCGCAGCCAACGAAATTGGCGTGTTTGAGATGAACGAAATCGGCTTGTCGGAAGTTTCAAACCCGAGCGAACTTTTTTTGACTTCTTACGATCGTGAAACTTCAGGATCAGTCGTTTTTGCTGGCGTTGAAGGCAGTCGTCCAATTTTAGTTGAAATTCAAGCTTTGGTGTCGCCAAGTTTCATTCCAACTCCGCGCCGCGCTGTTGTTGGTTGGGATTCCAATCGTTTAGCAATGATTATCGCTGTTTTGGGCAATCGCTTCGGCCTCAATTTGTTCGATAAAGAAGTTTATCTAAACATAGTTGGCGGTTTGAAAGTGGAAGAAACCGCCGCTGATTTAGCTGTAGCTTGCGCCTTGATTTCTGCAGCTCGCGACATTGCTTTGCCATCAAATACTATTGCCATTGGCGAAATTGGTTTGTCTGGCGAAATTCGTATGGTAAGCAATTTGGAAGGACGCTTGAAAGAAGCTGCCAAGCTTGGATTCAAGAACTGCTTGATTCCGAAAGCTAATGAGAAAAATAAAAATTTTGCCAGTTTGAAAAAATCCTTAGCAGAACTAAATTTAAAAACCGTCAGCCACGTTCGTGACTTATCTCAATTTTTTAGAAAAAACTAACATGAAAAAATTACTAACCGGCCTAGTTATTTCCTGCACTATTGCTTCTTCTGCTCTGGCTTCTGATACAGAATATTTAATTCAAATCAAAGATCATAAATTCACACCAGAACAAATCGAAATTCCGGCTAACAAAAATTTCAAATTGGTGATCGAAAATTTGGATAAAACTTTAGAAGAATTTGAAAGCGACGACTTACACAAAGAAAAACTCGTCAATGCTGGTAAAAAAGTTACAATTCCGGTAAACGCCTTGAAAGCTGGTGAATACAAATTTTACGGCGACTTCCACCAAAAAACTGCTCAAGGAAAAATTATTGTAAAATAGTTTAATCCGCTCGCGAAATCTCGTTAGATTAAACTTCAAAATTAATCTAACGAGTCGACCTATTACTGCTCAATTTCTGCAGTTTCTGCAACTTCTTCCTCATCTTCTGGAAAGCTCAAAATAATTTGATCAACCACTGCTGCGGCAATATTTTCTGTAGTATCAACGAGATCTTTAGCTTTATTTGCAATTTCTTCGCTACTTTTTTCATAACGCAAAAAAGCACTGACTTGCGCTGTTAAATCAGCGATCGACTCAATCATAACGCAAGATTGCGCGGTTTCTAATTTTTGATAAACTTCTTTAAAATTGAAAACGTGACGACCAGAAATAACCGCACAATTCAATTTGATTGGCTCATAAGGATTGTGTCCGCCGACTTCGACCAAAGAACCGCCTAAAAATGCGAAATTACTCAAACGATAAAAAGTGCCGAGTTCGCCTAAAGTATCGGCTAGATAAATTTCCGTACTTTGAGTGATTGCAGAATTTTGACTTCTTTGACTAAACGGCAAATCACCAATCAAATTCTTGATCTCATCAGCGCGATTTGGATGACGCGGTACTAAAATTGTCAGCAAATCAGGAAATTCTTTTTTCAACTCACGATGCGCCGCAATAACAATTTCTTCTTCACCCTTGTGAGTACTTGCTGCCAACCAGAATTTACGATTAGCAATCTGCTCTTGTAAAATTTGCAGATGATCAAAATTACACGCCAAATCGCGTGCTTGCGACTTCAAATTTCCTAAAAATAAAACTTGGTTTTTAGTCAAAGCAGCAAAGCGTTTTTGATCTTCCTCACTTTGAGCAAAAATTTTAGTGAAATAATTGAAAACATTAAATCCAACTTTACTCGCCACGCTCCATTTATTGGCCGACTTCTGCGACATCCGTGCATTTACCAAAAATAATAAAGAACCAAGGCTACGAGATTCATAAATCAGGTTTGGCCAAATTTCAGATTCAACGAATAAGGAAGCGCAAGGTTGCCAGTAATTTAAAAAATTGCGCACACAAAATAACGAATCAATTGGCAAAAATTGATGAATTACGCGACCAGAAAATTCCGGCAATTTTGCTGCCACCGTTGCTGCAGAAGTAAGAGTTGTGGTTGTAAACAAAATAGTGACTTCTGGCAACTTTTTCAAAATCTCATCTACCAAAATAAAAGCCGAATTAGTCTCACCGACGCTAACCGCATGAATCCAAATAACCAAACCTTGCGGACGCTCTTGGCTCGGCTTTCCGAAGCGTTCTTTTAAACGCTTTTTATCTTCTTTTTTTTTGTAAACGCGGAAGAACAAATAAAGTTCCAGAAACGGAAAAAGAATAATTGAAAGAATACGATAGAGAAACATTCCAGATTGAATTTTAATTAGTTGTGAAGCGGGGGAATTATTTAAAATCCTCCGGCAGATTTGATAAAAAACTTTTTCAACTTCGGAATTTTATTAACCAACCCAATTCCCAAATTACGTGCTAAATTTATTGAGAAACTTTTGGTCTCAAAAAGTGAGTTCAAAATATCGGTCGCAATTAACATTTTCTTAGCTTCGCGACGTGCTTTTTTATTATATTCCATAATCAAGTTGGAAGAAGAAATATCTACGCCTTGAGCTAAATTTTCTTCGACCAGCTTACACAAAATTCTGATGCCAGTTATCGCCAAATTAAAACCCTGACCAGCAATCGGATGCACGCCAGCAGCAGCATCACCAATTAGTAACATTTTTTCGTGATAGAATTTTTCAGCTTCAATTAAAATTAGCGGGTAAGAAAATTTTTCTGAAATTACGCTAATTTTGCCCAAACAGTTTTCAGTTTTTTTCAAAAGTTGATGAGTAAAATTTTCTTCATCTAGTGCCATGATTAGCTCGGCGGTCTCATCAGATGAAATCCATACAATTGAAGATTGATGCGGGTTTTTCAGCGGTAAAATTGCCAGCGGACCACCTGGTAAAAATTTCTCATGAGCAATATTTTCGTGAGGCAACTCATGCGAAATATTGAAGACAATTGCCGTTTGGTAGTATTTTTTCTGACTTGTATGAATTTGATAAAGCTCACGCAACTTAGAAAAACGGCCGTCACAAGCTAAAAGTAATTTGCCGCTTATAACTTTTTCGTCATCTAATTTAACTTTCACACCTTCCGCAAAAGTGATTTCTTCGTAAGAATTTGGCGAAAAAACGGTGATATTTTTATGCTCTAAAATGCGATTGCGCAACGCGTTGTGAATGTGATAATTTTCAATAATTTGACCAAGTTGTCCTTGTTGTGGATCAACTTCAATACCAATAAAATCAAGGAAGAAAGGCGATTTGTAATCTGTAATTTTAATGTCAGCAATTTTGCCAGCTTCTTGTTGTACCGCTTCATAAATTCCGATTTCTTTGAACAGTTTCAAAGATGCCGCTGAAATTGCATAAGCACGGCCATCGCGCTGACGATCTTCTTGCAAGATATTTTGTCTCTCAATAATCGCGATTTTCAAGTCAGTAGAAACGTTGCTCAAACTAAGAGCTGTAGTCATTCCCGCAAAAGAGCCGCCGATGATTATGAAATCGAAATTCATTTTTATTTTATTGTTTTTTTAGCGTTTAAAAAATTTGTGCTCGTCACCACTTTTTGGTTGGTTTTTTCTTCTAAAGCAATTTTGGCGTCTTTTGCAATTTTACCACCTTTTTTTGCCGGAATTTTATTTTGTTGCAACCCTTTGGCATTACTACTTTCGGCAATTTGACGCGTTGAAAGCTCGGCCAAAGCCGTAAAAATTAATTCCGCTTCCGACATGTGATCACGCAAATTATGAGTTTTAAGATTCTTTAATTTTTTGTGTTCATTAACTGTCAATCCCGTCCACTCTTGATGAATTATATTAGTCAAAATTGCGAACTCTTTACCCTGCATTACATCATTTTCTTGCCAATAATCCGTTAATTTATTTCTGGTTTCTTGACCCATCATACGTTGTTGAATCCACTTATCGCTGCGACCATGTTTTTGCCAATTCTCACGAGCACGATTAAGCGATTTTTCAGGATCAGCAATTTCTTGTATTCTTTCATTTCCAACTTTGGCCAACCACATTTTTATTGGCTCAGCCTTCGGCGAAGGTATTGATTGGATTAGGCGGAAAATTGTTTCGGTATCTGCAACGTCGGTATTGTACATCTTGCCATCTTTTGCCAACATTTTCAGTTGGTTACAGTTTGTAACCAACTGACTTCCTTCCTTTGCTAGCCTGTGTTTAAGCACTTTCCAATAATTACGAGCAAGTGCATAATTTTCTTGCTCGATCAAAACAGCCACAACATCAACAACCGAGAAAAACCACTTTTGTGACTTTTCATCAAAATGACGGCGTACTGTAAAATTTTCAAAAATTGAGAGATTATTTTTCATGGTGATTAAGTTTGGTGATTGAAATAGGCGAGCTTTTTAAGGCTCGCCCTTAGAAGAAATAAGAAATTTAAATCATATTTTTTGGATTAACCCAAAGTGCGAATTGCTCTTCAGTAACCAAGCCCAAAGCAAGTGCAGCTTCTTTCAAAGTTGTGCCTTCTTTGTGCGCTTTTTTAGCGATTTTTGCGGCGTTGTCATAACCGATGTAAGGGTTCAATGCGGTTACCAACATCAAAGATTGCTCAAGCAATTGTTGAATACGCTCTTCGTTAGCAACAATTCCGACCAAACATTGATCGATAAAACTGTTGATACCGTCATTGAGCAAATTGATTGATTCGATGACGTTGCGGATAATCATTGGACGGAAAACGTTCAATTCGAAATGACCATTCGATCCACCAACCGTAACTGCCACGTGGTTTCCCATAACTTGGCAAGCAATCATTGTCAAAGCTTCACACTGAGTTGGATTGACTTTTCCCGGCATGATTGATGAACCCGGTTCGTTTTCTGGCAAAGAAATTTCGCCCAAACCAGAGCGTGGTCCAGAAGCTAAGAAGCGGATATCGTTGGCGATTTTCATCACAGAAACGGCCAATGAATTCAACGATCCTGAGAAATTCACCAGCTCGTCGTTACACGCCAAAGACGAAAATTTATTTGGATTAGTTAAGAATTTATCTTGTTTGATTGCCGCAACTTCAGTGATTTTAGATGCGAACTTTTCAGCGAATTTTGGATGACAATTTAGTCCTGTTCCAACTGCTGTTCCGCCTTGCGCCAAATAGCAAACTGATTTGATCGAAGATGAAATGAAGTTAATCGCCATTTCAATTTGATGACGATAAGCACCGAATTCTTGTCCCAAAGTTACTGGCGTTGCGTCTTGCGTGTGTGTTCTGCCGATTTTGATGATAGCTTGGAATTCTTTTTCTTTTTTACCAAGTTCACTTGCGAAACGAGTAAGAGTTGGCAACAAAGTTTCATAAGTTGAAAGAACAGCCGCAACGTGCATTGCTGTTGGGAAAGTGTCGTTTGAAGATTGGCCCAAATTTACGTGATCGTTGGGATGAACTGGCGACTTTCCACCTTTTTGGCCAGTAACTTTTTCGTTAGCAACTGACGCAATAACCTCATTAGTATTCATGTTGGTTTGGGTGCCTGAGCCAGTTTGCCAAACAACAAGTGGAAAATGATTTTCATAAAACCAATCGAATTTCGCTAAAATTGTATCAACTGAATCGATGATTTTGTCGGCCAAATCTGGCGAGAATTTTTTGAATTCATCAGAAGTTGGATCCGCCGCCATCAATTCTTTATTGGCCAAAGCTGCTGCTTTTTTCACCATCAACATCGCGCGAATCACTTCTTTTGGCATTTTGTGGCCAGGATTGTGATTTTGGATCGGGAAATTTTGCACTGAACGCTGAGTTTGCGCTGCGTAATAAGCATCAGCAGGAACTTGGATTTCGCCGAAAGAGTCGGATTCAATACGGAAAGACATAAATTTTAGAAATTAGGAGTTAGAAGAACAAATTTTTGAAAACTCTACGGCGTCAAGGCTGGCTTTACCAACCAATAAACCATCAACATTTTCAATTTTTAAAATTTCGGCAGAATTTTGCGCAGTTACTGAACCGCCATAAAGCGTAAAATAACTGTCGGCAATGTTGGGCATTTTCTCGGTAAAAATCTTTTTAATCAACTTCGCCATTTCTTTGATTTGCTCAGAAGTTGGCACCAAACCAGTACCGATTGACCAAATTGGTTCGTAAGCAATTACCAATTTTTCGAACTTCACATCGTTTGGCACGGAATGCATAATTTGGCGATAAACGAATTCTAAATGTTTGCATTGATCTCGCGTTTCTCTGCTTTCACCAACACAAATAATTGGCGTTAAATTTTGCGACAAAGCAGCACGCACTTTTTTGGCGACGATTTCGTCACTTTCAAAATGTCCGGCACGACGTTCCGAATGGCCAAGAATTACGTATTCGCAACCGATTTTCTTTAACATTTCAGCACTAACATCGCCGGTAAAAGAGCCTGAAATTTCGAAATGACAATCTTGCGCACCAAGAGCAACCATGCGCTCTTTAAAGATTATTGCAGTAATTTCTTCTTCCGACATTTGCGTAACGTCACGACCTTGATATTTCAGCAAAGTTTCTAAACGCTGAAACCCGCTTTCCATCAATTCGCTATCCACATAATCAATCATAAAAACTGGCGGACAAACTACAATTTCAGTTTCGGATAATTGCACTTTATTTTCTGAGACGAATTTCAAAAAAGATTCCAACCATGAATCGGCTTCCTCAAAGCCGTGATTCATCTTCCAATTGGCTGCTATTATTTGTTTTTTCATAACTATTTTTCGTAAATTATTTTTTCTAAACGTTCGCCACAAAGTTGGTAACGCCAGCCTTTCAAAGCTTCTTGAACTGTTTTTTTACCACAAATCAAACTCTTCAAACTTTGACTCGATAACAAAATTTGTTCTTTGATTTTTTCTTCATTAGCAATTTCAACCAATAATTCCTTGGCTTTTTTGTAGAGCTCTTTTTGCTTACTGCTCATAAAACTTGTATCAGATTTAATCAGTAAATCTTCAGAAAAATTATTTTCTTGCTCTACAATTTGCCTTATTTCGTTACTCTGCTGTTCGCTTAACTTCAAATTAAAATCCTTACTGTAAGCAATGCGTTCAAGCAAATAATCACGTATAAAATGCTGACGCGGTAAATCTAACTTTTGCGCCCAATCTTCGCGCCATAAAATTAGATTTTTTACTCGTATAATTTCTTCTTGTGAACGACCCCGAAACGAGAAATTTTTAAACAAATTTTCTCGCGATTCTTGCAAAGCTTTTTTGACGAAAGATTGCATTTCTTCACGAAACCATTGGTAACGCTTTTTGCTTTGCAAATCTGCAAATAAAATTTCGTAAATTTGGTGCAAAAACAAAACGTCAGAAATTGCGTAATCAAGCTGCTCTTCACTCAAAGGTCTTTTTTGCCAATCGCTTCTCTGCAAAGTTTTATCAATATTTTGCTGAAAAAATTGCTCAACCAAAGCCGAATAACCAACGTTAAAATTCAAACCACAAAAGTTCGACATGATTTGAGTATCGACAACACTTTGCGATAAATCTTCGCTGAATTCTTCCAAAGCTAAATTCGATTTCTGGGCAATAATTTGTAAATCTTGCAGTGCTGCGTGAAAAACTTTGGTGATATGTCGATCAAAAATTATGGCAAAGAATGGCTCTAAATTAATTTCTGCCAAAGCATCAATTACGAAAAAATACAAATGCTCGCCAACTTTTACAGCAACTTGAATCAACGATAAAACCGGATAATAAGTTTTTTCACGGGTAAATTCAGTATCAACAGCAATAACTTTAGCATCGCGCATCAAAGCAACAGCACTAAGCAGTGATTCATTATTTGCAATGTATTGGTAATTCTTCATCAAATCTTACTGAGCTAAAACTTGTTGATTATTTCGCTGCAACAAATTTGCCGAAATTGGTTTTACCGCAATTGGCGGAACTGAGCTTTGAAGGTTATCAAAATAAAAATCTCTTCTCTGAGATTTAAGAACTGATTTTATTCTTTCTAATTCGCTATCACTACGCTCATAAACTCGTCCTCCAATATCTTGGTATCTGTCGAAATAAAAATCTTTTTTCAAATTTTCCGTAGCTTTGGCAATTTTTTTATCTTTTTCCGGATTATTTGGATCTTCGAGTTGATGCATTTCATCTATCAAATTCGGCAAATTCATAGATAAATTACCTTTTTTAGCGACTTCATTATCAAGCGCTGCAATAACTATAAATTTGCTTCGTACAGTTTTTTTCAATTGCGGATCACTATTTAAATGACGCAAAAGTTCATTAAGATTGGGATTATCATTTTGATCACGAAAATGATTTTGATTCCATAAATCAGCAAGCTGTGGAACTGCCTCTCGGACCAATGGTCGAGACTGCGCTTGCGATAAAGCTTCTAGGAAAAATTTTGCTGCACGACAATCAATATAAGAATCTTCAAATACAGTAAACTCTTTATCGATAATTCCTTTGGCAGATTTTTCCCAACCATTTTGCAAATTATCTTCAAAATTCTTAAACTTATCTCGTAAGTCTCCTTCTTTAAAATTGATCAACTTAAGACCAGAATCAGAAGGCAAGATCCCTACTTCCGTTCCACCTAAATATTTCATTCTGTTATTCCTCTTGCTTTTCATCAAATCGAGCTCCGCAGGTGCTCTACTCAATGAAAAAGAAGCAGCAATAGCGATTAAAGTTAAAGGAGAATCCAACATCGGTGCAAGCTGTCCACCAGCATTTTGAGCAATTTCGCTATCCAACAGAGAATTAATAATTTCGGTAAAATTACTCAAAATAGGCGTTTTATCAATTATAGTTTCTACGGCTTTATCAATTTCCATTTTATCCATCATCTGACCAAGAAACCCAAACTGTTTGCTGGTTATAGCATCAGCAAATCCTTCGCCTAAAGACTTATTCGCCTCAAAAATTGGTCCAAAAATCTCAACCAAAGGATCTAAATAATTGAAAACCTGACCAGCTATCGAAAAAGCACCCAGAGGCGTAAATATCAAAAACATCGACATTGCACGATATTTCCACTGCTCATCCGATTTATCGATATCAGCTTGAACTTTACCCATCATCTCTTTTGTAAGGTCAGATACTTCTTTATCGAGCTTATCAATTGCTTCTTTATATTCTTTATTTTCGGTATCTATTTGGGCTTGAATCATCTGACACAATGAATCACAAGAAGCTATTTCCAAAGGATCTTGGGAAGACTTCAGAGACGAAGCCATTCTTTCTAAAATTTTGGCGTACTTACTTTTTTCAGGGTCAATAGAGTGCTTTAGATTTTTGATACGCTCATCAAGTATTGTCCGATATTCATCTACAAATTTCGATTTGCCCGCCTCTCCTTTACTAAAAATTCCTCGACCAACCTGATTAAGCGCTTTACTAGTGGACCTTGCTAATGAATCTCCAAGATACTCAGCAGTTCTTGAGATCGCTTTTGCATATGTTTCACTGCCTGTTCTTAAGGTTGCCAATTTGTGCTTTTGTTCATCAGAAATATCTCGTCCATCAATCAACAAACTTTTTAATCTTTGCTGATTCATATCAATCATGTCTTGGGCTTTCGCTGATTCCAACATGATATTACGCAACTCAAATTCTGTTGGAGTTGCTACTGAACGTTTTTCTTGCAGCTCTTGTTTTACACTAATTTTCTGCGGAGTTTTTTGGAGAAGATGCTTAAATATTTTCTTCTCTACAATTTCCTTTCTTGCCTGCGTAACTCTTTCTCTCTCATCCAAAATTTCTTGTAAAAGCTCAACAAAAATCTGCGCTCTAGGGCCATTGTCATTCACTTCATTGAACTTGTTAGTGATTCCATCCTTCAATGTTTGAGAAATATCATCGATTTTTGTGCCATACAAAGCATTGACTCTACTTATGCTAGCTTGCAACTGATCCGCAATTGGCAATGCATTTGGTGCAGCTTGGTTTTGGGCAGGACGCATATCTATTTAAAACAATTAGTGAAATAATTCTGGTGAAATAATAGCCTTAGTTATTAATAACCAACTAAATACTAAGTCGCTATTCTTGACATTGAGACAAGCAAAAATAAATTCTGTTTTTACTCATCATACTTACAAACATTTTTTCAAAAAATTTCTATACATTGAGGACCAAATGATCAAAAAACTGCTCGTTTTAGCTATCGCCATCTCTCTTTCTGCGTGTCATCACAAATATAGAGCTGATAGTTCCAAAACTCAAACTCCAGTAGTTGAGCAAACTCCTTCTCAAAACCAGCCAAATTTCCAAACTATTGATTCTCAGCAACAAGCTGATGCAATGAATGCACAACAAGCAAAAGAAGATGAAATTGAAGTCCAAGATCGCGTGTTTTTCGGCTATGATTCTTCAGAAATTTCTGATGACGCTAAAAAAATCTTAGACACTCAAGCTCTTTGGTTGAAAAGCGATCCATCAATCAAAATCACTTTGGAAGGTCATTGTGACGAAAGAGGAACTAGAGAATACAACATCGCTTTGGGCGATCGCAGAGCCAACGCTGCTAAAACTTATTTAGTTAAAACTGGCGGAGTTGACGCTTCAAGAATCAAAACTGTTTCTTACGGCAAAGAACGTCCAGCTTATTTCGGAACTGACGAAGATACTTTGTCTAAAAACAGAAGAGCTGTTACAGTTGTAGCTCAATAATTTTGCTACAAATCAAATTTAAAAACCGGTCTGGTTATAAAATCAGACCGGTTTTTTATTGCGCCAAATTCGAAATTTTATTTACAAATTTTGCAGATGCGCAATCCACATTTTAGTCACTTTTTCTGACAAAGAATTTTGCTCGCAACGATTGTGTAAATGAGCGAAATCAAAACGATCCATATTCTGATCTTGATCTGCGCAAGAATAGAAAAATTCCACTTCACCATTTTCATCGACGCGTTTTTGCAAACATTGCGAACAAACACCTTTTAACATGCATTGCATTGGTGAGTTCAAACTGGCAATTGCGTACTGAGCTTGCGCAAAAGCTGGAATAATATTTTCGTGCCGCAATTTAGCCACCGAGCTCATCAAACGATCGTTGCCAATCGTGAAAATACGATCAATTTTAACCTGATTTTGCGCAAAATAATGCTTCAGCGATTCAATCACCGAGCCCTGAAAATCGCCATTCTCAGCCTTTTCATCTTCGATTGACACAATCAATTCTGCGCAAGAATTTTTCATCCTTTCTGGACGCACCATATAAGATTTTTTGCGATAACCGGCAAAAAACAAAACTTTGCAACCATTCTGTGTAAAAGCTTCCGCCAAAGCAGTAAGCGGCTGATTACCGCGTCCACCGCCAACAAAAACTACAGTTTCATTTTGTGGAATTTCTGTCGCTTTGCCGCTTGGGCCCATAAAAATACAAGGTTCGCCCGCTTTAAAATTAGCAATCAAACTGGTTGAACCACCAGTATTTACAACAATTCCGCTGATAATTCCGACATCTTTATCAACCGACAAAGCTGTAACTGTCACGCCTTCCATTGCCATAATTTGGTTTTCAATTTTAGCAGCTAAAGCGTGATAATTTTGTAGACGGAAAATTTGGCCAACTTCGGTTTGTTTCGCCAAAAGCGGCGCATGCACAAATATTTCAAAAACGTGATCCGAAAGCTTTTCAACTGCTTTAATTTTAACGCTAAATTCCGCTTCAATTTTTCGCCAAAACTCAACTTCATCAACGCTGCTTGCGGAATTTTCTAACTGTAAAATTTTACTAATTTCTTCGCGACCAACTTTGGCGCTTTTCATCGCCTTCACCACATTTCCTTCAAAATTGGGATGTAAATCGCCCAAAAAACTTACCGCTTTTTTGGTTTTATCATCAATTTTAGTAATCACGCTAAAATGCTTCGGACGCGCTGTGTGAGTGATTGGATAATGTTGATGATTAACATCAATTTCAGCGAAATATTTACCAGAAATTTCAAAATCCAACTTATCTTCCAAACGCGCTGAAATGTTTGGCGAAGTTCCCGCCGCTACAAAAAGCGAGCGACATTCATAAATTTTATCATCATTTTTATCGTCATGGCATTGCAGCGATTTGATGTGATTAAATTGATCAATCTGCGCTGCAACTGGCGTAATATTTTCAATAAATTCTACACCTTCTTCAAAAGCTTTGTTCAACTCTTGATGGTTCAGCCTGTAAGCCGGAGAATCTTGAATTTTTTTACGGTAAAGAATTTTTACCGGTGCAATTTTTTCAGGATTGGCAAAGTCTCGCAAAAATTCTTCAGCGATAATTTTTTCTTCATCTGTCAACTGCACCCAAATTTTTTCTTTGCCCAAAATGGCAACTTTATGAGCGAATTTTTTGATCTGAACCAGGTAATAAGCCTGCACTTCACAAGCGGTGTCAACTGCTGTCAAGCCTCCGCCAATCACAATTGCCGGCATTCTCACTTGCAAGTTAGTGAACAACTCTTCTTTGAAACTTCCGGTTAATTGCAGCGACATCAAAAAGTCCGACGCCGAACGAATGCCTTTAGCGAAGTTATTTTTTAAGTTGATGATATTTGGTCGACCAGCGCCAACACAAAGTGCAACGTGATCAAAACCATATTGTTCAAAAGCAATTTTGTCAGTTATTGAAGAACCAAAACGAATGCCGCCAAACATGCGAAAATTTTGGCGACGCTCAATAATTAAACGAATAATTTTGAGGAAATTTTTATCAAAACGCACGGTAATTCCATATTCGGCAACACCGCCAAAACCGTTAATCAAGCGCGTTGACAATGGTTCGTAAATTTCATCTAAAAATTTTATCGGACGAAATTCTTGGCGATTTCCAAATTCATCAATTCCCGAAATTTGCGAATTTAGCGGCTCAATTTTAAGACCATCAATTGCCACAACTTCGTGGCCATCATTTAACAAATAATGCGCCAAAGTATAGCCAGCAGGCCCTAAACCGCATATTAAAACTTTTTTTCCAGACTGTGGTTTAACCAAAACTGCTTCTTCTTGCAGCGGATTCCAACGCGTCAAAAGCGAATAAATTTCAAATCCATAAGGCAAAGACAACACATCTTTTAAAGTGCGCGTTTCAATTTGCGGAATATCTACCGCATCTTGTTTTTGATAAATGCACGACTTCATGCAATCGTTGCAAATTCGATGTCCCGTGCCGGCAATCATCGGATTTTCAAGGGTCGCCGCCGCCAAAGCTGCGATTGAAAAACCTTCAGCTTTCAACAAATTCATCTCCGAAATTTTTTCATCCAACGGACATCCGTGCAACTCAACACCCAGCGCATCAATTTTTGGAGTTTCGCAACCTTTATCAAACAAACCTTTGCGGCACGAATCTTTGTCCTGCTTGTGACAAAAAATACAATAATGCGCTTCAGCCATAACGCGGTTTAGGCTAGCGCCTTGATCGGTTAAGTTAAAAGAATTTTGAGATTGGTGGCGTGCTGATTTTTCATGCTCAGAATTAATCAGATTTTGCAAGTCAGTTTTTTGCGGCAAAATAAATAAAGCGCCTTTTTTGTGCAACTTGCGACCGGCTTTCGAATAAAGAGCCCACGCGGCATAATTTTCTAAAATTTCGAGATTTTCTTCGGCTAAAATTTTCTTCGCCAACTGTTTTTCCAAATCATCAACATCATCATAAACAATCTGTAATTGCTGCAGAAGCGTTGTGCCATCAATATCGGCAGATACTTCTTTAAATTTTTTAGCAACATTTCTTTGGACAAATTCACGACGCGCTACGTAAATTTTTTGCAAATCATCGTGATTTTTTTTCAGCGCCGCTTGTTCTTTTTTAATGTCGAAAAGCTCGACCAAAAAATCTTCAACAACACGCGCCTTTGCAACTAAATCAAGATTTTGCGCATTTTGTATTTTTATTTTTTCGCTAAAAAATTCATGGAATTTCTGGTTCAATTTCAACAAACCATCACGACAATAAAGATCGTGAAATTCCAATCCAAAATTCAATTTCATAAAGTTAAAATTATTGCCAACGCGAGTAATGACTTCTAGCGTAAAATCAACAAATCTACTAGCAAGCTACCGATTATAAAAAATTATGATAAAAGTTTACGGAATTAAAAACTGCAATACCGTCAAGAACGCACTGAATTGGCTGACTGAAAATCAAATTCAATTTCACTTTCACGATTACAAAAAAGATGGAATTGACCTAGAAAAGTTGCAAAAATTTTTAGAAATATTTGGGCACGAAAAGTTGATAAATCGTCGCGGTACGACATGGCGTCAATTAAGCGCTGCAGAGCAAAATTCTGTAATTGATAACAACTCAGCTTTAGAGTTAATGATTGCTAAACCTTCTGTTATTAAAAGACCAATTGTTGATTTGGGAAGTCAACAGCTGCTTGGGTTTGATTCTGCAGAATATAAAAAATCTTTTGGGCGTTAAAAATTTTTAGCGATGAAATTTTTGACAATTTCTTCTTCGTCAAAGTGAGTTTTTTCGTGACCAATAATTTGATATTTTTCGTGGCCTTTGCCCGCTAAAATCAAAACGTCTCCGGCTTTTAAAGTAGCAATTGTTTGCTCAATTGCAGTTTTGCGATTGGCAATTTCCATGCTTTTTTCAGCAACGCAGGCAGCGAAAATTTCAGCGCGAATATTTTCAGCTTTTTCCGTGCGTGGATTATCGTCGGTCACAATTATTTGATCTGCCAAATCACAAGCAATTTTGCCCATAATTGGACGTTTTTTTGCGTCACGATCTCCGCCACAACCAAACAAAACTACAAGTCGCGAACTGTGTGTTTGCGCAATTTGACGACCAAGCTCCAAAACATTGACCAAAGCATCGGGCGTGTGCGCAAAATCGATAAAAATTTGCGCCTTATTTGGCAAAATCGCCACGCGTTGCATTCTTCCCGCTGCTGGCTGCAAACGGTTAAAATTAGAAAGTAATTTACGCAATTCTGCGTCGCTTAATTGATTTTGCGACAAGACATTTCCTAAAGCACAAAGCGCGTTCATCGCTTGAAAATCGCCGCCAACTGACAATTCAAAATCGTATTTTTGCTGACGATATTCAAACTGAACTTTTTGTCCAAATTCTAAATGTTCAATCTTGAGAAGCTTTAAATCACTGGCGGCGAAGCCGTAATCAATGATTTGGTGATTGTGATGTTGGCATATTTTACGGATTTCAGCAGCTTGCTCAATATCGGCATTAAAAATCGCCGCGCTTTTTTGCGGCAAGACTTGCGAAAACAAAATCATTTTGCAGCGGAAATATTCCGCCATGGTTTTGTGATAATCTAAATGATCTTGCGTAAAGTTGGTGAAAGCACCGATTTTAATGTTCAAACCCGCGATGCGTTTTTGTTCCAAGCCAATTGAGCTGACTTCGATTGCCACATCATCAACACCGAATTTTTTCAGCGTATTTAAGTTCTTACAAAGCGAAACCAAGTCCGGAGTTGTCAGCCCTGAGCTTTGCAAATGCTGTTGAATTGCGTCGTCACACATCACGCCAAGTGTACCAATTGAGGCGGATTTTTTGCCTAAAAACTGCAGAATTTGGCGGGTAAATTCTGCGGTCGAAGTTTTACCATTTGTGCCGGTAATGCCATAAATATTGGCGGGAAGCGGTGCGTAAAAAATTTGCAAAAACTCAACTAATAACTCGAAAGGGTTGGCAGAAATTATCAGCGGTAAGTGCGAATTTGCGCTTGATAAGTGGCTTGAAATTATTACGCCAGCGCCATTTTTATGTGCGCTTTCAATGAATTGAGCACCGTCATTTGCTTTGCCTTGCAGCGCGAAAAATACGGAATTTTTTTTAACTAAACGTGAATCAAGTTCTATTGATGAAACCTCAATTGCTTCAGCATCAAGGCCTTCTGACAATTGAAAATTGTTTTTAACTTGCGATAAAATTTGAGATAATTTCACGAGAAATTAGCAATCAATTGTTGGAAATTTTGTGCTGCAGCCTTTGGATCAGATTCACGAGTTATTGGACGTCCAACAACTAAATGTGACGAACCGTTTTGCAAAGCCATTTGCACGTCGGCAACACGTTTTTGATCGTCATTTGCCACCATTTGCAAACGAATTCCTGGGCTGACAATCAAGAAATCTTGACCGAATTGCGCACGCAAAGTTTGTGCTTCTAAAGCCGAAGCAACAATGCCGTTCAAACCAGATTCTAAAGCCATCGCGGTTTTTTTAGCGACCAAATCTTGCAACGAAATTTTTGCATCAAAACCCATTTCGTTTAAATCATTTTGATCAAGATTGGTTAAAACTGTAACGCCAATAACTTGCATCGCACCTTTGTTTTTAGCGGCCGCTTCCATAATGCCGCGGCTTGCGGTGTGGATTGTCAGTAAATCAACTTGATGTTGCGCCAAATTTGCAACCGCGCGACCGACAGTTTCTGAAATATCGTAAAGTTTAAGATCAGCAAAAACCTTTTTGTTGTTTTGTTTTAACCATTTTATCAGCGAGAAATATTCACCGCTCATCATCAATTCTAGGCCAATTTTATAAAAAACTGCGGAATCGCCAATTTGTTCAACTAATTTTTTAGCAGCATTGGCATCAGGAACATCAAGCGCAATAATTAGGCGCTCACTAATTTCAGACATTTTTTGAATCTTTTGATTTTGCAGAGAAGGATTTTTCTTCGCCAGTAAGCAAGCGCACTATGTTTTCCTTATGTTTATATGTTATCAAAACCGCTAAAAATATACATAAGAATGTTTGCGCTGGCGGAGCGTCGAAATAATTAGAAATTATGATCGAAGATATGATGCCTAATATCGAAGCAACTGATGAGATACGAAACAAACAAAAAGCCATTAGCCAAAAAGATCCGACTAAAAAACCAGTGCCAAAATCAAGTGCGAATAATGTCGCTATTGCTGTTGCAACTCCTTTACCACCTTTGAAATTGAGATAAATTGGATAAATATGTCCGACTACTGCGACACCTGCAACCAAAGCTAGAAACTGGTGTAAATTGCTAATTTCACCAAATGTAAAACGAGCAATTATAACCATCGCAGCACCTTTAAAACCATCTAAAATCAAGGTTACAAAGCCTAATTTTTTACCAAGAATTCTAGTAACATTAGTAGCGCCAATATTCTTTGAGCCAACTTGGCGGATATCAACATTACCATAAATTTTGGCGACCAAGAGGCCGAATGGTATTGCTGCGATAAAATATGTTAGGATGAGAAAAATCGATTGACCTAGGATTGTCATGATGTCGGATTATTGCTTTTATTTTTACGGAAAGCATCCAAAGAAATTACTTTCGCCGACAAATCAATTGTTTCGCCTTTTTTTTCTTTATCATTTTCACCATTGGCCAGATTTGATTCGCCAAAATCACCATTTTCGAAACCTTCAATTTCGTCATAAGAAACACTGAATTTTAAACCAAAATTCATTGATGGATCAGCAAATGAAGTGACCGACTTATAGGGAATTACCATTCTTTCATTTTGTCCTGAAAAGCTCAAAGAAATGCTAAATTGCTCGTGATCAACAACCAAATTTCTGAATTGATGTTGAATGGCGATTGTCATTTCTTCTGGATATTTTTCGACCAAATGCTTTGGCAAATCAACACCCGGAAATCGGGTTAAGAAAGTGACGATGAAATAATGCTGACCTAAAAGACCAGTTTTCTCAATTTTTTTCAAAGTTTCGTAGATTACGGAACGCATCGAGTTCTCGATAATCTCATCATATCCGATTAAATCTTGCATGAGGAATAAATATTTAAGGACAAGTGGTAAGTAGTAAGAAACAAAGTGGCATGAATCTTGTTGCTAACTACTGATCACATAAAATGGAAAGTATAAAGTGCTCGGAGTTCTGTTGACAGGCCTCCGAGCAGGCCCCGATAAAATCACTTATACTAAGCAGCTACAGCCACTTTGGTAAATTCGAAGTTATCATTAGCAAAATTGTCATTTGCGTTTATTGTTTTTGAACGATGCCTAGGGCTTTAAAACCCGTAGCCGGCAGTATCTCAACCGAGCAAAATCATTTCCTTTATCGCATGTCGAAAGCTATTTCGTCCCCATAAAATTTGGTGGAGACGTCGGGTACTGCCCCCGAGTCCATGTACGTTTATTACGAAATGCATTTATCACCATAGCTCAAAACCTTGCGATTCCAAGCGCCAAGCAATCTAAACACGAAAAGTTTTTTGACAAGAGTTTCAAAGCAAATCCTTAGTAAAAATCTTTAGAAATTAAAATTTAGCTTCTTAAACTGCGCCGAAATCTTTTTAAAAATCCCAAAAAATTTTCCAAAAAATGTCTGCTGCTAACCTATCTTCTTGCGAGTCAAATCCTACTAATCGTAAAAAAGTTGTAATTCTTGGCTCTGGTCCAAATCGTATCGGACAAGGCATTGAGTTCGATTACACCTGCGTTCACGCTGCTTTCGCTTTCAAAGAAAATGGCATCGAGGCCATCATGGTAAATTGTAATCCAGAAACAGTTTCAACAGATTATGACACTTCTGATCGCCTTTATTTCGAACCTTTGACTGCTGAAGACACAATTGAGTTGATCAAAAAAGAAATGTCTAACGGTGAACTTTTAGGGGTTAACGTACAGTTCGGCGGTCAGACTCCGCTTGGGTTGGCGAAATTTTTACAAGATGAAAATATTCCCATCATCGGCACTTCTCCAGATATGATTGATTTGGCTGAAGATCGCGATCGCTTCAAACAATTGTTGCAAAAACTCGAACTCAACCAACCACAAAACTATATCGCTTACTCATCTAAACAAGTTGTTGAGCAAGTTGCAGAAATTGGTTTTCCAGTTGTGGTTCGTCCATCTTACGTTCTTGGCGGACGAGGCATGGCGATTGTTTACGATGAATCTTACTTGATGAAATATCTCGCCGAATATTCTGACGTTTTTGAAACCGGCCCTTTGCTTTTGGATAAATTTTTAACTGACGCTGTTGAAATTGATGTTGATGCTTTGTGCGATGGCGAAGAAGTTTTTGTCGCGGGAATCATGCAACACGTTGAAGAAGCTGGCATTCACTCTGGTGATTCAGCTTGTTCAATTCCGCCTTATTCTTTGGATGATGAAATTCTCGCTGAAATCAAAAAAGCGACTGTAAAATTAGCTCTGGCTTTGAACGTAAAAGGTTTGATGAACGTGCAATATGCTGTAAAAGACAATGTAGTTTACGTTTTGGAAGTAAACCCGCGCGCTTCAAGAACTGTACCTTTCGTTGCTAAAGCCACTGGCATTCCGGTTGCGAAAATCGCATCACTTTTGATGGTTGGTAAAAAACTTTCTGAGTTCAAATTAACCGAAAAAAAATTGAACTATTATTCCGTTAAAGAAGTAGTTTTCCCGTTCGCGCGCTTTTCGCACGCTGACACAATTTTAGGGCCAGAAATGAAATCAACTGGCGAAGTTATGGGCATTGATGTCAGCTTCCCACTAGCTTTTGCTAAAGCGCAAGTTGCTGCTGGCGTTAAACTTCCATCGGAAGGTTTGGCTTTCATTTCGGTGAAAGATTCTGACAAGAAATATTTGCCAGAATTGAGCCGTAAATTGATTAAAATTGGTTTCAAAATTGTTGCTACTCGCGGCACTGCGAAATTCTTAGCTGAAAACAATATTGCAGTCACAATCGTCAACAAAATCACTGAAGACAAACCACACGTTGTTGATATGCTCGAAAATCGTGAAATTAATTTGGTAATCAACACAACTGAAGGCGCGCAAGCAACGAAAGATAGTTTTTCAATCCGCCGTACTTCTTTGATGAAAGGCATAACTTACACAACCACAATGTCTGGTGCTCGTGCTTTGGTTGACGCTTTGGAAGCTTACAAAACTTTGAATTACCAATTTGAAGTGCGCGCTCTGCAAGATTTAAATAAATAATCATGTCATTTATAAAGCAGGAAAACGACCACTTCCTGCTTTATGTCAAGGCCACGCCCAACTCTGCTAAAAGCAAAATTAGTGGTAAATTTATTGATGAGAAAAATCAGGAATTTTTGAAAGTAAACCTCGCCGCAATCGCCGAAGATGGCAAAGCTAATAAAGAATTAGTGCGGTTTTTTGCAGAAATTTTGCACGTAGCAAAATCAAAAATTGAAATCATCAGCGGTGAAACTTCGCGCATTAAAGTTATTAAATTCAGCAGCGCGAATATTTCCCTCGAAGCTTTGAAAAACCTTAGTTAACCGCGACGTAAATTTCGACTTCTGAATCTTCTCCCATATCAGAATCTTCGTTATAGATCTCAAAATCTGAACTATATTTACGATCTAATTTTGATGCCCAGATTTTTTTCCATTCCTTTGCAACAGAAGTCGGAATTCTACCAATCGCAGTCGCAATAGCATATTTTTGCTCAGGAATTGTGTACGTAATCATGCCAGCTGGTACTTCATCAAACTCGAAAACTTTGACGCCTAAAATAAACTTGTAAGGCTTAGTGTGATCTCCTTCGTAATCTGTATAAATTGCAAAAATTTCATCACTAACTTTGTTATCTTCGTCAATTTTTTCTAAAACTTTTTCTTGGTGAAATTTTTTCCAAAGAGCGGCGATTTTTTCTATTCCAGCAGCGCTATTATCAGCTTTTACAGCGATTCCGATAATTTTTTGTTCGCTAAGTTCAGTTTCAATAAAGTTCATAAATTTTAAGTAATATTAAGAGTGACACAAACTGGACAATGATCGGAAGCTTTTTCTAAATCACGCACGCCGCGATCTTCAATTGTTGCTTCCAAAATTTTATCTGCCGCTTGCGCCGAAGTTAAAAGATAATCAATACGCAACCCTTTATTGTGTTGCCACGCGCCACCACGATAATCCCACCAGCTAAAAGCTTGATGCGTTGGATTGGCTGCACGGTAAGAATCAACGATTCCTAAATTTAAAATCGTACGAAATTTTTGGCGTTCCAAATCGTGGAAACAAACTGTGTTGCGTAAACTTTTCGGATCAAAAACGTCAATATCTTCAACCGCAATGTTGTAATCTCCGCCAAAAATTTGAATTTCGTTAAAACGCTGTAACTCAGACAAATGCTGCTTCAAAGCCTCAAAAAATTTCATTTTGTATAAAAATTTCTGACTATTTTCCAACGTTTCATTTTCCGCTAAATCACCGCCACCATTAGGAACGTAAATTGATGCAACTCGAATTGCCGCATCGCCAACAGAAATTACAGCCTCAATATAGCGCGCTTGCTGCTCATCAAATTCTTCACCAAGTAAATTTTGCGCAGCAATTTTCATTTCCGGCAAACCTTTGACGACATCTTCAATTTTATATTTCGATAAAATCGCCACGCCGTTATAACTTTTTTGACCATAAACTGCAGCGTTGTAACCAGCGTCATAAAAGGCTTCACGCGGGAATTCTTCTTCAATACATTTAATTTCTTGCAGCAACACGACGTCAGGATTGGAAGTTTTTAACCACTCCAAAACCCTTGGCAGACGAGCTTTTACAGAGTTTACGTTAAAGCTAGCAATTTTGATTTTTGGCATTTTTTACACCAAATCTTTAACAAAGTGAAAACCACGAATGTGAAAATCTTCACGGAAATAAAGGGCGTGAGACTTAGTGTTTTCAGTGTAAGAATCGAGTGCCACAATTCGGCAAGAATTTTCGCGACCGATTTTTTCAATCTCTTTGATAATTTTTGTTCCGATGCCGTAACCGCGTTTTTCTTCATCAACTACAAAACTCGAAATTTGGATGTAGCGACCACAATACAACATGCTTTGAATCCAATATCCTGCAACTCCGACAATTTCATCTTCCAAATATGCACCAATCATTTTGAAGTCGCTACGATCAATCATTTCGGCAATTTGCGCAAAATAACTATCACGGCTCAGCTCTTTGTATCTTTGTTTTAAAAGATCGTAAGCAGCCATCATTTCTTTTTGTTTATCCAACTTCTTTAAAACAATTTTGTCAGAAACTTGTTGCATCTTTTTATAAATTCTTGAGTTGATCAGACAAGGCAGAAGCCCAGTAAGTGATGGTTCCAGCACCGGCACAAAATACGATATCGCCGGCTGAAATTATTGGTTTAATAATCGCCGCTAATTCTTTTTCGCTGTGTAATTTTATGACATTTTGGTGACCAGTATTTTTAATTCCGGCGACCAAATCATCTTGAGTGGCACCAACAATTGCAGCTTGTCCGGCCGAATAAACATCACATACAATTACATAATCAGCATCAACAAAAGATGAGCAAAATTCTGCAAATAAACTTTTAACGCGAGAATATTTATGCGGTTGAAAAACACAGATCACTTTATGCCTTCCCGCCAAAGCTCGTGCAGCTTTGAGAGTTGTTGAAATTTCAGTCGGATGATGTCCATAATCATCAATTATCGCCGCACCATTATATTCACCGACCTTGGTAAAACGACGTTTCACACCGTTAAAAGCTGCCAAACCTTTTTTGATTTGCTCGTCACTCAAACCTAATTTATCAGCAATAGCAATTGCCACTAAAGCATTGCTGGCGTTGTGTTCGCCATAAATTGGCATTTTAATTTCGTTGATTTCGCGACCATTTTTGAAAACAACGTCAAACGTTAAACCCGCAACATCCATCGTAATATTTTTCACAATCAAGTCTGCTGATTTTTTAGCAGAATAGCTGATCAAATTTGGCTTGGTTGGCAAAAGTTTGTTGTAGAGAGTTTCAACTTCCAAACTGTCAATACACATAACACAAAACCCATTTTCTGGAATTTGGTTAACATATCTTTCGAAATAAGATTTTTGCGTTTCAAAACTGCCCGCGTAGCCGGAAAACTCCAAATGCTCTGGCTCGAGGTTAGTAATCGCGCCGATGAAAGTTGGCAAATTAACGAAGCTGGCATCAGATTCGTCAGATTCCGCAACCAAATATTCACCTTTGCCGACTTTAGAATTGCTGCCGAAATAATGAATTACACCACCATTTATCACAGTTGGATCAAAATCATTTACTTCCAACATCAAAGAAACCATGCCAGTTGTGCTGGTTTTGCCGTGCGTTCCGGCAATTGTGATGCCTTTGTATTCTTTCATGATAATCGCCAGCAAATTGGCGCGAGTGATGATTGGAATATTGCGCTTTTTAGCTTCAATAATTTCAGGGTTTTCAGCTTTAATAATTGAAGTCTCGACAATCAAAGAAACATCGTCTGTTATATTTTCAGCTTTGTGCCCAACGAAATAAGCCGCTCCTTTATCGCGCAATTTTGCTGTTAAGTAGTTTTCTGACAAATCAGAACCTTGAACCGGAATTTTTAATTCACGCAAAATAAACGCCAAAGCGCTCATACCAATACCGCCAAGGCCAATAAAATGGACTTTGCTTTGATTTTTTAAATCTTGAAAATTCATCGAAAAGATAGTTTTGAGAAGTGATGCCGCAGCAGACAGGAGTTATTTCGCGAACGTAAAAGCAAAAGTTTATTTGTAAAATTAAAATTCGTCAAAATGCAAAAAAAAATCATCGATCAAATTTTTACGATTTGGCACGCCCAAAATCCCGAACCCAAAACCGAACTAAATTATAGCAATAATTTCACACTATTAGTTGCAGTTGTGTTGTCAGCTCAAAGCACTGATATCGGGGTCAACAAAGCCACCAAAGATCTTTTTAAAATTGCAGATACTCCCGAAAAAATGGTAAAGCTCGGGGAAGAAAAGCTCAAAAAACACATTAATACAATCGGCCTTTACAACGCAAAAGCTGCTAATGTTATCAAGCTTTCTCAAGCTTTGATCGATAATTTTGATTCCGAAGTTCCCCAAAATTTTGAAAGTTTACGCTCACTTCCTGGCGTTGGTCAAAAAACGGCTAATGTTGTTTTAAATTGTGCTTTCGGACATCCGACAATTGCCGTTGATACTCACGTCTTTCGAGTCGCTAATCGCATCGGTTTCGTTAATGAATCAACTCCCGAAAAAACCGAATCTGCTTTGATGAAAGCAATACCGAAAAAATGGCAAACTCACGCTCATCATTGGATGATTCTTCACGGACGTTACGTTTGCAAAGCACGCAAACCTGAGTGTGAATTGTGCTCAATAAAGGAGATGTGCAAATCTTTCTCCAAAGCACTACAAATTCCGAATCGATAAAAAGTTACAAATTTATCTCAATTTGTTAGATCTTTCTTTACATCGAAAATTCACTAAAAAAAATCACAAAGAACTTCAATCAATTTCTAATAAAATGAAGAATAATTCAAAAAAATCCGCTTTCTCTTTAATAGAAATATCAATAGTCATATTGATTATCGGTATTTTGATAGCTGGTGTTACTCAGGGCAATACCTTGGTAAGTAAATTTAGATTAAACACTGCTCGTTCATTAACACAAAGCTCACCTGTTGCTAGTATTCCAGATCTTGCATCTTGGTGGGAATCAACATCCGAAGCAAGTTTTGACGTTAATGAGACTAATGATGGCAGCAAAATTACTTCTTGGATAGATATTAACCCTCAGCGCATTGAAAAAGTTAATCTGACACAAAACGATTCTGATTTTAGACCAATTTATCGTAAAAAAGGACTGAATAACCTACCTTCTGTTTATTTTGATGGCTCTACAGGACAGTATTTCTTAGGAACATATGATGATTCATTAAACCATTTTAAAACCACTATCTTTATCGTAACTTTAAACGAGAACGGCTCTGATATTGGCAACTTACTACTTCAAGGCAGCCCTTCTAATGGTCTTCCATCAAGAGCAATCGGTATTAGTGAAACAAGCTACAGTGTTGCAACTGGAACCAATGTTTTCACAGCTCCACATGATAAAAGAGCAAACGTATTTGTAACAACTGACAACGGGACTAATTCTTACATCTATTTGAATTCAGTAAATGTTGCTAATACTACTTCAGGAACAATGGTAAAAAATCCTGAGCTTATTATCGGAGCATACATTATTGCAGGAAATTACAGCTCTCCAGTTTTTGGATATAAAGGCTTGATCGGAGAAATTATCATTTTCTCTAGAGATTTATCTGATTCTGAAAGAAATGACGTTGAGAAGTATTTAAGTCAAAAATGGAACATACCTCTTAACTCATAAAAATTTGTAGAGTGCCTAGAAATACAAGCTATTCAGCTTTTTCATTAATCGAACTTTCAATCGTAGTTCTTATTATCGGTATTTTGCTGGCTGGTGTCACTCAGGGAAGTCGTTTAGTTACGGCATTTCGTGTCTCAACAGCAAAAACCTTAACTAAAAGTTCACCAGTTGTTGGAATTACCGATCTAGCAGCTTGGTGGGAAACAACATCTGATGATAGTTTCAATAGCACAGAAGCACAAAATAACTCCAGCTTAAGCACTTGGAATGACATCAACCCACAAGCGATGGATAGACTTAATCTAACTCAAAATATCGCCGACTTCAAACCAATTTATAAAACCAAAGCTATAAATGGATTACCTTCAGTTTATTTTAATGGAAATGATGGCCAATACTTTATGAATTCTGGTAATCCAAAACTAAATAATTCCAAAACCACTATTTTCCTCGTTGTAAATAATCCCCAAGATTCCAACGGTGTCATATATTGCTACTGTTCTTGGATTAGCGGACCATTGCGAATAGCTGGTACTCTTTTAGGTGATGAGTATAATTTTGGCTCTGGTTTATCAGCTTTGTCTACTTCAAGAGAAATAAAACCTGTAATTATCACATACTTAGACAACTCTAGCACTACTTCTATCTATATCAATTCAGCCCTAGTTAATAGCACTAGTTCCGGTATAATGGCTGAAGAATCGGACAACGCTTTGTTCCTAGGTTCATACATTATGGAAAATGACGTAAATCAGCCATTCGGTTATTACAAAGGCGATATCGGTGAAGTAATCGTATTTTCTAAAAACTTAGAAGATTCTGAAAGAGTATCCGTTGAGAAATATCTCAGCCAAAAATGGAATATTCCTCTGCAATAATTGCCAATCATGACTAGCATTCAACTATTTCGGGAACAAAATTTTGTTAATGGTCAATTTTTCACAACGCCCAGCAAAATTGCAGTTTATAATCCAGCAACACAAAAAATTATCGGTTCAGTTCCCAATTGCTCAACTAAGGAAACCACAGCAGCAATTGCTGCCGCTCAAGATGCTTTCTTAAAATGGAAAAAAATTTCTACTAAAGAACGCTCTAGATTATTGTACAAATGGTACGAATTGATCTTAGAAAACAGCGAAGAATTAGCACGAATTTTGACTACTGAACAAGGCAAACCATTGTCTGAAGCGCGCGGCGAAATTTTATACGGTGCACAATTTGTGCAGTGGTTTGCCGAAGAAGCAAAGCGCACTTACGGCGACGTGATTCCCGCTCCGAAATCAAATCAAAAAATCATCACACAACTTGAACCAGTTGGAGTTGTTGCCGCAATTACACCGTGGAATTTTCCATCAGCGATGATCACCCGTAAAGCTGCTGCAGCAATAGCCGCTGGTTGCTGCGTTGTTCTAAAACCTTCAGAATTAACGCCATTTTCCGCAATTGCTTTAGCAGTTTTAGCCAAAGAAGCCGGAATTCCGGACGGGGTTTTCAACGTTATTACTGGTGATGCACAAGAAATTGGTGCAGAATTTTGCCGCAATAATTTGGTACACAAAATCAGCTTCACTGGCTCAACTCGCGTTGGCAAATTACTCAATCAGCAATGCGCTCACGATTTAAAACGCGTTTCACTCGAACTTGGTGGCTCAGCACCTTTCATTATTTTTGATGATGCCGATTTAGAAAAAGCTTTGTCGGGCTTGATGCACGCTAAATTCCGCAACGGCGGCCAAGCTTGCACTTGCGTAAATCGCATTTTTGTTCATGAAAAAATTCACGATCAATTTGTTGAAAAACTTTTAATTGAAGTTGCAAAAATCAAAGTTGGCAACGGCTTAGAAGGTTCGCCAAATATTGGCCCGATGATTTCGCAAGCAGCAGTAGAAAAAGTTGAAAGATTAGTTACCAATGCCCTCACAAAAGGCGCAGAATGTCAAATTGGCGGTAAAAAATTAGATGATTTAGGTTCGCAATTTTTCGCACCAACTGTTCTCACACAAGTAACGCCAGAAATGCAAATCGCCCAAGAAGAAATTTTCGGCGCAATAGCGGCAATTCAAAAATTCAGCAGCGAAGAAGAAGTAGTTCGATTAGCAAACGACACCGAATACGGCCTTGGTTCTTATCTCTATACAGCCGACAACGCCCGTATTTGGAGAATCTGTGACGAGTTGCAATTCGGCATGGTCGGCGTTAACGAACCATCTTTTGCCACAGAAGTGGCCCCTTTCGGCGGCATCAAACATTCTGGCATGGGCCGCGAAGGTTCGCATTTAGGAATTTTAGAATTTTGTCACGTCAAAACTTTGCATCTAAGTTTTTAAAGCAAAATATCTTCAATAATCATCTGCACTTTCTCAACACCCATCCAAGAGTTGATATTAAGCGTTCCAACCAAGCTCATCGGTTTGGAATATTTAGCATCGAGCAAAATTTGACCAATTTGCGTTTCCGTGCTGCGAAAGGCCACAGCCTGCAGATTGCCACTAAAACCAATCGTACTTTTCGCAGAAAAAATTGCCGAGATATGCTCACCGCTTTTACCCATTGCGTTGGCTCTTACTTTAACAACATCACGCAATAAAAATTTCGGACGAGGATTGCCCACGCCAAAAGGCTCAAGCTTTGCCAACTCTTTTAGCAACTCAATATTTACCTGCGGCAAATCAAGTGTGATGTCGTAATGTGCTGTATTTTGCGATGTAATTTCCGCAACTTTTTGGGATAATTTATTGCAAAAAAATTGATGCAATTCCGTGATTTTTGATGGCTCGACCGAAAAGCCGCCAGCCATGGCGTGACCGCCGCCTTCAAGCAACAAATCGTTTAAACGCGCATTTAAAATTTCAGCACCAAAATCAATGCCCGAAATTGAGCGACACGAAGCTTTGCCTTTCTCGCCTTCATCATCAATTGCAATCACCGCTGTTGGCTTACCGTAAAGATCTTTCAAACGCGAGGCAACAATTCCGATAACTCCTTGATGCCAATTTTTTGAAACTGCAAAAATTATCGCATCATTTTTGGAAAAGCCTTGCGAGCCTGATTCTAAAGACTGCACCGCCTCTTCTAAAACTTGTATTTCGATATCTTTTCGTTGTTTGTTAAAATTTTCCAGTTGCTGCGCGATATTTTTTACTTCTTCTTCGTTGTCACTTGATAAAATTCTCGCTCCTAAATCTGACTTGCCAACACGACCGCCAGCATTGATGCGCGGCCCAATTACAAAACCCAAATGATAGGCTGAAGGCTCTTCATCAAGACCGGCCAAATCACAAATTTCACGCAATCCTAAATTTTTACGCTGTTTCATAACTTTCAAACCAGCGCTTACAAAAGCACGATTCAGACCGGTTAAAGACATTACGTCACAAACTGTTCCAAGCGCGGTTAAATCGAGTAAATTCAATAAATTTGGCTCTTTTTTGTTCGTATAGAATCCGCCTTCCCGCAATTTTTTATTAACGGCAACTACAAACAAAAAAGTTACGCCAGCAGCGCATAAATTTTTGTGAGGAAATTTTTCATCAAGCAAATTGGGGTTGATCACCGCAATTGATTTCGGCTTTTCAGTTACACCCAAATGATGATCAATTACGATAATGTCCAATCCTGCAGCATGCGCATCTTCAAGCGGTTTGAAAGCAACAGTTCCACAATCCAGCGTGATAACTAAATCTGTTCCGGTTTTTTTTAAATTAAGCAAAGCTTGGGAATTAGGGCCGTAACCTTCCAAAATGCGATCAGGAATATAGATTGCTGCACTCACTCCAATATCACCAAAGAAGCGTTTCAAGGTTGCTGCTGAAGTTGCGCCATCAACATCATAATCGGCAAAAATTGTGATTTTTTTATTTTGTTTGATCGCAGCAATAAGATGATCAACAGCAACATCCATACCTCCTAATTCGAAAGGATCGGGCAAGCTGGTTTTGATTTTAGGATCGAGAAAATTTTCAACTTCCTGCACAGATATCTCACGCATCGCAAGTAACTTGGAAATTGCTTCCGACAGATTAAATCTTTGGGCGATGGTTCGGGCCTGGCGATCATCTAATTTACTTGGTTGCCAGTTAATGCCAAGGCAAGAATTTATGATGTTATCATTTCTAGTGTGCATTACATTTTCCAATTTATGGTCGTTTAAAAATCTTAATTATTTTATTGTTTAATTCTTTTAGAGGTTTGTGTGAAAGAAAATTCAACTAATTCAGATTTATCACTTTCTAAAACTATCTTAGAGTCACCTCTAAACAACGAAAACTTAGTAAAATTTATTTTTGAATTAACCTCTACTGAAGAGTTAGAAAATATCGCTAAGTTAGACTTATTTTTGGATTCCTTACAACGACACAATATCGAAATCAAAATTAGTGAAACCCCAGAATTTTTAATAAGTCATTGCCTTACCCATCTAATTACACACGGTCGCTCTAAACAAGCACAGAAACTATCCGAATTTATCTCAATTGCTTCTGCATCTGATATTGCAAGCTATCACATTGTTAGTGGCATTCTTAATTCAAGATCTGCTCAAACAATCGATGACATAGTACAAATCATCCAAAACTTTGTAGATAATGGATTAAATAGCGCTGCAAAAAGTGAAGATGGTAAAACCATAATGGAGTATGCCGTAGAACAATATGTCCATTCCGTTTCATCAGGAAGTCTTAAAGTAGCCAAGATTAAAGCAGGAGATGGCGAAATCGTGAAATCTCTGATTCAAAGCATTATGACTCCTCTTAAAAAATCCGACAAAATAAAGCTTTGTGATAAAATAAATTCCAAAACTTTTACCTCAGAAGAATTTCAAGAAGCGTTAGAAAATTTCAACAATGCTACCAAAGCTATGTCCGCTGATTTAGACAATAAACCCACTACTTCTCTAGTTCACGATGAATTAGATGAGTTTCTAAATAAGGATGTAAAAATTAAACCGACTAACAATTCAGCGTTTACCTTACCTACAACTTCGCCCAGAAACCCCAACAACAGCACAAATTTACCAAATTCAATTTCACCATCTCGGGTTACAAAATATTTCTTGTAGATTATTTTTTCCCTACGGTTTTAATTTGTTCTTCTTGATACATGAAACAGAACTTTACAGATTTATGTCAGTATTTAATGGACACACTCTCAAAAAAGATGGTTCGAGAGCAGATTTTTTTGGAAATCCACCATTTCTTCTCGAACCCAAAGTTAATTCTAAAATCTTAGACGTAATATTTAAAAATATTCCTGAGCTTGGAAATCCTAATTACAAAGAATTCGACATCACTCTTTCTAAACTTAAAGAGAATGGCGATATCAAATTAATTGAAGACGACAATTTTAAACTAGCGCAATGTTTGGCTAAATTAGTCAAAGATGAACAAGTTGAAAGAGCTCAAAATTTGATTGATCGAATCCACGTTGCTCAACTCAGTGCTGAACAAAACTATCAGTTTTTTGCTCATTGTTTTGCCGCAATTTCACCAGCGCATCCAAATGCTGCGATTTCTGTTACCAAAGCTTTAGTGGCCTCTGAAATAAAAGTTAGCACTAGCGTGCAAATTGCAGAAAATAGCCAAAATGCTATCCAACTTGCCGCCGTTAATTTCATCAATTCTGATCCCAAGAATCATGAAATGGAAAAAACAATTCTTCTTACTTTACTAGAAAGCAAATCATCTTCTCTCGACTCAGAACAAAAGCATTCGATCATTGCCAAAACCAATGAGGGTAAACTTACTAAAGACGACGTTGAAAAACATCTCCGAACAGAAGTCACTCAGAAAAACAACAATCAGCCAGAGATAGTTGCGGCAGATAGCAATGTTGCTGAATCTAAGTTCAGACTAACTTTTGGAAAATCTTTGTTGTCATTTAACAGAAATAAAAATTCATCAGAAGTAGAATCACCGACTTCGTCACCAAGATTCAGCAAGATTGAGCAACTCAAGCAAAAAATTGCTGAAGTTGCCCAAAGTCTTTAAATTTTATCGTAAGAAATTTTCTCTTTTTTCGCACCAGGATGAGTCACAGCGCCGAATCTTGCTGATCCAACAGTTTGGGCATATTTCCACAAAGTTCCTGATTGGTAATCATTTTCGCGAGGTTTCCACGCTGCTTTACGCGCGGCAATTTCAACATCAGACAAAGCAACATCAATTGTACCGTTAATCGCGTCAATGGTGATTTTATCGCCATCTTGCAAAAGCGCGATCATACCACCAACCGCAGCTTCCGGAGAAACGTGACCAATACAGAATCCACGAGTTCCGCCAGAGAATCTACCGTCAGTAATCAAAGCAACTTTATTGCCCATTCCTTGACCATAAATTGCCGCAGTTGTTGCCAACATTTCACGCATTCCCGGTCCGCCACGCGGCCCTTCGTAACGAATTACTAAAACGTCACCTTCTTGATATTTCTTTTGCTCAACTGCTTTGAAGCACAATTCTTCTGAATCAAAACAACGCGCAGTTCCAGTGAAAACCAATGCTTCATTTTGCATGCCAGCGATTTTTACAACTGCGCCGTCTTCCGCCAAATTACCTTTTAAAACTACAACGCCGCCAGTTTTAGAAAGTGGCTTTTCTGGTAAATAAACTACGTCTTGGTTTTCGTTGAATTTCACATCAGCTAAATTTTCCGCCATAGTTTTGCCAGTAACTGTCAAACAATCGCCATGAATAAATCCGGCATCCAACATCACTTTCAAAATCATTTGCACACCACCAGCGTCGTACAAATCTTTCGCAACATATTTGCCACCCGGTTTCATGTCAGCAATGTAAGGCGTGCGCTTGAAAACTTCAGCAATGTCAAAAGCATCGAAATCAATGCCACATTCATTAGCAATTGCTGGCAAATGCAAAACTGCGTTAGTTGATCCGCCGGTTGCAGCAACAATTGCCGCCGCATTTTCCAAAGCTTTGCGCGTAACGATGTCACGAGCCTTGATACCTTTTTCGATCAAGTTCATCACCGCGCGACCAGAGTGATAAGCATATTCGTCGCGTGATTCATAAGGCGCTGGAGCACCTGAAGATCCCGGCAAAGCCAAACCAATTGCTTCCGAAACGCAAGCCATAGTGTTTGCTGTAAACTGACCGCCACAAGCACCAGCTGAAGGGCACGCTGCTTTAGTCAAAATTTTCAAATCTTCTTCGGTCATTTTACCAGCATCGCGCTGACCAACGCCTTCAAAAACGTCAACAATCGTTACGTCGCGACCTTTGAATTTACCGGGCAAGATCGATCCGCCATACATGAAAACTGAAGGAATGTTCAAACGCACCATCGCCATCATCATTCCCGGTAAAGACTTATCACATCCAGCCAGTCCAACCAAAGCATCGTAGCAATGTCCGCGAACTGTCAACTCAATTGAATCGGCGATAACTTCGCGTGAAACCAAAGAAGATTTCATGCCTTGATGGCCGTTAGCAATACCGTCAGTAACGGTGATTGTTGTGAATTCACGCGGCGTACCGCCGAAATCTTGCACACCTTTTTTTGCTGGCTGCGCTTGGCGTTGAAGTGCGATATTGCAAGGTGCCGCTTCATTCCACGCGCTAACCACGCCCACAAAAGGACGCGCTAAATCTTCATCATCAAGCCCGTTTGGATATAAATCAGTTTTGATGTTATAAAGCATGGTCTTACGACCTTCGCAACCGTGAGAATGCGTAACGTAACGCGAAGGCAACTTTGATTTATCGAATTTGGACATTTTGTGAGTAGAGGAAAATAATTGTAAGTTTTACCAAGATTAGGCAGCCGGCAAGATAACATCTGAAAATAAAAATTCACAACCTTCAAATTGAGATTGTTACGCCCCAAAAAATTCCGCGTCACTCAAAAATAATAAGGCTAAATGTAAGGCAAATTCATAATATTTATTCGACTAAAATTTTCGTATTACCTTGCCCTGACTTACAATAATTTTATCAGCCAATTCAAGCTGCACTAAAGCAATATTTACCAGCTTTGCTGATGCTTGAGTCTCTTGAATGATAACATCAACTTCAAGCGCAACGTGACTGAGTTTCGACAGAATTTCTTCACGAATAATTTTGATGTCGTCATCACTTGGAATTTTGAGATTAACCCCGGCAAACTCTCTCGCGTCAGGCTCTTGCAGTATTGAAGAATTACCCAACTTGATTTTAAGCATGGGAATTTCTTCTAAAATATCTTCAAAACTTTCGGTTAATTTTGCGCCTTGTTTGATTAAACGATTCGTCCCCAAACAGCGCGCATCAAAGGGCGAACCTGGAACGGCAAAAACTTCACGACCTTGTTCTGCGGCAAATCTCGCTGTAACTAAACTGCCTGAACGTAAACTCGCTTCCACGACGACAACTCCAAGCGACATGCCGGAAATTATGCGATTACGCTGAATAAAATTTCCACCCTTTGGCGGTGCATTGAAAGGCGATTCTGAGATCATCAAACCGCGAGCGCAAATTTTATGATAAAGATCGCTATTTTCTTTGGGGTAAATGTGATTAATGCCGCCGGCAATTACCGCAATTGTGCCAGTTGCAAGCGAGGCGTCATGAGCTGCTGCGTCAATACCGCGGGCCATTCCCGAGACAATTAGCAAATTATTTTCACCAAGTTCTCGAGCGATTTTTTTCGCGAACAAAACGCCGTTAAACGAAGCATTACGCGGCCCAACAATGGCAATTGAATTGCGATTGAGAAAGTCAGCGCAACCTTTGATTGTCAAAACTGGAGCTGGGTCAGGAATTTCGCGTAATAATTTCGGATATTGCGCGTCACAAAATAACAAAATTTCGGCGCCAAATTTGTGAGTATTTTCAATTTCTTGGATAGCGTCGTTTGCTGAAAAGATAGTGATTTTGCGCTTCGATCCGCCGTTGGCGGCAAATTCAGGAACTCGTTGCAAAGCTTCTTGCGCTGAGCCAAAAATTTCAATTAAACGGAAGAATGTTGATCTGCCGATATTTTCACTTCGAACCAACCGAATCCAGTCGATTTTATCCTGCAGCGAAACTGCAGCCGTGGTGTATTCCATAATGTGTAAGCGGTGTAAAATTGGTGATAAATTGGTGTTTTTAAAGCTATTTTTTAGCTAATTGCCCTGTCGCAAATCAAATTTTTCTGAGAAGCGAAAGCGCGCTAATTCTTGATGCGATAACCACGTTTTATCAACGTAATTAAAACAACAGCGAGAATTAGATTTATGATTAAAATGTAAATCATTCCTGTCAACAGCGCGCCATCATTGTGGCCAGTCATAGCGTAACGAAAACCATCAATCATGTAGAAAAACGGATTAAAATGCGAAATGTTACGCCAAAATTCTGGCAAAGAGTTAGTCGAATAAAAAGTGCCCGACAAGAAAGTAAGCGGCGTAATTACATAGCTGGTCATCGCCGACATATGGTCAAAAGTTTCACTAATCACACCACATAAAACGCCAAGTTGGCCAAGAAACATGCAAGCAAAAAACAGATAAAAAATTGCGTGCGGAATTGAATAAAAGCTGATTGGAACGAAACATAAAATCGTCAAAAAAGCCACAATCGCCACGCAAATTCCACGCAAAATTGCACCCATCGTGAACGCCATCCACAATTCAAAAGCGCCCAGCGGCGGGATCAAATAATCAACAACGTGTCCCATAACTTTTCCCATCACAAAAGATGACGAAGAATTGGCAAACGAGTTTTGCATCGCCGCCATCATGATCAAACCAGCTGACATGAAAATAGCAAAAGGCACGCCGTTAATTTCAGTTAGATGATTACCAACCGACAAAGAAAACACCGCCAAAAACAAGACAATGTTGATAACCGGAGAAAACAAAGTTTGGTGATAAACTTTCAAGAAACGGCGTACTTCCTTCTTTAAAAGAGTAAAAGCACCAAACCAATTGATTCTAGAACAGAACATGTTTTATTGTGAGTTTATATTTGTTAGTCGATGGTTATTTTGCTAACATCTAGCAACGAACAACCAATAATTATGCACAAGTTAGAAAACATTCTTAGCGATTTCAATTCACAAATTTCAGCAGTTCAAAATAAGCAGCAGCTTGAAGAAATTCGTATTAATTTCTTAGGCAAAAAAGGTTTTGTTACCGAACTTTTTGCTGAATTAAAAAACATACCAAACGAAGAAAAGAAAGCTTTCGGCGCTAAAATTAACGAACTGCGCGACCAAGTTACCCAAAAACTCGACATCGCCAAAGATCACTTTGAAAACGCTGAGCTGAGCGCAAAATTACAAAGCGAAAAAATTGACGTAACCGCGCCAGTTAGAAAAAATCCGCAAGGCAAAATCCATCCGATTAATCAAGTGATGCAAGAAATTGAAGAAATCTTCTCAACTCTTGGTTTTGAGTTTGCCAAAGGCCCAGAAATTGAAGATGATTTTCACAATTTCACCGCTCTAAATATGCCAGCAAACCATCCGGCACGCCAGATGCAGGATACTTTTTATTTACAAAATTCTGAATTGTTGTTGCGCACTCACACTTCCAACACCCAAATCCGCAAAATGGTCAACTCGCAACCGCCATTGAAAGTTGCCGCTTTAGGACGAGTTTTCCGTCGTGATTCTGACCAAACTCACACGCCAATGTTTCATCAATTTGAAGGATTCGTTGTCGATGAAAACGTCAATATGGGCCATTTGAAATGGACGTTGGAAAACTTTTTGGAAAAATTTTTCGAAATTAAAAATGTTGAACTGCGCTTCCGTCCAAGCTTCTTTCCTTTTACAGAGCCATCAGCCGAAGTTGATATTAACTACTCCCTTGAACAAGGACGAATTAAAATTGGCAAAGGCGACAAATTCATGGAAATTTTGGGCTGCGGCATGATTCATCCTAACGTTTTAGAAAATTGCGGAATCGATTCCAAAAAATATCAAGGCTTCGCTTTCGGCATCGGCATTGAGCGTTTGGCGATGTTGAAATATGGCATCACCGACTTGCGTATGTTTTTTGAAAATGACGTGCGCTTTTTAAATCATTTCGGTTTTTAGCTTAAATTTTATCAAAATTGCTGACGCACTTTAAAGGCCAAGAAGCTTGAGCTGTAAGTCGCTTTACGTTCAAAGTTATAATCCAGTGTAAAAGCTACGTCATCTTGATGATAAAGAGATAATTCACTTCCGATCATAAAACTGCTGCGCTCAACGTTGGTTATTTCATTGTCAAAACTGCTTGTTTGATTAATAAAATTAGCAGTTGTGCTGGGCGCGTCGTTGATAAAGCTATATCCGTAAGAAAATTTCAGTAACGCCGAAACTTTACGAATTTCGGGTAATTCATGAACTTTTGCAGCGTAAACAAAATTACTGCCGACTCGCCCTTCCATAAAATTAGCGCTGACTCGCGATACTTGTAAATTCAACTCTTGCGCGCCTTTTTCGGTGTATCCAGCAATATCATTTCGCAAAAAATTTACGCCAAATTCTGGAATAAAACTAAAGCCGCCGACCAGCTTTTCAACAGCGCCCACTTTCATTTTCAGCGCGTAATTTTGCCCCAAATAAGATGCAACCGCACTGCTTGAAGCAGCATTTATCGAACGCTGCGAATCAAAGTGGTTTAAGGTAAAAGCGGCATTTACATCAAAGAAATAACGCTCGAAATTTTTACTTCCGTAGAAACTTAATTGATAACTATCGATCAAATTTTGCTTGGAAGAATCTAAAGTTTTAACCGCCGATTTAGCCGCCGCAAGCGCCATGCCGATTGTTTGATCTGGCGCAATTTCATAATCAGCACCGAAAGAAAATCCCGCCAAACTATTTTTATAACCATCATCGCTTGCTACTTCTTGTTGCGATGCCGCAGCGCCAAAAACTTGTCCCCAAACTCCTTCACTAAGTTTTGATTCATCGCGACGTTTTGTATCCAAACGATTTTCGACAATTTGCGTCGCACTATTTACAAAATTATTAACACTAAAAATTGCTGCTTTAGTTAATTGCGGCGCCAACTGGTTGATGGTTTGAGCCAACTCGCTTTTTGATAATGAAGTGCTGTCGATATATTTTTGAAATGACAACAATTCACCTTGTGATGCAGCTCCAATTGCAACTAAATTTTGATAAATATTTTGGGCGTTGCGATTAGATGTTACTTGAGCCGGCGCAAGATGATTAACATTCAAAGTCAAAGATGTATTTGATGCTGAAACTGTGAATTCCAACAAACCGCTGATGTTGGATGAGGTTTCATTTATCGTAATATTTTGCGTCGAAAACTCGCTGTTTGCCGTGCTCAAATTGCTTGCCGTCAAAATTTGATACGACGTGTTATCAGCGATATAATCTTGATTAGCCGAAGTTGTGATAGCAATTTTTGCGTTAGCGTCAATGACAGCTGAGCCGCTAACTTGCAAGCTTCCCGCGCCACCACTTTTCAAAGTAATTTGGAAAGTATCACCGTTATTTAGCGTTAAATTGCCGGTAATTTTTTGATTTTGTTCACCAACGTTAAGTGTTGCCCCGCCTGACCCAACAACGTTTCCATTGATTGTTGAATTATTAGTTTGATCAAAATTTAAAACTCCTGCCAAATTAATTTGATCAGCGTAAATGTCGCCAGATGTTGTAAATGTTGAATCCGAGTCGACATAGAAATTAGCCAAAGAATTTGTGTCACTCGCAATCGCGCTACTAAAAGAAATTGATTCCGCATAAATATTAACTGTGCCTTGCGAATCAGAACTGCCTTGCAAAATACCGGAAATAGAAGAACCAGAGTTGATATTGAGCGTAGAATTAGCACCGAGAAAAATATTATTTGCCGTAATTTGCGCTCCCGAATTAAGCGTGGCATTGCTTGAAATTGTTAAATTTTTCAGAGCGGAAAATTTAGCACTTTGAGCAAAAGAAACATTATCACCAATTACAACCGAACCAGTGTTTTCATTGCCGTCGACTGTACCGCTGATTGATCCGCCCAAAATATTCAACGTTGCTGCACCAATTTCTACGCCGCCAGAAATTGTACCGTAATTATTGATAATTGCGGCTGCACCCGAGTTATAAATGCCGTAATTTGTTGCTGAAATTGTGCCGGAATTGGTGATTGTGACATTGTCTCCTTCATTGCGAATGCCGTAAATAGTTGATGTTGCAGCAGTTGTGATCGTACCAGAATTGGTGATTTGGGTGTAATTATCTTTATTGTAAATTCCGTGACCTTGGCTGTTGATTGCGCCAGAATTGTTGATAATTCCGTATGAACTCGGTGAGGCTGTCGAGCCGCTGCCGGCACTCATAAAAATTCCGTGAGCCGATGAAGAAACTGTCGTAGTAATTGTTCCGCTATTGTAAATTTGGTTGGTATTTGAGTCAGAATAAATGCCGTAAACTTGTGTGTTTATTGTACCTGAGTTAGTTGCGGTGTTATTGTCACTGGCTAAATAAATTCCGTAAGCACTTGTGTTGGAAGTGGTGATTGAACCAGAATTGTTGATCGTGTTGTTACCGCTTCCCACGTAGATGCCGTATGATGTGGTTCCTTGTGTTGCGATTGATCCCAAATTGTAAACTTGTGAGTTACTAGCGATTGATATACCCCGCCCCGAGCTTGCGGTGGTGATTATTGCTGCGTTGCTGTCATTGGTAATTTGATTGTAGCTTCCCGAAGTTCTGATGCCGTAAGCGCCAGAATTGGTATTGGTGGTGATAGTGAAAGTATTTTTAATTTTATTGTAAGATGAAGAAGTGCCCGAAAGCGAACTGCTGATTGCGATTGCACTGCTGGTGATGTCGGAAGTTGTTGTGTAATTAGTTTGGCCAGAAGTGAGAGTGACTGCGAGTGCTTTATCAGCAAAAAAATTGCAAAAGCACAAAAAAATGGCGCGGTGGATTTTAGGTGACATGGTGTTTTGAGTTTGGTGTTTATGGTGTGAATTCGCTTATTTCTAAGCTTTCGGGCTTTTTAAGAATGCTTTAGTTTTGTGCAATATTTTTCCTCACAGAAAAGTTTAATAAAATTCCGGACGTTTTGTTTCAATTTTAAGTTCTTTACCAAAATAATCGGAAAGCTCGATTTTGTAAGCGTGAAGGCAAAGTCGTTTACATATATTTTTATTCATCGCATTCGGCCCGCCATATTTCATGTCATTGATAATTGGATGACCAAGTTCTTTGCAATGAACGCGCAATTGATGGGTACGACCAGTCAATGGGTGCAGTTCCAGCAAGGTGAAATCAATTTCATCGCGCAAAACTTTAAACTCGGTGATTGCTTCTTTTCCTTCAGCAAAATCTGGTGCGACTTTTTCATTTTTGCCCATCATCTTTTTCTTCAGCGGAATATTTATCACACCTTCTTTTTTCTTCACACTGCCGCGAACCAATGCCAAATAAGTCTTGCGCACGGTTTTATTTTTGAAAGCTGCAGTTAAAAATTCTGCGGTTTCGTTATTTTTTGCGATCAATAAAATGCCCGAAGTATCTTTATCTAAACGATGCACCAACTGCCATTTTTGGGTTGTGATAAAATCATCAACCGAAATTTCAACACCGCTGCCACCTTGCGTTGCAAGGCCTGATGGCTTGTTAATGGCGATTAAATTTTCATCTTCAAAAATTTTAAGCTGAAGAAATTTTGCGAGTTTTTCGTCAGAAATTTTTGGCTTAAATTTTTGATTCACATTTCTTTTTGCTAAATCAGCAAAAATTTCAACATAGTCTTCTGCTTCTATTTTGTAAGATGCATCGACTCTGGCGCCGTTAACTTTAATCTTCTTTTCGCGAATTATTTTTTGCGCAAGTCCGAAAGAAATATCAAACTTTTTACATAAAAATTTGTCGAGACGCAGACCGACTAGATCTGGATTTATTTGAATTACTGGCATCTAAGAAAAAATTAATTTGCTGATGTGAAAACCAAAAAACAGCATGGAAATTGCTACGATTACAGAAACGCTAACGTAGATAAAGGCTTGCAAATGTTGACCTGCAGTCACTAAGCGGAAGAAATCTAAAGAGAAAGCTGAGAAAGTTGTAAAACCTCCTAAAAAACCAACAATCAAAAAATTTTTTAAACGCGGATCAAAATTAGCAAAATTTCTAATCACGAAATAATAAACCACGCCCGCCAAAAGTGAACCGACAACATTGACAGCGAAAGTACCCCACGGAAAATTACACGGCAAATGATATAATTTCGCCAAACGCAACATTGCTTCTGAAGAAATGTAACGCATCACCGAACCAAGAGCACCGCCAATCGCAATCAATAATAAATTCATAATTTTGCGCAGTTGTGGTTATTAATTTCTAGGCCAATTTTTTCAGCTTTTCTGCTAAATCAGTTTTTTCCCACGAGAAACCACCATCATCTTCTGGCTGACGACCGAAGTGTCCGTAGGTTGCTGTGCGCTTGTAAATTGGACGATTCAATTGCAAATGGTTTCTGATGCCACGCGGACTCAAATCAATCAATTCGTTGATTAATTTAGCAACGTCTTCACTGGCAACACCAGTTTTGTGGTTATCAACATAAAGTGCTAAAGGTTTAGAAACGCCAATCGCGTAAGCAATTTGAATTGTGCATCGATCTGCTAAACCAGCAGCGACAACATTTTTCGCTAAATAACGCGCCATGTAAGCTGCTGAGCGATCAACTTTAGTAGGATCTTTACCAGAAAAAGCACCGCCGCCATGTGGAGCTGCACCACCGTAAGTATCAACAATAATTTTACGACCAGTCAAACCAGCGTCGCCATCTGGGCCGCCAATTACGAACTTGCCAGTTGGATTGACTAAAAACTTATCTTCTTTGCACATCCAGCCTTTTGGCAAAGTTTTTTCGACGTAAGGACGAATCATCTCACGAACTTGTTGTTGCGTTATGCCTTCTTTGTGCTGAATCGAAACCAACACAGTTTCAGCACGAGTTGGCACACCATCTTCGTAATTTAAAGTAACTTGGCTTTTGGCGTCAGGACCGAGATCACGCAATTCACCACGACGAATTGCATCCATGATATTGTGCAAAATGCGATGCGAATAATAAATCGCTGCAGGCATTAAAACATCAGTTTCGCGGCAGGCATAACCAAACATAATTCCTTGATCTCCGGCACCTTCATCTTTATTGGCAGCAGAATCGACACCAACTGCAATATCAGCAGATTGACCGTGAATTAAGTTAGTAATTTGCAGATTTTTCCAGTGGAAACCTTCTTGTTCGTAACCAATTTCTTTGACGGTTTGACGAATGATATTTTCAACTTCAACTTCCGAAATATGCGGTGCACGAATTTCACCGCCAACAATAACTTTGTTGGTCGTAGCAAAAGTTTCGATTGCTAAACGTGAGTAAGGATCTTTGGCTAAATAAGCATCAACTAGCGAGTCAGAAATTTGATCACAGATTTTATCTGGATGGCCTTCCGACACCGATTCAGATGTAAAAAAGAAATTTTTAGGCATGAAAAAATCATGATTAAAGATTTTGGAAGGCTTTCCGAAAAATTTAGAGGAGTTTAGTAAGAAATTTTGTGTATTTGAAAATTTAGAAAACTTTCAAATAACCAATTCGAGCGGTCGCGTAGTTAGCATCAAGTAAACCTAACTTACCAGAATATTTTTGGATGCTAAAGCGAATCGAATCATCTGAATTTTTGTACGGTTTAAATTGGAAACCCAGACCATAAAAACCTAAAGTTTGATGCGATTTTTGACTAACCACACTGCCAGAATTTGTTACATATTTCAACTTACTGTCGATATCAGCTAAACCAGCTTCAGCAAATAAATCGATTAGATCGTTCGCTGGTAAATAACCCAATGCTGAAAAATTAAATTGGCTAAATTGTTGTGTCGCTTTGTAGTTAAGATATCCAACATTATGAGCGCTGTGATCGCTTAAAGAGCTTTGATACCAGTTAATATTGAAACCTAAATTTTTGTGGACGCGGAAATTACCACCCAAAGCAATATTTTCAAAATTAGCAATTTGTTTAGTAAAGTTGTTCGTTGCGTAATTTTTGTCATAACCACTGTTCAGTGTAGGTGCACTATATTCAATAGTTGCAGCCGGTGTGAAGAAAAAACCCTCAGGTAATTGTTTCGCAAAAGCTTGACTAGAAATAGCCGCGAAAAGAGCTGAGGCGATCAGTAATTTTTTCATAATTTTATTTAATTACGTTGTTAATTCTGGTTGTGACTTCGTTTTTTCCTAAAATTTCCACTACGTCGAAAATACCGCCAGCTGAAGCAGAAGAGAAAGTTAAAACGATTCGCAAAACAGGACCGAAATCTTTAATTTTAATATTTTTTTCGGTTGCAAAGCTGTTCAAAGAATTTTTTACACCGTCATGCGACCAATCATTTAATTCACTAAAAACTTTGTACAAGTCGGCAAGCAAAGATTTTTTTTCAGCAATTAAATTTTGTTCTGCTTCACCAAATTTTGCAGAAAAATTATCGCGATAAACTTCCAAAGATTTTGTCAAATCACCGACCAATTCCGCTCTTTCTTTTACAAATTTAATAGCGCGTAAAGTGCGATCTTTTTCAGCTTGAGTAACCTCGCTAGACCAAGAGCTTAGAACCATCTCTAGCAAATCTCTTTCATCTTTTTCTTTAATGTAATGTTTGTTGATCGACTTCAATTTAGCAAAATCAAAACGCGACGGCGACTTGCCGATTTTCTCTAAATTGAACCACTCAATTGCTTGCGCATCGGAAATAATTTCAGCATCACCATGCGACCAACCAAGACGCAGTAAATAGTTACGCATCGCTTCTGGCAAATAGCCCATATCTTTGTAATCAATCACTGAAGTTGCGCCGTGACGTTTTGAAAGTTTGGCACCGTCAGCTCCGTGAATTAAAGGAATGTGAGCAAATTCTGGCACGTTCCAATTCATCGCTTGGTAAATTACTTTTTGACGAAAAGCGTTGGTGAGGTGATCGTCACCACGAATTATGTGAGTGATTCCCATGTCGTGATCATCCACGACAACCGCCATCATGTAAGTTGGAGTGCCGTCTGAACGCAACATTACCAAGTCGTCAAGTTCAGAATTTTTAACACGAATTTCACCTTGAACTAAATCGCGGATCACCATTTCGCCTTCAAGCGGAGCTTTAATTCTGATAACTGGTTTAACGCTTGAAGCTTGTGATTGGGCTTTATCGCGCCACGGACTTTTAAAACGGAAAACTTCTTTTTTAGCTTCAGCTTGCGCACGCATTTCTTCCAATTCTTCTGCGGCAGTGTAGCACAAATAAGCTTGGTCGTTTTCAAGTAATTTTTGTGCGACTTCTTTGTGACGCTGGATATTTTTTGATTGTAAAACGTAATTGTCATCATAGCTCAAACCAAGCCAGTCAAGACCTTGCAATATCGCATCAATTGCAGCTGCGGTTGATCTTTCTTTGTCGGTGTCTTCAATTCGCAGTAAAAATTTACCGCCATTATGTTTGGCAAAAAGGTAGTTAAACAAAGCAGTACGCGCGCCACCAATGTGTAAATAACCAGTTGGCGAAGGAGCAAAACGAACAACAACAGACATAGTTTTTCAAATTATTTTAAAGAGAGTCAGCTTTCTTGACATTAAAAGAATAGCGTAAAGATTATGAATCAACACCTACTAAATCAACATTCTTCAGGTAATTTCTTCAGCTAAAGCAATGACAAAAAACGAAACTACTGCTGCGAAAACCAAGTCGCCTTCTACAAGCTCTGACATTGGAGCAAAACTTCTAGAAAAAAAAGTAATCTCTGAAGATCAGTTAGAAATTGCTCTTAAAGAACAGGCGCGCCTCAACAATTCCCAAACTATCGGGGCTATTTTAGTTGAACTCGGATTTATCTCAGAAGGTGCATTGGGCGAGATTTTAAATGAATCTACTGGGGTTGTTAAGTTTGATATTAAAACTTCAATTATCGATGCTCGTTTAGTTAAAAAAGTTCCTAAAGAATTTGCGATTCACAACAAGTTAATTCCAATTTCCTTCAGCAAAGATTCGATCACGATCGGTATGGCTGATATTTTCGACATCGTTGCCATCGATCAGCTTAGAAGATATTTCCCACCAAATTTTAAAATTATTCCGGCTTACGTCCCTGAAGTTGATATTTTACACGCAATCGATCAGTACTACGATTATGAGATGTCGATCGAAGGTATTTTGCGCGAAATTGAATCCAGTAAGAATCAAAACATTAACGACGAGAATCAACTACGTGGCGATTATCGAAGCCCAATGGTACGTTTAGTTGATGCTATTTTGACTGACGCCGTACACCGCGGCGCATCAGATCTTCACTTTGAACCTGAACCTCTATTTTTACGTATTCGTTATCGTATTGACGGTAAGATGGTGCAAATTCGCTCGATTCACCGCGACTATTGGTCAGCAATTACAGTGCGTTTAAAAATTATTTCAGGAATGAATATTGCTGAGAGTAGAAGAGCGCAAGATGGTCATATTAGTTCAGAAATTTTAGGCAGAAAAATCGATTTTCGTGTTTCCACCCAACCAACAATCAACGGTGAAAATATCGTAATGCGTATTTTAGACGAGAAACAATCGATCGTTTCTTTGGAAAGCCTAGGATTTAGCCAAACTAGTCGTAACTTAGTTAATAAAATGCTCCAACGTCCTGAAGGAGTAATAATCATGACCGGTCCTACTGGTTCTGGTAAAACTACCACACTTTACACAATGTTGAGCATGATCAACTCGATCGACAAAAATATCATGACGTTGGAAGATCCAGTTGAATACCACATTCCGCTGATTCGCCAATCTAACATAAAACCCGAAGCTGGTTTAGATTTTGCATCTGGCGTAAAAGCTATTCTTCGTCAAGATCCTGACGTTATTTTGATTGGTGAGATTCGTGATCAAGAAACAGCGATTACCGCGATTCAGGCTGCGATGACTGGTCACCAAGTATTCAGCAGCTTGCACACTAATGATGCTATTGGCGCAATTCCGCGTTTGATGAATATTGGCGTTCCTAATTATTTGCTCGGCGGGTCTTTAATTGGCGTTATTGCTCAACGTCTTGCTCGTAAATTATGCATTCATTGTAAAACCGAAAAGCCAGTCGATGCTTTTGAAAAAAGACTTCTCGGACCAAATCACAGTAATATTCAAAAACTCTACAAAGCTGTTGGTTGTCAAAAATGCAACGGCAGTGGTTATAAAGGTCGTGTCGCTATTTGTGAAATTTTGATGGTTGACCGTGAGCTTGATGATCTTATATCAAATACCGCAAGTCGAAAAGAAATTTTACATACTGCACTCAAAAACGGTTTCATACCAATGATTGAGGACGGATTGCAAAAAGTAATTGAAGGCTTAACTGATTTACAAGAACTGATGCATGCAGTCGACATGACAGATCGCATGAACTAAAAAATTAGCAATGACTCAAAACATAAAATTCAGCAACCAACTTGACAGTTTATTGCCTGAAATTTTAGGCGATATTACCAAAAGCCCTTATTCCTCTTCCACGCAAGGTATTCAAGTTAGTGTGAAGACAGAATTCGTTGATTACCAACAAAATCTATTGGGTAGTCTTTTTATCTGGGCTTATCACGTTCATATCACAAACCAAAGCAAAGAAAACGTTCGTTTAATAAAGCGTTATTGGAAAATTATTGACGAAAAAGGCGTTATTCAAGAAGTGAGCGGCGAAGGAGTAATTGGAGAAAAACCAACAATATTGCCCAATACAAGCTTCCAATATGACAGCGGCGTTCATTTGCGTCATCCTTCCGGAATTATGGGAGGACACTACGAAATGCAGCGAGAAAACGGAGAAATCTTTATTGTCAAAATTCCTACTTTCTCGCTTGATATTCCCAATACTAAATCACTGATAAACTAGCTGTGCGTGTTCTTGCTTTCGATTCAAGCTCTAATCAACTTTCACTCGCTTTGGTCGAAGATCAAAAAATTCTCAATCAAACAATAATTGCTGAGAGCAACCAACAATCTCAACTTCTCGTTGTCGAAATTGAAAAACTATTGCGCCAAAACAACATCTGGTATCAAGACTTAGATCTCGTTACAACTATTCAAGGACCCGGTAGTTTTACTGGCGTCAGAATTGGTTTGAGTGTTGCTAAAACAATTCATGTCGCAACAAATTTGCCCATAATTTTGATAAATGCTCTTGAGGCAATTTATTATCCTCATCGCCACTCAAATCAGGAAGTTTTTGTCGCCATTGACGCTGGAATCGAAGAAATTTTCATCGCTAGTTTTAAAGAAAACCAAGAAATTACCAAATCTCAGCTCATAAAATTAGAAGATGTAGAAAGATTTTTACCGCAAAACAGCTTCCTCCTTTGCGGCTCTGGCAAAGATTTGGTCTCTGAAATTGCGGGTGGAAAAAATATCGCATTTACAATCAAAGAAAATTCTTTAGTTAATTGCGCCGAACTCGCTTTTTTAGCGTTAGAAAAATATCATTCCCAAAAAACGTCTGTAAATCAGCAAGCTGTTTATCTTAGAGCTCCCAATATCACTCAAAGAAAAAAATAACAGTTACCAAAACTTGCTCAAAATTCTTAATTCCAATGCTCGATAAGCTCGCCAACTTAAAAATAAAAGTTTCGCACAGCCGCTTTTGTTTTATTTTCTGTACTCTGCTCTACACAATTTACAACGGCCTGAACTTTGAAAAATTAGCCAAATGGTTTTACCTCAAAGATCAACTCGATTACAGCGGATTTTTGGCATTTTTTACGATTGGACTCTGTGGCTTTTTAGCGTTTTTTTCTTTGGTGAATCATCATAAAACCGCTAAATTTTTTGCTTTATTTTTTGTAATTAGCAGCGGCACCGCCGTTTACTTCACGACGAAATACAACGTTGTGATTGATCGCACAATGTTGATGAATTTATTCAACACCGACAAAAGCGAAGCTAGCGGTTTCTTGACGCTTCGCATGTTACCTTATTTCACCTTCTTGATTTTACTACCATCACTCTTGATTTGGCGTACCGAAATTACTTTTGACAACACCAAGAAATATCTCCTCACTTCACTAAAAATTGTTCTCATCACTTTAACAATCGGTATCAGCCTTACTTACACTAAGTTTGAAAGCATTCATCGTGCCGCCAACTTGTCGAAAAAATATATTCTCCACACTTTAGTTCCGATTAATATTGTGCAAAGTTTTGGCAGCATTGTGCAACACTCGATCAAATCAAAACGCAACCACAGCCGCAAAGAAATCAACGTTACTGGTGAAATCACCAAACAAGAAAATTTAGTGGTAGTTTTAGCAATCGGTGAAACTTCACGTCAAAAAAGTTTCCAACTTTACGGCTACGACAAACCTACCAATCCTCTACTGTCCAAAGACAAGCAAATTCATGCTCTGAACGGCATCGCCAAAATTGGTTCAACTTTGTATGCCTTGCCACAAATTCTAACTAAAGATGACGTAACTCTTGTGGGTTTAGCAGCAAAACTCGGCGTCAAAACCAACTGTTACGTCAATTACACACTTTACGATAATTGCGATCCGATTGGTGAAACTGCAGTAAAAAATTGCGGCCACGATGGCAATTGCTTTGATGAAGATGTTATTCCACTGCTTCGTCAAAATTTAGCGCAGTACAAATCAGGATATAATTTTGTTGTTCTGCATTTGGGCGGTGGCAGTCATGGCCCAAGCTATCACGAACGTTACCCGCCAGAATTTCAAAAATTCCAACCAATTTGCAAAGATGCCGATGTTGTTAATCAATGCAGCAAAGAGCAACTCTACAACTCTTTTGATAACACAATTTTGTATGTTGATTACGTGGTCAGCAACATCATTTCAGAACTTGATAAATCTAAACTTCCTTACGTTTTCATGTATTTATCCGATCACGGAGAATCTTTACTCGAAGATGGTCGTATTTTCCACGGCATGCCTCCGGGAATTTCTTTACCAGAAGAACAAGCACGCATTCCATTGTTGGTTAAATCTTCAATTCCATTGCAAATCGAAAAACGTCAAGAATATCAACAACAAGATATTTTCGACACGATTTTGAATTTATTCTCAGCCAAAACCAGTATCAGTGAAGAAAAACGCGGATTTATAAAAAAATAGTATGAGTCGTTTAAAAAGTTTTTTGATCAAAATTTGTGCTGCCTTAACGATCACTATTTTAGTTACAATCGCCCTACTTTTCACAATTCAGCGTCACAATAAGCCACTTGACGGAGATCGTGTTGTTTTGGTTGATAGCAAAAATGGTAATTACTTATTTCGCGGTAATAATCCTGTTGTCGAAAAAAACGGCACCAGCTTTTTCGCTTACGAAGAGTTGACTTCACACTTTAACCAAGAGCTTGAAAAAAATAATCACCCCACACTTTCCAATTATCATTTAGTCGATATCAGCTTGCTCGATTTAGACCAAATTCGCGCTATTTTGGATGAGAAAAATTTCTTCGAAAAAAATCCGAACTTAGGCGAATTTCATAACTTTTCTTTGCTTTCTCTCTATTTACCAATGCAGTATTTTCCTGCTTCCAACTCTGTTTTGCCTTTTGTTAAAAATAATTACGAAAACTGGCTAAGCGCAGAGTTAAACAAAATTTATCAGCAACTCAGCGCCAAATCAGACAAGCCAATTGTAATTTATGTTCATTGCGATGCCGGTCGCGACCGCACCGGAATGTTGGTTGCCGCTTACAAAATGAAATTCAAAAACACCAGCTTAGCACAAGCGCGACAAGAAAATATTGCAGAAGTAAGTCGAGATACTCGCCCAATCTACAACAACGCCTTGCGCAGCTATTGTTTGGCGATAAAGGATCAAATGAAAAAAGGAGAAGATTTCTGTAACTAGAAAAGATGTGAGAAGATGGAGGCCGGGGTCGGAATCGAACCGACGCATAAAAGCTTTGCAGGCTCTTGCATTACCACTTTGCTACCCAGCCATTTTCGAAATTTTTAAAAGGGAGCGCGAAATCTAAGAATAGAAAAAAAGATTACAAGGTTTGAAGCTGCATTTTCTTTAAAAATCACAAACAATCACAACAATAATTTCATCAAAAAATGTTTGGCGATTTTACAAATTAAAATCAAAATCCGCACTCAAGCAACTAATCCACAACTCAATTTAACGAGATCGAATTCACTCAATGCCAAAGGAAAATTTATACTCTCAAAGCTATAAAAATATTTCGAGCAAATCTGTTTCTAAAAAAAATCTGCAAAATTGCCAAGATGCAGCGAAGCGTTTACGCCAAGAAATAAAATCAGATAAATTAGCCCCAATCAGCGTAATTTTTGACGAAAATGATCTCAAATTATTTACCAAATTAGCTAAAAAAATTGCTCCTTTTGAAAAAGTCTTAGTTCTTGGCGTTGGTGGTTCAAGCTTGGGTGGCAAAACAATCGCAGCTTTGAAAGATCAAAATAAAGTTGAGTTTCTTGAATCAATCGACCCTCAAACAATTCAAAACTCGCTAAGCAAAATTGATCTCACCAACACTTTCTTCTTAGTAATCAGTAAATCTGGCGAAACTATTGAAACAATTTGCCAAACTTTGATCGTCATTGAGAAGTTTAAAAAGGCCAAAATCACAAATTTTGCCAAACAATTTTTATTCGTCACCCAACCAACTGAAAGCCCAATTTCACGTATTGCCTACGAAATTAAAGCTGAAATCACCCAACATTCTCCCAACATTGGCGGCCGTTATTCTTGCTTCTCAATCGTTGGGATGTTGCCAGCAATTATTTGCGGAATTAGTGCTAAAAAAATTCGTCAAGGCGCGCAAAAAATCGTTAATAATTTTCTTAAAGATGACGCAATCATCAACTCTTGCGCTACACAGCTAAGCCTTTACGAGCAAGGCTTTAACAACAATGTCATAATGCCGTACATTGACACGTTGAAAAATTTTACTGATTGGTATCGCCAACTTTGGGCAGAATCACTTGGCAAAGCTGGTTTTGGTTCTACGCCAATTAACTCGATGGGAACAGTTGACCAACACAGCCAATTACAGCTTTATCTCGAAGGGCCGAAAGATAAATTTTTCACTTTCGTCACTTTAGAAAATCACCCTCATGATTTTTTAGTTAAAGATTTGAAGTTGTGCCCAACACTTTTTGGCGGCAAAAAATTAAGCGAAATCGTTAAAGTTGAACAAGAAACCACCATCGAGGTTTTGAATCAGAAAAAATTACCAATTCGAATTTTTACTACCAAAAAACTCGATGAAGAAGTTTTGGGCGCTTTGATGATGCAATGTTTTATTGAAACTATTTTGATCGCTTACGCTAAAAATATTAACCCGTTTGACCAGCCAGCTGTCGAGTTGCGCAAGGATTTGGCTAAAAAAATTCTCAATAAAAAATGTTAGCAAAATTTACGCTGCGAAAAATCACTAATCGCAATCTTCTATTATTTCTAGGATTAGCCGCCTCAGCAGCTGTTTTGAGCGCTTACGCTGCCCAATATATTTTTGGTTTCGAACCGTGCAATTTGTGCTATTACCAGCGCAAACCTTTCTTCGTTGTAATCGCTGCAGTTGCGCTGACTTTGACTTACTTCAAAACAGAAAAATCAAAACAAATTGCCCTGTACGTTTGTACTTTTGCTTTGATTGCCAATCTGGCAATTGCCTTTTATCACAGCGGTGTCGAGAAAAAAATCTTCATCTTACCTGAAACTTGCACCGCCTCAGCCGAGCTCAACCAAGCCGAGACTATTGAAGATTTACAAAAAAGTTTAGCCGCCGCCAAAACTGTGCGTTGTGATGAACCAAATTTCTTTTTCCTTGGTTTAACAATGGCCAATTGGAATGTGCTTTACTGCTTTGGTTTAGTAAGCTGCATCGCTTTTGTGCGTTATCAAAGACGTTTCATTAAATCTTAAAATTGCGATTTCTTAATCATCTCGTCCAAACAGCCCGTTTTAGTTTCCTGAATTTTCTAAATTGGTAATTCATTAATCTAGAGAATATCTTTACAAAATATGCTCAACATCTTGAGAGATCTCGCTAAGATTAAATTTAAGAAATCTGCATGAGTCTTTGAAATAAGACATTCGAGAAAAAAGAGCAGATGATCGAGAGTTTTAAAAAGGATGAGAGATTAATATCCGGCCTCGTTGGTACTAGAGTTAATCCAACTTTTGGAGTTACTGATGAAGAGATTTTTTCTAATAACAATTCCAATCCATTGTGGAATATCACAAGACCAGGGCAAGAAGCCAGGTTATCTGAAATGTGCCAGAATGTTGGTCGATTATTTGATAGGGTTTTGGATTTTGAGAGAGAAAAAGTTAATAATAGGAGCGCTCAAGGAAAGTTAGATGATGAGCAGGTAAAAAACCTATATTCCGTAACATCTGAAACGGTGGTTTTTATGCTTCAGTCTTTCAATCAACTAAAGAATCTAAGCCAAGATTTACAAACTTCGATTGTTACTAGTTTTACTGAGAATGTTGTAATAAATCAGGGATGGGGTGAAGTAAAAGTAAAAGAAAAAAGGAAAGAAGTACAATTATCTGGCAAACACTTATCTGAGAAGTGTTTAGGAATGGTTGGTGATAAATATGAGTTAAAGCAAGGAGTGAGGCCTGATGGCAAACATAATTCTCAAGGCAAAGGAGGATTATCAATATGACTCTCTTAATAGGCGGATACTCAGAAGAAGAATATTTGGAATATTTCTTTAACAAGTTGTGTGAAGACGAAGATGCTAAGTCTCTTTTAAGAAATCACGAAATTTCCGAAGATAATCTAAAAAACCCAACTGATATAATTGTTGGATCGGTGTTTCATACACTAGGATCTTATAAAGATGGGCGTCTATCTCAATATGTAATGAATAAAAGATTGTTAGATGTTCTGGATTACACAGAGGAAGAATTCGAGGAAAGAAGACAATTATTTATCCCGGAGGGATTTTTTCTTAATATAAATTGCTTCTCAGATAAAGCGAAAGACTACATCAAAAATGAAATGGAGCGCTATGGCTTCGAATACCCAACTCTAACACCAGAAGCAGAATCTACCTACCTAGATCTTCTATCAAAAATGACTCGCCAATGCGTCACAGAACTCACTAACCTTTTTGAAAGAGGCGCCTCTTTCGAGGTAAAACAACAATATCGAAGAGAGTTTCTAGGAGAGCCAGAATCTCCACCAACCAAGAAAAATAGCTGGATAGAAAGAATATCATCAGACGAAGGAAATTCCACCGATTCCCTCTCATCAAGTGAAGGAGCCTCTGCTACTCACATTAAAAAAAGCGTAAAATGGGCCGATTTAGTAGAAGCAAAATCAGGAGTTCAAGTTGGTAATAAAAAGTAAAGTAACTCTCCTCGTGCTATCAATTTTAAAGCAAGAAGTAGAATTTGAATTTTTGGTAAACAAAGTTGTCCAAGATAGGGGAAGAAAATAAGTCATATGCTAATCGCCTACGCCAGAATCTCCAAATCAGACGGATCTCATTCTCCAAACAGTGAATTGAAAGATTACGTAAAAAGAGTTTTGGAAAAATAACCAAAACAGATTGTTTGAACTAAATGATTAAGGAACCCCAAATTACTGCACCCGAAACTTCACGTTAATATCTTGCGTCGAAGATTTATTTGATGGCGAAAACTTCCACTGGCGCAAACTTTTCAGCAGCAAATTATTCAAACGCGGATTGGCGCAAGGCTTGACCAATTCCACTTTTTCAACGTTGCCTGCACTATCAATGTAGAAACGTGCAATCGCTTCGCTTTGAAAGGCTTCCACGCGCAAATCTTGCGGAATTTCTGGCAATGGATTGGCAATCGGCACAATTTTTGTCACCGCATCTTGCGCTTGAGAGTTGCTATTCTGGCTGTGGTAATGCGCACCGCGATCGCTTTGTTTTATTGATTCTTCATGACGCTCAACTTGCTGTGGTGTTTTTTTGTTTTTAGCGACATCTCCAATCATGGTAACATCAATCGTTACAGTTGGCGGCGGCACTGTGTTTTTGTCAAAAATGGCAAAGCACAAAGCCACCACCACCAACAAGTGAATTAGTACAGAAAATGTAAAACTAATTGCACGATCAGACATTAAAATGATTTGCTTACGATTAAATAGAAAGTACGGCGCTGGGCGTATTGCGATGCTGAAATGCCAATTCCCGAACCGTTTGAATATTGATAAACTTTGTCAGTTAAATTAGTTGCTGCAAGACGCAGGTTAACTTTTTCAATCATTGGCAAAGAAAAATCACGCGCCACGCTGGCGTTGAAAATTACGTAAGCTGGCATGGTGTTAGAGTTATTGTCGCCAGTGCGTAAACCTGATCCGTAAAGCATGTCACCACTAAATTTTGTTCCATAGAAATTGTAAGAAGAACCTAAAGTGCCGGTGAAAGTTTGCACGTGATCAAGATTTACGTAATGTTGTGAAATATGACTTAACTCTTCCGCATCATGAATATATTGCCCAGAAATGATGTTTTTAGCGTAAGCACGTTGCGTTGCTAAATTCATGTAAGCGGCAAAATTATCTTTTTGGTAATCCGCTTTAAATTCTAAACCGTAAGCTTTGCCTTCTTGATAATTAAACGGCGTGTAAATCAAAGAGTTGCCGAATTGATGTTCATCAAGCAAGTTTTTTACTTGTTTGTAGTAACCATCAAGCGACAAAGTTAGGTGTTTACCAACTTTGTGAGCGATTCCCAAATCAAAATAATTCGTTCTTTCCGCCTTAACTTTGCTGTTATTTTCGCTTTCAGAAGCATTGCTGGTGTTGGCAAATCTGGCACGCACAGTTTCTGAAATTGAAGAAGTTGGCGGCGGCGTGAAGTAACGCGCATAACCAGCATGAATTTTGGTATCCGACGTCAAATCATAAACAGCGCCGAATCGCGGACTTAATTGCCACTCGTTGACATAAGCTCGCGACGCGTCAAAACGACCGCCGTAATTCAGCGTTAATTTCTCAATTGGTCGCCATTCATTTTGCAAATAAAGTGAATAAAGTTGCGAGTTTTTAGTGCTATTTTCGTCAACTCGGAATGGATCAGTTGAAGTTTGCGCACCGCTATTATCAAGTTCGAAAACCGAATTTTCTGAATTGCTTTTTACTTGATCGTTACTTGCATAAAATCCGTAGCGCAAAGTGTTTTTGTCATCCAAAGTTTTGCTGAAATCACCTTGCACACCGTTGGCAAAGCTAGTGCGATTCAAGCTGGAAGCGATGCCGTTGAAAATCAAATCACCATTGTAATCTGGCTTGAATTGCAAATTGCTGTAACGCGAAAACAACGAAACTTGATAATCAACGTCAGAGTCAGAAACGCCTTGCAAAGTCGCAATTGCGAAGCGTCCGGAGTCAACTTGCTTTTGATTCAAATAGTTGGAATTGGCCGTTGCATTGGTTAAATTGTAAGCCGGATCTTGGTTAGGATTATTAGGAATTTGGAAACGATTGGTGTAGTTTGAAACAATGAAACTCAAACGCTTGGACGCATCCAAAATGTAGGAAAAGTAACCAAAAACATTGTCTTGCGAAGTGTCGTTGTGAGCCGAATTACGCGCCGCAGTTGTTGATTCAATACCGCGCGAATTTTGCATGTAAGTTGCGCTGACGTAATAATCTAAATTACCTTTGGTGCCGCCTTGTTGTTGGTTGTAGCGTAACATGTCGTTACCACCGATTGTAAATTCTGATCGCCCGCCTTTAAGTGCCGCACCATTTTTAGTTTTGATGTCGACCACACCAGCAGTGCGAAGTCCATATTGCGCTGGCATCGCGCCGGTTAGAAGTTCGACAGATTGCGCAAAATGGGTATCCAAAGTTTGACCAAATCCATTAACACCTTCTGGCAACATCACGCCGTTGATGCGATATTGCAGATTGCCGTGATCACCACGAATATGAACTTGGTTTTGTGAATTAGCCACCGCACTTGGGGCGCGCAGCAACACTTGATTAAGCGGAGTTGCTTGACCTTGCGGCAAGTTTTCGATGTCTTGTTCGTCAAACGAGAAAGAGCTGCTGCCGGTTTTTGGTGATAAATTATTGCGCGATTTTTCAAGTTTTGACGCGGTAACTTCATATTCCAAAGTTTCTTGAGCGAAAGCTGGAGATGCGCTGAAAGCAAGCGCGGTGCACAGTAAAAGTGAAAATTTTTTCATGGATAAATTTGTAATTTCTTAAAATTGGAATGTCCGTCGATCAAACAAAGTTAAAGTGACGGAAAAGTTGCTGCGCCAACTAACTGAGCTAAGGAAACTAAGGAAGTTTCAAATCGCATCAGAAGACAGCAGGATTTTTTATTTTAAGAAATTAGCGGCGGTGCCCGCGGTGCAATTGAGGAGAGCAGATAAGAAATTTTTACTCGATCAAACCTACGAAGAGCAAAAACAAAAAACAAAAAACATGCTAAGAATAAAACTGGTGATGTAGCAACAATCTGATTTTGGACGTTAAGCACCGAGCAAATTGCACAATGTTCTGATTGTTTTTCGGCCGATTTTTCGTGAGCGAAAAGCAATTTAGTCAAAAAATTATCGCTTTTAAAACCCATGCCTTTTTCTTGATGGGAAAAAGCATGCAGCATTGACAATCCACGGCTTGCAACAAAAAACACAAGCAGCACAATTGCGAAAAACTTATAAAAATTGGATTGGTTTTTTATCTTAAACATGAATGCTTGAGGAAATTTCTTTCTTACAATTTAAATCCCCTCCAAAAATTTCAACAAAAATTTATGACAACGAAAATTTTTACCCTCGTTGAAAAGGTCGGACATTTTACTTTGATCAATTTAGCAAAAATCGGCGAGATCGCTATTTTTACCGGCAACGCTGTGCGTCATTGTTTCACTCCGCCTTTTTACCCGCGCTTACTGTTTCGCCAATTTTTGCAAATCGGATTTTATTCTTTGCCGGTTGTTGGCTTGACAGCGATTTTTTCTGGTGCGGTTTTAGCGTTACAAAGCTATTCCGGTTTTTCACGCTTCAATGCCGAAAGCACCATTGCCACAGTAGTTGTCTTGTCAATCACCCGCGAACTTGGCCCAGTTTTAGCCGGCTTGATGGTTGCTGGCCGCGTTGGTGCTTCAATGGCTGCTGAAATTGGTACGATGAAAGTTACAGAACAAATTGATGCTTTGCGCACTTTATCAACAAATCCGATGAAATATCTGGTTGCTCCCCGTGTTATTGCCGGCGTTTTGATGCTGCCATTGTTGGTGTTGATTGCCGACATTATTGGCGTAATGGGCGGATATTTAGTCAGCGTTCACGCTCTTGGTTTTTCACCAGGGCCTTACATCGCCAACACTTTCAAATTTTTAGAGAGAATCGATGTAGTTTCTGGCTTAACAAAATCTGCTTTCTTCGGATTTGTAATCGCCATCATGGGTTGCTATTTCGGTTACAATTCTAAAGGCGGCGCTGAAGGTGTCGGAATTGCTACTACCAATGCTGTAGTTGCTGCATCAATTACAATTTTGCTTTTAAACTACATCATCACCGGAATATTTTTTGGATAATTTTATGACAAAAAAAGTAACTTTTGATCCAGCATTAGGTAATGCCGAAACTGATAAAACGCTTGGTAAAGAGTGGAGGCAAGAACGCGGGATTCAAGAAAGATCAACTACAAGGGAAGTAACTTCAGAAGAAATAAACTCACCAGAACGAAAAGAAGCCAATGAAATAGCCCAACAAACTGCGCTTAAGGATGCCGGTTTAAAGTTAAGAAATGCAAAAAGATCTTACGCCAATCTTATGGATCTTGCTCAAAATTCGAATGAAGGAAATTCACGATGAACTATCGTCATATCTACCACGCTGGCAATTTCGCCGATATTTTTAAGCACGTAATTTTATGTTGGTGCTTGGAAAAATTTCACGAAAAACCCGCTCCATTTTTCGCCCTCGACACTCACGCTGGCATCGCCAAATATGATCTTTTCAACGAAAAATCTTTGCGCACTTTTGAGTCTGATGAAGGCATTAAAAAAATTCTGCAAAACCCCAAATTTCGCCAAATTTTACCAGAAAGATATTTAACTATTTTAGCTAAAACTAATCGCTGTGAAGTTGACGAATTGCCACAGCAGCTGAAGTTTTACAACGGCTCGCCAATGATTATTAAAGATTATTTACGTGCGCGAGATCGTGCCATTTTTGCTGAATTAAATCGCGAAGATTTTTCTCAATTACGCCGTCATTTTGCTGGCAACCCGAAATTCACTTTAACCAACGCAGATGGTTTTCATTTGTTGAGTTCAAAACTGCCGCCGCTTGAAAAACGCGGTTTAATAATAATTGATCCCGCTTTTGAAAAAGATCAAAGTAAAATTTCCGCTGATTACGCCAAAATAATTGAAAGCTTAAAAGAAGCGCACCGACGCTTTGCTCATGGTGTTTATTTGATTTGGTACCCGATCATCAAAAACGACAGTGAAGTGCTGAAAAAATTTCGCAAAGAAATGATTGATCTGAAATTCGACAAAATTTTACACGCAACTTTCGACGTTGGTGCAAAAAAAGATGAAACTAAAATGACAGCTTGCGGAATGTTTGTAATTAACGCCCCGTGGCAGTTGGATGAAAAATTAACGCAATTGATGCCGGCGATTCTAAACGAAATTAAAAAAGAACAATCTGCCGAATTTAAACTTGAAGTAATTCGCGATTAGCTTGCTTCAAGGCGAAAGGTTCAAACTTTGCTGAAACTGTCGTAGCTGGTTTAGAAAAATTGTCGGCAATTTTATCAATTTCACTGACAATATTTTTCATAAAATCACTGCGATAAAATTCTTGCCAACTGGCGCAAGACATCTCTTTCGGCAAGCTATTAGCGCTTTGATAACATTGGTAAAGCAACTCTAAATTTTTCATGTCACCAATTGAAAAGATGGGATCATTGGCAATTTTGTGTGCAATCTCATCAGAAATTTTCCACGGCTTTTTCAAGGACTCGACAATAGAAGGTGACAGCTGCTCTTTAGATTCATCAGCGGCAGCAACTTGAGAAATTCTGTCAGAAACTAATTCATTAACTTCAGCAAAAAATTGGGCTTTCTTAATGAAAGGAATAACCGCCAATTTTTGCGAATACGATTTAAATAAAATCGGCAAAACAATGTCTTGAGCAACAACATCACAATATTTTTTTAAATCAAAATTCTGCTGTGAATCAGTGTTCTCAGCAGAATTTATTGCTGTATTTGAAATGCTCATAAAATCACAAATTTAAAATCGGGGGAACTCTCTCAACGCGCTTGAAAAGCTACTCTGCAGAATTGTAATCTTGAGAAAGAACAAATGAAAAATCGGCGACATGCGATTTTAGTAAGCTTAAAAAGTCAAATTGAATTAGCAAAAATCTTGTAAGTTTAAACGTGGTCCCAAATCAAAAAAATCTTCATCGTGGGTTGTTAAAATTACCAAGCCTTGTTCTTTGATTCGTGTTTTTATTAATCCGTGAAGCTTCTCTTTGCCTTGTTTATCTAGATTGCTTGTCGGTTCATCTAAAAACCAAATAGTTGCCGGACAGGCCAAAAGCTTGGCCAACATCACGCGTTTTTGCCAACCAGCAGACAAAGTTTTTACTTTACGATCTGCCAATTCCGTTAAATTGAAATATCCCAAAGCTGCTGAAATTGCTGCTTCCGTGTCACTTAATTTTGCGTAGAAACGTAAATTTTGCACAACACTTAGTTCCGCTTTCAAGAAATTTTTGTGACCTAAAAATTGCGAATCAGCGTTAAAATCATCGCGAAAATTTTCGATATTTTCATCGCCCCACAAAATTTCACCCTGAGTTGGCACAGAAATTCCGGCTAAAATTTTTAGCAAACTAGATTTGCCACAACCGTTTTCACCAGTGATTACCAAAGCTGACGAGGTGCTGAGCGAAAAACCAACGGGCCCAAAAATTTTCTTGTGATCTTTGTACAATGAAAGATTATTTACGGTGAGCATTCGTCTCAAAACCCCTGATTTTATTGATTATTTCGCTTATGTGGAGAACAGATTTTCACGAATATTCCAAGACAAAAAATCCCAAATATCTAGTTTTTTTCTTACACGGTTACGGTTCAAATGGTGAGAATCTGCTTAATTTAGCTCATGAATTTGAGAAAGTTTTGCCTGATGCCCACTACATTTCACCCAACGCTATTACCGAATGGGAAGGCGGCTTCCCTGATTCTTACCAATGGTTCTCGCTTTACCGCGGCATTGATCGAAAAGCTTTGAGCGAAATCGCTCACGACATTAAAAATGCTAACGAAATTTTAGGCGACTTTATTGCCAAACAACTCGCACGCTTTGAATTAACTCCGCAAAATCTATTCATCGCTGGCTTCTCGCAAGGCGGCATGATGGCGATGTACCAAGGCATGATCATGGAGCAAAAACCCGCCGGCATTATTTCATTTTCCGGCCGTTTTGTTTCGCCAGAAATTATTGGCGATTCAATAGTTTCTAAACCAGAAATCTGCTTAATTCACGGTGAAAAAGATTCTGTTTTGCCTTTCGAATGTTTCATCGAAGCCAAAAATATTTTAAGCGAAAAAGGCATAAACCATGAGGCTCACGCCTTCCCGAATTTAGATCACACAATCGACATTCACGGCGTTCGCGTCGCGCAAAATTTTATTAAAAAACAATTAACCAAATAACGATGAAACTTTCGCAATATTTCCTACCAACTTTGAAAGAAAATCCAATCGACGCCACCGTCGTTTCACATCAATTGATGGTACGCGCGGGCATGATTCGCCAAACTGCTTCCGGCATTTACACTTGGTTGCCTTTGGGGCTGAAAGTTTTGCGTAAAGTTGAAAAAATTATTCGCGATGAAATGGATAAATCTGGTGCGCTCGAAGTTTTGATGCCAACAATTCAGCCTGCAGAATTGTGGCAAGAATCTGGTCGTTACGACGCTTACGGCAAAGAAATGTTACGCATTAAAGATCGCCACGATCGCGACATTTTGTACGGCCCAACTCACGAAGAAGTCATCACCGACATCTTCCGCAAAAACGTCACTTCTTACAAAGATTTGCCGAAAAACATGTACCAAATTCACTGGAAATTTCGTGACGAAATTCGCCCGCGTTTTGGCTTGATGCGCGGCCGTGAGTTTTTGATGAAAGATTCTTACTCGTTCGACATCGATGAAGTTTCCGCCAAAAAAACCTACAATTTGATGTACGAAACTTACTTCAAAATTTTCCGCGCCATGGGTTTGAAACCAATGGCTGTACGCGCTGACACTGGCGCAATTGGCGGAGACTTGTCACACGAATTCCACCTTCTGGCCGACACCGGCGAAAGCGCAATTTATTACGACAAAAAATTTGACGAACTCACAACTTTTGATGTCGCTGAAATGCAATCGCTCTACGCCATGGCTGACGAAATGCACGTTGCTGAAAAATGTCCAATTCCTGAAAGCCAATTAAATTCACGTCGCGGCATTGAAGTTGGTCACATTTTCAACTTCGGTTTGAAATATTCAAAAGCGATGGAAGCTTCTGTGATGGGCTCAGACGGCTCAAAAATCTATCCGAACATGGGTTCTTACGGTATTGGCGTTTCACGGGTTGTTGCCGCAGCAATTGAAGCAAATCACGACGAAAACGGAATTGTTTGGCCACGCGAAATCGCGCCGTTCCAAGTTGCTTTGATCAACGTGCGCGCTGGTGACGAGCTGTGCGACAAAACTTGCGAAGAAATTTATCAAAAACTTTCTGCTCAAGGCATCGAAGTTATTTACGACGACACCAAAGCAAGTTTAGGCCAAAAATTTTCGATCGCTGACTTGATTGGAATTCCAACGCAAATCATCGTCGGCCCGAAATCTGCTGCAGCTGGAAAAGTTGAAGTGAAAGATCGTAAAAGCGGCGAGAAAAAAGAGGTGGAAATTAGCAGTTTGTAAAAATGTTTTTTGGCCCTAAGGGCTTGATTTTATTGACTAAACTGTAATTTTCGTTGCCAACGACAATCTAGTTTTCGGCACCTTTTTCTGCAAAAAAATTAATTATTTGAATCGATGACAAACAAAATAAAAAAACCAATTTTACTGTGCGTTTTAGACGGCTGGGGCATTGGCGATGACGATGATTCTTTCAATTCAATTGCCCGTGCCAAAGCACCAAATTACCAACGTTTTTTACAAAGCTACCCACACTCACAGCTTGAAACTTCTGGTTTGGCGGTTGGTTTGCCCGAAGGTCAAATGGGTAATTCTGAAGTCGGCCACATGACAATTGGCGCTGGCCGCGTTATTTTCCAAGATTTACCGCGCATCAACAATGCCATTAAAGATGGCAGCTTGGCGCAACATCCGCTTTTGCAAAAAATTATTGCCGCAAAAAAAACATGTCACTTGATGGGGCTTTTGTCTGATGGCGGCGTTCACAGTCACATTGATCACATCATTTTTTTGGCAGAATTTTTAGCAAAAAATGGCGTTGAAGTTATTCTCCACGCTTTTCTCGATGGCCGCGACGTTGCCCAAAAAAGTGCGCTAACTTATTTGCAAAAATGTAAAAATATCAAAATAGGCACAGTTTCTGGGCGTTACTACGCCATGGATCGCGATAAAAAATGGGATCGTATTGAACTTGCGACCAACGCAATAATTTCTGCAGTTGGCGAGAAATTTTCTGACGCAATTTCGGCAGTTGAAACATCTTACGAACAAAACATCACTGACGAATTCATCAAACCTTGCGTGATCAATGATTACCAAGGAATTAAAGAAGGAGATGCGCTGATTTTTGCTAATTTCCGCGCTGATCGTGCTCGTCAAATTTCGGAAAAACTTTTTGAATCAGTAAAATTTTCTCACGCTTTAGCGGCTACCGAATATTCTGAAAAGTTGAATGCCAATTACGAAATTCTGTTTCCACCAGTTGATGTCAAAAATTCGTTACCTGAAATTTTAGCGGCACAAAAGTTCACACAACTTCGCATCGCCGAAACTGAAAAATATGCTCACGTAACTTTCTTCTTTTCTTGCGGCCAAGAAAATGAATTGGCTGGCGAAGAACGCATTTTGGTAAAATCGCCGGCAGTTGCCACTTACGATTTGCAGCCAGAAATGTCGTGCGCCGAAGTTGGTGAAAAATTACGCGCCGCAATCGCTGCCGACAAATTTGATTTCATCATCGTCAATTACGCCAACCCTGACATGGTAGGACACAGCGGCATGCTTGATCCGTCAATCAAAGCTGTGGAAGCAATCGACACTCAACTTGGCTTGTTGGAAAAAATTATTTTAGAAAAAGACGGCTTGATGCTGATCTCGGCAGACCACGGCAACATTGAGTGCATGCAAGATGAAAATCATCAACCGCACACTGCTCACACAACAAATCCGGTACCGCTGATTTTGGTTGGCAATGATGTTGCAAACATCAAATTAGAAAATGGTACGTTGGCCGACATTGCACCGTCAATTCTGCATTTGATGAACATCGCGCAACCGCAAGAAATGACCGGTAAAAATTTAACACGTATGTCCCATTGACATACGTGATGGGGATCCCCGCAAGGCGGGGCGCGACTCGTGTCGCGTTTCCGTATCCCGAAGGGATAAAGGACAAATTTAATTAAATAAAAATGACTACACAACAAGCTGCAAATCAGCCGCAAAAGAAAGAAGCGGGCTTTTTCAAAACCTTAATTACCGCTTTAATTTGTGCCGGAATTATTCGTTCATTTTTCTTCGAGCCATTTCACATTCCTTCAAGCTCGATGAAACCAGGGCTTTTGATTGGTGATTACATTTTTGTGTCGAAATATTCTTACGGGTACAGCCGCTATTCTTTCCCATTTGGATTTGATATTTTCAAAGGCCGCATTTTTACGTCAAAACCACAGCGCGGCGATGTTGTGGTTTTCCGTTTGCCTTCGCAACCAAGCGTAAATTACGTTAAACGCTTGATTGGCTTACCGGGTGACAAAATTCAAATGCGCAATGGCGTGCTTTACATCAATGAAGTTGAGGTTCCTAAAACTGCAAATGGCACTTTCTTTGACGATCAAGCAATTGGTGAAGAAAAAAACGTCACTCAATTTTTAGAAAAACTACCAGAAGGCAAAACCGTTTTAACAATTGACGCAAAAGCTGACACGCCACAAGACAATACCGGAATTTACGAAGTACCGCAAGGGTATTATTTCATGATGGGAGACAATCGTGACAACTCACAAGACAGTCGTTTTTTGACTCAAGTTGGTTTCGTGCCGGAAGAAAATTTAGTCGGCAAAGCGCAGATTATTTTCTTCTCCAGCGAGAGTAATATTTTAGCTTTTTGGAATTGGGGACATGCGATTCGATTTGATCGCATCTTCAAAAAAGTGCAGTGAAATTCTTCACTTTTATTTTTCTGCAACCAAAAATTTATTTGTCTTTTTCCTAATCAAAAAATCATTTTATGAAATTCAAATTCGCAATTTTACTTAGCCTCGTTATTGCTTTTACTGCAAGCTGCCAAAGCAATAAAAAACAAGAAAATGTTGTACAAGTTACTTTCAACGACCCGCAAATTCAGGCCGACAAATTAGAACAGTTGGCCAAAAACAAGAATTCTAACCATAAGAAAAAAGGTAAAAAATCAGACTTAGACGATGAATTAGTCATCATCCAAGACACCGATTTAACCAAGGTTTTCGCTCAAGCCGAGAAATATTTCAAAGCTGGTCAAGCTTGGCAGAAATTAAGATGTGAACCAAAAAGCGGTTTCCTTTGCTCAAAAAGAGAATGCGCCAAACGCGATGTTTTCACTTTCCTAATTTTGGATAAAAAGGAGCAAAATTTGACACGTTGTGAAAAAGATTTCTGCGAAACTTTCAAAGCAACAATCAAACAAACCGGAGTTTACACCAATGTTTACACTGAAGGCCCTGTCGGCACTTTGGTTAGAGTTTTGGGCGACAGCCGTTACAAAGAAATTACTACCGTTGGTTTGGATGCTTACATCGCCAATGGTAACTGCGAAGTTGTAAAATAATTTATGAAAAAAACTGTACTTGCGATTTTGCTTATTGTCGGAATCGCAAGCTGCAATTCCCGTAGTTTCGAAAAACGCATTGAGAATGCTGATCTCATCGCTTCTTCTGCCCACTTCCGCAAATCTGTTCTTTCTTCCAACACATTTCATCTGCTGACTTACAGCAAAATTGATGCCAAGCAACGCGACAAAGTAAATATTTACATTGAAGGCGACGGGCTAGCTTGGAAAGGACGTTACCAAGTTTCCAGCAACCCTACTCCCGTCAATCCATTGGCATTGAAACTTGCGGCGTCCGACACTGCCTCCAATGTTGTCTACATCGGTCGCCCTTGCCAATACATTGATTTAAAATACGAAACGAGATGCAACTCAAGTTTCTGGACTGACGCACGCTTTGCTCAAGAAGTTGTTGATTCGATCAACCAAGTTATTTCTGAACTAGTTCAACAATACCACTTCAAAGAAATTAATCTTTTCGGATATTCCGGCGGCGGCGCATTGGCAGTCTTGGTTGCGGCACAACGTAGCGACGTAAAATTAATCGGCACAGTTGCCGCCAATTTAAATCACAAAGAATTCACCAAAATTCACAAAGTTACTCCTTTGAAAAACTCACTAGATGCCATCGATGTTGCTGACAAAGTGAAAAACATCGAGCAATTCCACTTCATCGGCGGCAAAGATCGCGCTGTTCCTTCCGAGGTAATTTTATCTTACGTGAAACGTGTTAACGCGGCTGGTGGCAATGCCAAATTCCGTGTCATCACTGATGCAACTCACACTGATGCACGCTGGGTGGAAGTATGGCGCAGTAATTTAGCCAATTATTCCAAATAAAAAATCCCAACTACTACTCAAAATTAGTTGGGATTTTTTATGTCTAAATTTTAGATCGTTCAAAAATTACAGCGATGAACGCAACATCCAAATCGCTTTTTCGTGAGCAGTTGAGCGGCCGATGAACAGGTCTGCTGTAACTTCATCACCTTCTTCTTGAGCGGCTTTGATGCCATGTTTTAATTCTTCAACCACCACCTCATGTCCGGCGATTAAATCTTTAATCATGTTTTGGCTATCCAAATTTTTGTCGCCACTTTTAATGCGACTTAATTTTGAAAAATTCTCAAAAGTACCTTCAACTTTCGCATCCAAAGCGCGCATGCGTTCAGCCACTTCGTCAATTGCCGTTGAAACATCTTCGTATTGGGCGGCGAATAATTCGTGTAACGGTTTGAAGTTAACGCCTGTAACGTTCCAGTGATAGTTTTGCAGCTTCAATTGCAAGACGTAAGAGTTAGCGAGAACTTTTTCTAAGTTTTGTACTGTTTGAGAATTTTTCATAAATTATTCCTGATTTTCGATTACTAAAACCTGCGCTACAGAATTGACCACAGCAGCAATTTTTGCCACCATCTGCACCTGAGTTTTAGAAATTCCGTGTTTCACAAGTTGATTGGCGTGAGCGTCAATACACATGCCGCAACCGTTAACCACAGAAGCTGCAAGCGAGAATATTTCGAAATCAATTTTGTCAATTCCGTGATTCATGATTCCTTGCATTCTAAGACCCGCGGGCATTTGTCCGTATTCTTTGTCATGGCTGATGTGCAAAAAACGATAATAAATATTGTTCATACCCATCAAAGCCGCAGAGGTTTTTACTGCCTCAACTTCAGCTTCTGACAAAATATTTTGCACCTCATTTTCCAAAACTCGAATCAGTGATTTTTGTTTTGTAGCGTAAGCTGAAGTCAGAGCCGCACCAAAAACTTGCTTGGCTGTCAGAACTTGATTCTCTTGGCTTACCAAACTTCCTAAATTTATTTTTACATCACGAGCGTACTGCGGCATCGCTAATTTCAACTCTTCTAAATTTTGCATGTTAACTCCTTAAATTGGTGCCAGACCTTTTACGATCTGGCACTTGTTTGACTAAACTTTGATGACTTCGTCACCTTTTTTCCAATTGCATGGGCACAACTCGTCAGTTTGAAGCGCGTCAAGCACACGCAAAACTTCTGACGGATTACGGCCGACATTTAAGTCCGTAACGTAGACGAAACGAATCACACCTTCTGGATCAACCACAAAAGTTGCACGTTGCGCCACACCTTCGTTTTTATCCAAAATTCCCAAAGCTTGTGACAAGTCACGCTTGACGTCGGCATACATTGGGAAAGGCAAGTTTTTCAACTCATCTTTTTGCGATCTCCATGCTAAGTGCACGAATTCTGAATCAGTGCTGGCACCAATCACTTGGGCATCGCGATCTTGGAATTGTTCGTTTAGCTTGCCGAATTCAGCAATTTCAGTTGGGCACACAAAGGTGAAATCTTTTGGCCAGAAAAACACTACCAACCATTTTCCTTTGTAAGTGTCATTGCTGATGTCGACGAAAGCATCGTGAACATCGTTGGTTACTACAGCTTTGCCTGCGAATTGCGGGAATTTGTCTCCGATTCCTAACATAATTTTCTCCTTTTGTTTTTTTATTTGAAAAAGACTTCTTACGAAATCTTGGTTGCGGAAATTATTCAGCGGTCTTAATAATGAAAATCGATTGATCTAATTATTTTAATAACTTTTGTCTATGAACTTACGTGACCTTAAATATTTAACTGCCGTGGCCAAAGAACAGCATTTCGCCCGCGCTGCCGACAAATCTTTCGTGTCACAACCAACGCTAAGTATGCAAATTAAGAAGTTGGAAGATGAGCTCGGAGTACAAATTTTTGAACGCTCGCAAAAGAAATTTATGGTCACCAAAGTTGGCGAAGAGATCCTCAAAAAAGCCGAGATAATTTTACGCGAAGCTGAGGAGATCAAAAATATCGCCAAAAATTCTAAAGATCCTTTCAGCGGTGAAATCAGAATTGGCGCCTTCCCAACTCTCGCTTCTTATTTCTTTCCTAAAATTATTGGCAAAATTTCGAAAAAATTTCCGCAACTAAAATTACTTTTGGTCGAAGAAAAAACCGAAATTCTTTTACAGAAATTAAAAAGTGGTGAAATCGATGCCGCCTTTATTGCCATACCTTGCGACGATTCTGGCTTAGTTCACAAAAAAATTTTTGAAGAAGATTTTTTACTTGCCGTGCCAACAAAACACCCGCTCGCCAAAAATAAAAAAGTCGAAAAGAAAGATTTAAAAGGTCAGGAATTAATGTTGCTCGAAGACGGCCATTGCTTACGCGAACAAGCCTTGGAAGCTTGTTCAATGCTTGGCGCTTTTGAGCAACAAGACTTCCGAGCCAGTAGTTTAGAAACTTTGCGCCAAATGGTAATTTCTGGCGCGGGCATAACTTTGATGCCCGAAATTGCCATACGCAAAGAAGATAAAATTGCTTACGTAAAAATTAACAGTGCGCCGCATCGCAAGATTGGCTTGTATTGGCGTCAAACTTCGTCACGCAAAATGTTGATGGAAGAGCTGGCGAATTTGAGCAAAAACTAAGACGCGATCACGCTAACAATTCCGTAAAGACCGAAACTGCCGATAATCAATGCCGCCAGAATTTTAACCGCGGCCATGATTTGGAAAAGAGGTTAAGTGTCGGGACTTGACCCCTTTTTATTACTTATTAATTTGCATTCAATTACGCGTCAAAATTAGAGTGCCAATAAAACGAGGGTTTTTCTGGTGGAGTTCTCAAAACAAAAATTAAGGTAAGTTGTTATGAAAATCACTAAATCCATCATTGAAAAAGTAATAGGTGATTATTCCGCTTTAATTGAACGAGGTGATATCGCAGACCTTAAAGAAAATTTAAGTTCTATAATTGATGGATCTAACCCAAATAGTTGGGAAGAGGCTAAGATTGATGATCTGTTTACACTTGGGTTAGATCTGGGGCTGGATCGTCGCGATATTGGAAATATATTCGAAAAATATGATATTGAGCCAGCAGCTCTGCATTCAAGCACTCAAGTCTCTTCAAGTTTTATAAGAGAAGGAAATACCATAAAATATAAAACAGTCGGAAGGGCTCCAACTGTTATTGAAGGTAGCGGTCAAGGAGATCACTCAACTGCCGAAGCTCTTATTGAGCATGGTGTTGGTAGGCCAGTAGATGGCCTGAATGTTGCTGCAATGGATGACATAGACGAGCTTAGACAAAAAAGAGCAAAGCTTTATGACTTCATTTCAGCAATAGGAATATTACAGCCGGATTCAGACAAAAGAAGTCAGTATTATCAGGCTATCTGTGAGAAACTGGATCACTATAACGAGCACAGACAAAGTAAAAGTGAGTTAGAAGCTTTAGGTGATATTTTAAAAGCTATAAATCCAACCACTTTAACCGAGGCTAAAAATGCTGTATTGAATAAAGAAGATACTAGGGATTCATTACTTTCTCGTAAAAAAGAACTCATCGAGAAACATGAAAGCGCTTTGGGAATATTCCAAAATATGGTTGAAGGACGTTACAGAGAGAATGCTCGATTAATGTCTCAACTTTTTACTGATGTTACAAGCGCGGTTCTAACTTATTACAACAAAATACCACTCACTTCTTTTAAACAAATATCAGGTTATGAGGCTTCAAGTGGCGAAGGAGCAAGTGTCAGTTCAGCTACATCAAGACTTGAGGATTTATCTCGGGTTATCTCAGGAGAAAAATCTCTTCGTGATTTTCTAGGGGAAGAAGAGAAGCGAATTAAAGGAAGGCTCGCAAGAGCCAATGGTAAAGCTGAAGGAAGAATAAAAAAATCCAAAGAAGAAACCGAACAAGATGTTCGTGGTCAGGCTATTTTTTACAGAGATCAATTACAAAGTTTTCAAGGTTTCGTTCAAGAAAATGAAAGGTTCATAAATAATTTTTCTTATCAAGAAAAGCGGCCTAAAGCATTTGAACATCGTTTGTCTCCTGTGCTAGAACAAAGAGACTTTGAACCTTTAAAAAGATATGTTTTTGACTATGTAGTGGGAGCAATTAAAGACGATTTATACTATCCTGCGATTCTAGGAAACACACCGCAAGAAACGAAGAAAATTTTAGATCAACACAGAAAAGAAGCTAATCCAAAAGGTGATAAGCCACACATAGTCAGAAACAACTCAATAGAAGATTTAGAAACCGTAATCTCAAGGCAATTATTTCTAACATTCGAGATATTTGAAGAGCTAAAAGTTGATGAAAGAAATATCGCAAGCGCCTTTATTGATAAAGTGAAGAATCAAAGTGTCGCTAGTCATAGTTGGCGTGAGGTAGCAGGAATAGATGACATAACAACTGACACCGTCCTTGCAAGAGTTGATGAATTTAGAGCTGAAAAAGAAAGTCAGCATTTTACCAAATATGTTGGTGCCAGAACCAGAGCTTCTTCTGGTCAGTCGGAGGAAATGGGTGGTGTGGAACAGGAAAGTAAGGCTGAGGGCAAAATAAAATCAGACCTTACTGCCGCTGCGAACATACTAAGCCTTCTTAAACAAAAAACACGATAGATATATGTCGCGCCCTAACACACAAACACAGATATATAAATTTCCTTCAAAGCAAGAAGCCCACGATCTTTTTCTTGAAGAAAGTCCAGAGTTTTACAATGACAATACTAAGATATTGATTGACAGTATTTACCGAACTCTTTCTGAGGGAGTTAAGAGTAATATTGGAGAAAAAAGAACATCGCTATGTACAAGTATGCTATTTGCACTCTTTCCAGAAGAATTATATCAAGCATTGATGGAGAATGGAGAAAGAGATCCTTCTCGCTTATCTATGATGACATCAATAAGATCATTTCTGAATAAAGATTTAGACTCAATTAACCAAAAGCTAGAATCTCTGGGTAAAGAACCGGTTACAGCTACGCCAG